>Ga0334889_1005199_pt1 | contig 10965 bp, 10 predicted proteins | sample GraSluR1_MG_2_FD_207222 | JGI IMG/M metagenome (GOLD analysis project Ga0334889, IMG submission 207222) | Sludge microbial communities from methane-producing bioreactor in Wageningen University, Netherlands - Granular Sludge_8_08-R1 | ecosystem: Engineered > Bioreactor > Anaerobic > Unclassified... | reverse complement strand
GAATCATCCATCTCATCTTTTTAATCATCCTCTACCAGTCTTTTTCGTTCACCTTTGTCCTGATGTCCGCAGTCCTTGCAGCGGTGGGCGCTGCTCTGGAGCTCTTCTCCAAAAAAGGGTGGGACAATTTCGTCCTTCCACCCGTCCTGGCCACCCTCTCATGGCTCTTCTGGATGATCCCCAAATGATCGATATCGATGCCAAAGGGAAAAAGAGCCGCGAGCGAACCCTGCTCATGTCCTGGTTGCTGAGCGCTTGGGCACCTGCGGCCATTGGCTATTCCTTCTATCTCAGCGGTTCGGGCACCCTCTTTGCGGATCTGCTCCGCAGAACCATCGAACTGCTGGCCCTCTTCCTGAACTGGGCCATCTACCGAAAGATCATCAGCCAAAAGAGAGTTGTGACCGAGGCGCATAAACAGCGCTTGGAACGCACCGCCTCTCTCTTTGTAGGCTCTGCTATGCTCACCTCCTTCATCGTGATCCTGATCAACGCCCTATACAACGTCATCCACCCAACCCCCATGGGTGATTTCCGCCTCGGCCTCCTCTTTGCCTTCATGGGCGCCGGGGTCAACAGCATCTTCTGGTACCGCAACTTCCGATTCACCAAACAACAAAACTCTCCTCTCTTCGATGCCCAATGGAAGCTTTACCGCATGAAAACGATTTTGGATATCAACGTCATCGTCATCCTCATCGCCGGCCATCTTCTCAGTCACTACCCTTGGGCTTATGCCATAGACTCCGTCGGCTCACTGATCATCGGTGTCTTCCTCCTGATCTCCGCTTTACGGATCCTGATTGGAGGATCACCAAAAACACAGTAGCGAAAATCCATCGACGAAAAATAAGCATTTCCGAGTTTTCTCGGCGATCTATGCTATAATCGGGACCGAGAAAAGGGGGAATGGTGTGATCTATTGGATGCTTTTTTTGGTTCCTGTGATCATATTACCGGGATTGACCCACAACCCAAGGTTCCTGAAGGTCTTCCTCTTCAGCCTGGGTGTCTTTGTGATCGCTTATCTCGTTGCTAGAAGAAACAAGTTCCAGCTGAACATCAACCTCAAGATCCTGATTCCCCTCATCCTCCTTGCCCCATTCATGATCCAACTCATCCTTCTGGGCAATCCGTTGGAAGCGATCTATCACTACTCCCTCCTCTTCTTTCCCTGGTTTCTAATCGCCCTTTCGCCCAAACCCGCTCCTTCGGAGGCATCCGTGATGAAGGCCTTGATCGCGTCCAGCTTGTTGATCTCCGGCATTGCCATTCTCAATTTTTACGGAATCTCTCCATTGCAACTTCAACTCAGCAGGCCTTTTGATCGGGGCGCAATGGTTAGCACCATCGGGAACGTAAACTATGTCTCAAACTTTCTGGCCAGCATTCTTTGGGTTTTGGTGGTTGCGATCTTTGTTGCCAAAGAACGGGCATGGAGAGTCCTTGCTCTAGTGGGGTTCTTTTCATCGTTATTGGTGGTCTTGTGGAGCCAAACTCGGTCAGTCTATTTTGGGTTTGCGGTAGGAGCAATCCTCTTTGCGATTTGGGCCCTTCGTTTAAAAGGGATGCGATCCTTCTGGCGGAATAAAAAGAAACCATGGGCCGGCCTTTTCGTGGCTTTGGCACTTTCCATTCTCCTTTGGATCAGCCCGCCAGGCGTTCCCGAAGAGCAAACTCCTTTCACCAGGGCGGTTGACCGGACCACCGCCGTTGCTGTCGGGTTTGAAGAAGGAACGGGTGGGTGGTATCAGAGGGTTTTGGAATGGCGGATCGCACTGGAAATGTACAAAGACTCTCCCATCGTAGGTACAGGGTTGGGCGCCTACAAACTCTTGTCCACGGATTACATGATCCCCATCACCAATTCCGATCCAGATTACTATGGCTACTTTGAAAAGCCATATGAAGCCCACAGCGATTATCTGGAGATGCTTGCGGAAACCGGAATATTGGGGACCATTCTCTGGGTAGGGATGCTCCTCTACCTAGTCATTGCAGGCATCAAACGAGTGCTCAAATCCTCAAGCCCGCTAGAACTGGCTGTGCTCTGTGGCGTGTTGACCATCATGGTCCATGCGATTACCGAATTTCCCTTTCATATGATGCCTTCCATTGCCATCTTCGCGGTTTTTGGCATGATTCTGCTGCAAGACGCGCCAAAGAAAAAACTCCCTTCTTGGTTTGCCACAGTGCTCATACTTTCCATGGTCGGATTGCTCTATGTGCAGTTTCGATGGGTTTTGGGAAATGCGCAATATGCTCAAAGCCGGATCCAACACGAAATCAGCATCAGCCTCCATGAAGAGTACCGAATGAGTTATAATACGCTGCAAAGGTTGGAAGAGTCGGGTCTCTCCCTAGATATTTCAGAAATGGAAAAGAACTGGCATTTTTCCGTTGATTTCGAATCAGTGCAAGACCAACTCCAAGAACAGACCCTGCAGGCTTACCGCAATCACTTCTTCTCTTCATCTCACCGACTATGGTCCGATTTGATCAACAGCAAAAGCCGTCAACTCTCTTTGGCGTTGGGAGCGGCGATCAGTCATCCATCCGACTACTTCATCGTACACACCCTAGCGACAACGATTCGCCAGTTGGATGAATTTGCAATGGAAATTCCCCCATCCCGAATCGATCTTCCGGTCTTCCAGCCTTCTCGATTGACAGAAACGATTCGAGCAATCCCTCACGAGATTCCCGAAAATCCTGTCCAAATAGGGAACCTGGACGCTGGTTCTCGGGCTGAAATCGATTCTATTTATTTGGGTTTTCAGGCCCGAATAATGGCCCTGCAAGCCCCCATGGATCCGTATGGATACTTGTTTATAGGCAGGACAGCCTTCGATCTCATCAAACGGTTTGACGAAATGCAGATCCTTGATCAGATGGATTTCGAACAGAAAGAAATATGGTGGGAATGGATCAAATACGGATATGAACGGGCGGTTCTCCTGAAAGGCGCAGATGATAAGGGATATCAAGCCTCATGGAATCAGATCGATCTTGAATATTTGGAAACCCTCCATAGCCATAATCGCCTTGAGCGAGAACATCTATTACAAAGTCTAGCGCACCGTCAACGGTTGGCTCAGTATACCTTATCCAAAAACTGGGTTTTTCCTTCCCGGTATTACCAGTTCATGGTCACCATGCAGAACAACCCAACATTTGGCGAAGATCCAGAGATTTTCGAGGCCTTTTCCGATACTTTCCAGGCCTATCAAACCTTTTACATCCAGAATCAGGATTTGTTGATCCAAGAACGAGAAAAAGCGTTGGATCTTCGTTCGACCACACGCTTGGAAACAAGAGAATACTCGCTATTCTCCCTTGAGATGATCGAGGTATTCCTCCAAGATTTCGAATCGCGAATGATGGACCTTGACTTGAACAGGTAAATAAAAGAATACACTTTGATGAAAAATTAGATGTAAATAACTCCGTATCCCGCTTTGAAAGCTAACCCTGTCTATTATTCGCTCGAAGGAGATAATTGGTCTTTTACTTGACTTACACTTGAAATCGGAGTATAATACATGCAAAGCGGTACTTAAAGCCTGAAAACGTTCGTATTCCTTACGAAAACGGATAAAATTCATTCAAAGCAAATAAAGAAGAATCTAACTCCCGGTTCGAGAAAAAACTACAGAGGAGTTGGGTCATGAAAAAACGAAAAGCTTTTACCATTGTAGAGCTGGTCATTGTCATGGCTGTGATTGCAGCCCTTTTGACAGCACTGATACCCGTAGCAATCGGAGCGGTTAGAAAGGCTGAAGCGAGTAAGATCGCGCAGAACCTCAGAGCGATTCAAAAAGCTTTAGAAGAGTATTGTTTAGTCCATAACCCAATGACTGGGCCTAAAGACATCCATGCTCTTGAGAGTGGGATTAGGGGAAGAATTAACGATCAGTTGTATGGTATCCAGCAAATTACCGATGATGGGCAATTTTTAGAGTATTTCGTGTTTTATAAAGGGGAAGACTTTTCCATTAAAGAGGTGGTCGAGCATTTCGTTCATGTTCACACTTGCCCAACGGGCGATTTCTTCGGGGTTTATGTGCGATTTCCTGTAATGTGGTGAATGATTTAGCAAAAGTACAAGATTATTAGTGAAGTTTAATATGGTATCAAAACCATTTATTACCCCAAAAAAGGGAGGGAATAGGTATGAGAAGAAGAAGCGGGTTTACCTTAGTGGAATTGTTAATTGTTTTAGCGGTGATTGCTGCGTTGTTGGCTACGCTGACACCGGTCGCAGTGAATGCAGTGAGGAATGCAAACGCTTCTGCAGCAGCTTCTGATGTTAGGACTGTACGTGAAGCGATACAATCATTCTATTATACTGAGAAAGTAATGCCGATTGTAAGCGGTGAAACATTATTTGCTGTGCTTTATGAAAGTGGTTATCTTACAAGAATCCCAAACATTGCTAGCGATATTGACATGATAAACGTTTCAACTGGATCAGGGGAAAACCCAGTTACAAATAGACCTTGGCAGTTTCAGCAATTTACTTTACAGTATACTGGGGCTGGTGACGCGGGTTACATGATGTTAGCGTGGGAGGAGCTATCGGGTACTCAAGGGGATTTGCAGGTAGTAACAAGAATGCCGATTTTCTAAGGACACCACATTTCGTTTAAACATCTATCATTAATCTTATTGAAACGCATTTTCAAACCAATTTGGAACTGTTCCTAAACAGCACTAAAGGCCAACAAAAAAGTGACAAACGATCAAAGCATCACAACACACAAGACCAACCCGGCAGTCATCATGATGCCGGTTTTTTTGTGATATAATGCACCATCAACCAAAAAACCATTTTGGGGACGGTTCTTGTTTAGACCAATTTGTAGACCAATTGGGGACCAATTTGGGACGGTTCCTGAATGGCACTATATGGCAGCAAAAGAGCGCGTACGAGCAAAGCATTACAAAAGACAAGACCAACCCGGCAGTCATCCCGATGCCGGTTTTTTGTATAATGCACCATCAGCCAAGGAGGAGTGGTTTTACCCAGAGCTGTCCGAAAAACCAGTGCTTCGGGAATTTATCATGTGGTCCTCAGAGGTATGAACCGACAGGTGATCTTCGAGGAAGAAGTGGATTACCATCGATGGTTGGATACTATGGCTTCTTGCAAGGAGAAAAGCAAGTTCGAATTGTATGCCTGGTGCTTGATGGGAAATCATATCCATCTCATGATAAAAGAGGCGGAAGAGCCGCTTAGCCTTATCATCAAACGGATCGGCTCAAGTTTTTGTTTTGGTACAACAAAAAGTATGATCGTGTGGGCCATCTGTTCCAAGACCGCTATAAAAGCTTCCCAGTGGAAGAAGATGCCTATTTCCTGGCTACCTTGCGTTACATCCACCAAAACCCACTAAGAGCCGGGCTGGTAAAGACGAACAGGGCATGTCCAGAAGGCAGATCTCCAGGATCACTGGCCTGAGCAGAAACATGATTGAGGTCACGGGGAGCTCATGCTGACAATTCCTGGAACCATTTGGGAGTTGGTTTGATTCGGAGCCTGGAGCTTCATGGGGGCCTTTACAAGCGCAATGCAAGAAGCAAAAGGTCGCAATGCGCGAAAGGTGTCTTCAGGACGGCCCGTGTGTGTGCAATCCGCTGGTCTTGTGGTATAATCTTTCTGAGCATGATGCACTGTTTTTCGAAGGAGGCGGGAAGTGTATGAAGAAGCTTCCGGTGGGGTTGCAGGATTTTCGGTATATGAGGGAGAATGATTTTGCCTATGTGGACAAGACTTCGTTTCTCTTTCAGATGATCGATTTGGGGAAGTTCTATTTTCTCTCTCGGCCCCGTCGCTTTGGGAAGTCGTTGACGGTGTCGACGTTGAAGTATCTCTTTCAGGGAGAGAAGGGGCTTTTTGAGGATACCTGGATCTATGACCGGTGGGATTGGAATACCCGTTATCCTGTGGTGCATATCAGTATGACCGATGTGGATACTTCCTCCACTGATCGGCTCGAGGAGAGTTTGTATACCCTGCTGAAGGAGATCTACGCCTCTTTCGATCTGGTTTTGGATGTGCGTTTGGTGAAGGATGCCTTTCGCCGGTTGCTGTCTTCGGTCTATCAGAAGACCGGTCAACGGATCGCTTTGCTGATCGACGAGTATGACAAACCTATTTTGGACCATCTGCATGAGGCCGATCAGGCCGATGCGATTCGCAATGTGCTTCGGACCTTTTATTCGACCATCAAGGATGCGGATCCTTTTTTGCGGTTCGTTTTTATCACGGGGATTACAAAGTTTACCAAAGCTGGGGTCTTTTCTACTTTGAACAATCTGGCTGATCTGACTTATCGCAAAGCTTATGCCACAATGCTGGGGTATACCCAGGAGGAACTGGAGAATACCTTTCAAACGTACATTCAATCCTGCTGCCAGGAGTTGGATATGGAACCTTCTGTGCTGATCGAGAAGATTCGCCAATACTACAATGGCTTTTCCTTCGATGGAAGGCGGTTTGTGTACAATCCCTTCTCGATCTTGAATTTCTTCAGCGAACGCGCTTTTAAGAACTATTGGTTTGAGTCTGGCTCTCCCTACTTTCTGGGTCAGTATATCCGCAAGCATCAGATCGAATTTGATAAGCTGACCGATCATTCGGTGACTGAGAGCATCTTCAGCAGCTATGAGATTGAAGCCGCTCCGCCGGAGAGCTTTTTGGCCCAGTCAGGGTATCTGACCTTTAAAAGCTTTGATAAAGAATTGGGGTATGCGTTGGACTTTCCCAACCAGGAGGTGAAGGATTCCTTCAACCAGTTGATCCTTTTACATGCTTACGAGTTGGACGATCATCAGGCGGGGGCGATTCGCACATCGATCATCGAGGGATTGCGCAGTCGTGATTTTGTGAGGATCTTTGCGCAGATGCAGCAGGTCTTTTCGGCAATTCCGTATCACTTGTATCTGAAGCGGGAAGAGAAGAAGGGTGAAACCGGCGGGATCGAACGTTTGGAGCGGTACTACCATGCGGTGCTGTTGACCCTTTTGTGGGGATGCGGGATCGATGCGGTGGCGGAAGAGCCTTCTAACCTGGGGCGTAGTGATCTGGTGATTCGGTATGGACAGGATGTGTGGGTACTGGAGCTGAAGAAGGCTTATTCTGGGCAGAATGCGAAGGATGCTGCGCAATTGGGATTGGAACAGATAAAATCGAAGGGGTATGGGGCCAGGTACAAAGACCGCTCCTTGTTTCTGGTGGGGATTGGGATCGATGAGGAGAAACGGAATCTTGGTGGTTTTGTGATGGAGTCGGTTTCTTTAAAACCAATTGGGGACGGTTCCTGAATGGCACGATATGGCGACAAAAGAGCGCGAAAGAGCAAAGCATTACAAAAGACAAGACCAACCCGGCAGTCATCCCGATGCCGGTTTTTTTTGACATAATGCGCAATCAGCCAAAGGAGGTGTGTTTTGCCCAGAGCTGCTCGAAAAACCAGTGCTTCGGGAATTTATCGTGTGGGCCATCTGTTCCAAGACCGCTATAAAAGCTTCCCAAACAACATTCATAAAAAGAGCAAGGATCTGATATACTTATCGTGGATAAGTGGATCGTTTGCACTTTCCAATAGGAGGAACCCATGCGCACATTCTGCACCGAAGGGCCTGTGAATCCTAAAGAGAATTATTTCGTTCCAAGGGCGGATTTGGTTGCCTTTGGGATGAAGAAGGTGGAGCAGTGGCGGTATTTCACCATCTTCGCTCCTCGTCAGAGCGGGAAGACGACGTATTTTCAGTTTCTGATCGAGGCGATTCATAGGAAGAAACCGGATTGGTTGCCTATCTGGGTGTCCTTTGAGAGTATGGGTGTTCTTTCGGAAGAAGACTTTTTGGATCTGTTCTACCAACAAGTGGAAGACTTTTTTTCCACTCCTCTGGATCGGGAAGAAAGTATCCCAACGTTGGTGTCTTTTTTCCGGAGGGTAACAAGCCATAAGCACAAAGAGACGATTCTCATTGTGGATGAGGTGGAAGACCTTAAAAACGAAGCAATCCTCAATCAATGGCTTCATGTGATTCGGAGTATCTACCACCGGAAAGAAAAGGTAGGTTTGCGCAGTGTGATCCTGACCGAAGTAAGCAACATCACCGGTATCTTGCAAGACACCTCGAGTCCTTTCAACATTGCCGATCAGATCGATGTGCCTTACTTCACACAAGAAGAGGTCTTCGACCTGATTACCCAACACGAAGTAGAGACCGGTCAACATTTTGAGGGGGTTGTAAAGACAGGAATCTACGAACAAACCCTGGGCCAACCGGGTCTGGTCAATGCTTTGGCAAGGGATTTGGTGGAGAAGAAATGCCCGAATGGTGAGCTCATTGATCTTTCTTCCATGTATCGTACACTGGACGATTTCACCGAATACTACATCGACAAAAACATCTCCAACATCATCTCCAAAGCCAAGTTGTATCCCAAAACCATGGAAGAGATCCTCTTTGGAGAAGCGGTTCCCTTTAAAGTCACGCAAAAAGATATTGGCATTCTCTATGCGAACGGGGTGATCGATCGCAACCCGGAAGGAGATTGCTATATTCCTGTTCCGCTATATAAGAAGGCCTTGTACCATCATTTCAAGCCCAAAACCAACGGAGAGAAAGAATACTTCAAAAGCCCGATCGAGACCTATAAAAAGTATATCGATGAAAAAGGCCTTTTGGATGTGACCAAACTCATGCGGCGCTACCTCGATTACGTGAAAAACCGTGGCAATATCGTCTTCAGCCAGGGCAAAGCCAGCGAAGGGGTCTATCACTACAACATCGACGCCTTCTTCAGCACCTATGCGGAATACGCAGGGGCCAAATACTTTGTAGAAACCCCTGTGGGCGGAGGAAGGGTGGATCTTCTTTTGCTTCAAAATGAAAAGACAGACATCATCGAGATCAAACGGTACGATGCGGATCTGTATGAGAAAAGCCAGGGTCAACTCCACACCTATCTGGATCGCAGTGGCTTATCAGAAGGGCATCTGGTGATGTTCTCGGAATACCACGAGCAGGAGAGCTATGAGAAGGTGGAGATCGAAGACAAGACGCTTCACCTTTGGGTGGTGCCGGTGAAAAGAGTCGTTCCTTCCAGGAGCGTTGAGTAAGCCAACAGATCATTTACTGCGCTCGAGTGTTCATTCCTACCTGTTTTCCTTCCGCTCCGATGGCCACTACCAGGATCTTTTCGCACCCTTCGGTTTTGAGCTCCAGAAGGTATTGTTTATTAAGATCTGGAATCGAGAAATTCCTCAGATGAATCGCCCCCCTTTCACATCGTTTGGGTACTCCACAGAAAGGGTTGCCACTCTCATCCAATTCAGAGATACATATCCCAATCATGTTCATCTTCGATCTCGTCTTTGATCTCCATCACATACAACCCGCTTCCCCAGTAATAGACAAAACTAACAAAGAAATATAGTTACTACACCAATCATCCATGGTCGAATAGGACTGCCCTCCGTTTGAAAAGAAATTTCTCGTATGGCAAAAAAAAACCGGATCAAACAAAAGGGTTTGCCTTATGAATGATCTCTTTCAAGCTGAATCTCAGAACCATGATACACAGCAAAGCAACAAGCAATAGGCCTCTAGCTAGAGGCATAAACCGTTCCTCTGACGAAACGACCCCATTTCTCAAACGCAAAGACCTGGATAAACAGGTGGAAATCATATTTCAACCCCTTGATTCAATTGATACAATATGCTATACTAATCAAAGCCGTGGTTCCAATTGCTTTTTTCCACCCATCCCTTGTCTGATGCTTTTTCCTGAAGAATGATTCTACGGACGTTTGCGGGAGGAGATAGGAACGGATGAACCGATTTGACAACCGGTACGGTTTTTTTAGCGATTCGGGGGATTTTGTCATCACTGATCCCAAAACCCCAATGCCTTGGACCCATATCTTGACCAACGGAAGATTTGGGACGATTCTTTCTCAAACCGGTAGCGGGTATTCTTTTTATCAGGATGCTCAGCAAAGCCTGATAACCCGATGGATTCAGGATCTTGTCCATGATCGGTACGGCAAGTATCTGTACATCAAAAACCAAAATTCCGGTGAGATCCGATCGGTGACATACAAGCCCGTGATGGCGGAGGGAGAATATCGCATTCGCTATTCTCCGGGGCTTGCGATGTATGATAGCCAATTTAGCGATTATCAGTGTTCTCTGTCTCTGTTTGTCCCCTTCGACGTCGACGCCGAAATCGGGATCTTGACCATAAAAAACACATCGGCTGCTCCTCTTTCCCTATCGATTTTTTCCTATCTCGAGATGAACATGGGCACATCGAATGACATCCATCGGGAGTTCCATAAACTCTTCTTTGACACTGTCTATACCGAGCGACTTCATACACTGTTCACGCGCAAGCACCTTTGGGCAGCAGGACAGCGTCATTGGAATGACGCCTATCCTTGGACGGTCTTTCATAGCCTGTCTGTGCCCGTCAGCAGTTATGATACCGACAAACGCACGTTCGTCGGGATGTATGGGGATTTGAAAGACCCCCTCGCGGTCTCCAAAGGCAGATGCGCTGGGACCTTGGGTCGGAATGTCGACGCGATCAATGCCCTGCATACCGATATCCGGCTACAACCGGGCGAGGAGAAAACGATCACCCTGTTTACCGGAATCGGGGACAACCTGACCGAAGCAACTACTACTGTTCAAAAGCTTCAAGATATGGATCCTTCCCTTATTCAGAAAAAAACGGTTGATCGATGGAGCGCTCTTTTGAGCAGAGTCGAGGTTGAATTGCCTCCTGAAGACCGGGACATGGAGCTTATGATCAATCGCTGGCTGCCGTATCAGGCCATCGCGGGCCGGATCTATGCGCGAACGGCGTACTATCAGATGGGGGGCGCTTTTGGGTTTCGGGATCAGCTGCAAGATAGTCTTTCCGCGCTTTGGTTGGATCCGGAC
>Ga0334889_1005198_pt1 | contig 10971 bp, 12 predicted proteins | sample GraSluR1_MG_2_FD_207222 | JGI IMG/M metagenome (GOLD analysis project Ga0334889, IMG submission 207222) | Sludge microbial communities from methane-producing bioreactor in Wageningen University, Netherlands - Granular Sludge_8_08-R1 | ecosystem: Engineered > Bioreactor > Anaerobic > Unclassified... | reverse complement strand
AGATGAAAACTTCGGCCCGTCCCGTAGCGGCTATCGTGGAAGATACCAGAAAAACGGCTCAGAAAAGATGTATAAAAAAAGATTCTGTGAGGGATTTGAACCCAGTGTCAGTATGCCTCAGCCCGGAGTTTAGTATGATGTGGTTCAATGCCTTTACCTTGCAGTGAAGGTAAAAACAGATAAAATGGCGTCTTTGAATGGCCATATTCGGACTCTTTTCTTGGAGTGGTATCATTTTATGATTACAGGTAATAACTGCCGATATGGTGCTTCTATGAAGGCTGTTTTTTCCTGGCCCTGGTGGGTTTCTTATCGGTGGGCGGTTTGCCTTCAATAAACCCGTTTATCGCCGACTCTGTGATCCGGTATTCCCGGCCGACCTTTACCGCCCGGAGTTTCTGTTTTCGTATGAGCTCAAGTATGGTCCTTTCCGTCACTTTGAGTTTATCCGCGCACTCTTTCACGGTGTAAACCGGCTCTATTGGCATATTTATGGATGTGTTCGCAGGTGTTTTATTCATTATGATTCACCAGGTGGGGGGTGTATCATGATCCCCCCGTCTTCCGCTCCTGCTTGATCACGGTCTTCCTGAGCTCTGCCAGCTCGGGAAGGTCGTCGAAAAGCTCAGTGTTTCCAGACCGGATAATCTCTTTTACCGCCTGGTCCGGGCTGATGATCTCGCCATAGTCTCTCTCTCCCTGCCACTGGCTGCCGTGGATAAGGACATACTCGCCGGTCTTCAGTTGAGTAAGTCCCTTGTGCCGGCCGGTGCTGCCGCACGTGTGGTTATTGCCGTCCCAATAGTCGAGATTTGAATTATACTCGACTTCCGCGACCACATCCCCTTCTTCATCGTAGACAGGTATCATACAACCTGCCTCCTGGTGGCCGATCCGGCCTGTTCTTCGCGGCGGGCATCTATCATGATCTCACGGATAATGGCCCGTCCTTCGTCACTTTGGAGCACTTCGATAAGTACTTTTTTTGTCAGCTCGAGGTCATGATCTACCATGATCTAAAACCCCCGTGCGAGCCCGGCAGAAATAGAGACGTTTCCGGCCGCTGCTGTGGACCGGGGTCCTGGTCTTGTCTCCTGGTGAAGGCGGGATATTCTCGCCTTCATGACTTTCCCGGAGACCACCCGGAGGAATTGCACCCACGGGGTCATGAGCTGGCCGGCGCTCTGTGTGGTATCAATGACCAGGGCACGGCCAGACTGCGAGCGCTTCGCGGTTCCTACCCGGGTGATCACGACCGACCCGTCGGGGTGCTCGTGGACTTCTGACACGTCGGCCGGTATTCCCTTCTCGATAAGGGCACGGATACCCGCCACGCTGATAAACGCGGTGTGTGTGCTGTTGAAACTCTCATATGTGACCTTCACGGCCATCTTCTCCAGGCACAGGCTCCCGCACTTTATGAAAGTGCTTTGTGTTCGTACGCCCTTACTGATATTGGCGGTTCCCTTTCCCGGGGTTGTAGCTGGGGGAAGGCCCGCCGCTTCTTTTGGTTCGTTCACGTTCATAGTGTACTTCACCAATTACCTAATAGTATCTATAAGTATATAATTGTAACTATACGTAATTAAAAGTAATGTATACGTATCTTTTGCGTAGAATCAATATTCTGCGCAAACCTTTATTTTTCACTCCGTTTGGCAAAAAAAGCAATTTAAAATAAAATTATGTGGTAATCCGGTTTATCGGCGTTTCGGACCTGTAACCGGTTTATACGTCGGCCGCTTCCTCATACATTGTCTGGCACGCTTCCGGGTCAATATCTGGCCGCGCCGGTCTCTCTATCTTCCGAATCTCCCAGAAATCACTCCTGAAAATCGCGTCTATCTCCGCTGCAATTGTGCGTTTTCGTTTCCTGATTATTGTTATCGCTTTGATAAGATCGTCCCTGGTGGCGGTCCATTCCGGGGTACCATCCTCTTTGAGTGGTGCCAGCACGATCTCGTTTATCCAACGCTGGTCGAGACTCACGAGAAGCAACTCGATAAGCGCGTCTTCCCGGGTGAGTCCCTCGATATGCGTCGAGAAGTATCTCTTCCCCCACTCCGTTTCGTCACATTGTCCCAACGTGATTAAATAGCGGATAAATTCGTAATTTGATAGCGAATCAACATACTTGTCAATAAACCGGCGTTGTTCTTGCTGTGCTTCCGTGATGTCTTCACCACGGGCGTACGCGTCGGCGATCTTCCACCAGCCGGTACTTGCTACCCGGGCCCGCTCCTGGGGTGTGAGCGTGTCATACGCTTTATCCAGTGTCTTCTTCACTTCGCTTGCAGTCGCCATTATATCACATCCTCTGTTCCTTTGTCTGTTCCCTTCGCATGTTCAAGCGCTTCGAGCCGGCGCTTGATATTCTCGATCTCTTCATCCCTGAGGATAGATCCATAGGCACTCATCGCGGCCACCATAACCCGCTGAAACGCCGCCCGGTCCTTGTCTGTGGGATACGGGCGAAACCTCGGACCGCATGCCCGGGCATGCAGATACTCGATCAGGTCGCTGGCCATCTGCAACAGCTCTTCCCGGTCTAAACGACCGATTCTTTTTTCTGGAACCGGCCATTTTAGTGCTTCTGTTTCTTCAGTGTCGCTAATTGCTTCCATACTTCACCCTGCAGACTGCCGGTTATCTTCCGGCGCTTTACAGTCTTTTTTCTCTTCCCTGGCTGCGTCGAGTAGTTCCTTGGCACACTTCCGGCACAAGAACCACGGTTTTCTTTTCAGGCGCTCGGCTCGGTTCTCATCGGTCAACTTCTCGACGTGCGTACAGTATGCCAGCTCGCCGCACCGATGGCACGGCTCTTTTTCCACACCGTTCACGAGTTTATAGTCGGTGATGTTCACCTCGCGGTCCTGGCCGGTGCCTGTATCCGGTGCGTTTGATGGCATGGTGTCGACGTTCTTGATCATGAGATAATGCCGGTCGCATAGTGGGTTCTGAAGTCTCCCGCCTTCACCCCACACGGGGCGATCCATGCACCCCTTCCACATGCACCGACCGGGTGCTTTCTCCGGGTTCGGGATCCGGGAGTAGGTGGCGAGGTCCGGAAGGTATGAGAGTCCGGCATTCTCCAGGATCTCGGCCTGGGTCATAGTGGGGGTTGCTGGTGGTTCTCTGTTTTTGGATGGTTGTGAAATACAGGGGGGGGCTCTCGGAGGTGTAACATCTGTAACATTTGTAACAATCCCATTTTGTGCTCTTTTTTCAGAAAGGGGCCCATTAAGGCCTGTTACATTTGTTACATTTGTTACACTCTGGAAAGGGGGGGTATGTAATTTCATTTGGGGATCTATCCACCGGCCGCCTCGCAGGTTATCCGGGCATGGTGGTGGTCGTGAGTCATCATCCCGGAACCAATACCGCCGGGTGATCTCCTGCCATACTTGGTGTGAAGGGACCACTAACTTTCGTATCGTTTTTCTAACCGTTGAACCGTCTTTTCTGGTGACTTTAATATTATCGACTTCCGTCTCGAAGCCTATACTTCGAAGTGTATTATTCACACTTCCAGACTTCACCCTGAATACCTCGGCAATATCGCGGGCGGTTATTGCCTCAGGTATCACACCATCGACCGACTCATCACCGACGGCCAGGGCATACGCATGATTGAATAGCGATCCTTCCCAACTCTGTGATCTCGTTCTCTTGATCTCCTGTTGTCGATACTTCAGGTATTCGATAAACCGGACCTGACCATCGGGGAAGAGCTGCAGGACCACAGAGACCGGGCGGGCCATCTGCAGGAGCCGGCGCTCGATGTCGAGGTCGCCGTAATCCATCATTTTGTTCCCGTCGACTGCCTGCCAGTGGTGAAGCACAAACCGGGCGATGCTGGCCCGGATCTCTGATACTTCCGCGTGATATTCCGGTGAGAGCTCGGGCGGTATGTCCTTCCGGTGCGTCTCGTAGGGAGAATATGACAAACACCGCCCTTCGGTCGCGTTGTCCTTGAACGGTTCCCGCATGGCCAGGACCTTGGGGCCGTACGGGTGGAAAATTAGTTGTTTGTTTGGGTCGTTGGTGTCGGATAGGATGATATATTTCCCGTATTCAAATCCGACGTTTAAAAATTTCACGAGCGGGTCGTTAGCACCGCCTTTTAAGTCGCCTTCATCGATCACCAGGGTGCCGCGCCACCGTTCATGGAACCGCATGAGCCCGGACGTGGTGCTTGAACCGGTCGCCTTGATGGGATAGAAACACAAGTCGCTTACCACTTCGGTTAACCGGCTCTTTCCTTTTCCCGTATCGCCGAGAAACCGAAGATATGGCGATGTCGGGCATTTGGTATAGAGCCATGAATACAGGGTGTAATAGATACAGAGCTCGCGGTCCTTGTCCGGCATATCACAATATTTCTTAATGTGCTGGTCGAGCCGGACGTATAGGTCGACCGGGGAGAGAAGCGGGGCGGTCTTCACCAGGTCGGCCCGGGGCACACCGACCACAAAGACCGTCTCCCTGGTGTCGTGGTGGACTGGGAGCACGGCGGGCTTGATGGCGTCGCCGTTGTCGAACACCGTCGATTCAAACCGGATCTCCCCCTTGTACTCGTGGACAAACCCAAATACTCCCCCGCTGTCTATCACGTCGAGATACAGGCGGCCGTCCTTCTCGAAGAACGGAAGGATCCGGGCGGTGTCTTCTTCCTTCGCTTCCGGCACGTCCTGGTCGCGGCTCTTCCGGCCGGTTTTTTGGTTGGTGCGGGTGTACTCAGGGTCTCCCATTGTCCGAAGATCACGCCACCGGTTCCCGTTACCACACGAGTTATGATGGCATTTTGCATAGACCGCACCGTCGGCGAGCTGGCCGAGAAACGCGCCGTCTTTGTGGGATCCAGCGCTGAAAGGACACGGGTCCAACGCGTAGAAATACCGGTGTCCTGCCTTGTTCTTGGGAATAACCCTGCATGGAAGGTTCGGCTCATACTCGGCCAGCCACTCGGCCAGGTCAAAGTCCCGGGTTTTCCCTTTCGGCCGTGTGGGCGCTGGTGCGTGTGCCTTCTTTCCTTCCGCTGCCAGGGCTTCCAGGAGCTCGACGGGGACCACGGCCAGGGAGTCCGGTACTGACAGGATCCGGGCCCGGCGGTGTGGGCGACCCTGGGTGTCTTCTCCCTTCCGGGCGGTGGTACCGTATACCTTCCATATCCGGGCGGCATTGTAGTTTTTTGTGTCCACCGACACGGCGGTGTCGCTGAATCGGGCGGCCAGCGCTTCCAGGCACCCCTTCACCAGGTCGCGGGTGGGTTCGTCGTTGGGGAGGTCCACCCGGTACAGAATGTGAAACCCGTTCCCGGAGTCTCCCACCACCGGTGCGGGCCATCCTATCCCGGTGAGATACGCCATCACGAGCCCGGCCTTCTTCTGTGCGGCTGCCTTCTCTTCTCCTGTCGAGGAGACACCTGCAGGACGCACGGGATCAAGGTCGACGGGAAGCCACCGGCGGCGTACAATATCCGCATCGGACGTTAGCGGGTCGGTGCTCCGGACCTTCCCCACCCGGGACCGCCTGGCCATCAGTGCGGCGTCTGCAGGGTTTAAGGTAAGATAAATTCCCGTGGTGTCGGTGGTGTCGAGAAGGTCGACCTGTTGGGCCAGATCATCAAGGTCCTGGCCATATCCAGAGAATACCGACCCGTCCCTTCCCTTCGCTCGGATCTCGACCGTCTGGCCGTCTTCACACAGGACGGAAAGCGCGTATCTGACAGAATTGGTTACAGGCACGGTGTCGGGCTCGGCCTGGGTGGCGGGCCCGGCGGCACCTTCGCCTTGAATTGGGGTGATGGTGGATGTATCCACATCATCACTCCTTAAACAGATATTTTCCGTCTCGATATGTAATTACGTCACACATCCCCAATATCCATAAATCATAGAAAAAATGTGGGGGAGGGCGTTTATCGAGCAAGCCCGCGTTTTTCATATCTCTTTTCGTCGAAAACCCATCTCTGAAAACTTCTTTTAATGCGTTCCAAATCTGACGATCTGTAGCGGGTCCGGTATGCTGGATAATGTCGATAATTACATTCCTCCAGCATCGGTTATTGGATGTGGGTTCAACATCCGGAAGTGTGGCCTGGTATGCCGTCTTCATGCTTGCTCCCTCTCATCGTTCCCCGTCCTGGTCCACGGCTTGCAGGTACAGAGCGGGGCATTAATCGGGTTTACATCGTCGGCATAGACCCGGCTCGGAATTTCCCGGCCACAGTCGGCGCACGTATCTGACGCCTTATGTTGTCGCACCTGTGGCGCCTGGTCACTCACAGGTATCACCCCCGTGCTCTTCAATGAACTTTATCACGGGGTCGAATATCGCGGCGTCCTTATTATCCCCACGGGCGAGCGTTTCCTCACACCAGATCAGCCGCGTCGCCCTGTCGACCTGTGCGACTTCTGCAGGCACGAGAGAGACATACACATCTTCGCTGTCGGGCGGTCTGTAGACGTTCAACTTCCCGGCAATGGCGATAAGGGCGGGCGCCTTGATCTGCGAGAGTGCCATGTATGCCCGGCTCTGGTACTGCCGGTGAGCCTTGATCCGGAGTGTGCCGGTCGGGTCGTTGACCTTCCCCGTGATGGTATCGTCGCGTTTTGTCAGCTCGACCAGGACACCACACCAAAAAAACCGGGCTGCTTTCTCACCGTTGGAAAGAACGGCATACGTCGGGCTCATCTTTTCCGTGCCGTCCTTCACGATCTCCCGGACCTGTGAGAGCTCGGCGATAAACGCACGGGTGCCGACGGTCGGCACCCAGTCGGGGTCTTCCTTCAGGGTCCACGGTTCGGCGGGGTCGGTATCGTGGAGCACGGCGGGCGACTTCACGAGCTCGGCGTCCTGTGCGTAAAACTGGCCGCTCATGGGCGACGCGTAGACTTTAAGATACCGGCCAAACAGGGCGGTCCGGATCTTGTCTTCGACAATAAAGTCGCCACCGACCTTCGCAGACTCGGCCAGGTCGACCGCACCGGCCAGCGATAACCAGGTGAGTTTTTCGATCACCGGCGCCGGAAGGTATACCGTCGCTGCCTGTGTGCCGTTATCCAGGACCACGCGGGCCCGAAGGTCCGGCCGGGGCTCCTCGATCAGTCCATGTGTCGGGCACAGGTAACCACCCGGCCCGACGTCCACCATCTTCCTGCAGTCCTTGTGCGAACACCTTCGCGCAATACCGGCGCTCATGATCTTGGTCACGGCACCGACCAGGATCTCGCCGGGTGCCGGGGCGACCGCGATCTCTTCCGCGATCTCTGTAGCGGTCGCGTTGGAAAGGTTCACGTTTATCCGGTCTTCGTACAGCGTCGAATAAACGCCCTGTATCTCGTAGTTTTTGCCTTCCTCCAGGGTGGGCGGTTCGTCGTTTCCCTGCCATGAGACAAACCGGACCACTCCGGACGCGTCGCCGAGAAGACCGGTCTGGTGCATCTTCGCATGTCGCGGCTCAAAGAGCTTCACGATTTTTGCCTTCACTGCAGAGTAGACGCCCGGGGCCAGGTCAGCGACGGCGACGGGTTCCATGCGTTCATTGTCCGGTGGCGGTGGCGGTGCCTGGTCGAGACCTAACCGGCGACGGATCCCACTCTCGACCGTTGCGAGCGCGTCTTCCTCGGCGACACCAAACTCGCCGACCAGTAAAGACATGTTGCGTTCCATCTCTTCCAGGTCTGAAGGCTGCAGGCCAGGGCCCTGGGTGGAATACTTCTCAAAAAGTGCGGCGAGTGCCTCGGTCATGCCGGCACCCCCGCCTTGTGCTCGTGCGCTCGTTCCGCCCAAATGTCGATAATGCGCTCGCAGTCTTCACCGGTCACGCCTTCACCCGGAAGTAACACGGTAAGGTCTTCGAGAAGGTCACGGTACGGCTTCTTTTCGGAATAAGAAAGCCAATATTGTTTCCCGGCCGGCGTGTGGAAGTCCACGACAAGAAGGGGGCGGTCGGGGAATGTGGTTAGGTCAATGCGCACGGACCGCGCCATATTGGCGATCCGCTCGGCGGTCGCGGTCATTCGACCACCAGCAATTTTCCTTTATTGATCAATACCTTTGCGACAAGTCCATGTAACGGACTTTCCCGCTCGATAGCATCGAGCACGTCGCGGGCGACCTTAAACGGTTCGGCTCCCGGTTCGGTGGGATCCTGGTGGGGAGCATTTTTTAATGGGGATGTACTTACGTTTCTCATCCAGATGTCTCCTGTTCGATTTTAAACGAGTGTCTGGATCTCTCGGCCGGGCCTGTTACGAGCATTTCCGGCCGGGAGTCCTTCATTCACAGGTATTCTCTCCGCTGTTCTGTTTCCGCTCATCAATCAGGCGGTTTATGAGACCGTCGTATGTCTCACCAAAACGCCCAATATCACGAAGGCGATCCACCGTTGGACGGTGAATTAAGATTGATGTTCTTTCGGGCATCTCTATGTAGTCATTATCCTATATAGTATTAAATTTATGTATTGACTATACTACATATAGGAAAAATTTGATATGTAGAATGTTCATACTATATTATGATGCAACCGTGGTATGAGCTGATGAAAACAGAAACCGAACCAATAATTTTTATTTATTTGTTGTTTTTGGGTCCGGATTATGGGTATAATATCTCAAAGATATTTCAGGCGGCGATTTCTGATAATATATGGGATGATACCCGGGGGCGGCAAACCTTAAAGAATCCAAATTTGGTATCGGCGACCTTAAAAGAAATGGAAACAAATGGGCTTTTATTCAAAAGGGAAGACAAAAGAAGATCCTATTACACTGCGAATATCGACGTTATCCGGTCTCCGTGTGTGCTTGGCGAGACCAATGATCAGCATGTCGAGTGTGAGGATATTATATTTGATGTCTTGAATAAAGGAGATACATCCTTAATAATTAAAACATTGCAAGAATTGGAAATTGATAGATCAAAATTTATCAAATATTTAAACAGTATAAAAAAATTTGATTATATTACCATTTTATCGGTTTTTAATGAAATAATAACCAGATTTGTGTATTTTATCTCTGCTGATATACATGAAGCAACGTTTCACATGACATATCAGTTTTCACATCAAAACAATCCCGAAGAAACCATCCGGGAAGAATTATTGCAGTTTTATACTATTGATCCACAAGCCTGGGCGAAAATCGAAATGGCAATTGTAAATTTGGAAAAGAAGGAATTTGCAAACAAACAGAAACTCTACACAGAGAAATTATTAGATATTGGATACAACGAGGAAAACCTTAATAATTTTTTTAAGCCTTTAAAAATCGCGGCTTTGCCAGTCTTTCGCTATATGAATTTGAATGAGACAATAGTGAAAATAATCTATATGGAGCGCGGTATACCGACAATTCCTGTAAAAACGCACAGACTCCCGCCATCAGTTACGAATAAGCCCTATAAATCATAGTTCTGGTGATTACTATAGAGAAGGCGAGTATGTTCCCGATCTTTTCCCATCAACCTGTACCACTTGTACCACTTGTACCGCTTAAAAAGGGGGGTGGGGGTATTTGTTCATTCTTCTTTTTTCTTCATGGCTTCCAGGAGTTGCGCCGTCGCTGCCTCGACCGCTGCCTTCGTGGCGGTCTCCACGGCTGCCTTGAACTCCGGGGTATCTTCGATCTTCCGCCTGGTCGTGTCCTTTGACCTGGCCACGTCTTCGGTGAGCTCGAAACCGCACGAGTTACAGAATCGGGCGGTGGGTGCGTTCACAAAATGGCACCGACCGCATGGCCGGGGTGCGAGCGGGTTCTCCTCGACCGCCTTCTTTCGCTTCACTCCCGCCTTTGCCAGCATTTCATCGTTAATATCGTCTTTTCCCAATTTAACGTAGGTTTGAAACATTTTTGTGTTTAGGTTGTTCCACATGGTCTTCTTGATAATACTCTCCTGGTAATTCTCATTGACCAGGTGAGTTATCCGGCTCTTCCGGAAAAGGTGCGGGTTAAGTCTCTTTGTTATTGTGGTCTTCTCCTGCAGGCGGTCGAGGATCCGCCGCACGGTGATATATTCAATGGGTGCGCCGTTCTGCAGGCTCACAAATACCCGGTCTTCTGGTGTGCGGTAATTGGTCGCGTCCTTCCACCGGGCGAGATATTCTTTCGCCATGACAAGGCATGCATGCCGTTCCTTGTTGCTCTTCTCATCGGTTACGGTAACTTCCACCCATTGGTCTTCAAATTTCAGGTCTCGCCATTGCAGGCGGGCCAGCTCGCCCACACGACACCCGGACTCATAGAAGGTGCTGATAAGCGCTTTATCTCGCAGGTTCGCGGCCGCCTCGATAAGCTCCAGGACCTCGGCCCGGGTCAACAGGTCTTCCGGTCGCGACGTGTCGGTGTCGACTGACGGGATCTTGATCTCCTCGACCTTCCGCTTGGGAAGTTTTACGACCTTCTCGGCGTTAAGCCATAGAACAAACTGCCTGAGTATCCGGATATAGTCGTGCTGCGCGTTCCTGGTATACGGCTTGCCCTTGGTACTGGTGCCACTCTTCAGGGCGATGATGGCCGCGTCGAGTTGTTGAATTGTGATCTCCTGGTAAGGGACGGCCAGGAACCGGCGCCATGAAACCAGGGTGCTGGTTACCTTCTTCACCCGCACGGCCGAGATACCCGCCCGGGCTTCCCGTTCCGTGGTATACCTGGTGATAAGCTCGGCGTCGCCCGGTGTGATCTGGCCGCGTTCCAGGGCCTTGGAGATGGACCTGGCCGCACCATACCGGTTATTGGTCCGGTAAAAATCGGGTTTCCTGTCAGGCGGGTTTGCCATGTATTGAGATAGTCACACCTGGTTAAAAAAGTTAAGGCATTGAACCAAAGGTGCCGAAGTGCCTCAGCCCGGATTTGAACCGGGGACAACCAGATCTTCAGTCTGGCGCTCTCCCAAACTGAGCTACTGAGGCGGGCTTATGATATTCAACCTCCGGGTTGATAAATGATCTGATTTTTTACACCG
>Ga0334889_1005187_pt1 | contig 10995 bp, 9 predicted proteins | sample GraSluR1_MG_2_FD_207222 | JGI IMG/M metagenome (GOLD analysis project Ga0334889, IMG submission 207222) | Sludge microbial communities from methane-producing bioreactor in Wageningen University, Netherlands - Granular Sludge_8_08-R1 | ecosystem: Engineered > Bioreactor > Anaerobic > Unclassified ... | reverse complement strand
CAACACCCAAAAATATTTAAAAATGATTGAAATCATAAGCACAATTCATCCACCACCAAAAATATTTTGGAAGTGGTCTTCTTGAGAATTAAGATAAAATATGAAATATTATATTGAGAATTTTGAAAAACCCCAAAAAATTCTTAGAAGAGTGTTATCAAAAAACCCTTATAAGCCCTAATTGAACAAGTTCAATTCTAAATTTATTCCTTTGAATACTCCATTGCTCTGTGTTTTAATATTCAAAGAAATGATCAAAAATTGCAGTAAAAACATTTGAGTGATAAATACCCCATCATTTATTCATAGGAATAACTCAAATTTTGTGATTTTTGTTTTATAGGTTTTTTACAACCCTCTATTAATAATTTGATAAAACATTACTTATTAATATTTTCAATGTTCTTCTTATCTACTTTAATAGTACAAAAATCTTATGTTTTTTTATTCAAATTAGTATTTTTTTATGTAACAACTAAGCTATGTTTTTTAAAATCCATGCAACAAAGAAAGATATATAAATAAGTTTCTATATAAATAAAATATGATAAAAAATATAAGAATATTTCTACTAATAATACTTCTTTTAATCTTTTCAGGATGCGAAACAGTTAGTATTAGTAATATTTTTAAATCAAGTTCAACAGAAGATACAACAGGTTGTGGTTTAGATGTATCATTAAATTTTAAAACAGAAAATGTTGATATAGGAAGAATTCTATACGAGATAAACATCAAAAATACAGGGTTTGATAAAATAATATTAACAAGAAGTAATTTTAGGTTATATACATTAGAAAAGTTAGATGGCCAAGACGTCATCACTCAGGAAAGCATTGAAGATTTTTATAAATCCATGTTTGAAGATAATCAGGTTCTTGAATTATATCAAAATGATTACTACAAGAAAAGTGGTCTTTTAAGAGTAAAAGAAGAGTTTTTAAAAAATCCAAATTTTTCAGTTGTTACAATTATACTTGAAAGCAATTATGATTCACACACACAAATGTCATCAAATATGGAACTTTTAAACAGTTATGGAATTTTTAGTATAAAAAGTGGTTCAAATCCTAAACAGGCAAGCGAAATACAGTTAAATAAGATAACCTTAATTCCAACATCCTCAGATAAGGACTATATTTTAAAACTAAAGCTTGAGAATACAGGGTGTTTAAAAACAACAGATGATAAAATATCAATAGGAAAGTTTGATGTTGAGTTTTCTAAAAACCCAATTTCATGCACATATAATGAAGGAACTGATATTTTTTTTCCACAGGATGAAATTTCAATAGAGCTTGAATGTCCAATAGTTATAGATTCTAAAGATGATTTTTCAACACAAATTAAGGCAGATTTTAATTATGTTTATAAATTTAAATTAAAAAAAGAAATTTCATTATATAAATAAATTTTAATGCTTTATTTTCGATAGGTTTATAAATATTTAATTACTGTAAAGTAGTATGAATGATAAATATAAAAGAGCAATTGCAATTGTAGTAACTGGAGCTACTCTAATGGCATACGGTGTATCAAAAAGTGACGTATTTAAAAAAGCAGAAAATGGACATGCAAGTCAATATGCTACTAGTGCTGATATTGAACCTAAATCAGATGATAAAAGAGTAGTTTATACTGTAAAACAAGGAGATACATTGTCAAAAATAGGAACACAATACGGTGTTTCATGGCAGTATATAGCACAAGTAAATGGCATTTCTAACCCTTCCAAACTGGAAATAGGGTGTGAATTAATAATTCCTAGTAAATCAGAAAAAACTAGTGGTGGTTTAGAACGAAAAGTTACTCATAGAGAGGGTTCTACAAAGCCAACTCAAAGAATCACTCCTGTTGTAACATCTCCAAAGGAAGATATAAAATATCAACCAACACCAACACCACAACAAAGAGCAACACCAACACCAACACCAACACCACAACAAACATTAGAAGATACACTTTTGGGTTATTATCATGAAGGTACTGAAAGAAATATGTTAGAGAATGATCTTGTAGATGGTCTTAGTTTCTACAGATTGTACAAAGGAAAAAGTTTGTATTCAATTATAGCAAGTGAAAATGGTTCAGAAAATTTATTTAACTTTGTAGATTCTAATGGAAATTCATTAAGAATGGAAAAAGTTTCAAATTCTCAAGAAACAAATGGTGCATATGTGTTATTTAAAAGACAATTAAAAAAATCAGGAAAAATTGATTTGCCTGAAAGAATGGATGCTCTAAGAACAAATGTTTATGATAACCAGTTAGGATCATCATTAAAGTTTGATGAAAAGAGAATGCATAGTACTAAAAGTGCAGGTTCAGTTTTATTAGTTGCTGGCGGAAGCATTGAAGATTTTATTGAAAGAAGAAAAACAATAAGACAAGCATTAGATGAATCAAATATAGATACAATTAGAAGCTATGTGTTTGGAGGAAGTAAAGGTAAGGTTACAATTTCAGTAAAACCATTGCCAATAAAATCCATGGCACTTTCTGGCGGTGATGGCTCAACTGGCTCATCACCAGGAGGAGGAGATCCCGATCCAGGAAATGATGGAAGAGATGGAGATGATGGAAATAATGAAAATGGAGATGAGACTAGCTAACAAGCAGTAACAAATCTTATTATCATTTAACATACAATTATTAAAATTTCCAATTATTTTATCTTAAATTTTAACAATTTTTATAATTAAACTAGTGTTTCATATATTATGACAAATTCAAGAAAACAGTTCTTAGACAAAAGACAAAAGGAAGAATATCATAAACTTGCAAAAAATAAGCAAGTAAGGGCACGTTCTTATTTTAAGTTAGAACAAATCCACAAGAAATATAATATTTTTAATGACAATACCTCAATAATAGACTTAGGTTGTGCTCCAGGTGGTTGGTTAGAATATATAGATAAGACAATAACTAATGGAAGAATTGTTGGTATAGATCTTTTAGAAGTAAAAAAACATAATGAATTTTCAGAAAAGGTAATGATAATACAAGATGATTTTGATAATATAGATGAGTACATAAATGAGAATTTTGATTTAGTTTTATCAGACATGGCACCTGAATTTAGTGGTGATAGCAGGGTTGATAGAGGAAAGACACATAAATTGAATATTAAAGTTTTAGATTTTGCAAAAGCACATTTAAAAGAAGGTGGAAAGTGTGTATTTAAAAGTTTTGAAGGAGAAGATCTTGAAAATGTAAGAAAATATGCAAAAAAAATATTTAACAGTGTTAAAGAATTTAAACCTAAATCTTCTCAAAGCAAGAGTGCTGAAATGTTTATGATTTGCTCAGATAAAAGACAGAATATATAATTTTTTTATATTTATTTCTTAAATAGCCTTAATAATGAAGAAATATACCCTTAATTAGATACAATTATTAAGATTTTTGATTTATTTACGAGTAAGATATTGGCTTATAATGTCAAAATTTATAAATCATAGCAATTTACTGTTTATATATATATGTTATATATAAAATTGTTATAAAATGGCAAAAGATTTAGGAAAAGCAGTTATGGAGGCTATGAAAAGGCCAAGTAAAATCAGAAACATTGCTATTGCCGCACATATTGATCATGGTAAAACAACTTTATCAGACAATTTATTATCAGGTGCAGGAATGATTTCCTCAGAATTAGCAGGAAAACAAAGATTCATGGATTTTCATGATGATGAGGCAGAAAGAGGAATCACAATAGATAGTGCAAATGTATCAATGATACATAGTGTTGATAACACAGATTACCTTATCAACCTTATAGACACTCCAGGTCATGTAGATTTTGGTGGTGATGTAACAAGAGCTATGAGAGCAGTAGATGGTGCAGTTGTTCTTTCATGTGCAGTTGAGGGTATAATGCCTCAGACAGAAACAGTTCTAAGACAGGCAATAAAAGAAAAGGTAAGACCAATCCTATTTATTAATAAAGCAGATAGACTTATTAAAGAGCTTAAGTTAACTCCAGAAATGATGCAGGAAAGATTTGTTAAGATAATAGCAAGTCTTAATGCATTGATAGAGAAAATAGCACCAAGCGAATATAAACAAAAATGGAAAGTTAATGTAAGTGATGGTTCAGTTTGTTTTGGTTCAGCTTACATGAATTGGGCTTTAAGTGTTCCTTACATGAAAAAGAAGGGTATAACCTTTTCTAAAATCATAGAAGCTTACGAAAGTGAAGATGAAGCAAAAATAAAAGAATTAGGAAAAATAGCACCTTTACATGAAGTTTTATTAAATTCTGTTGTAGAACATCTTCCAAATCCTGTTGAAGCTCAAAAGTATAGAATAAAACACATCTGGCCAGGAGATCCTGAATCACAGGTAGGAAAAGATCTTATTACATGTAATCCTGAAGGAGAGTTAGCACTTGTAATAACAAAAATAACACAGGATAAACATGCTGGTGAAGTCTGTACAGGAAGAATGTTTTCAGGAACAGTTAGAAAAGGTATGGAAGTTATAACATCAAAAGGTAAGAAAGGAAGGATACAACAGGTATTTATTTCTAAGGGTCCACAAAGAATACAGATAGAAGAAGCCGTTTCAGGAAATATTGTAGGAATTGCAGGGATAAGAGATATTAATGTAGGTGAAACTGTTTCTATAAAGGAAATGGATCCATTTGAGGATATACAGCATATATTTGAGCCAGTTGTAACTGTTGCAGTAGAACCTGCAAAACCAGCAGATCTTCCAAAATTAGTTGATGTATTAAAAATTGTTGGAAAAGAAGATCCTTCTTTAAAAGTTACAATTAATGAAGAAACAGGAGAATTCTTAATCTCAGGAATGGGAGAATTGCATCTTGAAGTTGTAACAAACAGAATCAAAACAGAAAAAGGAATGGATATTAAAGTATCCTCACCAATTGTTGTATATAGAGAATCTGTTACAAAATTATCACCAGAAGTTGAAGGAAAATCACCTAACAAGCATAACAAGTTTTATATGACAGTAGAACCATTAGAAGAAACTTTTTCAGAAGCTATTTCAAATGGTGATATCCACGAAGGAAGAGTAAAAAAGAAGGATAGAGAATTGTGGGATTTGTTTGCTGAAAAGGGTTTAACAAAAGATGAGGCAGAAAGAGTTAAGGATATTTTTAATGGAAATATCTTTATAGACATGACAAGAGGAATCGTTGCATTAAACGAGGTTATAGAACTTGTTTTAGATTCTTTTGAAGAAGTCATGAAAGCAGGTCCTTTAGCAAGAGAGAGTTGTGTTAAACTTAAGATTAAATTGATGGATGTAAACCTACATGAAGATTCAATACACAGAGGTCCAGGTCAGGTTTATCCAGCAGTAAGAGAAGGTTTAAAAGAAGCAATGCAACAGGCAGGAGCTTTGCTTTACGAACCAGTTCAGGTTATACAGATAGATTGTCCACAGGATATGATGGGTAATGTATCATCAGTAATCCAGAATAGAAGAGGTCAGGTCTTAGATATGAAAATAGATGAAGACAATATGGAAATAATAGCTAAAGTTCCTGTTGCTGAAACTTTCGGTATGACAGGGGATATGCGTTCTGCTACAGGAGGTAAGGGTTCATTCTTTGTAAAATCACAGACATTTGAACAATTGCCAAGAGAATTACAGGACAAGATTACAAAATCCATAAGAGATAGAAAAGGTTTAACAGAAAACCAGTAAACATTTTCTTTAGAGGGTTACGAAAAACCCCTAGATTTAGAATTGAACTTGTTCAATTCGGGCTTATAAGGGTTTTTTGCCAACACTCTTCTGAGAATTTTGGGGTTTTTCAAAATTCTCTTTATATTTTTTAATTTTACAATATTTACGTATTAAGTTATAATAAAAAACTTTATTAATGATTGATTTTAAGTTTATATTAATCATGAAAAAGATAATAAAAATAAGCAGTCCTACATGTATGGAATGTTTGGCTCTTGATAAGATGCTAAAAAAAGATATGGTGGATTTTAGCAATATCGACTGCATAGAAGATCCATCTGCGGTTAAGAAATATGAGGTTTTTGCAGTTCCTACATTAATTTTACTTAATAATGATGAAGAAATTCTGCGAATGACAAAAATCAACTACACAGAGTATAAGAATATAATTGAAGAATTCAAAAAAAATTAAAAATTTTAAGTTATATGTTTTTTATTCTGCTTCTTCTTCACTAGCAGAAGGAGTTGCAAAATCAACTTCTTGAATAACTATTATGTCTCCAAAAGCCTTAAAAAACTTTTGTGGTATTATAACTCCTTTTGCATCCTTTATTTTACTGGATAAAAGAGATCCAGGCACAGCCTTTATCTTCCAACTCTGTATCTTATTGTCCTTTACTAAGGCTTCTTCAATTTCCCCAAAAAAATATCCAGAATCAGTAAAGACCTTCATTTCATAAACATCTGAAATCCTTTTAAATCTTGCCATATACTATTCAATTTTTGAGTATTTATAAATTTTTTCCCTTTCCAGTACTTATTTTATGTTTTATTATTGATTAAGAGTTTCTGAAACATGATTAGACTTTGTAATTTTTATTACAATATCAGATATTGATTCAATTTTTTCATCATGTGAAACAAGTATTATTTGTTCAGTGTTAAGTTTTCTTAGTATATTACCAAACTTTGAAATTTGATTTTCTGACAATCCATCTGTTGGTTCATCAAGTATTAATAATGAGAACGAGTTATTCTTAAAATTTTCTTCTATTATTCTTTTAAGTCCCAACCTATAGGCTATTGCAAGAGCACTAGTTTCACCTCCTGATAGGTTTTTTATATCTATATCATATCCATTTTGTTCAATAAGCACATCAAATTCATTATCTAATCTTACATCAATCTCATTATCTTCTATTAACTCTTTAAAGATTTTTTCAAAATTTTCATTAAATTCTATATAGTATTTTGTAAACAATTTTTTTTCAATATCAAAAAACAAATTATTAAGCTTTTTATCTATAAAAGATTCTCTTTTTTCAATGTTACAAATTTTTTTAGTATTTTCTAATAAATTATCTGATTGTTTTTTATTTAAAAGAATATCTTTTTTAACATTTTCAATCTTATTTTCAATATTTACATTAGAAGATACAACTTTAAGCTTGTTCTCATAATTTTTTGCGTATTTTTCATCATAGTCCTTTTTAAGTATATCATTTTTGTTTTTAAACACATTTATTTCAATTATTTTGTCCTTGATTAGTTTTTTATTATCTATTATCTGTTTATTTTGTTCAATTTCTTCTTTTAATCTTATTTTTTCATTCTTAAGATCTATATGTTTTGAATCTGTAAGTTTTTGTTTTTCAATAATAATTTTTATCTCATTTGCCTGTTTTATAAGTTCAGCATCCTGTTTGATTTTTTCATCATTTTTTGTAATCAAATCTTCTATCTGTTTTTTTTCTTTTTCTAATTCTTTTATGTTATTTTCATATATTTGAGTTTTTATCCCAAGGCTTTTTTCATTTAAAGCATTGATTTCATCAAGTTGTGCTTTATAAATATTTTTTATATCATCAAGTTTACTTGTGTTTTGTATAAGTAAATATTTTAATGTTTCACCTGTTTGAATCTCTTTTTCAATTTTTTCAATGTTATCCTGATTTTTATCATAAAGCTCCTCTAAGCTTTTTATTCTTATTTTAGCATTATTTGTATCATCTATCAATTTTGTTTTAATTTTTTCTTTATGTTCTTTATCAATTTTTTGATTACATAATTTACATACATCCATAAAGTCAAGTTCTTTTTGTGTTTTTTCAAAACTAATTAGATTTTCATTTAGTATTTCAATTTCAGATTTGATTTTTGCGTTTTCTTCTGAAAATTTTGTTTTTTTGTTTAAATTCTCTTCAAGTTTTTTTATGTTTTTTTCATCTTTTGATATACTTACTTCAAGATCCTTAATTTTACATTTTGTAAGAACAATGTCAATCCGATTTTTCTGTTCATTAATATGTTTTATTGTATTTTGCTCTATAACCAGTTTTTGACTATTATTATTAATTTCATCGTTTATTTTCTTATTTTTTTCGATTAATGCTTTGTTTTCTAAAATTAAATCATCAGACTTTTTTATCTTATTTTCTATTTCTTTTAATTTTTCATATAAATTTTCATTATTTTGATTCAATTTTAATTGTTCTAATTCCTTATTCTCAATATCAATACAGATTAATCTTTGATTAATATCGTATTCTCTTTTTTCCAGTTGTTCTATTTTAGAATTCTCTTTTTCATATTCTATAAGTTTATTGTTAATTAAATCATTTTGTTTGCCAATTTTGTCAAGAATGCCCTTAATTTTAATAAGGTTTTTATCAGACAATATGATTTGCTCTTCTACATGTTTTTTGTTTTTTTCAAGTTTATTAAGTTCTTCTTTTAGTATTTCATCATTCTTTACTAATTCATTCTTATCAGGCATGTTAGATTCAATAATTTTCTTTTCAATTTTTATTTCATCTTTGTAGATTTCTAATCCATCTCTTAATAGTTTATATTTATCAATATCTAAAAGTTTTCTAATAAGTTCAAGTTTATTTTCCTTAGGCGTAAAAAGTATTTCTTTTAGTTGCTGTTGTGGTGTATACACTGTAAATCTGTATAAAAGGTTTTTGTCTTTATTTACAAAAGATAACGGCATATTCATAAGTTTAAATACATAAGCATTAATTTCTGTTGGTGCAAGTTCTAATAAGTTATTATTATGCATAATATACCCATTAATTTGTTTTATTAGGTTGTTTTTTGATTTTTCTATATTTCTGCAGATTTCAAAATCATTTTTACTATCAGAAGAATTGCCCACCAAAAGTTTTACAACAGCATTATTTGCTCCTTTTCTTAATATTTGGTATCCTTCAATTTCTCCTTTTTTAAATCCAAACAGTGCAAATTCAATTGCCATAAGTATACTTGATTTACCAGATCCAATATCTCCTGAAAGAAAATTTATGCCACTTAAAAAATCGATTTTTATTTCACTATAAGAACGTACATTTTTTATGTAAATCGATTTTATTATCATAATAATACAAAAACATTTTCATTAATAAACATTTTTAAAATTTTAAAATGAATAAAAAAATCATTCATTTAACGAAGGATATATTTTTATCAATTCCTCATAAGATTCCCTTAATATAATCTTATAAACCATATAAATAGGTATTGCAAAAATCATTCCAAAAATTCCAAAGATATTTGAACCAATAATTATGAGTATAAGGCTTAATAATGGTTCAATTTTTACTTTTCCTGATATCATAAAAGGTATAAGATAAAAGTTATCAACCAATTGTGCTATTATTATTGTAATTAATACTATCATAAGAACGTTAAAAGAATTAAAATATGCAATTATCATAGGCAATATTGCTCCCATTACTGGTCCAAGATAAGGAACTATGTTTAAAAATCCTGCAATTATACCTAAAAAAAACCATCCCTTTATTCCTGCAATATAAAATCCAATACAGCAAATAGTGCCTACTATAAAACTTTCTAATGCTTTTGCTTCAAAATAATCGTTTAGTTTAGATATTATATCCTTTAAACCCCTTTTAAAGCCATCATGATATTTTTTAGGAATTGATTCTGTTATTGTATCAAAAATCATCACTCTTTTATTGTAATAAAGATCAAACATTAAAGGAATTATGAGTACACCAACAAACAGAAAATATGACAGTTTAGAAATCATTTCGTATAATTTTGCAAAAAACAGGTTTTCAAGTTTTGTAAGGCTTTGTTCATCTATAATTTTTTTACCAAAAAACTCTGGTATGTACTCATCAAAATCATCTATTATTTTTTCAGTAAATGTCTGATTAGAAGGTTTTTGAACAAGTGTTGATATTTGTGCAATTTGCAATGATATTGCATAATATAACAATATAAGTACAGATATTATAAACAATATTCTAACAATAATTCTAATACTTCCAGATATTACTAAAAAATCCATAGATTTTTTAAATATTTTGCCTATTTTATGAGTTATCATTATTATTATTGTTCCTATTATAAGTATAGATAAAAGATCCTGAAAATAATACGAAACAGCAAATACCAATGTAATTAAGACTGCTATAATAAACATGAATTTCCAAACCATAGGATTGTTTGATAATTTTTTCATAAAATAGAACTTATAAAATAGGTTTATAAACATATCGTTTAAAGATTATTCTATCTGTTTTACGATTTTAATATTGAGAATTTTAAAAAACCCCCAAAATTCTCAGAAGAGTGTTAGCAAAAAACCCTTATAAGCCCGAATTGAACAAGTTCAATTCTAAATCTAGGGGTTTTTCGTAATCCTCTATTATCAATAAATATAATATAGCTAATATTTTTAAATTTTAAAAAATAAATTTATATGTATTTTTTATGAAAAAATTCAAGAACTGCCTTAGTTTGTTCTATTGCTCTTTTTCTATAAGATTCAATAATTCCAAACAATCTATCACATTCCTCTGATGAACTAGAATCTATAGATTGATCTAGTTGTTTCATTGCTAAAATATATTGTCCAACATATCCAATATCACTTGTTTTTGTAAGATCAGTATCAAGTACCTGTGATATTCTGTGTTTTTTGCCCATATCCAAAATAGAGTCTTTATATGAATCATCTATAATATCATGATTTAAAAGCCAAAGTGCTTCTTTTGCAAGTTGTGCTTCAAGATTTACATATTTTTGTCTAGATGTTATACAATCAAATAAAAGTGTTGATTTTTCCAATCCAGATGGATTATTTTCTGATTCTAATACCTTTTCTTCATTCATAAAAACCATTGTACAATAAAACAAATTCATATATTTATAAATTTAATCATTATTGAGTAATTATGTGGTTTCCCAAAACTTTTTCGTAATATCTACAATATTGATATTATGAAGTTAAGTAATAAGGATATTGAGCGAATCTGTTACAGATTCGAGCGAAATAATATTGAGAAAGAAACTTTAGCATTT
>Ga0334889_1005170_pt1 | contig 11046 bp, 7 predicted proteins | sample GraSluR1_MG_2_FD_207222 | JGI IMG/M metagenome (GOLD analysis project Ga0334889, IMG submission 207222) | Sludge microbial communities from methane-producing bioreactor in Wageningen University, Netherlands - Granular Sludge_8_08-R1 | ecosystem: Engineered > Bioreactor > Anaerobic > Unclassified ... | reverse complement strand
AATCGTAGCGTAAAAGATCACCCGACCGCTGGTGGTGGCGTTGGCCGGCGCCCCGCCATCGTCCACATAGTCTCCCAACACCTGGTCGCTGACGCCCTGATCACGCAGCTCTTGGGCGATGTCAAAGGTAATCGTCGTACGACCATCGTTTGCCGCGGGGTCGCTCGCATTGCATTCCGCGCCCGGCCCGCCGCTGTAATTGCAGGCCACGTTCACATTCGCACCCGTCAGCGGGTAATTTGCGGTGCTGCCATCGCGCACGATCCTCAGGGAGGGCTGCAGAGTGGCATCGCTATAGTAATGCTGGCCATCCGGCAAAATATCTTCCAGCGAAAGATTGGCAAAACCAAAATAATCCGAGATTTCAAAATTAAGGGTATAAGCGATCACATCCCCTGGCGTGGGGCCGCTGGTGCCGTTATCGATTGCGATGGAACTACTCTTGGCAAGGGTAATGCTGCGGTCATTGGAAGAGGCGCTGTCTGGCCCGATATCGGCACTGGTCAAGGTAACCGGCGCCGAACCATCGGCAGGGTCCCAGGTGATCGTATCGATCGAGGCCGTGTTGACACTGGAACGGTCAGCGGTGGAAACACCCAGGGCATCAAACTCGGGGATATAGTAATTGAAGGAAATGGTGATATCGCTGGTAACCGGGCCATCATAATGCAATTGCAGGGTATCACCGGTGTGTGGCAGGCCGTCCACCGTAGGTGCAGAAACCGTGCTGGCGGGCGGGCTGCTGGTGAGACCGCCCAGATAGACGATACTGTCCGGCAGGCTGTCGCTGATATCAATATCGCGGAAGGACTGCCCCGTGGCTACATTCACGGTGATGGTATAAGTGGCGGGGTTGTTGGGGCCAGTGGCAATCGTGGTTTCGGAAGTGTTTTTAGCCAGGGTAACGATGGTAGGGATCACATCCGAAAATGGCGCCCAAGTGAGGGGTGTGCCGCTGTCCGAAACGATGGTCGTGTCGATGGGAGTGGTACAGCACCAGTCCACCATCGGGGTACGGCCATACTGGAAACCCGCCCGACCGCGCACGGTCAGGGCATCCCCCAGATTGGCGTTGGCGCTTAAGGTGGCGGGAATGGAAATGGTAACCGGCGGCTGGTTGGCGGTGAAAGACCCATAGGGAATCTTAACCGAGACCAGTTGATCACCCGCCTTGCCACACACCGGCAGGAAAACACCGAAGTCGTCCAGCCCCCAGGGATGATTCACACAGCCCGTGCCCGAGCCATCATCCGGAAAGGTCAGGGTAACGACGGTCAGGGTTTCGCCGGTATCGGTGGTAGCCGTATAGTTGCTGCCCGAAGCCGGACGGATGCCGTCATAATTTGTTTCATCGGGGAAGATACCATCCGGGCCAACATGCGGAATGTACAGGTCAATGAAGGGGCCATAGCCGGTATCCCCATTGTTATCAAACGTGGCGGTGATGGTAAAATTTTCCCCCAGCATTATCGAACCGGTGCCAATTGTAACCGAGGGCAGCGGCACAAACAGCGGGCGGAACTGTGCGGAAGATTGAGGCGCATCTGGCAAAGTGTTACTGCCGGGGTCAGACGACAACGCAATGCCCGCATCCGGGGCCGTGGTTTGCGCCTGAACTGGTGTTATCATCGAGGGAAGAACCATCCCCATCAAAACACTGGCAATCAAGAAAATCTGTACCGAACGTCTCATTTCTTTCTCCATTTTAAAACTTTTATGGCCCCGGTAGATTTAAATCTAAAAAGACCCTTCTGCAAAAACCTTTATTCAACTGGATTGAGAGGCATGCGGGGCCTGGATGATAAAGGAGAAAACGATACAACCACCCGTTCCTGATAAATGTGCGATTTACCAAACTAACAATAATTTCAACTTAAAACAATACCCATCGCGGCTTCTCAACCACCTATGATTATATATTAGAACCACATTAAAAGTGTATTTATCGATAATTGTTAATGTAATGAAAGGTTGAAACCAGTGCGCTTTTCGGGAATTTGGAATAAATCAAAGTTATCCCTCAAAAATCGCGGTTTTGGCAGCCTGATTATGCTTCCTCTTTCACAAAATAGGCTGCGGCAACGGAGTGCTCATCGTCCATCACCAGGCGCAGGGCATGGCCGCTGCGATAATCACCAACGCGGATCAGGCGCAGGGCATCTTTCAACTGCGGGTCGAGGTCAATGAAGGTGCTGGCGTGATCCGGCATTTCATTAAAGAATTTTGCATTGAACAATGATTCAGGGTCATCCATCAAGACCGCCAGAGGATAGATCTGTGATTCAAGCAGGTCCTGGAAGAAATGCGTGCCCAGCGAAGGCTCCGGCGCCGGACCGATGCCCGGCCCGGCCAGCTCCACCAGGGCGCGGGCGTTGTAGATATCTCCGTAGCCGATCGGCACGCCCAGGTCCGAGTTGGAACTGCCCCAGCGCCCCGGCCCGACCACGATGAACTGCTGTCCCTTTAAGGCGGCATTCAACTGCCCGATCGCCCTGCTCAATTTGCGGCGCTGTTCCATCGTGGTCAGTCCAAAATAGCCCTCTGGTGGGACGTACATGACGTAATCAATGCGATTCACCTTGCCCGGCGGCACCATGAAATGGGTCAGGAAAGCTATATCTTCCTCCACCAGATCAGAAGGAATGCGCGCCTTCTGCGTCTCGAGCAAACGGCTCTGCGGGCGGCACTGCACAATTTGAATGCACAATTTGGGAGCGCTGGTCTCCGGGTGGCGGATATGCAGGGTGAATTCAAGGTCTACAGGGCTGCGATAATAATCTTCCAGGATGCGCAGGATGGCCTTCATCCGGTCCGCAAACGGGGTGCGTTTCAGCAGTTCGTCAAAGGTTACCACCAGGCGGTTGGGGTCATCCACCAGGTTGCTGCGCAGCGAGGAGAAATAGCCATCCTGTTCGGTCTGCACCAGATAGCGCAGCGGCGGATAATCGGAACTGAGCACTTCCTCAATGGGCAGGGTCTTAAACACATTTTCTTCCAAATCAATCAGATCAACATATTTTTGCGAATAACGGGAAATTTCGGCGCTGTCCTTGTAGGGCCGCAGCAGCGGATGACTGAGAGCAATCAGGCGCGGGTAGTCATTGCCCACCCGGTCTACGGCGCGCGTACCCAGCCCCCACACCAGACGTACAACCCCGTCTTCGCGGCGGATCTGCGGCGCCCAGCGGTAAAGATTCCTGCTGAAGGCTACCCCCGCCGCATGCGGCAGGTAATACCTGCCAAAGCGCTCTCCCTGCACCACCTGGATCAGTACCGCCATACGCTCGTCGTAATCCACAAGTCCCTTGCTGCGCCGGTAGAGCAAGGCATCCGGACTGAAGGTGGAGGCATACACCTCACCAATGGCGCGGGTAAGGGCCTTAAGTCTGTCCTTGAAACTTCCCTGGTTGGCAAGAAAAACGCTCTCATACTTGCCGGCAAAAGCTGTGCCAAAATTATCTTCCAGCAGGCTGGAAGAGCGGACGATGAGGGGTTTGTCTTCGATCTTCAACAGCAGGGTGTACAGTTTCTGGTACACGCCAGGCGGCATTTCGGCATCCATAAAGGCCTGCTGAATAACAGGGAAATCTTCCCTCAGATCATCTTCACTTTTATATTTCTGATCCATCCAGTGCAGGAGGTTGTTCAATTCCAGAAAAGCATAGAATTCATCCGCCCCGATGAAATAGGACTCAACCGTTTTCATGGAGGAGCGGATATCCTCGGTGCACACGCGATTGAGCAAACGCACTGCCAACAGCATGCCGGCCGCCTTGCCGCCAATCCGCCCAAAACCAACCTTGCGCTGGCGGATGTCGGCCAGGTCAGTGGCGGTGAACCATTCCTTGGCAATATTAATGTAGCGCAACTGGTCACTGATCAGGGTGCGGATAAGTACCACCTTGCACTCTTCCAGGCGATGCTCCAGCTTGGCGCGTTCATCGGGGGGCATGCGTTCGATCAACATGGCCTGGCGCAAGACGTATTCCAGCGGGGTCAGCTCAGGATTCATCGCCAGCAGGAAATCCGAATCATTCTTGAATCCGCGTTCACTAAGGGTGCTGGAAACGATCTTTTCAAAATCTTCAAAGGGGAAATGCTGGCTGAAAGCCAGATCAGTGAGGTGGCTGCGAATATGATCCTTGCGCAATTCCCACACGTGCTGCTCTTCTTCCCCGAAGGGGTCCACCATGCCTTCCTGCCGCTGGGAACGGATCGCCATGCGGCGCACCTCATCCTCAAACTCCTGGGGCTGCACGATCCCGCGGTCAAACAGCTCCTTGCGCATGGACGCGCGAATGCGGCCATTGAGGATTGGGTACTGGGCCAATGAAAGATAGATATTCAGCAGGCGGTGGCGGTCGGTTGTAGTTGTGGTAAATTTCATCTTCTCACCTGTAGGGGGATTAAAAACGGCTCCCTTCATCAAAAGAGAGCCGCTTTCATTATTCCTCAATAAAATTTCACCGTTATAGCTATACGCATTAATCTCTAGTCCATGTTATTGCGAAAGGACGCAATCCCATCCTGTGTGGCATTACCCAAAACTGGCTGGGAGATTGCCGCGTCGGGCTCACCTGCATTGCGGCCGCAGTGCGGCGCAGTGAACGCCCGCCTCACAATGACACGTCCCTACCCCAGATGCATGGGCATGATCACGTGTTTGAAATCTTCATTGCCTACCGGGCGCATCATGCCGGGCGTGTTACTGGCATTGGTTTCGAGGGCCACGCTGGCGCTCTTGACCACATCCAGCAATTCGCGCAGATAGCGCACATTGAAAGCGACGATCAGATCGGTGCCGGTCACGGTGGCATCTACCTGCACTTCGCTGGAACCGGTCTCCTCAGACTGGGCAGAAATTTCGACTTCACCCGCCCCGTCTTCACCGGCAGTGATGCTCAGGCGCACCACATTGTTGCCTTCGCGGGCGATGATCTCGGCCTGCTTGCAGGCTTTGAGGAACGCGGCGGTCGAAATGATGGTCGTGGTCTTAAAGGACTGCGGCATGATGGCTTTGTAATCCGGGAAATTGCCGTCGATCAACTGCGAAACCAGCTCGATGTCATCCAGGTGGAAGAGTACTTGTCCACGGCCATCAGGAACGACCATGTGAACTGTTTGTTTTCCATCGGAGGCCACACGAGCCAGCTCATTCAGAGCTCGTGCAGGAATGATAGCCGACATGGGCTTCGCCACCGGGCTGGAGAGTCTGGCGCGGCGCATGGAGATACGGAAACCATCCGTAGCCGCCAGGGTGATTTCGCTGCCTTCAACCGTCATAGACACGCCTTGCAGCACCGGCCGGGCATCATCCGCTGAAGCGGCAAAAGCTACCTGCTGGATCATTTCCTTTAAGTCAGCCACATTTAATTCAATCCCGTTTTCGAGATTGGGCACCGGCATAGGCGGGAATTCCTGGGCATCAATGCCTTTGATGTCGGTAATGGATGAACCGCAAACCACGTTCAGAGTCTGGGTGCGTTCGTCCAGAGCCAATTTGACCCCGTCACTGGGCATCGTACCGATCAGGTCATTGAACGTGCGGGCCGGGACGGTGACAGCGCCTTCTTCTTCGATCTGTGCACCAATCCAGCAGGAAATACCCAGTTCCAGGTTGGTAGCTGAGAGGCGCAAACGGCCTTCATCGGTCGCCACGAGGATATTGGATAACACCTGCAGCGTGCTATGAGAAGACACGGCGCGGGAAACAATGCCTAAACCGTGGGCGAGTTGTTGTTGTGAGACGGAAACTTTCATCGCGGCCCTCTTTCGGTACAAGATAATTCAGTTTGGAATACTTCTATTATAGATGAAATCAGTATACAACGGGAGCGGAATTTTTGCCAGTCGAAGGGGAATTCATATGCGAAATGTTATTCAAATATCGCATATGTCATTAAAAATTGTAAAGATAGAAGGCATCTTTGGTACCCACTTCCACCTGATAATGTATAATTTGTGTATGACAAATATTACAAAAACTGTTGCACAAAAAAGAAAATATCGAGTTATCAATGTAAATAGCGCTCGGAAAATCACCAATATCTGGTTGGATAAAATAGATTTATCATCAGCTATTAAATTAGGTTTACCAGAAATTGATGACAGGTATCATATCTGGCGTGTCCCATTAATTGGCATTGATTCAAATTCTCGCGTTGGCGAAATAGTCATTGACGCATACACAAGCCTGATAGTGTCCGATAAATCCACCTCTCCTGATATATTGGAAGCTCGATTACTTAGGAGAAAAAACCGAAAAAAAGAAAATTCCAATAATATAACTTACAAGGTGTCAAATCTGAGAAACACAATAGCACTTGGAGATGCAGAGGACGTATTACGAGATTTTCCAGAAGAATCTGTGGATTTAGTTTTTACTTCACCGCCCTACTATAATGCCCGGCCTGAGTATAAAGATTACATTACCTACGAAGATTATCTTCTTAAAATGAGAAAAATAATAAACTCATGCCACCGAACTTTAAATGAGGGCCGTTTTTTTGTAATGAATATTTCGCCAGTATTAATTAGGCGATCTAGTAGAAGCGAATCATCCAAACGTATAGCAGTACCTTTTGATATACACCGCATTTTTATCGAAGAAGGCTTTGATTTTATTGACGATATTATTTGGGTTAAACCTGCTGGAGCAGGTTGGGCAACTAGCCGTGGGCGCAGGTTTGCTGCGGATAGAAACCCATTACAATATAAAGCTGTTCCAGTAACAGAATATGTCCTGGTTTACCGAAAACATACCGAAAAGCTTATTGATTGGAATATTAGAAATCATCCAAACAAAGAAATTGTGGAAAATTCAAAAATTGAAGACGGGTATGAAAGCACAAATATTTGGAATATTCAACCTGCCCATGACAAAAAACATCCAGCAATATTCCCTGTTGAACTCGCTGAGAAGGTAATAAAATATTATTCTTTCATTGATGATGTTGTTCTTGATCCATTTGCAGGAATTGGCACAGTTGGAGAAGCAGCCTGCAAATTAAAAAGAAGGTTTATGCTGATTGAAAAAGAAAAGAAGTACATTGATGAGATACGCAAACGGGCAAAACTTTGGTTGGGGAGAGAAGCAAAGGATATTCTTACAATAAATTGCCCTCCAATTGATATTTCTGACGTATTGTTATAGAGGATTTAATGATTTCAAACTTCCTTGATTTATTAGATGATGATGCACTTGCCTTGCTTGATGTAAACGGCACACAGCTCATTCAAAAGATAGGTATTGATACTGCAAAAGACATTGTGCTTGATGTTATGATGGGAAAGAACCTTCGGGATTCAACAGAACTATTGACTCGCAGAAGATTAGCTGCTCTTAATATTGCTGGAGTTGCCATGATATTAAGAGGTATCCAAATCGATGCAGATTTTTTAACTCAAATGCCTCAGCTTGCTGAAAAAATTTTGAAACAAAAGCGGATTTCAAAAGCAGAAAGATGGTTAGCTCAATGGGTATTAGGATTAACAGGAAAAGCAACACAAAATATATTAAGGGATGATCCTTCTTTGCTCACAGAATATCGTACACGCTACACAAAAATTTACGAGGATACGATAAATAAAACGATTGTTGACTTCGGAACCCTGAGTGGAGATATCATCCTAAATCAACAAAAAATTACTGAAATAAACTGGCAATTCATGTTGTATTTGATGGGCATGATAGGTGCTCAAACATCAACAATACGCGGATCTGAAAAATCTCTATATGGAAAACTTTTTGAAAAACTTGTTTTGGGATCTTTATTACATGTATTAGGGTTTAATTTTTCCAAGAATGGACAACCGACAGAATTTGAAAAAGAATTCTGGCTTTCTTCAACCGGTGAACGAGAAAGTGATGCCACCGCACTGTGGGGTGCAGGCAAAGGAGCCAGATTTGATATTGGTTTCATCGGACGTGGTAATACTGAAATATCTTTAGACAAAGTTTCGCGTTTCAAAAGAGAAATTGAACTCGGTCAATCAACATGGTATATGGCAACGATTGTCATTGTCGATAGAATCGGGGAAAAAAGCAATATTCGTGAATTGGCCCAAAACATCAATGGTGATATTGTTCAGATGAGTATGGCTTACTGGCCTCAGGAAGTCGCACAAATACTAGCTAGGCGAATGCAGTTTGAACATCCATTAGTGAATATGCCCCGATCAGAGATTAAAGATTATTTAACTGATGCTATGAAACACGTGCCACTAAGAGATTTACTTTTAGTTGAGTAAACTTATCTTGTAATTTTACTCCCTATAACCCTCACTTGATCCACCCGCTCCATGAACGCCTTCACCCGCGCCGCATCCACCTCATTCCAGATGTAGCCATCGCACTTGAAGGTGGTGCCGGTGATGCAGCCATCCGCCACGGAGAGCTGATCGGCCACATTATCCAGGCGCACACCTGTGTTGGCAAAGACGGGGTTGTCCGGCACGGCTTCCTTGACGATGCGCAGCGCCTGCAAAGAAGTCTCGGCGCCGGCAGTCAGGCCAGAGACGCACAACGCGTCCGGGCGGGTATTGAAGACCGTCGAGCGGGCAATATCAGCCAGGTCGCGGTCGGCCAGATAGTGCGCCGCTTCAGGCTGGATATTGAAGAACAGGCGCACGTCCTCCGCATGTATGGCGTGCTGATGGCGGATGACTTCCCCGCAACTGGTGTTCCACAGACCGAAATCACTGGCATACACGCCGGTGAAGATCTCGCGCACAAAGGTTGCCCCCGTAGCCGCCGCCAGGTCGAGCGAAGCAGCCGGGTCCCAAAGGACGTTCACCCCAAAGGGAATAGCAATATCATCATACAGCTCAGCGATCACCCGCGCCATGTCCGCCGTAGTGACGGGTTCAACTTTGGTCAGGTACGGCAGGCTGCGCTCATTGGAGAACATAACTGCGTCCACGCCGCCCGTTTACAGGGAGAGCAGGTCAGTGTGCGCCTGGTCGTCGACCCAGCTCATCCCTTTTTTGCGGGTCATAATCCGGGTCACCGGGCAGGGCCTGCAAATGGCACATGGCAATCACGGGTTTGAGTGTGTTGAATAATTCTTGTATCCAGTTCATGATGTCCCTCGTTTCTGATGTTATTCTTGTACTACTACATTGTACATTTAAATGATTTCGCTGGAACTTTTTGCCCTCCGCGAACGTATTAAAGTTAGAATGATCGAATAGCAAGGAGTATTTACATGAACAAATGGAAAATCACCCTCATCTCAGCCGTCCTCATCAGCCTGCTGATCAGCGCGTGCAGCATTTCACCTGAAGAACTTGCACCTAAAGCCATCGAACCCAAAACAGCAGAAACCCCAACCGTAATTCCCACCGAGCCGCAAGTGATCGAAGCGCCGGCTGCCGAGCCAGTGCCCGTCGCTGGATGGCTGGGTAAAATCGTCTCCGCCCCCGAAGGCGTTGGCTATGAAGACATCCTCGTCCTCTCGCCGGAAACGGTGGGCGAGCTGGGCATCATGGGGACCAATGAGGACATGGAAGCGCAAGTCCTGGCCCTGCGGGACAAACCCGAACCCGGCCAATTCGCCCATTTCTGGGGCAGTCTGGTGTGCGGCGTGGAGGATCACAACGGCTGCCAGATCGTCGTCGAGCGCATTCGCGTCGGTGCCACCGCCACCGACCCCGAACCAATCGAGAACTGGCAAGGCATCCTCATCCCCGCCGCGTTCAACTCCGGCGACAGCACCGTGTTTGTCCTCAAAGGCTCGTATGCCATGTGGTACTCAATCCACTCCAACGACCCCGCCGTCCTGCAGCAGATACTTGACCTGCGCGGCACGGACCAGGTGGTAAACGTCTCCGGCGAACTGCTCACCGGTGTGCCGGATGTGAACGGTGCGCGCATTCAGGCCAGCAGCATCACCCTGACCGGCGAAGCCCAGACCGTTGACCAGCCTGACACTGCCAGCCAGGACCCGCGCGCGGACTGGCAGTTCTACCAGGATCCGGGCGGCAAATACGCCTTCCGCTTCCCGCCCACCGCGGACATCATCGTACACGGCATTGAGGGCTTCCCCACCGATGAACTCCCGGATGGAATGACGCCCGACGAGTACATGATCCAGCTTCGCGAAGAGCATCCCGATCCCCTGTGCGTGGAAGTGCTGTATGCCTTGGGGTATTTCACGATCAACTCGCCGGAAAATCTCGAGCGGCAATACACCCCCTGCGGACGCACCGGCGTCGGCGCCGGTGAGACGCAGGAGAAAAGCCAGATCATTTCCATCGCCGGAAAAGAGTACACCGCCGGAGGCTTTGAATTCATGGGCGGCGGCGACACTCTCGACTCACATAATGAAACCCTGCACGTGATGCTGGACAACGGTCTGCGCGTCGAATTTGGCGCCTTGCCGCGTATTGACGCCACCTGGCAGGATTATTTAATGAAGGGCAAACCCCGCATCCTGGATATCCTTGCCGGGATAGAGGTTGAGCAATAAGCAGGATCAGATTCCATCCATTACTTTACACCACAATCTTCAGAACCCGCTACAACAAACAAAACCACCAAATGCCTTCCTTATTTTTATTTTTCGAAGAAAAATGGGGAACGCTTCGCGAGGATGGAGTTGCCCGCCGTACCCTTCGACAAGCTCAGGGCGCGGCTCAACCCCAACAGTGATAAAATCAATCCATGTCCACTGCCCCCGATCCCAACCTCCCGCTCGATCAGGTCATTCAGGGCGACTGCGTTGAGGTCCTGCGCCAGATTCCCGCTGAATCGGTCGATCTGGTGTTTGCCGACCCGCCCTACAATTTGCAGCTGAGTCAGGAACTGCGCCGGCCGGACCGCTCGCGGGTGAATGGTGTCGAAGATGACTGGGACCATTTCGCTGACTTTGCCGCCTACGACAGCTTCACCCGGGACTGGCTGTCCGCCTGCCGGCGGGTGCTCAAACCGACCGGCACCCTGTGGGTGATCGGCTCCTATCACAATATCTACCGCGTGGGTGCCATCCTGCAAGACCTTAATTTCTGGATCCTGAATGACATCGTGTGGATCAAGACCAACCCGAT
>Ga0334889_1005165_pt1 | contig 11054 bp, 9 predicted proteins | sample GraSluR1_MG_2_FD_207222 | JGI IMG/M metagenome (GOLD analysis project Ga0334889, IMG submission 207222) | Sludge microbial communities from methane-producing bioreactor in Wageningen University, Netherlands - Granular Sludge_8_08-R1 | ecosystem: Engineered > Bioreactor > Anaerobic > Unclassified ... | reverse complement strand
CGGAATCGAAAACCCCGACAGGGTGGACGCGGAGGAGCGAAAAGGATGGGCTGAAGGAAAAGTTGGTAAACGCGCTCATCGCCACCGGCTGCTTCCGCCTCGGGGACTTCACCCTTAAGAGCGGAAAGAAAAGCCCCTTTTACATCGATCTTCGAAGGCTCATTTCGGATCCCGCGGCCCTGACGCTGGCGGGCAGGGCATACGCCATGCTGGCGAAAGAATGCATATTCGACAGACTCGCGGGAATCCCCGCCGCGGCCCTCCCGCTGGCGACCGCAGCCGGCTTGGCCCTAGAAACGCCCATGATCTGGCCCCGCATGCCGGTAAAAGACCACGGCACGGGCAATAGGGTGGAAGGGGCGTACTCCCCGGGCGAGCGGGCGCTTCTCCTGGACGATCTGATCACCACGGGCTTGAGCAAGCGTGAAGCCGTGGAGATCTTGAGAGCCGAGGGCTTGGTGGTGGAAGACCTCGTCGTATTAGTGGAAAGGGGCAAGGCGGGCCGCTCGGATATGGAGGGTTTAGGCGTCCGGCTCCACGCCTTCCTGCATATTCGGGAAATCGTCGCGACTCTGGAGCGCCTGGGGCTTATCGATTCCGAAACGAGGGGAAAACTGGAGCGCTATGTCGAAGAGGAATGATATCGAAGAGGAATGATACGGATGGGGAAAAACGGGATGATCGCCCTGTAATCCGATATGCCAGGCTTAAAATGAGCCTTTTTAGTCCTCGGATGACCTGGAAGCCAGTTTCATCATCACCGTGAGCATGGCGTAGCCTGAAGACAGGTCTTCCCTCCACACCTGCACATCCTCAGGAACCTTAAGCTTGATATTGGTGAAATTCCAGATCGATTTTATGCCCGCCTTGACGATGCTTTCGCAGGTGCTCACGGCGAATGGCGAGGGTACGGTGAGAATGGCCAGTTCGGCCTTTATCCGGGGAACGATTTCCTCGATTTTTTCGAAAGGATGGATGGGAACCCCATGGACGCTGGAACCCACTTTCGAAGGATCGATATCGAATGCGGCCACGATATTCAAACCGTGGTTCTTGAATTCCTGATAGCCAGTGAGGGCAGAGCCGAGGTTCCCCGCGCCGACCACAATGGCGCAGTGTCTCAGGTTCCATCCCAGGTAGCTCTCTATCGCTTCGATTAATTCATTGACCGGATATCCCTTTTTAGGTTTTCCGATGATCCCGGTGATGGCCAGGTCCTTTCGCACCTGTATCGGTTCCAGGTTCTGCTCGGCGGCGATGACCGTTCCCGAAATATACTGATCTCCGTTTTGTTGAGCCTGCCTTATCACATGAAGATACGAGGGGAGGCGCCGAATCGAAGGACCGAAGGATATTTTCTGTCTGTTGGCCATAGTTTCTCCGTTAGAAAATCCACTATATATGAATATCGATAAAAGTCAAGTTAATCCCCCGGAGAGTTCGAGCCCCGGTTGGATTTTGCATCCTTAATAAAAGCATGAAAGGGGGGCCCGCCTCTAGCCCCACCAGGTCAGGCCTGTATAATCCGGCCGGATGGACGAACCGGCATGACGGATCGAGCAGGCCGTTTTGGTTTGACCAAACAGAGGAGAAATGCGCCTGCTGAAAAGCTCGAGGGTTCGGCCCCCCGCGACGTCTTCATCGTAGAGGATAACCCTTTTGGAGGAAAAATCCGAGAGCCAGGCCTTGTCGGAAAAGCTGATGATAGGTTCTTCATCGTGCCGTTTGAACATGGAAAAACGGATAAAGTAAAGGGGCGTATCGAGGAATTCGGCAAGAAGCAAAGCCGGCATTATGGCTCCATGCGCTGCGGCCAGGATTAGCTCCGGGCCGTATTCCCGGCGCAACATTTCAGCGAGCCGAAGCAGGAGCGTCGGTTCCGAGCCTCTCCACGTATACGTATCTCGTATACCGGTATATATGAAATTTTTAAGTTCCCGGGGGAGTTTGCGAAGGAACTCCACTCCGCGGGCCGGGAATTCTCCGCCCATGTCGAGGGCCTTCCGGGCCAGGAGTATCGATTCCCTATAGAGCCTATTGGCATTTTCCACCGCGGGAAGGCCATGGTCGATCTTGTATTTTCGCGCCTCCTTCAGTTCGTAATAAACGCTGGGATGCAGGGGAAGGCCATGCTCCACGCAAATTTTGTAATTGAGCATGACGTTGACGATACCGGGGGTCCGTATATAGAGACGAATCGCTTTTTTTATATCGCTGGAGCTATAGGCGCCCTGGATTGCCCAGGCTTCCCTCAGGGATGCGCTGTCCTTGGCTATGCTCTCCATCAGATCCTGGTAGCTGCACTGGAATTCCATATCCTCCGGTGGGCTGCTCCAATCCGCCGCCTCCAAAATCTTTGACAGCATGCGCTAACCCTAATCCTTCCGATGGGCATGGCGCAAGAGCTGTTCCTTTGATACGTTTACAGCCGACTAATCTTGTAATTTGGAAGGGGGCGGGGGTGCTTCAGGGACTTAGCCTGGCGATTCTGGCGGGAGGATTGGGAAAGCGCTTTGGCGGATCGGATAAACAAGCCGCGCTGGTGAAAGGAGTCCCCTTGGGCAGAAGGGTGGCGCTCAACGCCCTGGCTTCGAACCTGCCGGTATATCTTGTCGGGCCTGACCGCGATATCTACGATGGGCTTCCCCTTTGCTTCGTCCGCGACATTGTGCCCGGCTTCGGCCCCCTTTCCGGTTTGCACGCGGCCCTCTGCAGCGCAACCACCCCCTGGGTGTATCTCCTCGCCTGCGATATGCCCTTTTTCGACAAAGACTGGCTTAATTATCTTTTTAGCCTTCTCGATACTCCGATCGTCGGGGGTTCGGCGCCTTGTTTCGCCGTATTGGCTGAAAAAGGATCGTATATTGAACCCTTTCAAGGCTTGTACTCCAGGCTTCTGATTCCGGAGCTGAAAAGAAAAATGGACGGCGCCGTCGGCGAAAAGCTTTCGTTCTCCAAGCTTCTGAAGGATCTCCCCTATAAGGCGGTCCCCGAGGCTGTGGCGCGGCGTTTTTCTCCCGACTGGAGTCTTTTTTCCAGCATCAACGATCCGGCGGCGCTCAAGAAGTTTCTGGACAAGGTATCCCTGGATGGCCGATAGGAAAAAACCCTGGGATATTCCCCAGGTTCGGTGCATAATAGATAAAACATACCTTCGATCGTTTTTGTGGTCGGAGGAACTCCCAGGGGGATCTCCATATGCTCGAAAAGGCTGTTGTCGAGTGCGTGCCCAATTTTTCCGAGGGAAGGGACAGGGACAGGATTCAGGCCATAGCCGAGGCTATAGCCTCGGTGGAGGGAGTAGCGCTTCTGGATGTGGATGCCGGCGCCGACACGAACAGGACTGTCTATACCTTCGCAGGCGGGCCCCGGGCCGTGGTGGAGGCGGCGCTCGCGGGAGCCCGGAGGGCCAGGGATCTGATCGATATGAGGAACCACTCAGGCTCCCACCCTCGTATGGGAGCCCTGGATGTCTGCCCTTTCGTTCCCATAGCGGGAATCAGCATGGCCGAGTGCGCCCAGCTCGCCAGGGACTTCGGCGCCCGCCTGGCGCGGGAGTTTTCCATACCGGTGTTTCTTTACGAGGAAGCCGCCGCCAAGCCCTCGCGGCGCAGCCTCGCCGACATCCGCTTTGGCGAATACGAGGGCTTGGCGGCCAAACTCGCCGACCCCGAATGGCATCCCGATTTCGGCCCCTCCCGCTTCGATCCCCGCTGGGGCGCAACCGTGGTCGGGGCGAGGGAAGCGCTTCTGGCTTTCAACGTCAACCTGACTACGGAAGATGTCGGAGTGGCCAAGGAAATCGCCTCGGAGCTTCGGGAGAGCGGGAAAATCGTGAGAAACTCCCGGGGGGTTCCGGAATTGGATCATTTGGGACAAGTAAAACGAATCCAGGGCAGACTCAAGGCGGTACGGGCCATAGGCTGGCAGGTCCGGGAGCTGCGCTGCACCCAGGTCTCGATGAATATCCTCAATTTTCGAACCACAGCTCTCTGGATGGCCTTCGAAGCGGTACGCGAAGCGGCGGAGCGTCGGGGATTCGGGGTAAGCGGATCGGAACTTGTGGGACTCGCCCCCGCCGCCGCCTTAGTGGAGAGCGGCCGGTATTTCCAGCGCAAGGCGAACGCCACCCCGGGACTTCCCGATCGGGCGTTGGTAAAAGCGGCGGTGAAAGCCCTAGGGCTGGACTGCCGGGGGGACTTCGATCCTGACAAGAAAATCATAGAATGGGCCATTATCGGGAAAAGCCGCCTGGTGGATCGTCCCGTCTCGGAGTTCGTCGACGAACTCTCCTCTCCCAGCCCGGCGCCGGGCGGCGGCACGACCTCGGCTTGCGTGGGAGCCATGGGCGCCGCCTTGGCGGCCATGGCCGCCAACCTCAGCATCGGCAAAAAGGGCTTCGAAGAGAGGACTTCCGAACTGGAATCGATCGCCCTGGAAGCCCAGGAGCTCAAAACCGAACTTCTGGGCCGGGCGGACGAGGACAGCGACGCGTTCAACGGAATTCTCCAGGCCCTTAGATTGCCTAAACGCAGCGAGGAGGAAACGACGCTCAGGGGCCTCGCCATCCAGGAGGCCACAAAACGAGCCTCCCTCGTGCCTCTGGGCAGCGCCAGGGCCTGCCTTGGCGCCATGAGGCTCTGCCTGAAGGCGGTAGAGCGGGGAAGGGCGAGTTCGGCCACCGATGCGGCGGTTGGTTTTTTAGCCGCCAAGGCAGGCTTGGAGGGAGCCCTCCTCAACGTGAAAATAAATCTCGAAGGAATCAAGGACGGAGACTTTGCCGGTGCGGTAAAAAAGGAAATCGAAGCCCTGTCGACCCAGGCTTCTGCGGACGAAAGGGAGTACCGGGCCCTTCTTTCGAAAACTCTTGGTTTTTAGCCCTGATTTTTTTGGATTTGCCGATCTTTCCGTATTGACCTTACGGGGCTCTGACACTATACCTTGCTGTGAATAATTAACCACCAAAAGGAGACGTCAAGCGGTGAAAGGATCGGATGTTACCGTTTCGAACGTATCCAAGTCCTTTGGCGGCTTCACCGCGCTGAAGGATGTAAGTCTTGAAATCAAGAAAGGCGAATTCTACTCCCTTTTAGGACCTTCGGGCTGCGGAAAGACCACTCTCTTGCGGGCTATCGCGGGCTTCGAGGATCCGGATTCAGGAACGATTCTCATAGATGGAAGCGACGTGTCGGGCCTGAGTCCGGACAAGCGGCACTGCAACACGGTTTTTCAAAGCTACGCCCTCTTTCCCCACCTGACGGTTTTTGAAAACGTGGCATTCCCCTTGAGAATAAAGAAAACCCCGACCAGGCTCATCAAGGAGCTGGTGATGAAACACCTGTCCCTTGTGCAACTGGAGGGCCATGCCGAAAAGAAACCCAGCCAGCTCTCCGGAGGTCAGAAACAGCGGGTAGCCATCGCGCGGGCTTTGATCAACGAGCCTTCGGTACTTCTCCTGGACGAACCGCTTTCAGCCCTGGATGCCAAGCTCAGACAGCACATGCTCATGGAGCTGGATTCCATTCACGACAAGGTGGGTATCACCTTTATTTATGTGACCCACGATCAGCAGGAGGCTCTGTCGGTATCCGACAGAATCGCCGTGATGAACGCCGGCCTCGTGTTGCAGGTGGGCTCTCCCCAGCAGATCTACGAAAATCCCGCCACCGAATTTGTCGCGCGGTTCATCGGCGAGACAAATATCTTCAGGGGCAAGGTGCTCTCCCGTAAAGGCACGCTCAACGTAATCGAGGTCGAAAGCTTCGGACAGCTTCTGGTGGACGACGAAACGCCGGTCGAGGTGGGCGATACCATCGTCGTGACCATCAGGCCGGAAAAAATTCGCATCTCCAACGACGAGCCCTCGGGGGATGAGCTCAACGCGGTGAGAGGTGTCGTGGAAGAGCCGGTGTATTCGGGGTTCCAGACTAAGTATATTGTCCGGGTGGAAGGGGGAGGCAGGCTGACGACCTTCAGACAGCACGCCAACTGGTCCGAGGGTATACCCGATATCGAATGGAAGGATGAGGTTTTCTTATCCTTCAGCGCCCGCGATCTGGTCATCGTGGAAAAGAGCCCGGGATGAAGCGGAATCTCGGTCCGGCCTACGTGGCGCCCCAGGCGCTCTGGCTTACGATATTCTTCGCCGCCCCGCTTCTGATCATCGTCGCCTATTCCTTTCTCCGAAAAGGCCTTTACGGCGGCGTGGAAACATCCTTCAGCATCCAGGCCTGGGCGGACATCGCCAATCCTACCCTGCTGAAGGTGACGCTCAAGACCCTCTGGGTCTCCCTGGCCGCTACTATCATCATAATCCTCCTGGCGCTGCCCTGCGGATATAGCATCGCCCGTTCGAAAAACCAGGCATTGCGGCTTTTCCTCGTGATCGTGCCCTTCTGGACCAACTTTCTCGTGCGCATCTATGCGTGGATCTCGATTCTGGGCAACGAAGGTTTCGTCAACCAGGCTCTGCGGTTTTTGGGTCTCAAGGCCGAAGGCTTCCAGTTTCTTTATAACCAAGGGGCGGTGGTCTTCGTCCTGGTCTATATGTACCTTCCCTATGCCATACTCCCGCTCTTTTCCACCATCGACAAATTCGACTTCACCCTCCTGGAGGCGGCCAGGGACCTGGGTTCCACCAGGATGCAGTCCTATACCAAGGTGATGCTCCCCAACATAAAGGGCGGAGTGATCACCGCCGTCCTCTTTACCTTTATCCCGATATTCGGAGCCTACGCCGTACCCCTGCTGATCGGTGGCAAGGATTCCTATATGCTGGGGAACGTGATCGCCGACCAGCTCACGAAAACAAGAAACTGGCCGCTGGCCTCGGCCATATCCATGTCCATGACCCTCCTCACGGCGATCGCGGTGTTTCTGTTCGCCTTTAAAAAACCGAAGGAACAACAGGCGGTTAAAGATATCGACCCCTTGAGTCTGCCGAACGGAAAGACGATTGGGTTTTTTCACCGGGGACCGGGGCAGGGGAAGAAAAAAACCTCCGGCAAGGGGGTCGCGTAATGGCCGCGAAAATACATGGATTAAAACCCTACAGGATCGCCGCGCTGTTTCACGCCCGAAGAGTGGTGCGAAAGGGGGCCAAGGCGGCCGCCAAGCTTTTGCCCAGAAAGGCTAAGGGCTCGAACCTGATCTTCTGGCTCGTGATTCTTTTTCTTTTCGCCCCCCTTTTCGTGTTGCTCATTTACTCCTTCAATCGGTCCCGCTCAGGGGAATGGACGGGCTTTTCCTTTGTCTGGTACCAAAGGCTCTTCCTGGAGTCCCCCGATTTATGGAGAGCCTTTCAAAATTCGGTGGTCATAGCTTTCACCAGTGCCCTTATGGCCACGGCCCTGGGGACGCTGGCGGCGGTGGGCACCACCCGCTACTCCTTCAAATTCAAATCCTACGTGTCCACCATGAGTTTTATTCCCATGATACTCCCTGAAATCGTCGTCGGAGTTTCCCTCCTCGTCTTCTTCGCGGGGGTTGGTTTGAGACTGGGAATGTTGACCGTCTGGATCGCCCACACCACCTTTAATATTCCCTTTGTCTATCTTCTGGTTTCGGCCAGGCTCGAGGAATCGGATCCCAGCGTGGTGGAGGCGGCCAGGGATTTGGGGGCCTCGGAACTGCAGACGCTCTTCAGGGTGATCATACCTATGGCGTTGCCGGGGATAGCCTCCGCCTTTCTCACCGCGGTCACCCTCTCGCTGGAGGACTTTGTCATCACCTTCTTCGTATCGGGTCCGGGGGCGACGACCCTGCCGCTCTACATATACTCGATGATCCGTTTCGGAGTTTCCCCGGTGGTCAACGCTCTTTCGGCGGTGATGATCGCGGGGACGGTTCTTCTGGTGTATCCTTTAAGAAACTTCTTAAAGGTATTCGCTGCTCGCTAAGCCTGTGGTTCGTCCCGGGATTTCGGTTAAGTCCCGGGTTTGCCCGCCTGCGGCTCATGGGAGTCAAAAATCCGGCCCTAGGCCGGTAATATTTTATAGGGGAGGGATTTATGAATAAAATCCTCCGCGCTGTAAAACCAGCATTGTTATTGGTGGTCTTTGTTGTTGTCGGACTTTTGGCCGGCTGTTCGAAAAACAACGAGGCTTCTAAAAAACTATACATATTCAACTGGACCTACTACACTCCCGACTCGGTGATCGAGAAATTCGAGAAAGAATACGGCATCGACGTGATCTACGATTCCTTCGCCTCGAACGAGGAAATGTTCGCCAAGCTCAAGGCCGGCGGCGCCAATTACGATCTTTGCTTTCCCTCGGGCGATTATGTTTCCATAATGATCAAGGAAGGCATGCTCGCCAAGATCGACAAATCGGCGCTCAAGAATTACGGCAATATCGCGCCCGACGTACTCGCGAAGAGCGATTTCGACCCGGGCAACGAATACTCGATTCCCTATTACATGGGCGCGGCCGGAGTGGCCGTCAACAAGACCAAAGTACCCGAATACGAAAGGTCATGGTCTATTTTCGCGCGCAAGGATCTGGCGGGAAAGATGATCATGCTGGACGATATGCGCGAAGTCTTGGGCGACGCGCTGAAATATCTCGGGTATTCGGTCAATACGGTGGATGTGGCTGAGATAGAAAAGGCCAAATCTCTGGTGAACGATGTGTGGAAACCCAATCTCCTCAAGTTCGACGCCGAGGCCTTCGCTAAGAATTTCGCCGCCGGAGAGGTCTGGGTCGCCCAGGGCTATGCCGAGTCAATCTACGCAGAAATGGACCCCAGCCGCTGGGGAGAAGTGGATTTCTTCATACCCAAGGAGGGGGGACCTAGTTATATCGATTCCATGGTCATACTCAAGGATTCCAAAAACAGCAAGACCGCCCTGAGCTTTATCGACTTTATCCATAGGCCTGAAATTTACGCCGAGTTCTGCGACGCCTTCGGATTTCCCGCCACCGCCAATGTGCCGGCCAGGGCGCTGAAAAAGGGACCGCAATATTACAGCGCCGAATCGCTGGAACCTTGCGAGCTGAAAAAGGACGTGGGCGCCGACCTGGGGAAATACAACGCCGCCTGGCAGCAGATAAAAGTGGGGAAATGAGGGTGTAAAAGGTAAAGATCGAAAGATTTTGAGGATTAGTCTGACGCGCTTCCCGAACTGGAAAGCGTTGGGCTGGAAATAAACCAAGGGCTGCCGAAGGAGGAATCCTCGGCAGCCCTTTTTCAATTCGATTTTATTGGATTGAGGAAATTCGGTCAAAGTTCCGGTAGATCGTCCAGGCCTCCGGCGTTGGTGACATCGGAAAATCCCATGGTTTTTAAAAGCATAGCTCCCATGGCGCTCCTGGAACCGCTGGCGCAATACAGAAGGACTGGCTTGTCCTTGGGGCCTATTTCGGCGGCCCTCTTCGGTAGTTCGTTGACCGGTATATTGATAGCCTTGGGGTAATGACCATCCTCGAACTCGTCAACGGTGCGCACGTCGACGATAACCGCTCCATCCTTGATCTTTTTTTCCACACTGTTGGCAACACCCATATGCAACTCCTGATTTTGTCTATGCCGTCCGCTGGGAAATTCCTACAGAGTCCCGCTGGCGGCGGGGAATCTTTATTCGCCTTCCACTTCCTTAAAGCCGCCGAACAAACGCATGCTCTTCATCCCGCCGGTAACGTAGGCGAGCCTTTCGAATCCGTTCTGCCGTAAAATGCGGGAAGCTATATGCCCTTCGAAGCCGTTGACGGAGAATATCAGAATCCGCTTTTCCCTGGGCAGCTGCGAAATCCTATCCCTGAGTTCGTCCAGGGGGATGTTGACCGAGCCGGTGACATGAGCCCTGCAGTATTCGCCGAAGGTTCTCACGTCCAGGAAGTATGGGGACCCCATCGTTGAAGTATCTGTCCCAAAGGCGGCCAGAACCGCAGCCTCGCCGGGGCTCATGAAGGGGGAATAGCCCGAAAGGTCGTTCTGGGCGGCAAAGGCGGCCATCTGCAGAGGATCGTTGGCGCTGGAATAGGGGGGGGCGTAGGCCAGGTCGAGCTCCGCCAGATCCGAGAGCTTCATTTTGGCGGCGATCGCCACCGCGAGGACATCGATGCGTTTTTCCACCCCCGCTTCGCCGAAGGCCTGGGCTCCCAGCAGTCTGCCTTCCTGGTCGTAGACCAACTTGATGGAAAGCTCTTTGGAGCCGGGGTAATACCCGGCATGATGTCCCTTATGGACATGGACCGCCCTGACTTTGAGGCCCGAGGCGAGGGCCGCCTTTTCGGAAAGCCCTGTTTGGGCGAAGGTATGCTCCATGGCTTTGAACACCGAAGTGCCCAGGGCGCCGGCATAGCGCATGGAGCCACCCAGGGCGTTGGTGGCTGCGATGCGGCCTTGGCGATTGGCGGGCCCCGCCAGGGGGATGCGCGTCTTGGCGCCATCGGCCCTTCTGGTCAGTTCGATCATGTCGCCGGCGGCGAAAATCGAAGGATCGCTGGTTCTCAAATACTCATCCACCTCCAAGCCCCCGGATTTTCCTATGAGAAGATTCGCGGATTTGGCTAGCTCCAGGTTGGGGCGAACGCCGGCGGACATGAGAACCAGGCCGGCTTTCACCCTCCTGCCGTCGCTGAGTTCCACCTCCCGTGCCGGATAATCGATCCTGGAGAGGGAGCGTTTGGTATAAATAGAGGCTCCCGCGGATTCGAAAGCCTGGGCGATAAGGCTTCCGAACTCGGGATCGGCGGGGGGCATGAGCTGATCTGTGAGTTCGACGATCGAGGTCGCCAGTCCGCGCTTGATGAAGGCTTCGGCCGTTTCCAGGCCGATGAAGCCTCCCCCCACCACCACGGCGGATTCTACGTTATTGTCTTTTATGTAGTTATTGATGGCGTCCATGTCCGGGATTGTCCAAAGCCGGAACACATTGGGAAACTCAATCCCTTCCACCGGGGGCACGAAGGGGCTGCCGCCCTGAGCGAGGATGAGGGCATCGTAGGGGAGGTTGCTTTCACCCTCGGGAGATCTGAGCTTGAGGAGCTTCGAATCCCTATCGATGGCGACAGCCTCGGTTTTGAGGAGTACCTTGACCCGATAGCGGGAGA
>Ga0334889_1005164_pt1 | contig 11054 bp, 7 predicted proteins | sample GraSluR1_MG_2_FD_207222 | JGI IMG/M metagenome (GOLD analysis project Ga0334889, IMG submission 207222) | Sludge microbial communities from methane-producing bioreactor in Wageningen University, Netherlands - Granular Sludge_8_08-R1 | ecosystem: Engineered > Bioreactor > Anaerobic > Unclassified ... | reverse complement strand
AGAGGTCGGGGCCGGTCACCAGGACCTTGATCCTGAAGATCTGGAGCCCCTGCGGGTTGTAGGAGTAGTAGACCCGGTTAGTCTGCGGGTCCACCGCCTGGGTCACGATCTGGATGTTGGGCCTCCCGTCGGGGGCGGGCGGCGGAACGGGGACGCCGGCTCCGACGTAGAAGGTCAATACATCGCTGTAGGGGCCGTTTCCTATCCTGTACCTCAGCTGGTGGATCCCCGGGGCGTCGGCGTAGAACCATGTCCTATATTGATTATGCGCCCAGACGTTCCCCAGGTAGCGGGTCTGAACGAGGCCTGAGGGAGTCCTCTTCTCCACCATCAGCGACCCCGAGGATGAGGGGATGATAAGGAGCCTTGCATAGTGGTAGACGGGGATGTTTACGGCCTGCCAGTAGCGGGAACCGTCGCTGCTGACGATCCAGAAAGCGTTCTGGCCTCCACCGGGGGCGATGGAGAAGGGGGCGACGGTCGGAGCCGGGGATGAGGCCGGCCTGTACTCGAAAGACCCTCCCTCCTCGATCAAGGTCTCGGGGCTCTCCAGGATGCTGCTCGGGAAGTCGGCCTCTCCCGTCTCGGAGGTCTCAGAAGGTGGCGGCTCCGTCCAGCCGAAGGATGACGATCCCTCCTCTTCCCAGGGGCCCAGATCCCCCGGACTATCCCACCCTCCGAACTGGGCTAGGGAGGGCGAAGATCCGAATAAGATCAGTCCAAGAAGAAGGACCGTCGGCTTGAAGGCGGATCGGACTATCATGATATATAACTTGATAAAGCGGCATAAAAGCTTTTCATCCGCCTTTATACGCACCGCTCCACGGCCTCGCTCCCATAGGCGGGGTCCTTTGATATGGATCCGGCATCGGAGGTTATTTTAATAGATGCGTTATTTTAATAAAATGCTGAGGGATGGCCGCCAATTCCTCAAGGGGCATCGGCCATCTCGACACAGAGGACATAGGGATCCGCCGCAGATCGCTGGTACCAGAGCCTCGCCTGGCCGGCCCCCACCTCCTCCAGCATGGAACTCAGCTCCTCCGGCGCCACCGCCTTCAACGTTCCTTCGTAGACGTCGAAGAGGTAGCTCGTCCCTCCCTTCAGGGTGAACGGTCCATAGGCCTTCCAGTCATCGGATACCCCCGATGTATCCGGAGACCCTCTTTCCGCTCCAGATCATGTATGTCTCGGGGTCTAAGAGGGGTCCTGCGGTCTTCCTCTCCGGGGAGGTGGCCCCGAGGTCGGCATAATCGACCACATCCTCGGGCAGGGGGTCGAAGCTCTGGCATGGCGCCCCATCCCTGCAATCGAAGTCTGCACACTTCGGCCTTCCTCCGACGTGACCCATCTCTTCCGACCCGTCGATGCTCTCATCAGAGAAAAATTTCTGAACATCGTATATCGCGACCCCTCCTATCAGCCCATGGGTGTCCCATCTCCACGAGTCTGTTCCGATGAGGACCGTCGCGTAATTAGGGTTTGGAAGCCCGCCGGTATGGGTTTTCGTCCCCCTAAGAATCCCATCGACCCAGATCTCCAGCCCCCGGGGCCCCCAGGTCCCCATGACATGCCGCCATTCTCCGATGAGATCTTCTGGAGGTATGCCGCTATCTGCCACCTTCCATCCGCCAGCCCATATCATGAAGACCAGGTTTTTGGAGTAGCTGCTGTGGGTACCCAGGTAGAACCCGTCGTCGAAGCTTCCGCCGTACTCCCTCCCGGACGCCGCCAGGACGAAGTTGGTGGGGGCGGACTCGAGCTTTACCCACATCTCTATAGACCCCTGACTGAGATCTCTAGTCGGGTCCTGATGGACGTTCCCGACCCTCACATAATCTCCGCTCCCGTCGAGCTTCAGGGCCGGAGCGGATCCCTCTTCTGCGACGAAGGATGCGTCACCAAATAATTCTCCGGGATGCCGTCCGGTGGCATCGTCGGCATCCCCATCGAAGTGGTAGCGGGCGACGACGTTTTCTTCGATCTCTCCGTTTGCGGCGGGGGAAGGCTCCCTCAGCACCACCGAGACGGGGTTGCTCCGGGCGATCTCTTCATAACTGCCGCTTCCGGCCCAGTTCTCAAACATCCTGAACTCGTAATCCCCCAACTCCTGGGGGGCGGTGAAGGTCAAAGTCCCGCTCTTTTCGCCTCGGAGGTAGCTCCACTCCCCGTACCTTTCATTCGCTTCGTCTATCCTGTAGATGGCGATCCAATCGGTATCGAACCCTGGTGCGCCAGAGTAGACGACGGTTATCTCATCTGCGGGGTTTACTGCAGACGGCGAAGCAGAAAGGGTTGGCGGCTGGCCGGCACCGAGGCTGGCGACGGCGATGAAGAATACGGCCATGGCGGCAGCGCATAGAAAAGGTCTCCGTTTCATCTGGTCACCCTCATGGCGAAGTATACCATCAATGGTCAATAAATATTACGGTTTAGACGCTGCAGATTGAATTTCCCCATTCCCGCCTGGTGAAGGCGCCACCGCCCTCCCCTAGCCTCCCAGCTCCCGGCCCCTGGAGAAGGCGGCCTCCGCCTCCTCCCCCCTCCCCAGGGCCTGGAGGGCTGCGCCCCTCCCCACCCAGGCGTCGCCGTCCTCGGGCCTCTGCCGGATCACCTCGTCGTAGATCAGGACCGCCTCTTCGTACCGCTCCAGGCTCCTGAGGGCGAGCCCCTTGTTCATCCAGGCGTGGTGGTAGGCGGGGTCGAGGCTCAACGCCATATCGTACGCCTCGACCGCCTCCGAGAGCCGCCCCTGGTCGTAGAGGGCGACCCCCTTGTTGTTCCAGGCCTGGGCGTATCCGGGGTCGAGGACGATGGCCACGTCGTAAGCCTTGATCGCCTCCGAGAGCCGCCCCTGGCCGAAGAGGGCGACGCCCTTGTTGTTCCAGGCGTTGGCGTCCTCGGGGTCGAGGCTGATGGCCATATCATAAGCCTCGATCGCCTTCTCCTCTTCTCCCATCTCGTCGAGGGCTATCCCCTTGTTGTACCAGGCGTGGGAGTACTGGGGGTCTAGGCGGATGGCCACCTCATAGGCCTCGACCGCCTCCGAGAGCCTCCCCAGGTCCCGGAGGGCGACGCCCTTGTTGTTCCAGACGTAGGGGTCCTGGGGGTCGAGGCTCAAAGCCGTATCATAGGCCTCGACCGCCTCCGAGAGCCTCCCCCCATCGTATAGAGATAGCCCCTTCCCCCCCCAGGCGAGGGGGGAGGCGGGGTCGATGCTTATCGCCTCGTCGTACCGGCGGGCCTCGATGAGGGGCGCCACAGCCCTCGGATCGCCGATGATGACGAGGGCCTCGGAGGCCTTCTCGGATACCCCCGGATCGGCGTCCCTCAGGGCGGCGATGAGGGGGGTTACAGCGGCGGGACCCCCGGCCTCGGCGAGGGCCTCGACCGCCTCCCCTCTCACCCCGCCGTCCGGATCTTTGAGGGCGAGGTAGGCGAGGGGCTCTATGGCCTGGGGGTCGCCGATCTCCCCCAGGGCCCGGGTAGCCCGCATCCGGACCGAGGAGTTTTCGTCTTTGATGGCTCCGATGAGGGGGGTTACCGCGGCGGGATCCCCGGCCTCGGCGAGGGCCTCGACCGCCTTCTCTCTCACCCCGCCGTCCGGATCTTTGAGGGCGAGGTGGGCGAGGGGCTCTATGGCCTGGGGGTCGCCGATCTCTCCCAGGGCGCGGGCCGCCTCTCTTCTGACCCCCGGATCTGGGTCCTTCAGGGCGGCGATGAGGGGTCCGACGGCCCGGGCGTCCCTGACCTCTCCCAGGGCCGCCGCCGCCTCGCACCTCACCTCGGCGGCCTCGTCCTCCAGGGCCGATATCAGCGGTTCCACGGCCCCTGCTCCCCCGGCCTCTCCGAGGGCGCGGGCCGCCCCCGCCCGGACGTCGGCCTGGCCGTACTTCAGGTCCAGGATGAGGTCGTCCACCACGGTGGCCCCGGCAGGGGTTGCCGCCGCCAGGAAGAGCAGCGCCAAAATGAGCTTTCCTATTTTACCCCCCTCCATGGATATCGATACTGTCTCCGACGACTAAAAATGCTTCGGTGATGCCTGCATGACCGATCCCTCAGCCTCGCATGAGCCCTCCCGCTCCGAGGCCGAAGACCAGAACCAGCGGCGGAGGTCCATCGATCCCCGGGGGAGGGGCGGCATGGTCTCCGCCCGGGGGAGGAGAGAGCTCCAAAGGAATCGGATCTTCCATATTCTATTTATTCTCAAAGAGGATAACCTATCGAGGTGATCCCATGAGCCGTCTTATAGCTGCGTTCATCTTCATCCTGATATCATCACCGCCGTCCCTGGCGGCGACGATCACCGTCGGGGAGGATGGCTGCGACTTTTATAGAATCGGTCCGGCCGTCGAGGCGGCGAACGTCGGCGACGTCGTCGAGGTTCACAGCGGCGAGTACCTGGTGAATCTGAACATAACCACCCCCTTTATCACCCTCCGGGGAAACGACACCGGCGGCGGTATGCCCGTCCTCCGGGCGGGAAGCTCCACCGCTGATATCGAGAGCGAATCCGGGGGATTGACCGAGATGGTGCAGATGAGTGGTGGGACCGCCGTAGCCATAAGGGCCGATTTCGTCACCGTCGAGAACTTCGTCATCACCGGCGCCACCTGGCCGAGACCTTACGACACCGGCGAGCATAACGACGTCATCGGTCACGCCGGGATAAAGGTCTACTCCGACTTCAACAAGATCGTCAACAACACCTTCGAAGGAAACGACCTGACCGCCATAGGCCTGATCAACGCCAGCAACAACCAGATCCTCGGAAATACGATCAAGGACGTCTCCTTCGGCTACGGCATAACTATGTACAACTCTCCTGAGAACACCATCGAGGGGAACTCCCTCATTCACAACAACTGGGGGATCTCCCTTCAGAGGAGCGACTCGAACACCTTCAGGGAGAACGAGATCCGAGAGAGCGTCAACGACGGGATCTGGGCCGTAAACGCCAACTTCACCTTCATCACCGGGAACATCATATCGAGAAACGGCTTCGAGAGCGAGTTTGAGGGGAACGGCAAGGGAATCCATCTGGTGGGGTCGACGGGGCTCATCGCCAACAACGTCATCTCCTTCAACCGGGACCATGGGATATACATCCAGAGCATCTTCTGGGAGTATTGCAGCGAGCCGCCCTGCGGCGCCGAGGAGTCCAGCGAGAACCTGGTCATCGGAAACAGGATCGAAGGGAACGGAAGAGACGGGATCCGGCTGGAGAAGACCTGGAAGAACAACATCATCGACAACAACATCACCTCCAACCATGGAAACGGGATCAGCTTCCTCCAGAGCCACAACAACACCGCGGATCTGAACAACGTCACCAGAAGCGACCACGGTATCTTCCTCGACCGGTCTAACTATACGAAGGTCAATAACAATACCATATCGGAGGGGGAGAAGACCGGGGTCTTGTTCTGGTCGACCATCGGAGCCTCGGCCTACAACAACACCATCTTCGATAGCCCCGTCGGCGTATCCGTCGAAGAGTCCTCTTCGGGCCTCGCCATCACGGAGAACAGGATCAGTAACGCCACCGAGGGGATGAACATCTCCGGCGGGTCGAGGGAGAACCAGGTCACCGGAAACAACGTATCCTCCTCGGATGTGGGCGTGATCCTCGTGGGGGCAACCCGTAACCTCATAACCGGAAACCTGATCTTCGATAGCATCCTCGGGATCGTCGCCGACTTCGCCTCAAGAGGAAACTCGATCTATGGAAACGACCTCTCCGGAAACGGCGAGGCGGCGAGGGACGAGGGGGATAACCTCTGGGACGACGGGTCGAGGGGGAACCTCTGGGGGCCTGACGTTTGCGATGACGCCGATGGCGATGGCGTCTGCGAAGGACCCAGGATCATCCCAGGTGGTAAGAACACGGACAGGTTCCCGCTGGCGAGGAGGGCGGGGTCGTGAGAGGACGATGGGGCCACTTCTGAGCCCATCCTTTCCCCCCGGTTCCTGGGGCCTCTAAGAGGACCGGCCTCCTCCGGGGGGACCTCTAACCAACCAAGCAGATACAACGCCAAGCCCGCCTCGCAGCCCCTGGCGGGCTTTCTAGCCCTCTCTTCATGGAGGGCCGCGGGTCCACGCCTCCCTATTTCTCCTCCGGTTGGTGGATGGAGCAGATCGTTAAATTTATAATGTTTAATCGTTACTATTATAGTCTGAGAGGGGCGAGTATGAGGGCCTCTCGACTGCCGATATGATGGACAGATCTCATATCTCCCTCTGCCTGAGTTGTGCCCTCTCCTGCCCGTGGCCCCTCTCCCTTCAGCCCTCGAACCGCTGGCATCGGTCTATAGGGCCCCGGATGAATGCCGGCCTTCAGGGATCCTCGGAGCTTCCGACTCCTCAAAACAGAAGGTGCAGACCTGGTCACCTTTGCATATCTGCGATTTCAGGCTGAAGGATATCTTCAGGTCGCCGCCCTCGAACTCCGCTGCCCAGGCGGCGTACTCGGCGTTGCAGATCGTCGTCCCCACCCTCTCGGATAGGGGCTCTCGACCGGATCTCACGAGAAGCTCGTGCCATGGGCACTTTGATATGATCAGCCTCAGGAGGCGGCCGTCTTCGTCCATCTCGGCCTCAAAATCGAACCCCTCGGCCGAGTGCTTCGCGGAGATGCACCTAGCAAGCCCCTCTATCCCCTCGTCGGCCTTCAGCATCGTCCTCAAGGTCCGGGCCTGGATCTTGGGGAGGACGGACCAGACCCGGCGGTCCGCCTCCAGCGCCTCCTCAAAGCCCCTCATCTCCTCTAACTTCATGAACCAGAGGCCATCGACGGCGGTGTAGCTCCTCCGGAAGTACTCCGCCCGCTCTCCGTCGGTGAGATCCGTCATCCTCTAGCCCTCTCCTCCCTTCCGTCTTCCCTCCACCTTCTCCTCCGGTCTCCTCATACCCTCTCGACGTGGCGGAGCTCGACGGCGATCCCCCGGGTGGCCTCGACCATCTCCCAGCCGCTCATCTTCGCCCTCCCGACCCCGAAGGCCGCCTCCCCGGTCACTATCACCTCGTCCCCGGGCCGGATCTGGTCGTCGGCTCTGGCGACCCCGGGGGCGAGGACGTCCCCCCGGGGGACGAAGTCGCCGATCTCAACGACGTACCCGCCCCGGGAGAGAAGCCTCCTCGCCCCCTCAGGGGAGAGGGCGATGGTGCCGTGAGGGGTGAAGGAGGCGAGGGGCTTTCTGTCAGCGGAGGAGAGCTCCCTCCCCCTAACCCGCACGCCTCCGGCGAGGAGGTCGCGGCCGGCTCCGAGGCCGAAGGAGTAGTCGGCGAGGGCCCGGAACTTCTGGATAAAAAACCCCTCCAGGGGTCTCGCGTCGCAGGTAGCCTCGGCGACCGCCTCCGAGAGCCTCCCCAGAGCCTCGCCGTCGGTCCCCCCTCCGGTAAAGACGGCGTCGATCCCGCTATCGACGACCGCCTCCTCCAGCTCCCCTTCGATGTGGGCGACGATCCTCCTGTACCGGTTCGTCTCGAGGTATCTCTCCAGGCACCTCGTCAGCCACTTCCGCTCCAAAAGGTCCCACCTCCCGGTGACGGGGACGTCGTAGCTCGCGGCGGGGTAGACCTCCTCCAGCTCCCGGGGGACCAGGGCCAGGGGCGAGGTGAGGATCAGCTCGTGGAGCCTCCGCCTCGCCTCGCCGAGGGCGGAGGCGAAGAGCCGGTGGGACCGGGATGTCGAGTAGGGCTTCCGAGCCGAGCAGGGGAGGAGGAGGAGGACGTCGCTCTCCGGGGCCCTGTACCTCTCCAGGACCCGCTCGGCGAACCGGGTCACTTCCACCCGCTGGAGGGACTCGGCACAGTTCGCGTACATGACGCTCCTCCTGGCGGTGGGGGTCCTCCGCTCCAGATACCGCTGCTCCTGGTCGAGGAGCCTCAGGGCCGCCGTCTCCTCGGGGGCGACCCTCACCTGTCTTTCGGCGTACTCGCGGAGCGTCCCCGACCGGATCATCGTCTTCACCATGGAGAGCTCCTCCTCGAGCTTCAGCTGGTTGTGTTCTGCCACGAGCTTCGGATCCTGTCCCTCCTCCAGGGCCCTGCAGAAGGGGCAGCGGCAGGGGAGCTCCTTCAGAGCCTCGACGGGCCAGACCCCGTCCCGGAGGTGGTACCTCCCCAGGAGGCCGTCGACGACGATCCTCGCGCCGTCCACGAGGTCGACCCCCAGGTAGACGAGAAGGGCGAGGTTGGCGGGGGTCGCGAGGGCCGGGGCGTAGAGGGCCGAGTCGGGGGGGGTCATCTCCCTGATCTTGACGATGGAGGCCACAAGCTCCCTCGGGTTTCGGAGGGACCCCGCCGCCCCGAGGACGTAGACGTCGGCTGCCGGGGGCCGGTCCATCGTCAGGGGGTGGACGACGACTCCTGAAGGTCCGCCCCTCGGGATCGGAGGGACGGCCAGGGTCGGCTCGGTGTGGAGGGAGAAGGGGGCGTGGGGTCCGATGAATATCCTGCCCCCCTCTTCGGAGTACGCCGACCCGGCCGAGACCGCCTCCTCGATCGACGGGGAGGCCCAGATCGGTCCCACCGACTGGATCAGGTCTCTCGAGAGGATCGCCGGGGTCTCGACCGGCGCCGCGAGGCGGAGCCTTCCCATCCTCGCCGGGCCGTCGCGGTCCTTCACCTCGAAGTGGCGGGTCATCTCCCCCTCCCACGGAGGTCGGCCCATCCCCCGGGCAGCTCCTTCAGCCGTATCTCAAAGGTGGCTGAGGGGTTTGACTCCATCAGCCTCTTGAGGTTTGCCAGGGCCTGGGCGATCCCCGCCCCGTCCGCCTCCGCCGGGACCTCGGCGTTGAGGGGAGCCGTCTCCGCCAGCTCCTGGGGGTACGGGCCGAAGGGGGGCACAAACCAGAGGATCTGGTCGAACCCATCCTCCCGGACCCCCCTATCCGCCACCAAGACCCTCCCCGATAGCTCGATCCTCTCTATCCGGGCCCCATACCTCAGAACCTCCGGCCTCGCCGCCGACTCCGGCCCCATGTAGAAGCAGGTGGACCGCGCGGCGGGGTCGAGGGTCTCGATCCAGCCGGCGTGGGGTATGAGGGCCCGCAGGCCATCGATCATCTTCGGATGGGACCTCGCCCTCCTCTCCACCAGCTCCCAGAGGGACCCCTCCCAGATCGACTGCCTCACCCGCCGGACCTCCGCCAGGGAGACGGAGAGGTTGTGGCGGGCGAGGAGCTCCGTCCTCTCCGGGTCCTCCGCCAGATCCTCCGCTGCCCGGTCTCTGCATACCTCGCAGCAGCAAGGAAGGTACTTCAGCTCCTCCAGGTGGAGGGTTCCGCTGGTGGTGAGGTAGCGCCCCTGCCTCGCGCTGAGGGCGTAGGCGGCGGAGTCGAAGAGGTCGCATCCGAGGGCTGCGGCGAGGGCGAACATCATGGGGTGGCCCGCTCCGAAGAGGTGGACCGGAGCTGCCGGGCCGAGCCCCTGCTTCGAGGCGGCGACGACCTCCACCAGGTCTCTGAACCTGTAGGCCTCCATCAGGGGGACGACGGCCCCTATGGGACAGAGGTCGAAGCCCATCTCTCCGACCCGCCGGCCCGCCCCAAACCGGAGGTCGGGGTAAGTCGAACCCTGGATCGGCCCCGCCAGGAGGGAGCCGCCTTCGCTCCAGACCTCCCGCGCCTCAGAGAGCCTCTCCTCGGTGATGGCTAGCTCCGCCTCGGCCCTCGACCTGGGGACGTCGGGGGGCGTGGGGATGTCCAGGGGGACGCAGATGTCGGAGGCGATCAAACGCTGAAAATCGAGGATCTCCAGGGGCTGGACGTCGATATTGCCGTAGACCGAGAGCTGAAAGGCCCCCGAGTCGGTCATGATCGGCCCCTCAAACCCCAGGAGCCGGTGGACCCCCTCCCTCGCGGCTAAGTTGTGTAGCTCCGGGTCCTGATGGATGATGTAGCTGTTGGTGATGAGGATCTCGGCTCCCAACCTCTCGAGATCGGCAGGTTCGATCAGCCTGAGGTGGGGGTTCACCACCGGCATCAGCGCAGGGGTCTCGACGACGCCATGGGGCGTCCGAAGCCTGCCGATCCGACCTGCCAGATCCTTGTGAAGGACTTCAAAGCAATCTGGCATCTCCTCATCTCACTGCAGATAAGGCATAAATAGGTTGGTACCGATCAAGGTGTATCGCATCCCGATTTTGAAAAAATTGGTGGTGACCAGAATTGAAATGTGCAGTTATGATCATGCTGGCGTGCCTGTCGGGCATCGCATCGGGAGATGGGTATACAACTACCCAGGACGTCTTCCTCATGGGAGATACATCGGTGATGACGTGGACGGGAGAATCGCGGTTCTCGGATTATGCAGACTTGTACTGGGCGTCTTATGTATCGAACCCCGACCGATCCCCCCTGGCCCCAGCCCTCTTCGGACAGACGGTGGACGTCGAGAATACCATGGGGATCTGGAGGATGAACTTCCCCTTCAACATCTCCGCCTCCTCCTTCGGCGATGGGACGACGCAGTCAGCGGCGGTCGTAAGCCCGAGGTATGATTTCGGGATCGGCACCTATTGGCGCTATTCTAAGCCCATGCCTATCGAGGGCTCCACCTTTGGTCAGGGGACGGCGACCAACATGACAGCGGTCCAGAGGAACACCGAGTCTATATACCAGGAGATAACAAATAAGTTCGGCCTGTAAGGGCACAGGCCGACGACTTTTCCTTTCTGCTATTTTATCATCCCCTTTTTCGTACGGTGTAGGGGAGGAGCCCTCCAGCGGCGACCATCTCCCTCTGGCGCCGGCTCAGCACCATCTTAAGAAGAACCTTCTTTTCCGCCGTCCTATCGAAGGCCTCCACCACCTCTGCTCCGCCTTCGAGGGCATCCCGGATGCCGGGGATCTCCAGATCGTCATCCCTGCTGAGGAGGTCGTAATCCGATTCCGAGACGAAGGTGAAGGGGATTATCCCGAAGTTGACGAGGTTTGCGGCGTGGATCCGCTCCATCGACTTCGCCATCACCGCCTTCACCCCCAGGTACATGGGGCAGAGGGCGGCGTGCTCCCTGGAGGACCCCTGGCCGTAGCTCACCCCCGCCACGA
>Ga0334889_1005150_pt1 | contig 11089 bp, 10 predicted proteins | sample GraSluR1_MG_2_FD_207222 | JGI IMG/M metagenome (GOLD analysis project Ga0334889, IMG submission 207222) | Sludge microbial communities from methane-producing bioreactor in Wageningen University, Netherlands - Granular Sludge_8_08-R1 | ecosystem: Engineered > Bioreactor > Anaerobic > Unclassified... | reverse complement strand
ACTGCGGGTTGGTGTTGGTCGATGGAGACATGCTCGATAGCGCCCGGCATAGCGCGCATGCCGTGGGTGATATGAGCGCCTTCAAAGGCAGGGCCTGAGGCACAGGAGCAGCTCAGCAAGCGTCCTTCATGCACCAGGCTGATTTCGGTGTTGGTGCCGATATCGACAGCTACGATGGTTTGTTGTTCTTGGGCAGCCCGTCTGACTATGTCCGTGGCCAACAGCATGGCAGAATGGTCTGCACCGACAAAGCCGGCGATATTGGGCGGCATATAAAGATAGGCGCTGATGGCAGCCGACAATCCCATATCGTTGCAGCGGCGTTCAATGGCTTTGTTCAGCGAGGCGACGTAGGGTGCCTGGGCCAATTGAGCGGCTGGTATGCCCAGGAACAAGTGATGAATGGCGGTGTTGCCGACGAAAACACAATCGACGATCTGCGCAGGGGTGGCATTTATCTGCTGGCCGAGCTGGCTGATAAGGTTGTTAACACCATCCACCAGTCGCTGCTGCAGGATGTCTGCGCCTTCTGTGTTTTCATTGGCAAATTGAATACGGCTGACCACATCTTCGCCATAGGGGATTTGAGGGTTGGTGATGCCGGTTCTGGCGAGAATATCGCCGCTTTCCAGATCAACCAGATAGCCAGCGATCTTGGTGGTGCCGATATCGACAGCCAGCCCGTAAACGGGGATATGCTGCGGCAGGAGGGCGATGACTTCGCGGGATTGGCGCACCACTGCTCGTATGTGCCAGTCATTTTCGCGCAAATCGTTGGATAAGCGTGTCAGAAGCGGGAAATGGATCTCAGCCCCGATACAGCCCTGCTCTGCCAGCGCATCTTGCAGACGGGTGGCATCCGACCGCAGGTCCTGCACGGTGGGCGGTGTGAGGGAAAGGTCAAACCAGGTGATGAGGGGATCAATCTCAATATGGCCATCTTCGCCTTCAATTTGCAGGCGTTGGGCGGTAGTCAACGAGTCAGGCGGCAGGTAAAGTCGGGCGTCACTGCACAGACTGGTCTGGCAAGCAAGACGCATACCCTGCGCCATATCGTGAGGAGTAAGGGCTTCAGCTTCAGTGTCGGTGATAGCTGTAAGGTCACCCTCCATGTGCTGGACTCTGCATTTACCGCACCAACCTTCACCGCCACACACGGCATTGATCTGTACGCCGGCTTGCTGGACGACTTGCAAAATGGTCAGGTCAGCGGCTGCAGTTAACCGCAGACCAATCGGTTCGAGATCAAGGGTGAAGGAAGCGGTGGGTTTCTCGTGTAAGGGAGTCATAAGTCCTTATTCTACTCCGTTTTATGGAAGAATGGGCGGCAGTTTTTTAATGAAAATGGGGCTTCTGTTACAATGAACCGATATACGTAGAAATGGAGCGAGTATGGAGATCAGTCATCTTTCTTATAGCAGTATCAGCCTGTACCAGCGCTGCCCGCGCAAATGGAAATTCCGCTACCTTGAGAAAATTCCCACCAGAGCCAGTGAAGCATTGGCTTTCGGTGGAGCGATCCATAACGCCATTGAGGATTATCTGCGCAGCGGCGGTGATTTGCCGGCCATCTGGGAAGCTCGCTGGGTGGAGAAATCCATGGACGAGGAAGTAGATTTTGACGCCGAAACCGATCAGGCGTTGTTTCAGCAGGGGTTGGAGATGCTGCAAAGTGAGGAAATCCTCGCTGGATTACAGACGGTCCAGCCAGCAATAGAAGACGACCAGCCCGTGATCGAGAAAAAAGTGGTGCTCACGGTGGACGATGTGCCTGTGCCGGTGATTGGTTATGTCGACATCATCACGGCAGACCAATTGCCGGGTGATTTTAAAACATCGCAAAACCGCTGGAGCGAAAGCAAAGCGGGACAGGAGATTCAACCGTTGTTTTACCTGGCCGCGCTGGAACAGGAAGGGCATGCACTGCCGGAATGGTCATTTAACCATTATGTATTGACCAAGGGCAAATACCAGTTTCAAAACCTGCGGTCAACATTTCGACCGCAGCAAAAGGACTGGCTGTTTGCGATGATTCGCAATGTCTGGGGCGGTATTGAAGCGGGGGTATTCTTCGAGAATCCCACCAGTGACTGGGCTTGCAGTGAGAAATTCTGCGAGTATTGGGCGTTGTGTCGGGGTAAATACGCCTGACCGTTGTGTAGTCGTAAATGAGATGCCTGCGCCTGTCGGGTATAATGAGTGGGCATTCGTAGAACAGGATAAGCGACCATCTTGAGCGAAAAACAACAGTGGTTCCAATTTCAAATAGAAGCAGCCAGCGGGCAAGCGCGCGCCGGCAGGTTTTCTACCCCGCATGGCGATGTAGTGACCCCGATCTTTGCGCCGGTTGGCACGCAAGCAGCCATGAAGGGTGGCGTGACGCCGGCCCAATTGGAAGAGGCTGGCGCGAACCTGGTGCTTGCCAACACCTATCATCTGCACATCCGTCCGGGTGAAGATCTGGTGGCGGAGATGGGGGGCTTGCATGAATTCATGCAATGGCGCGGCCCCATGTTGACGGACTCAGGCGGTTTTCAGGTATTTTCGCTGGCAAAATTGCGCAAGGTGGATGAAGACGGAGTCACCTTCCGTTCGTATCTGGATGGTTCCATGAAGCGTCTGACACCCGAAAGTTCGATTGAGATTCAGGAGAAATTGGGTGCGGATATCATCATGGCGTTCGATGAATGTGCGGAACCGTATGACCATACCTATTCCAAAGCTGCCATGGAGCGCACCCACCGCTGGGCGCAGCGCTGTCAGGAAGCCAAGAAACGAGATGATCAGGCTTTGTTCGGCATCGTGCAGGGCGGAATTTTCCCGGATTTGCGGGAGGAATCCTGCCGGGCGATCGCCGCGTTGGACACACCTGGCATCGCCATCGGTGGTTTGTCGGTAGGCGAGACCAAAGAAGAGATGAATACCGTGCTTGACCAGGTGAATGAGATTCTGCCGAAAGACAAACCGCGTTATTTGATGGGTGTGGGATCGCCGGAAGACCTGGTCAATGGTATCCTGCGGGGGGTGGACATTTTTGACTGTGTGCTGCCGACCCGCCTTGCCCGCCACAAAGCTGCCATGACCATGACGGGCAGGATCAATTTGCAGAACGCCACCTATCGCAATGACCCGGCACCGCTGGATGAACAGTGCGGTTGCTATACCTGCCAGCATTTCTCACGCGCTTATCTGCGGCATTTGTTCAACGCCAAAGAAGCGCTGGGTGGTACGCTGGTGTCTATTCACAATCTCTTTACATTGCTGGCATTGGTACGCCAGTGCCGCCAGGCAATCGAAGCGGACCGGTTTGCCGATTTTGCCGCCAATTTCCTCGCCAACTATCAGGACGGTTCACAATGAGTATCTTTCAGGCGATTATTCTTGGCATTGTGCAGGGGCTTTCTGAGTTTCTGCCTATCTCCAGTTCCGGCCATCTGGTGCTGGTACCGGCTATGCTGGGTTGGACCATTCCTGAGGACCAGGTCTTCCCCTTTGGCGTGCTGGTGCAGTTGGGCACATTGGCGGCTGTGTTCATCTACTTTCGCCAAGATATATGGCTGATGGTGAAAGGCTTTGTCAATGGCCTGCGAGAAAAAGCGCCTTTCAAAGAAGCGGACAGTCGGCATGCCTGGCTGATCATCCTGGCAACCATTCCGGCAGGTGTGATCGGGTTGCTGTTGGAAGATGTGGTCGAAGAAGCCTTCAAAAGTCCGCTGGCGGCGGGTTTGTTCCTGCTATTGACAGCGGTGATTTTGTGGGTGTCTGAGCACATTTCTCACCAAGAGCGAATTTTGGATGATATCCACTGGCGGGATGCGGTCTGGATCGGACTGGGACAGGCGCTGGCCATCTTTCCGGGCGTGTCACGTTCAGGTGCAACCATTGCCAGCGGGGTTGTGCGGGGGATCAACCGGCGGGATGCAGCACGGTTTTCTTTCCTGATGTCGATTCCCATCATGCTGGCGGCAGGCTTGCTGGGCTTGCGTGACTTGCTGGCGATCGAGAACCTGGCGGCTTTCCTGCCTTCGATGGTGATCGGGTTTGTTACTGCGGGGGTGGTGGGGTACTTCTCCATTGCCTGGCTGCTGAAATTCATGCGTGAACGATCGTTGAAATTATTCTCCTATTATTGCGTTGCCTTTTCTGTAGCGGCATTGATGGTGATTTATGTTTTTTAGGCGATGCATACTCTTGTTAATGGCGCTTGTTCTTGCAGCAGGCTGTGCATCGGATGTGATCGAACCGCTGGTAACGGTGGAAGCTCCAACCAGGCCGGCGGTGTTGCAGGTGGGGCTGAGCGATAGCCTCAGTGCATTTGAACCAATCTTGTATGATTGCGCCACAGATGCAGGCGTGTTGGTTGAGACCCTGCCATGGAGGGTGCTGGGCGATAAGACAAAAGATGTCTTTTTGGTGTATGGCGAGGGTGGCAAACAGTTACCAGAGCATGTGTACCAGGTTGGCAGGTCGCCATTGGTGATGATCGTACACCCGGACAACCCGGTCGATGATTTCTCGCAAAATGATCTGTTGCGGATGTATCAGGGCGAAATTACTGATTGGCGTGATCTCAGCCCGTTATCGTCGTATGGCGGCGAAATGGCGGTATGGGGCTACATGCCGGGTAGTGAATTGCAGGATGCCTTTGCTGAAGGTATTTCGGCGAACAATCTGCAGGGAGCGTGGTTTACAGCGCCTGACCCCGTGGCATTGGTTGAACAGGTGGCACAGGATGCACTGGCGGTCGGGTTCGTGCCGCTGTGGGAGTTGACTTCGTCTGTGCGGGCAGTACCGCTGCGTGATCTGGCATTTGAAGCGCTGCCGCTTCTGGCAATGTGGGAGCAGATGCCTGATGCGTTACAGCAAGCATGGCTGGTGTGTGTGCAATCCGAGTTGCCGCAGGTGGAGGAATGAGATGACGATAGAATTTGTCTTGAAAGAACAAACCTTGAAGGTGGAAGAGAAATCCATCAGCATTCGGGATGCGATGCGGGCGTTGCACCTGTCTCCACAGGCCTACCTGGCGGTGAAAGATGGTGTTTTGCTGAACGAGGGCGATGTGGTGCGCGCGGGTGAGGTGGTCAGGCTGGTGGCGGTGATCTCAGGAGGCGCCGGGTGAGCTATATACGCTGTCACAAATGCGATCAGCACGCAGCCATGCGTATGAAGCACCACCGTCTGAATCTCTGCGCTGACCATTATATCGAGTATATCCAAAAACAAACCTTGCGTTCGATAAAAAAATACCGCATGTTTGCCCACTCAGAGCGGGTGTTGGTGGCGGTTTCAGGCGGGAAAGATTCACTGGCTTTGTGGGATGTGCTGCTGACGCTGGGATATAAGGCAGATGGTTTCTACATTGACCTGGGCATTGATGAGGGTCTGGGATATTCTTCGAAAAGCCGCATGACGGCGGAACAATTTGCGCAGTCAAAAGACGCTCAACTTACTGTGGTTGATTTTGCCGGTGCATACGGGCTCACCATCGGGGAACTGGCAAAACGGACGCGGCGCGGGACCGACAAACCCTGTTCGGTGTGCGGGATCGCCAAACGGCACACGATGAATGCTATCACGCAAAAGGGCGGGTATGATGTGATCGCTACCGGACATAACCTGGATGATGAGGCGGCGGTGTTGTTCAGCAACACCCTGCGCTGGGACACGGACATGATGATGCGTCAATCACCTGTGCTGGAGGCACGCCACGGCATGCCCCGTAAGGTCAAGCCTTTTTTCCGTTTTTATGAACGCGAGACTGCAGCATATGCACTGCTGCGAGGAATCGATTACATACAGGATGAATGCCCGTTCGCGGAAGGCAGTCGCACCATCGAATTGAAACACCTCCTGAACCAATTGGAGGACCAATCAGCTGGTGCTAAGTTGAATTTCTACATGAATTTTCTCAAGGCGCAGGAACAGGATTTCTTCAACCGTGATAAAGATGAAGCGACCCGGGCCAATTTGAACCGTTGCCTTCAGTGCGGCCAGCCGACCACCGCCGAAGGTTTGTGCGGCTTTTGCCGCCTGTTGGCACAAAGCCAGCGGTAACGGTTGCCATTCCTTTTCTTTGTATAAATTCACCAATTTTCCGTGAATCAAGGGTATAATGTTGCCAATATATTTGCACTGAAAGGAGTGTATTTTAACCATGGCTAATGTTAGCTACAAACATGTATGGAAGCGCTTTGGGGATGTTATTGCGCTTCAAGATCTCAACATTGAGATCGAAGACAAGGAATTCCTTGTCCTGGTTGGCCCTTCAGGCTGCGGTAAGACAACAGCACTGCGATGTCTGGCAGGTTTGGAGGAAGTGAGTGAGGGTGAGGTGTTTATCGAGGATGAGGTTGTCAATGACATACCACCCAAAGACCGCGATATCGCAATGGTGTTCCAATCCTATGCGCTGTATCCACACATGAGTGTGTTTGATAACATGGCATTTGGTTTGAAACTGCGCCGAACCCCCAAAGACGAGATCAAAGAACGGGTGGCGGCGGCGGCGAAGATCCTTGGTATCGAAATGCTATTGGATCGTAAACCACGTGAATTGTCAGGCGGCCAGAGGCAGCGCGTGGCGGTGGGGCGCGCTATTGTGCGCGAACCCAAAGTGTTCCTGTTCGATGAGCCGCTCTCGAACCTGGACGCCAAGCTGCGCGTACAAATGCGTACTGAGATCTCGCGCCTGCATCAGCGTCTGGCAACCACTTTCATCTATGTAACCCACGACCAGGTGGAAGCCATGACGATGGCGACACGTATTGCGGTGCTGAATTTTGGGGTACTGCAGCAGTTAGACTCTCCTCAGGAGCTGTATGACCGGCCAAATAACAAATTCGTGGCTGGTTTTATCGGCTCGCCTGCAATGAACTTCTTCGATGCTCGCTTGGATACGGTGGACGGAGCACTCAGCATTGTTACTGAGGACTTTATCATCTCAGTGCCTGCCGACAAGCTGGATCTGTATGGCAAACACAGAGGGAAAGACGTGGTGTTCGGCATTCGTCCTGAAGATGTTCACGATCCTTCGTATTTGCCGTCTGGCATTCATACTGCGCCGGTCAAGGCAAAGGTGGACGTGCTGGAAATGATGGGCAATGAGATCTTCCTGTACTGGGTGTATGGTGACGGTGAACACGTTGCCCGCATTGACCCACGCTCTGGCTTCTCCGTTGGTGAGGATATCGAATTGATGTTCAACCTCGACAAAATTCACCTGTTCGACAAGAGTGTTGACGAAGATAATCCGCCCGCTATTCGGTAAAACATAATAAACAACCAGAAACCTGAGGTGATTCTCATCATCTCAGGTTTTCTTTTTAAGAAAACCTGTTATAATCCATCCGGTTGTTCAGCAATGAACAACCCCGTACTTTTTTAATGAATGAGAAATCCTGGATGGCGCGGCACCGCTCGCGATGCTGAGCGCCCTTTCAATCTAAGACACGTTTCTGACATTGGAAGCTCCTGTTCGGATGCCGCCCTATGTGGCTGGCTAATGGGTGATAACAGGCATGGATGCCTCAAGAACAGCAGGAGATTTTCTAATGACAGGTGAATTTGTTTTATTTGGCTTGCAGCCACAATTGCTGCAGGCAATTGAAGAACGCGGGTATGAAACCCCGACCCCCATCCAGCAAGCGGTGATTCCGCTGATGTTGGAAGCCAATGATGTGGTGGCGCAGTCACAGACGGGCACCGGCAAGACAGCAGCATTTGCCCTGCCGATCCTGAACGTGATGCAGCACAAAGAACGCCAGGTGCAATGCCTGGTGCTGGCCCCGACGCGCGAATTGGTGCGGCAGGTGGCAGAAATTATGGAAGCTTATGGCAAGCACACCGATATCCAGGTGGTCTCCATCTATGGCGGCGACCGCTATGATCGGCAGATCGCTGGCTTGCGCAGCGGTGCGGATGTGGTGGTCGGCACGCCGGGACGTCTGCTGGACTTGCTCAACCGAAAGATTCTCGATCTCAGCCATGTACGCCATGTGGTGCTGGACGAAGCTGATGAGATGCTCAGCATGGGGTTCATCGACGATGTCGAAACCATCCTTGAGCATATCACCGTGCCGCACCAGACAGCGTTGTTCTCCGCCACCATGCCGCAGCGCATTGTGGAACTTTCGCAGAAACACCTATTTGAACCGATGGAAGTACACATTGAGGGCGACCATCTGACGGTGGAGAGCATTGACCAGCGTTATTACATCATCAACCAGAACGACAAGATCGCGGCATTGACGCGCTTGTTCGAGGTGGAAGATATCAGCAGCGCGCTGATTTTCACCAAAACACGTGTGCGCACCGGTGAGGTGGCGAATGAATTGAGCCAGCGCGGGTATCCGGCGGAAGCTATCAGCGGCGATTTGAATCAGGATGCGCGCAACCAGGTGTTAGAGCGGTTTAAGAACAAACAAATCAAGGTGCTGGTAGCCACTGATGTGGCGGCACGTGGCCTGGATATTGAAGGCATTTCGCATGTCATCAACTATGACCTGCCTTATGAAGAAGAAGCCTATGTGCACCGCATCGGACGCACAGCGCGAGCAGGCAAGAGCGGTATTGCCATCACGTTGGTCACACCCAAGGAAGAATATCGCATTAATCGTTTGAAACGATTTATCAACGCGCCGATCCATCAATTTCCCATTCCCACCAAAGAGGAGATCGTTGCTCACCGCAACCAGGCCTTGATGGATGAACTGACCAAATGGCTGGCGAGAGATCGCTGCAAACAAGAATTGAAGATGGTCGAGGAACTGGTCAGTGAGGGAAATGACCCGATGATGTTGGCGGCGGTGGCGTTAAAGCTGGCGCGCGCTCAGGAACGGCAGCGGCCGATCTGGGATATCAGTGAAGCCAAAGCGCCACCGGCCAGTCGCAAACGGGATGATAAGAAGAAACGGCGCGAACCTCGTGCAGATAGAGGCACGCCCGGCGAACCGATCTCGAAAGAGTCGCACGAAGCCGGTATGGTGCGCTTGCAGTTGAGCGTGGGCAAAAATCACAACGCCCGTCCGCGTGATGTGGTCGGTATTCTGGCTTATCAGGCGGATATTCCCGGTTCAGAGATCGGCAAGATCTTTATTTCTAAGAATTATACGCTGGTGGATGTGCCTGAGAGGCATGTTTCGGCGGTGCTGGGCAAGTCGGGCAAGATAAAGCTGCACAAATTCCCGGTGGAAATCACCAAATAACCCAAATTTGATAAAAAAATACAAGCCCTATGCTGGTTTTGGCAAGCATAGGGCTTTTTGGTTGGCTTGTGTTGGTGCTGTGTATGGGAGCTAACGTTTCTTTCACCACCATCAAGGCACAACTTGGTTCGGCGGTACTGCTCCATCCAGCGCTGATGTTGGCGGTCGTAACGATTCTTTTTTTTATTCCTTCAGCCGATAGGAAACAAATGCCAGCCTGCGGCTGTCCGGCGCCCAGGAGTTGACATTGATCGTGCCCTGTCCGCCAAATAATCTCACGATCGTTTTCGATTCACCTCCATCAGCAGGCACCAGTCGCAGTTCCACCTGCTTATTGGCGGGGTGGTCGCCCGACTCCACATCCCCTTTGGCATAGGCGATATACACCACCCACTGCCCATCCGGAGAAACATGCGGGAACCAGCAGTTGGCTTCTTCCTGCACCATGTGAGTCGGATTCGCACCATCCGTTTCCATGCGCCACACCTGCATCAAGCCGGTGCGCACAGAATTGAACCAGATGTAGTTTCCACAGGGAGAATATTCCGGCCCATCATCCAGCCCCGGTTCATCGGTCAATTGTGTTTCCGGCCCGCCGTTCACGGAAATGGTGTAAATATCATACTGCCCGCCGCGTTCGGCGCAGTACGCCAGCCGCTTGCCATCCGGCGACCAGCCGTGCAGATAGCTGGGGCCTTTTTCGGTCACCAACCGCGGCATGCCGGTGGCAAAGGGGAGGATGTAGATGCGCGAAACCACATCTTCGTTGGTGAAATGGCTCACCGCCAGTTCGCTGTTATCGGGTGACAGCACATGATCATTGTTGCAGTCAATTGCAAAGCCGGTATTGATCTCTTCGATTTCACCTGTTTCGATCTCATAGCGATACATCCGTCCGCCGCTGTTATAGATCAGGTATTTGCCATCATTGGTCCAGTTGGGCGCTTCGATGACGGTGTCAAACTCTTTCAGCGCGGTTCGTTCACCGGTGAAAGCGTCCACGATCTCCAAAATGCTGAAAGTATCACGCTGTGCCATATATTGCCGTAAAGTTTCAATATCCATGTATCCATATCTCCATTTCTTTTTTTAACCAGAAGTCATTGCTGCTTTGATTTATGAATCAATCCGCACCATATTATATTGACGACTCCCCAGCCCCATGGTTTCAGCATGCGCCAGGGCGTGCAGGCCGATTCTGGACTCGATGCGCTTGATCAAATCCTGCCCATCAGGGCTCCCATAGACAAGGTCAATGCAAGCTTGATCTACCGCAACCGGATCTAAAGATGCCAGAATGCCAATCTCTTCCATCGTTGGCAGGGATGGATTGCTATCGCAATCACAATCAACAGAGAGATTGTTCATTACATTGATATAGATGATATTCTCGCCGACATAATCCGCAATCCCTTTGAAGGCTTCCACCATAGACTCCAAAAAAGCGTTCTGTTCTGTACTCCAAATCGGGGTGGCACTTGCTCCCGCGGAATGAATCAAACCTTTGCCTGCTGCGGACGAAATCCCAATCGACATATTTTTAATCACGCCGCCAAATCCTGCCATGCCATGCCCTTTGAAATGCGCCAGATTGATCGTAAAATCATAATTCGAATAATGCGAGCCTACCACGGCAGCAGCCAGATGCTTTCCCCCTTCGATAGGCAGTTCCATGTCTGCGTCGGCGTCCATGATATCGACGGGCGCAATCGCGGCGAAGCCGTGATCAACCAGCACTTGCTGGTGGGAAGCAGTTGTACTTCGCCTACCGCCGTAAACGGTGTTGCATTCAACGATCGTGCCATTGACCTCACTGACCAATAGCTAAATCAGATCAGGGGATAGAAAATGGTGTCCGCCGGGTTCCCCACTGGAGATCTTGACGG
>Ga0334889_1005144_pt1 | contig 11103 bp, 7 predicted proteins | sample GraSluR1_MG_2_FD_207222 | JGI IMG/M metagenome (GOLD analysis project Ga0334889, IMG submission 207222) | Sludge microbial communities from methane-producing bioreactor in Wageningen University, Netherlands - Granular Sludge_8_08-R1 | ecosystem: Engineered > Bioreactor > Anaerobic > Unclassified ... | reverse complement strand
AACATTTCCAGGACTGAGGAGGAGGTTGGTAACCCGGAAACGTCAACACGAACACGGACTACTTACAAGGGCATGGGCCTCGTCTACGCCTACCTCGACCTTCTCAAGAAGTTCGACGCGGTGAACGTGCTCTCCATGCCCCGGCTCATGTGCACCGACAACCTTCCCAGCGAGCTCCAGGTGGGGCAGGTCATCCCCCAGCTCAAGGGAAAGCTTTCGGACGTATCCAACCCGAACGCCGTGCAGAGCAGCTACGAATACAAGGACACGGGGCTCATCCTCCACGTCACGCCCTCCATCCGGAGCGGGAACCTTGTCGCCCTCGATGTGGAACAGGTTGTGGAGGACGTGCTCACCGCCATGACCGCAGAAACCCCCGTGACGGGCAAGCGGAAGATCAAAACCAGCGTCATGGTGAGCTCCGGCAACACGGTGATCCTGGGAGGCCTCATCAAGGAAGTGGAGAAGAGCCTCCGGAGCAGGGTCCCCGGCCTCTCCTACATCCCCCTCATCGGCGGGCTCTTCACCCGGTCGGTGAAGCAGCGGGAGAAGATCGAGCTCATGATCTTCCTGACCCCCTACATCCTCGAGACTCCCGGCGAGGCGGAGCAGATCACCCGGGAGATCGTCTCCGGCGACCACGGCATGAGCCCTCCGGAGGAAAAGCTCTGGAAGCGCCTTGAGAAGGAGTACCGGGAGTCGGTGAAACAGCAGTCGAAATGACGGGAGGAGACGGAAGAATGGCCCCACGGCTTCCCGACGTTGAAGAAATCGCCCCCCTCATCCGGGGAAGGGTCAGCCTCGATGCCCTGAAGAACGCGGGCATCCTGCCCCTCCGGGACGACGGGGAGCGGCTTGTGGTCGCCCTGGCTTCGCCGGAGTGCTTTCCCGCTGCCCAGGTCCTTGCGGCATCCTTCGGGCGGGAGGCGACATGGGAGTTCCACCGGCGGGAGGACCTGGAGCATCTCCTCGGAAGGCTCTACGACCTGAGGGGGGGCATCGGCGACGAGACCCTGTCGGCAGTGGCGGGCATCGACGACGATGACGGACTCCTCCGGGAGGACGTCCAGAGCGACTCGGTGGACGTGCCGGTCATCAGGCTGGTGAACGGCCTCCTGAGGGAGGCCCTGAAGATACGGGCCACGGACATCCACGTGGAACCCTTCGAGAGCGAGGTCCTCGTGCGGTTCCGGGTGGACGGCGTCCTCCACGACCGGCTCCGCCTTCCCCGGAACCTCCAGGCTCCCCTGACGAGCAGGGTGAAGGTCATGGCGAGGATGGACATCGCCGAACGCCTCTCCCCCCAGGACGGACGGATCGGCATCACCGTGGGGAACCGGGCGGTGGACATCCGGGTCAGCTCCATCCCCGTCCAGCACGGAGAGCGCCTCGCCCTCCGGCTGCTGGACAAGGGCTCCGGTCTTCTCAGCCTGGAGGACCTCGGCATGGACGGATCCTCCAGGGAGACCATGAACGCCCTCATCGGGAACCCCCACGGCCTGATCCTCTTCACGGGCCCCACCGGTTCCGGCAAGACCACCACACTCTACGCCATTCTCCAGGCCCTGGCGAAGCCCGAGGTGAATATCATCACCGTGGAGGACCCCATCGAGTACGACCTGGAAGGGGTGGGGCAGATCCAGGTGAACGAAAAGGCGGGGGTCACCTTCCCCTCGGCCCTCCGGTCCATTCTCAGGCAGGACCCGGACATCATCATGATCGGCGAAATGAGGGACTACGAGACGGCCCACATCGGCGTCCAGGCGTCCCTCACGGGGCACCTGGTCCTCTCCACCCTCCATACCAACGACTCGGTGTCCGCGGTGGTGCGCCTCACCGACATGGGCATCGAACCCTATCTCGCGGCCGGGTCCCTTCTCGGTGCCGTGGCCCAGCGCCTGGTGCGGACTCTCTGTCCCAAGTGCTCGTACAGGGAGGAAGCGCCGGCTCTTTTCCGGAGGGAGGGGCTGACGGAGGTCTTCCGGGGCAGGGGATGCGACTCCTGCATGGGCACGGGGTACCGTGGCCGGGTGGGACTGTACGAGCAGTTCATTCTTGACGACGAGCTCCGGGAAATGGTAGCGGCCGGCCTTCCCACCGCGAAGATCCGGGCCGCCGCCCGAATGAAGGGGTTCCGGTCCCTCTGGGAACTGGGGCTCCATGCCCTGCGGCAGGGGAGGACCTCCCCCGAGGAGCTGCTCCGGGTCGTCTCCGCCGGGGAATTCGGCCCCACCGGGGAAGAGGGGTAAACCGTGCCGGCCTACCGCTACTCCGCCTACGACGAAACGGGCAGGCTCCGGAAGGGGACGGTGGATGCCCCGTCCTCCGTCAGGGCGGGGGAGCTGCTCGCCGCCCAGGGACTCACCGCGGTGGACATCGCCGAGGTGACGGGGAGGAAAGCCAGGAGGGGCAGAGTCTTCGGCCTCTCCTATCACGCCCTGTTCTGCCGCGGCCTCTCCTCCTACCTGAAGCGGGGAGTTCCCCTCGCCGAAGCCCTGAAGTTCCTGGGCCGCCATTCCTCGGACCGGCGGGTGGCCGATGCCTGCCTCCATCTCCACGAAGGGGTCCAGGGAGGAAGGCGCCTCTCCGCCGTCCTGGAGGAGACGGGGCTCTTCCGGGAGGACCTCCTGAAGATCGTGGAATCAGGGGAAAAGACGTCGGCCCTTCCCGGCGTGCTGGAGCAGGCCGCAGCGCTGTATTCCATGCAGGAGGGGCAGCGGCGGAAGATCCGGTCCGCCCTCACCTACCCCCTGGCCATGACGGCCATAGGCTTCGCCGTGGTCCTCTTTCTGCTCACCTACGTGGTGCCCAGGCTCGCCGACCTGTTCGCCGACATGGGACAGGCCCTTCCCCTTCCAACGAGGATCCTCCTCGGGACGGCGGCGTTCCTCCGGGAGTGGTGGCCGGCGCTGGTCCTCGTCCTCGCGTCAGCCGTTTTCCTGGCGCGGAGGAGAAAATGGTCCGTGAACCTCCCCTTTTTCCGCCGCATCCGGGAGAACATCGCCCTTTCCCTGGTGATGTCCCACCTGAAGACCCTGCTCTCGGCGGGAATTCCGCTGGTCCAGGCCCTTGGAATGGCCTCTTCCATGGACTCCCGGCCGGAGCGGTGGGTGGAGGCGGCCCGGCTCGTGAAGGAGGGGTTCCGGTTCGACCGGGCCCTGGAGCGCCTGGGGACCTTTCCCGAGGAGACGGTGTACATCCTCAGGATCGGCGAGCTGGGCGGCGACCTGCCCGGAGCCATCGGCCAGGTGGCGGAGATGAACTGGGAGGAGGCCCGGGACGGCATGGAAAAGGCCGCCACCCTTGCCGAACCCCTTCTGGTGCTCTTCCTTGGCCTGGCGGTGGGCTTCGTGGTCATCGCCGTCCTGTTGCCCATATTCGATCTGTCAAGCCTCGCGGGGTGACGGGCGGACAGAACTGAAACGGAGGTTGTGCAATGAAGAAAAGGCAGCAGAAACGGAAAGGCTTTACGCTGGTGGAAGTGCTCGTGGTGGTGGTCATCCTCGGCCTGCTGGCCGCCCTTGTGGTGCCCAGAGTGGTGGGCCGGGGCGAGGAGGCGAAGAGGACCGCGGCGGCGGTGCAGATCCGGGAGATCGAACAGGCCCTCGAGATGTACCGGCTGGACAGCAGCCTCTATCCATCCACGGCCCAGGGGATTGAAGCCCTGGTGTCAAAGCCCTCCATTCCTCCCGAGCCGAGGAAATACAGGGAGGGAGGATACCTGCGGAAGCTCCCGGCGGATCCGTGGGGGAGTCCCTTCGTCTACCGGCGTCCCGGCGACCACGGTGAATACGACCTGTTCTCCCTGGGCGCCGACGGCGAGGAAGGCGGGGACGGACCGGGGAAGGATATAACCAACTGGGAATAGACTTGCCGGGAAGCTCTTCCTGGTATAAAATGGCTCAAACTAGTTAGTGTTTTTTTGAAATTTACTTCTGAGAATATCAATCTTTTCCTCCGAGTTGCCTGCCCTAAAGGAAAAATCCCACGGAAGGCGACCGTTAGGGTGCGCCCGGAAACAGGCGTGCCTCCCCTTTGGCAAGGAGGACGTTTTTTCCGCACACGGCGAAGCCGTCCTCATGTCTTGAGGGCGGCTTTTATTTTTTATCAGCACGAGGTGAAAGGAGGGGTCGGTTCAGCGGATTACTGACGAAGATCCCGCGCGAAGTCTTTGTTGAACAGGAAAGGGGCGGCGGTTCCGGTCCCCATCGCCTGGCCGCGTTCAGGTCCGGAGTTCTGCCGCCCTGCGCCTGCCGAAGAACGGAAGGAGCTGGGAAAAGGATGATTCAGAAAGTCTTTTTTGTCAACGGCGTCGAACGGAACATCATCGTGGAGGATGACAGCACCCTTGCCACCGTGCTCAGGGAGCAGCTCGGGCTGACGGGGACCAAGATAGGATGCGGCCAGGGCCATTGCGGTTCCTGCGGCGTCATCATCGACGGCAAGTATACCCGGTCCTGCGTGTACAAGATGTCGAGGCTGCCTGAAGGAGCCTGCGTCACCACCATCGAGGGCATCGGTACCCCCGAACGTCTCCATCCGATCCAGAAGGCCTGGATCAAGCACGGGGCCGCCCAGTGCGGCTTCTGCACCCCGGGGTTCATCGTGTCGACGAAAGCCCTTCTCGACACCAACCCCAACCCGACCAGGGAAGAAGTCCGGGACTGGTTCCACGTTAACAAGAACGCCTGCCGCTGTACGGGGTACATTCCCATTGTCGATGCCGTCATGGATGCCGCCAAGGTGCTCCGGGGCGAAATGAACGAGAAGGATCTGGAATTCGTCCTTCCCGGGGACGGGCGGATCTGGGGCAGCAAGTATCCCCGTCCCACCGCCGTGGCAAAAGTCACCGGAACCCTGGATTTCGGCGCCGATCTCATCCTCAAGATGCCGAAGAAAACTCTCCATGCCGCCCTCGTGCAGGCGAAGGTTTCCCACGCCAACATAAAGGGCATCGACACCTCCGAGGCGGAGACAATGCCCGGCGTCTACAAGATCGTCACCCACAAGGACATTAAGGGGAAAAACAGGATCACAGGCCTCATCACCTTCCCCACGAACAAGGGTGACGGATGGGACCGTCCCATCCTGTGCGACGAGAAGGTCTTCCAGTACGGCGACGCAGTGGCCATCGTCTGCGCCGACACCTACAAGAATGCTGCCGCAGCGGCGGAGAAGGTGAAGCTCGACCTTGAGGTCCTTCCGGCCTACATGAGTGCCCCTGCCGCCATGGCCGAAGACGCCATCGAAATCCATCCCGGCACCCCCAACGTGTACTATACCCAGAAGATAAAGAAAGGGGAGGACACGGCCCCCATCTTCGGCCAGTCCGACGTGGTCACCGTGGAGGACGACTTCTACGTGGGCAGGCAGCCCCACATGCCCGTCGAGCCCGACGTTGGATTCGCCTACACGGACCACGAGGGGCGGCTGGTGATCCACTCCAAGTCCATCGGCGTCCATCTCCACCTGGCCATGATCGCCCCCGGCCTCGGCGTGGAGCCGGAAAAGCTGGTCCTCGTGACCAACCCCGCCGGAGGAACCTTCGGCTACAAGTTCAGCCCCACCATGGAGGCCCTTGTGGGCGCCGCCGCGCTGGCCACGGGGCACCCCGTGGCGCTGAATTACACCTGGAAGCAGCAGCAGCAGTACACCGGAAAGCGCTCCCCCTTCTTCGTGAACATGAAGTTCGCCGCCAACAAGGAGGGCAAGCTGCTGGCCATGGAAACCGACTTCTCCGTGGACCACGGTCCTTATTCCGAGTTCGGCGACCTGGTCACCCTGAGGGGCACCCAGTTTATGGGCGCAGGATACGACATCCCCAACATACAGGGCGAAGGCCGGACGGTATGCACCAACCACGCCTGGGGATCAGCCTTCCGGGCCTATGGCTCTCCCCAGTCCCTTTTCTCCTCCGAGGTCCTTATGGACGAACTGGCGGAGAAGCTCGGCATGGACCCCCTGGAGATCCGACTGAAGAACGCCTACCGCCCGGGAAGCACCTCCCCCACGGGACAGGCTCCCGAGTCCTATTCCCTGCCGAAGATGCTCGAAGCGCTCCGGCCGAAGTATGAACTCGCGAAGAAGAGAGCCGCCGAAGGCTCCACGGCCCGCTACAAGAAGGGCGTCGGCCTCTCGGTGGGCGTGTACGGCTGCGGGCTCGACGGTCCCGACGGCTCCGAGGCCCGGGTGGACATGAACCCCGACGGGACCATCACCATCTGTACCGCCTGGGAAGACCACGGCCAGGGCGCGGACATCGGCGCCATCGGCACGGCCCACGAGGCGCTGCGCCCCCTGGGGATCGCCCCCGACAAGCTCCGCTTCACGTGGCCCAACACGGCGAAATGCCCCAATTCCGGCCCTGCCGGCGGTTCCCGGTCCCAGGTCATGACGGGCAACGCCATACGGGTGGCCTGCGAGACCCTGCTCAAGGAGACCGCGAAGCCGAAGGGCGGCTTCTTCAAGAAGGGCGGCGGATATATGACCTATGACGAACTGGTTGCCGCCGGAAAGCCGACATCCTTTGCGGGAAAATGGTCCGCCGTGGATGGGACCGCATGCGACGAAAACAGCCAGGGGAAGCCCTTCGTGATTTACATGTACGGCGTGTTCATGGCCGAGGTGACCGTGGACACGGAAACGGGCAAGACTGCCGTGGACCGCATGACCCTCATGTGCGACTGCGGGAAGATCAACAACCGCCTCGTGGTGGACGGACAGAACTACGGCGGCATTGCCCAGGGCATCGGCCTCGCCCTCTCCGAGGACTTCGAGGATATCGAGAAGCACTCCACCATGCCCGGCGCCGGGTTCCCCTACATCAAGGACATTCCCGACGACATCGAGGTCATCTACTTCGAGGAGCACAGGGCCGACGGCCCCCACGGCGCGGCAGGCATCGGCGAGCTTCCTCTCACGAGCCCCCATGCCTCCGTCATCAACGGCATCTACAACGCCTGCGGCGTGAGGATCACGAAGCTTCCCGCCTACCCCGAGAAAGTCCTGGAGGCGCTGAAAAAGTAGACGTGCACCGCAGCGGGGGAAGGGATAATTTTCCCTTCCCCCTTTTATTTCGGAGGTCCTGCCATGGAAAAATCAACCCTCGTGGAATTCGAAAGCAAGTGTGTCCAGGAAGAGCCTCCCAGGTGCCGGGCAGCCTGTCCCCTTCATCTCGACGGCCGGGCCCTTTGCGAGGCTGCGGCGAAGGGGCGGTTCGACGAGGGGCGGAAGATCATCCAGAAAACCCTTCCCCTCCCCGGGATTCTCGCCCGGATCTGCGACGCCCCCTGCCGGGATGCCTGTCTCCGCCGGGAGAAGGGCGGCGCCCTGGAACTTGGGGCGCTGGAGCGGTTCTGCGCCGATGAAGGACCTTTCCGCAGGCCCCGGATCCTGGTTCCGAAGACGGGACGCACAGCGGCGGTCCTGGGCGGCGGCATCAGCTCCCTCACGGCGGCCCTTGACGGCGCGGGGAAAGGCTATACCGTCACCGTCTTCCGTGGGGAGAACAGCCGAGGTGAGCTTCTCTCCCTCTCCCCGCTCCTCACCGGGGAAATGGTGGAGGAGGAGCTCCAATGGATGGAGAACCTCGGCGTTCACTTCCTTCCCTGGGATGCTTCCGTCTCCCCCGAAGGGCTGGCCGCCAGGTTTGATGCCGTCTATGCCGGCCTGGATGATCCCCTGTGCCGTTCCTTCCCGGAGCTTCTGGAAGGGGGAGACCCCGTCAGCCTCGAGACGGCCGTACCGGGGGTCTTCGCGGGAGGGAATACCCCGTCCTTCATTTTCAGGGCCGCCGCCGGCCGCCGGGGCATGAAGTCGGTGGAACGGTTTCTCCAGGGAGCGTCCCTCAGCTCCTCCCGGGAGAAGGAGGGGCCCTATGAGACCAGGCTTTTTACGAATATCGAAGGAATCGACCCCGCTCCTCCCGTGCCTGTTCCGCCCCGGGGATACTCCGGAGACGAGGCTGTCCGGGAGGGCGGGCGGTGCCTGCTCTGCGAGTGCATGGAATGCGTGAAGTCCTGTGCCTTCCTGCAGCACTACAAAGGATACCCGAAAAAGTTCGCCCGTGAGATCTACAATAATCTCTCGGTCATCCAGGGAACAAGGCTCGCCAACGGCATGATCAACTCCTGTACCCTGTGCGGCCAGTGCGAACGGGTCTGCCCCGGCGGTTTTTCCATGAGGGACCTGTGTCGTACGGCCCGGCAGGAGATGGTGCTCCAGCAGAAGATGCCGCCCTCGGCCCACGAGTTCGCCCTTGAGGACATGGCCTTTTCCAACTCTCAGGGGGCGTCTCTTCTGCGCCATGATCCCGGCCACAGCGGGAGCGCCTTTCTCTTTTTTCCGGGGTGCCGCCTTGCGGGGATCTCTCCCCGGACAACGGAATCCGTCTACGGACATCTCCGGAATGTTCTTGACGGCGGAGTGGGGTTCTGGCTCCGGTGCTGCGGAGCTCCGGCACGATGGGCCGGCCGCCGGAAGGAACTGGAGACGGCAGGGAAAGAGCTGCTTGACCAGTGGCGCTCCATGGGCTCTCCGCTGGTGATCGCCGCCTGCACGAGCTGCCTGGAGGTTTTCCGGAAGGAACTGCCCGAAGTCCGGGCCGTCTCTCTTTGGACTGTCCTGCAGGAAAAGGGCGTCCCGGAGACTGTCCCGATCCCTTCGGCGACCGCCGCGCTCCACGACCCCTGTACGGCTGCGGAACTGCCTGAGGTGCGGGCCGCGGTGCGGGACCTGGTGGCCCGTACAGGGAGGCCGGCGGAGGAGCTGCCCCTGTCGGGAGAGCTCGCGTCCTGCTGCGGTTTCGGCGGCCTCCAGGAGTGCGCCAACCCCGGCCTCGCGGCGAAAACGGCACGGGAACGGTGCGGACAATCTTCCTCAGATTTCCTCGTCTACTGTGCCATGTGCCGGGACCTCTTCGCCCGGACGGGAAAGAGAACGGTCCACCTTCTTGACCTGTTCTTTCCGCCCCCCGGAGGGGCAGGGGCGGACCTTCCGCCCGTATCCTGGTCGGACCAGAGGGAGAACCGGACGGCCCTCGTCCGGAACATGCGGAAATCCCTGTGGAAGGAGGAAGAGGAGATGGAGGAGGAAGAGGGAACATTGTCCCTCGTCATGGAAGAAGAAACGGAAAAAACGCTCGAGTCGCGCCGCATCCTGGCCGGAACGGTGCGGCAGGCCATATGGCACGGCGAGGCATCGGGGCGGAAGATCGCCCGCCCTGACGGCACGTTCGTCACCTGCCTGAAGCCCGCGGCCGTAACATACTGGGTGGTCTACCGGCCCCGGGAGGATGGAGCCTTCGAGGTGCTCAACGGCTGGAGCCACAGGATGGAAGTGAAGGGAACGGAGGAGGGGGCACCGTGAAGGAGCTGGTCAAGTCCTTCGAAAAGTATGGAGAGTACCGGTGCGCCTCCTGCGGGTGCCCCCTGGAGCTGAGGAAGACGGACATCACCTATTTGGGGAGCGTCTTTTCCGTCGATCTTCCGGTGTGCCCTTCCTGCGGCATGGTCTTTGTTCCTGAGGAACTCGCCACGGGCAAGATGCTCGAGGTGGAGAAAATACTGGAGGACAAGTGATGGAAACTTTCGAAATGGACGATTTCCAGATGCGGCTGGCCTCCCTCTCGGCGGAGGGGTACCACTGCAGCCAGATCCTGCTCCTCCTGGCCCTTGAGAGGACGGGACGGGAAAACCCTGACCTTCTCCGGGCCCTGGGAGGCGTTTCCAGGGGCGTGGCCGAAGGAAGCGAGACCTGCGGGGCCCTCCTCGGAGGGGCCTGCCTGCTGGGGTTCTACGCCGGAAAGGGGCAGTCGGACGAAGGGGAGCATCCGGTATTCCGTTCCATGCTCAGGGATCTCGCGGAGTGGTTCCGGGCGGAGGCGGGCCTTCCCGGGGGAAGCTCCCGGTGCGCGGACATCCTGGAAGCCTTCGGAAAGGCGAGGTGTCCCATGCTCGTCCGGTCGGTGTGGGTGAAGGCCATGGAGATCCTTGAGGAAAACGGGATCGACACCCTCGAAGGGAGGCCCCTGCCCGAATGATTCCGGGCGGGATGTCTCCGGGATGAAGCCGCCCGTGCCTTCTCCTTTTCCCTTCGATGTCCGGACCGCCCGGAAAACGGGCGGAAGGACGGACCCCGGAAGCCTGGATGAATACCGTCTCTCCGCCCTGCGGGCGGCCGTGGCACGTGCCAGGCGGAACAGCCCATTCTTCCGGAGCCGTCTCGCCTCCTATCCGGAAGGGTTTCCCCGGTCTCTTGGCGAATATGGGGCATTGCCCTTCACAACCCCGGACGATCTGGCCGCCGACCCCTATGCCTTCCTGGCGGTTCCCCAGGACGAGGTTGCCCGCATAGTCACGGCCCGGAGTTCGGGCACCACGGGGCCGCCAAAACGGGTATTCTTCTCGGAAGGAGATCTTGCCGAAACCAGGAGCATCTTCGCCGAAGGCATGACGGCCCTGGTGCCCCGGGGGAGCGGGGTGCTCATCCTTCTTCCCGGAGAGCGCCCGGGAAGCGTGGGGGACCTGCTCGTCCGGGGGCTTGCCCCGGACATGGAGGGCGTGCTGTGCTCCTGCCCGGATGCGGACGGCACCCTCGACACCATCGCCCGGCTCAGGCCGGACTGCCTCGTGGCCCTTCCTTCCCAGGCGCTCCGGCTGGCGAGGCATCCCCGGTCATCCCTGGGAAGGTGCCTGTCGGCGGTCCTGCTCTGCTCCGATTATGCTTCCGACAGCCTCACGTCGGCAGTGGAGGATGCCTGGGGATGCACAGTCTTCCGCCAATACGGCCTTACTGAGACGGGGTACGGCGGCGCCCTCTCCTGCGGCGAAGGCCGGGGAATGCACGTTATGGAGGACGGCTTCTTCTTCGAGATCGTCTCCCCCGGCACGGGAGAACTCCTCCCCGACGGAGAAGAAGGGGAAATAGTCTGCACGGCCTTCCGCGCCGAGGGAACCCCCCTTCTGCGGTACCGCACCGGGGACCGGGGGAGGTTTATTCCCGGAGACTGCTCCTGCGGTTCCTTTCTCCGCAGAATTGATGTCAGGGGAAGATACGGGAACGGTCTTGCCATTCCCGGCGGATGGGTTCCCCTGGCCGATCTTG
>Ga0334889_1005142_pt1 | contig 11108 bp, 13 predicted proteins | sample GraSluR1_MG_2_FD_207222 | JGI IMG/M metagenome (GOLD analysis project Ga0334889, IMG submission 207222) | Sludge microbial communities from methane-producing bioreactor in Wageningen University, Netherlands - Granular Sludge_8_08-R1 | ecosystem: Engineered > Bioreactor > Anaerobic > Unclassified... | reverse complement strand
AATTTACTTTCATTTTATCTGTAAGGAAGTATAAAGTTCCATATTTCCCCCCCACAGGTATAACAACTTCATTATCTTCTAAAACCTTAATATGATAGCTTATAGTTTTATAATCTACTTCAATTATATCCGCAAGCTGATTAACATTGTAAGGTCTTTCATTGAGGAGTTTAATTATTCTAGCCCTATTTACACCACCCCTGGTGCCTGCAATCAAGTACCATAACATCCTTCTCATGTTAACCTCTCTAAAACCTAGATATCCTTATTATACTTTTAGAATTATATTAAGGTTACCAATCTGAGTTATGTACCACATACAAACATAATTTCATGAAATATATTCTACATTTTCCTAAATTCTAATTATAAGACGTTGAATTTTATCTCAATACTGATCCGAAAAATGGAAGTAAATTAATAAAACACTTAAAAACACCCCTGAATAAAACAAAATCGATATCACTGGATAAATGAGATCTATGTTACCTAAATAACCTGCAAATTTTAGTACAATCACTTCTGGAGCAGCCCAAGGAGAGAGATAGCACTTATCCCAATGATAAACAGTCAAGTTAGGAATGATTCCAGCTACCGATATAACCATAGCTGGGATGAAATTGCGGAACAACAGAGTCAAAAGCATTGCAAATGGCAAGATTACCAGTGTAGTAACACTTGCTAACATTAAATAGCCAGTATAATTAAATATTTCACTAATAGTAATGCTAAAACCCAAACCAAATGCACATAAAATATTGACTAAAGCCACACAAGCATATAAACCAATAATCAAAAGAGAAATATATCCTAGCTTTCCCAAAATAATTTTTGATCTGGAATAGGGAGTGGTCAGCATATTTCCCATTGTGTGTGACTGATACTCATAAAAAACCGCGCTTACTGCAATAAACGAAGTAAGAAGAGGCCCTATTAAAAACATGAAAAAAAAACCACCCGACCAAAAAAGGAATGCCAAGTGTAGACTCCCTGAGTTATTAAATCTTCCCGAACCATTAAAGTACCAATCGCGATTAAGATAACCGGTGATATCATCCCTAAAATGCCAAGAGTATAAATATAAGTACCTTTGTACTTTTTATATTCTGATTGAAATAAGTTTATCATGACATCACCCTTAATTCCTGATTGGTTATTCCTAAAAATCGCTCTTCCAATGTTTTTGAAACTGATTTCAAATTATAAACATTAATATCTTGTTTAACCAGTTCACGATTAATAAATACATTATCTTCACGTTTGCAGAAGATTTTTAATCCTCTCTCCATTTTCTCAAAATCAAAATTCAAAGATGTGATAATTTGAATCGTTTTCTGTAACTGATCAGTTTCCACAAGCAGAAAACTTTGTTCGTCGGTGGTAATGAGTTCTATTTCGCCTTCATGGATCAATCGACCGTGATCAATAATCCCAATATAATCTGCAATTTGCTGTACTTCACTCAGTAAATGACTGGAAACAAGAATCGATATTCCCATGGATTCTGAAAGGTCCCGGATCAACTTCCGCATTTCAATTATTCCTGCTGGGTCTAAACCATTGGTAGGCTCATCCAGAATTAAAATCCGTGGTGAATGAATTAAAGCATTAGCTATTCCTAATCTCTGCTTCATTCCCAGAGAAAAATTACTTACAGGCTTGTCTCCAATATTTGAAAGACCTGCAAGTTTCAATGATTGTTCAATCCTATTTATTTTAGTTTTAAACATTTTAGCAGTTATTTCAAGGTTTTCGTAAGCCGATAGATTCTCATAAAAACCAGGAATTTCAATTATTGCTCCGATTTCAGCCAGATATTTACTGTTGTTGCGACTCATTTCCTGACCAAATATCTTTACTATTCCTTTATCTGGTTTAATAAGACCCATTATCATCCTTATTGTGGTGGTTTTCCCTGAACCATTTCTTCCTAAAAAACCATACACTTTACCTACAGGTACCCTTATTTCTAAGTCTTTAACTGCGTCAAGATCCCCATAACTTTTAGTAAGGCATTCTGTTTCAATTGCATATTCCATATAATCCCTCATTTTAAATTGATCGAAATATTGTAACATGTTTTAAATCAACACAGGATTTAGCATGATTACTTCAAATCCATGGTAAAATAGTGATTAAAAAAGAATATAAAGATTTTTCCAGTTCTTTTCTAGATTAGTTCAAGATCTCTTCCAGATCTCTTCCAGATTTAGATATTATTAAATAAATCATGAAAAATTGAAAAAACAAAAAATTAAATAATACTAAAAATTTTAAAATAGTGATTTAAGTCCATTTGTCTATTATATCTATTTAGGTCTATTTAGGAAGATTTGTCTCCTATTTCAGACAACAAACCACATATGATTTATCATTAAGGAATTTTACATAGTATTCGTGGCCTTTTTTATCCGTTTTTATCCAGAACATGGATTTATTCTCTCTTACGAGTTTTTTTTAAAGGTGATCTAACTAAAATTAAATCTTTAATATCGCTTAGGCCCGTTTTAGAAGTTACTTTTAGGTATATCCATTTACCTTCACGAATTGGTTCTTTATTTTCAATAATTTCCTTTGTTTCAGAACTAATATCCGATTTTAAGGCATTTTTAACCTCTTCTCCATTTAAAATAATTTGCACCATAAACTCATTCTCTCCAGGATAGATAGAAATTATTACCTTGCCTGATTTGCGATATCTTAAAGCCCAGCCAAAATTTTTACCATAAAACTTGAATTCACCACTAATTTTATAATTATCTTCTATAAAACTGATCAAATCCTCCCATAATGGTTTTATTGATGAAATGACTTCATAAACCTCTTTTTCAGTAGGTTTATGGTTTTTATCTGTAAATATGCCTTTACTCATTAAATAAACCCCCTAATTTACTTCTTTATTTAAATATTATAAACCATTTGAGAATTTAGTTATTTTCATATCATTAAGAAGATAGCTTATTATTCCTTTAGTATTTCATGTAGATCAGTTAAAATGTGGATATTAATTCTCAACCATCAATTTTTCAATTTTAAAAATCACTGGTCGTATTGCATCAGTACAACAGGTTATCATGGTTTTATCATCTTTCATCCAACCCTCAAAAATATCCTTAGAGAAATTGCCTCCTGCCAATAAGACTGCAACAAATTTGTAAATATCGTTCCATGCCCAATCACAGAAACCTTCTGGTTTTTCAAATCCTGTGATAAATTCTTGTCCTTCTCTAAAAACGGGGCAAGTTGTCACTTCATTCTGGCAATATTCTTGAGCTAATTCTTCATCTAGATTTTTCTTTAATACTGTTATTTTACATTTTAACGACAAAAAAATACCCCCATAATATATTAATAATATGTGGTCCATAAAATTCATTTCGTTGAAAATAAGATTAAACTTCGACCAATTAAAACCAACCATACAAGTAAAAGTATGCCAGATAAAATGGCAATAATTAGAAGAAGTATGAGTTCAGATGGCAAAAAGATTATTCTGAGGTAATCAGCTAAGGAAATGGCAAAAGCCAATATTCCCACATAAGCCGTTGTTTTGCTGAATATATTGCTCTGTAGCATAATTTTCGATATCAAAAGACCAGCGATGGAAATTAGTAGAAATCCTGTGTTGAACCCTCCCACAGCTCTTTGACCTGTATTAACAAGTAAAGTCTGCCCCGCGGCCAGTAAAATAGATTTTTGCACTTCTGTGGTGGCAATTAAGTATTGATTGCTTAATGGAATCATGGAAAATGAGTTGTTAGTTGCTAAAAATATGGTTATCCCCACAATAGCAAGTGTTATTGAGAGCAACATGTAACTTTCATTTAATCGTTTGAGGGCCATGTATAGGGCAAGAAAGATGGGGATGAAAAGAGCATAGGCAATAAATTCTAAGAGATAAAAGTCGATTAATCCAATAAGTTTATTGCTCTGAATTAACGTAAAATAGCCTAAAGCAGTGGTAGGTTGGGGCCATAGCGTAAAAACTATGATTTCAATTAGAAGTAACACTGCGGATATAATGGCCGCTACCCCTCCCATTTTGTAGAGATTCTTCCATTTTGAATTTTCTTCTGCAATATATTTGTCCATATTCTAATTCCTCCCTTCATTTTCAAATAAAGTTAATGTCTGTGCAATACATAATTATTTCGTCAAAATAGAATTATATTCAGATAATAATATCTCCATTCTCTTCATTAAATAGTAAATGTCTTGATTTGAACCAGTTCAAAATTCTTTTCTCCCTCATCATAATTATTTGCTAGCAAATTCCAAATCGTTTCTGATTTAATAATTCCAATCCCCATCAACCATTTTAGATGTATCATTACCCACAGTTATGATCACATTACCCTTCTTATGTCCTTTTTCCACATACTTGTGGGCTTCAGCAGTCTGTTCCAAAGTATAACGTCTATCAATAACTGCATCTATGCCTCCAGATTCCATAAGTCCTTTTAGTAATATTAAATCTTCATTCTTTGCACTTTCTGTTCCACTTATAACCCTGTTGTTGCTTGTGACTCCAGCCCATCGCCCCCGAACCATCTGCGAGATCCCCGGATTGCCTAAAAGATAGCTTCCATTTCTTTTAAGTGATTTTAGGCTGTTTGAGAACGGACTTTTTCCAACTACGTCAAAAATAACATGATAAGTCTCTCCTCTATCGGTGAAATCTTCTTTAGCGTAATCAATGACATGATCTGCACCAATGGATCGCACCATGTCCAAATTTGTAGTACTGCATACACCAGTAACTTCTGCTCCTAAATACTTGGCAAACTGCACTGCTATCGTGCCAATACTACCTGATGCACCATTGATCAGAACCTTATCTCCACTCTGGATATTTCCTTTCTTTAAATAATGCAATGCTATAATTCCACCCATAGGAACAGTAGCAGCTTCCTCGTAGGTCATGTTAACTGGTTTTTCAGCCAACACCCCCTCTTCTGAGACGCATGCATATTCGGCATAAGCACCTAAACTGAAACCTGTAAATGCAAAAACCTGTGCCCCTTTCCTGAATCGTTTAACATCTTTACCTATCTCTTCAATTTCTCCGGCAAGCTCCTGTCCTAATATTTTTTTCCTTGGTCCTGTGAAACCAAATCCTATTCGTGCCGGGATCCATAACCAAGTAGGCATCTGGAATCTTCGAATCTCACAGTCCCCTGCAGTTACAGTTGCAGCATGTATTCTTATTAGCACTTCATTGTCTTTTGGAATGGGTTTTTCTACCTCTTTCAACTTAAGAACATCTGGAGGTCCGTATTTCGTGCAAACAATAGCTTTCATAATTTCAAATAAGATTAAAGTTTTTTTTAAGATTCACTGCAAACTCTTCAGCATTTTTAAGATCATCAGCATTAGGTCTACCCCTATTCATTCCCCCAAATAATTTAAGAAAACTATTGGTGTTAAAACCTTTGCATTGAAATTCATCGACAATAATGTAGCCTTTCAGTTCTAGTTTTTCCCTAAGGGCGGTGTGATCTTTGAAAGCTTTGGATTTCCCCGTTATTCCGGCAGTTGAAAAAAGGAATGCTTTCTTATTATCTACTTCCTTCAATTCATAAGTAAGTTCAAGCAGGGATTCATGATGCTTTGCACTATAAATCCCTGAACCAAAACCTAAAAGATCATACTCTTGAAGTTTTTCAGGGTTAACCTGGTTTGGTGTTTCTATTTCTGCATCTAAAACCTTCGCGAAGACTTTAGCTATCTTCTCAGTATTATGGTGATGATATGAACACAAAATTATGAGAGATTTCATTGGCAACGAATTTTCGGACTTTTTTTCGTTCTTTTCCATTTTTCTACCTTCATTTTTATCATTATATTGACCGTTATGACCACATTGCCATTTTTATATGTTTTATTTCATATTTACTCGGCATCTTCTGGAAAAATTTTCTTTCCTTTTTCTGTGTATTCAATAAACCCTAATTGTTTGAAGAAATCCAATTGGTCATCAAGCTCGCCACCTTCTACAATTTTACCATTTACTATGCGAAAGAAAAAAACCATAGGCATTGTTATCTTGTTGCCTGTCGGAGGTAATGGAACTCCAAAAAGATCCCAATCACCAGTATGTGTCCCTGTAGCTGTAACACGAACCCATACCCATTCCCCTTCAGCAATCATGTCTTCAATAGACTCATACCAATCTGGAAAGCCTTCGAAAGCTAGAGTAAATAATTGTTTGAATTTATCTCGACCTTGTTGTTGATGGGTGTGGTCAATATAATCTGGTGCCACTAAATCATCAAACACATCCAAGTTTCGATTATTATAGGCTTCAATAAACCTGCAAAGAATCGCTTTATTCTCTTCTACTGACATTCTAAAATCACCCGTCCTTACTTTTTAAATTATTTTGTTCAGATTATTTTGCCATTGTGTTAGCATTTATTCCTCCAAATACTTTTTCAACTTCTATTAGCTTCCGAGTAGTTAATATCTCCATTGAAAAGTGTAATCAACTTATAAAGTTACCTATTAATTTAAATCGTTTTTATAACAAGTGAAATACTTTAATATTTTTGTTCAACAATCTCGTCAGCAGATGCATAAGGATGAGAATACCTGTCATTTTCTTCAGTGTATATTTTATAAAAGCTTGAAGACTTTATCTGTACTGCTTGGTTGGGACAGTAATTTAAACAGGCATTACATAAAAAGCAGTGAACATCTTTCTGCCACACCGGTTTTCCATTATCCATCTTTATTTTACCAGACAAACAAACCTTTTCACATGTTCCACAACCTACACAATTTGAATCTGAATAAAAATCGGCACTGTATAATCTATTAACGTGCGGAAAAATCCATGAAAGAAGTGAAAATGCAGGAACTGGATCTGTGTAACTATTGTCTTCTTCCTGACTCTTTTCTTTATTCAAAACAATTTTCTGTATATAATCCAGATTATTTTGAACTTCATTTTCTAGAGCAGATATTTCTTTTTCAGTTGCAGCATGCCAGTTTTCACGTTTTGGATCATTACTGGCCATGTTTAAAGTAAAATAAGAATCTAAAATTTTGCCCTTTCTTTTTAATATATTTTCCAAGTCTTTAAATGCTCTATGCTGAGTACCTGCTCGTGTAGCGATGGCAAAAATATATTCAGCACCCTGTAAGTTTAGATTATCAAGAAATTTCAGTACAACCCATGGAGCCATCGTGAGGTGTATTGGAAATACGAAACCTATACTTTCGAAATTGGTTTGAATATTATCTTTGTTAAGAAGACTTATCAAAGGTATTAAACTTATATCTGGAATACGTTTTTGTAATTCTCTTGCCACGTACAGTGAATTGCCAGTACCTGAAAAATAATAAATTTCCACACTCATAAATAAAATCTTCCTATAATATTAAGTAGATAACAATTTATTAAACTTTCAATAAGTTATTAACTTTTTTCATGTTTACTCACTGAGCATTATTTTATCATAGCACTGTTCTCCTTTAGATTACTAAAAATTTATTGATTAAAATATTGATCTTTTATATAAAAATAGAGGCTTCTATTTTCTCCCGGTTACTGCTAAACTACATAAAACTATCAGAATTGCAAGTATTAGTCCCTGAACTGGCATTCCAGTTTTTTGCATTCCTACTGTTTTATTTGTCTTTGATCCTGCTAGGATGTTAACAAATGTTTGGACAGTTTGATAGTCTGATGCAGTTACTTTAGCAATTCCTGGCCCCTCATCTGCAGTTAAAGTGGCAATTGCACGTCCATTAATCCAAGGAACTGTAATAGACTTACTTCCCACACTACCTAAATTTGTTGTAAAAGTTACTCGTGACCCACTGAAGAATTGAGCAGTATTTGCACTATGATCACCACCTGCTGAATCCCTATAAACATCAGCAGCAATAATTGAAGTTTGACCAGCATATATCGTGGATGGAACTGCTTTGATAGTTAAAACCAACCATGGAGAGTAAATGAGAGTTCCATTACCCTTAAAGAATTTATTATTGTCCGGCTTATTAGTTCCATACCAGTTATAGGTAGCAGTAGTATGGCTGTTTTCCAATTGATGGAAAAGCTTATCTAAATCATCTCTGATTGGCTGTAGAATGGGTTTAAGTTCAGGATGATTTTTGATGGCATCATCAATAGGCTTAAGCATTTCATCAATACTAGGCCCGAAAGACGAAAATAAAAAGTTTTGAATGTAATGATTGAAGTTTACAATCCGATTATAAGTAATTATTCCATTAGGAGAACATGTTACAATTCCTATCCCTGATCCATCCCCTTCAAGATTGTTTCCTTTGACAACTGTATTATTAAAACCAATAGTTATCATAGCCACTTCATTAGCGCCTTTGACCTGATTTACTGTATTATGCAACATGAAAAGATCCTTTAATGCCGTGCCTACAATACCAGCTGCTATATTGGGTGAGTTAATATCAGAAACTATGTTATTTTCTAAATGGGCACTGTTCCCTAATCCAACGCCCAGAATTCCTATGGCTGCTTTGGCATTATAAATATTCGATACCTTATTATCTTCTAATTTCAAATTACCAAATGAGATAATCACAATTCCTGCTGCCTGTTCATCTGCAACTATTTGGGATACTTGATTTTTAGAAACATATACAGGCCCCGTGCCAATAATGGCAGCTTCCAATCCAAAAATTGAGCTACCACTAACACCATTTAAATTAGACAATTTGTTCTCTGATATTAAAACGTTTATACTGTTGCAAACTAATTCCATCCCTATAACAGCACCGTTAGCACTGTAACTATTAATGTCAGTAATTATATTTTTATTAACTGTCAAATTCGTGACGTTATCCACTTCAGGATTTCCATCGGCGCCTTTGCTTTTTCCAATTTGAATTCCGAATGCACTGCCACCGAATGCAGCTATGTTTGAAATAGTATTACCTATCGCTGTTAAATCAATTAAAGTTCCGTTAATAGTAATCGTAATACCATTTGCTGATCCTGCGCCAATTATGTTTGATACAACGTTTCCATTAAATGTGAAGAAACCCCCAGTAAGATTTCCTAGAACTCCATTTTCTGATTGACCAAATATAACATTATTAATTATTGTATTATTACTATTTGAAACCACGATTCCTGTTTTACCCCCGATAATTTCATTACCTTCAACATTACAGTTGTCTGCACTGATATTAACACCTATTCCTGTGGGGGAATTAGTTATTTTGAACCCGTATATGGTGCTTCCACTGCCATCACCGGTTGCATCGTTTACTAGCGTGAATCCTGTGTTTGTGGGTTTTAATTCTACATTATCACCCATATTGGCTTGAATAGTCAATTTTTTGTTTACCACAACATCTTCAGTATATATACCAGAATATACATTTATTATATCATCATCAAGAGTGTTTTCATTGTTTATTGCCTCTTGAATAGTGGTATAATCCTGACCATCACCAACATTCCACTGGGCAGCAGTTACTTCACTTACTCCAAAACATGACCCCATAATAATAGATATAAGCAAAAATGACAAAAATGAAACTTTTTTACTTTTTTTAGTTTTTTTCAACTTCTACACTCCATTTTACCTCAATAATGACAAATCAAAAATGAATTGGATAGCTAATTGAATACAAAGATTAAATAATAAACAAGGACTTTAAAATTGTAAATAATCAGTGCGTTATTATTAATTTACTGATTATTATCTTATTATAATAAACAAATTTCCATATATTAATTTTATTATTTTAGTCAAATCAAAAAGTTTTTATAAAGACAATTGTAGCTTGTCCCATTATTTTCGGGCATTCTTAGACTTTTATTAACTGAAATTTCATATATTTATTATCCTATGAAATCTGTTGATAATGAGTGGAACACCATTAACAACTGAATGATAAACCGGGAAAAACAATCCCTATCACATCTGCATCACTTTCTATTATCTCTTTATTCATCACCGATGGGATAGGAATAAGTTCACCATCAATTTTTCTCGCAATATCCCGAGCTACCACCAGCGAATTCCCAGTACCTGAAAAATAATAAATTTCGGCGTTCATAATCAGACATCCTACCTGATATAATTGATCTTTCTGCTATAAACTGAAATCAGAATAATACACTGAACTTTCGAATCAAGTCTTCAATCTTTTTATCAACATCGCCTCTCCAGATCACAATATCTGTTCCTACAACAGTTCCGCCCTTAGACTCACAGATTTTTTTCATAATACCAATGGCTTTGTTTCCTCCAGTCCAGTTAAAAGGTAAACCCTTAGTAACAAAACACGCAATTTTTTTATCTTCCAAAGATGAAATTTGCTCCAAATATGCATTCATAGCTGGTGCAAGGGTAAATGCATGAACTGGTGAACCAAAAACAATAGCATCATATCCAGAAACCTCAGGCTCATTTTGGAACTCTACAACTTTTGCCCGTGGAGGTACATCACCAACTGGTACAACCCTTTCAACTTCCACTTCATGTCCACTTTCTACAAGCTTATCCTTAAGCTTTAAAGCCACAGAATAGCTATTTTCTGTTTGGGAAAAAACGATAATTCCAATTTTCATAACTCATCCCTCCTTTTATTCATTCACCTAGGTAAAAAGATTCCACAGGAACGGATTCCCATGGCCCGGGTAAACATTATTTATATTAAACTTCCTCAGCTTTTCAATACTATCATTTGCAGCTTTTTCATCAGGCATGATAGAATTTATAGCTGGTTTTTTGGTGTTGCTGAATAGGTCTCCACAGAAAAGATCCCCCTCTTTGGTTAGTATACCAATAGATCCTGACGAGTGGCCTGGAATGTGGATAATTCTGGCGTCAAACCCATATTCCGTTAAATTATAACCATCAACAACAAAAAAATCTGGTGTAAACCTTTCTGATTTATTTAAACCCATGAAAGGCATTATTATCCTGGAAATAATATTGCTTTTTCTGTTCCATAGCATGTCTCCATGTTCTGCCATTCCGGAATCTTTCTGGTGCATGGCTATTTTGGCACCGTATTTATCCTGGAGATATGCGCAATTTCCAATATGATCTGAATCACCATGAGTTATCAGGATTAAATTAAGATTTTCTGGTTTACAACCCGCT
>Ga0334889_1005136_pt1 | contig 11116 bp, 10 predicted proteins | sample GraSluR1_MG_2_FD_207222 | JGI IMG/M metagenome (GOLD analysis project Ga0334889, IMG submission 207222) | Sludge microbial communities from methane-producing bioreactor in Wageningen University, Netherlands - Granular Sludge_8_08-R1 | ecosystem: Engineered > Bioreactor > Anaerobic > Unclassified... | reverse complement strand
ATAACGCTCCATTAATCCAAGGAACACTTCCTGGGCAAACTACAGGAAGAGAATTTGAGAGAGCTGTTTCTGAATTTCTTGAGGATTGTTTCCAATTACTGCACTCGGTTCGTCCAGGAAATTGGAGATTTGGCAGTGAAAGAATTTCTGATTTTGAACAATATGAGCATCTTTCTTATCTCAGTGAAATTAGGCAGAATGATCCAGTCCTTGCTACTGTTTTGGAAAGTGGGTATATCATTACTCCGGATATTGTAATCAGCCGTACACCACTGGATGATAATGTAATTAACCAGATTGAGGTTGTTCTTGGAGAAGGATGTGAAATTGCTCAATTAACTCCATTACGAACACAAAATAATCAAAGGAAACTTTTACATGCGAGTATTTCCTGCAAATGGACAATTAGAAGTGACCGTTCTCAAAATACCAGAACGGAAGCTTTGAATTTGATACGGAACCGGAAAGGCCACACACCACATATTGTTGCTGTAACGGCAGAACCTTTACCGACACGATTGGCCTCATTAGCTCTAGGTACAGGAGATCTGGATTGTGTTTATCATTTTGCCCTTTATGAATTAAAAGATGCAGTTCAAAATTCTCAGGATGTTGATCAGTTAGAATTACTGAATACGATGATTCAAGGTAAAAGACTGCGAGATATAAGCGATTTGCCTTTTGATTTAGTGATTTAGTTCAATTCTTGATTAAAGCACCTTTTTCCCTTACACTTAAGCGCGCATTCATCGGTCGTTGTGACCGCATTTAAAGGAGATTATTCGGTATGGAGAGAACGTTAATCGCTGAATTGGGGCAGAAAATCGACCAGACAGTGAAAATTTCAGGTTGGCTGCATGTGCTGCGCGACCAGAAAAGTATGCAGTTTTTGATCCTGCGCGACCGCACCGGTCTGGCGCAAGTGGCGCATTGGAAGAAAGGCAATCCCGAGCTGGCGGAACAGATTTCCACCCTCGGCACGGAAAGCGCGTTAACCTGCATCGGCAAGGTGGTGGCAAACAAAAACGTGAAATTGGGCGAGTTGGAGATCCAGCTGGAAGAATTGGTCGTGGAGAACGCCGCCGAAACACCGCTGCCTTTTGAACTGCAGAACGAAACCCTGCCGAATGTCGATTTCCGCATGGATTGGCGCTATCTTGACTTGCGCCGTGCAGAACCGCAGTTGATCTTCGATGTGCAGACTACGCTGGAGATGGCGGCACGTGAATACTGGCTGAAACATAATTTCGTTGAGATCCACTCACCCAAGATCATGGGCACGCCCAGTGAATCAGGCGCTGAGCTGTTTGAGATGACCTATTTTGAGCGCAAAGCGTACCTGGCGCAGTCGCCGCAATTCTACAAACAGATGGGCATGGCGGCTGGCTTCGAACGCGTGTTCGAGATAGGGCCTGTGTTCCGCGCTGACCCCAGTTTCACATCGCGCCATATGACCGAGTTCACCGGCCTTGATTTTGAAATGTCCTGGATCGAGAGCCACCACGATGTGATGGATTTCATCGAAGGCTGGCTGCAATACATTTATCAGCAGGTGAAGGACAAACACGGCGAGCGCATTCAGGAGCAACTGGGGCTGGAAATCACCGTGCCGACCCTGCCGTTCCCGCGCATCCCCATGCTGGAAGCGATTGAGATTGTACGCTCCATGGGCTATGAACTGCCGGTGGAGAAGACCAAAGACCTTGACCCGGGCGGCGAACGTACCATCGCGCAGCATGTCAAAGAAAAATTCGGGCATGATTTTGTTTTTATCACCGATTGGCCGATCGAAGCGCGCCCGTTCTACCATATGCGCATGCCGGACAATCCGAAGTTAACCCGCAGTTTTGACCTGCTGGCCAACGGGCTGGAGATTTGCACCGGCGCGCAGCGTGAACACCGCTATGAGGCGTTGATGGCGCAGGCGCTGTCGTTGGGGCTTGACCCCGCGACCATGTCCTATTATATGGATTTCTTCCGCTATGGCTGTCCGCCGCATGGCGGCATGGGCATGGGATTGTCGCGTTTGTTGATGGTGCTGCTTGGTTTGCCCAACATCCGCGAGGCTGTGTATCTGTTCCGCGGACCCAATCGTCTGCATCCATAAATTATCAACGGGGCGCACTGGCACAGCCAGCGCCCCGTTTGTTTGTTGTGTCGTAAGAGTAGGAGAGGAGATTGGCAATGATCATAGGAGAGAGGATTCGCTTGCGGGCTTTGGAGCGCAGTGATCTGCCCCAATTTGTGATCTGGCTGAATGATCCTGAGGTGACCGAAAATTTACTTCAGACGTATCCTTTTTCCATAGAGGAAGAGGAAAAGTGGTTTGAGGGCATGAACCAGCGCCCGCTTTATGAACGTCCGCTGTGTATCGAGGTGCGTAAGGCCGACCATTGGCATATGATCGGTAATCTTTCGCTGATGGATTTTCAATGGACCCATCGCAGCGCGGAACTGGGCATTGTCATCGGCGACAAGACGCATTGGAACCAGGGTTACGGCACCGAGGCGATCAGCCTGCTGGTGAAACATGCCTTTGATGAGTTGAACTTGCATCGTGTGTGGCTGCGTGTGTATGACACCAACCCGGGCGGCATGCGCTGCTACGAAAAGGTGGGTTTCCAGCACGAAGGCACCCTGCGTGAGGCGGTTTTTAAGCATGGAAAGTATATTCACATGCATGTCATGAGCATTTTGCGGCATGAATGGCAGCACGATAAGTAACAGAAGGAGTGGATGAGTATGGCAGATAAGAAAGCAACCAAACGCAACCAGTATGGTAAGATCAAGCTGTTTGCCGGCACAGCTTCGCAGGAACTGGCGCAGAAGATCGCCGAACACCTGGGATTGGAGCTGGAAAATCATTTGATGCTGGAATTTCCCAATGAGAACCTGTTCCCCAAGCTGCTTAACAGTGTAAGGGGGCAGGATACGTATATAATCCAGACTACTTCTACACCTGTACACCGCAATTTTGTGGAATTGCTCTTGATGTTGCAGACCCTGCGGCTCGACTCGGCCGCGCGTGTCACAGCCGTATTCCCCTATATGTGTTACGCACGCAGCGACAAGAAAGATCAGCCGCGCGTGTCTATCGCAGCGCGTTTGGTGGCAGATTGTATCTCTCGTGAAGCTGACCGGTATATGACCTTCGACCTGCACGCCGGACAGATCCAGGGATTTTTCTCCATTCCGGGAGATGTGCTTTCCACATTCAAGATTCTGGTCGATTACATCAAAACCCTCACGCCGCAGATGGATGACCCCGTAGTAGTGACCGCTGACCTGGGTTTTGCCAAAAAGGCGCGCAACTTTGCTGACCATCTGCATACACCGCTGGCGTTGATCGAAAAACGGCGTATCGGCAACGAAGCCCGCGCCAAAGCCATGGGTATCATTGGCGATATTAGCGGCCGCGATGTCGTCCTGGTGGATGACGAAATCGACACCGGCGGTTCGATTGTGGAAGCGGTGGAAATGGTCAAACAATTCGGCGCGCGCGATATCTATGTGTCCTTTGTGCATCCGGTTCTGTCGCTGAATGCGGCAGAAAGGCTGGCGGCGCTGCCGGTCAAAGAATTTGTTTGCACCGATACCATTCCCCTCCCACCAGAAAAGTTGGCGCTATTTGAAGGCCGCCTGACGGTGCTGACTATTGCCGATTTACTGGCTGAGGTGATCCTGCGGGCAAACCAGGGGCGCAGTGTGGGAACGCTGTTCGACGAATAGAGTAATATTTGCTGCTTTGTGAGGCAACAAAAAAGGCAAACTATTCTATAATCACATTATGCCGGAATTGCCCGAAGTAGAAACCATTGTGCGTTCGCTGCGCGGCGGCGGACAGTTTGGCATGCCTGTGATCGACAGGCAGATTGTGCATGGGCAGGTGCTGTGGGAAAAGACCATCGCAGTCCCCACAGCGGCGCAATTTCTGCAGGAGATCGTTGGCAGACGGGTGAAGGATGTCACGCGGCGCGGTAAATTTATTATTCTACGCCTTGACCAGGGTAATCTGCTGGTGCATCTGCGCATGAGCGGTGACATTCGTGTGGAAGCGTCGATGGCTGAACAAGAGCAACTACCGCATGACCGTGTAAGCCTGATTTTCGATGATGGTGTGCGGTTGGTGTTCAATGATGCGCGCAAGTTTGGCCGTATGTGGCTGGTGGGTGATACCGCTGCGGTGGTGGGCGGGCTGGGCATTGATCCGCTGGATGTTTCGTTAGGAACCGCCACGTTTTATGCCATGCTGCAAAGGCATCAGCGCCAGTTGAAACCGCTGTTGATGGATCAAACCTTCCTGGCTGGCATGGGCAATATCTACACAGATGAAGCCCTGCATCTGGCGCGGCTGCATCCGCTGACGCGTTCGCATCAGGTGAGCGAAGCGCAGGCCGCTCGCTTGCTGGAGGCCATGCGGCAGGTGCTGCAGGCAGGCATTCTCCGCAACGGCGCCAGTATTGACTGGGTGTATCGCGGCGGGCAGTTTCAAAACGAATTTCGCGTCTATCAGCGCACCGGTGAAGCCTGCCCGGAGTGCGGTATGTCGATAGAGCGATTGGTGGTTGGGCAGCGCGGCACCCATATTTGTCCGCAATGCCAGACTCTTGAACCGATTGAGGAGGGTGTCGATGGTTGAAATTTCTTTGCAATGGCTGGCTGTGCTGGCGATTTCGTTTTTGGTGCTGGCGTTTGGTTTCACCATGATGCTGGTGTATATGCTCTACTCACGGCCGGGGAGAAAAGGAACCTCTTCGCAGAAGTCTGCGGGCAAACAGGGGCAGGGATTGTTGGGAGGGCTGGATGAGCGTTTGTTTGAACGCAGGCATAATGAGGTTGTGGTGGCACCGCCGGTACAGGGCGAGGAAGGCAAACAATGGCTGCTGCTCTACCGCCAGCCGCAGAGTCAGGCGCTGACCTTGAGCCTGCCTGAGCATGAAGTGGCGGCTAACAGAGACGACCTATCACCTGCTGAATTGCTGGCAGTCAAGGACATGTGGGTGGGCTTACAGCATTGGCTGGGCAATGAGGCTATTGTTGTACCGGTGCTCTCACAACCTGTGCCCATCATCAAGGCGCCTGATGATGGGCCAAAAAATGTCAGCCGTGGGCTGCTTTCTACTCGCAAACGTGAGGTTGCTGATATCCTGCCAATGGATTCGATTGCGATGCAGATCAATACTGTGCTGCAGGATATGCTGTTGCAGGAAAACTATCAGGGATCAGCGATTCATCTGGATGAAAACGAAGCTGGAGACCTGGTGGTATGGGTGGGTTCACAGTCCTATGTCGGATTGGAAAATATCCCCGATGCGCAGGTGACCGAGATCGTACGACGCGCCGCCCAGCGCTGGACAGACAAGAACCTGGCGAAGTGATTCTTTCATTATCCAAGCCTCCTACAACCGTCTGGTACAATAATTGAGCGCAGGCGCGGTTAGCCTGACCATTTGATTTTGGGAGCCAGTTTGTGAAAGCACAGAAAAGGCAGGGTATCACCCCCCTGCGTGTCTATTTTGAGCGCATCAACCAATTCAGCCGTAACGCGCGGCTGTATCTGGTCGGCATAGCCTTCTCCGGCATTGGCATCGGCGTTTATCGCCTGTTGTTCAATTTCTATGTACTCAGCCTGGGTTACGACGAACGTTTTCTGGGACAGTTGATCACGGTCAGCAGCCTGACCGCCTTGATCGCGGCGTTTCCGATGGGATATCTTTCAGATGTGCTGCAGCGCAAAGCCGCCATGATCCTGGGTACCACTGGGACAGCGATCGCCATCGTGGTGATGCTATTATTTCCTTCGCGGGCGGTCTTTCTGGCCATGAACATTCTACTTGGGCTGAGCCAGTCACTGAAACAGATCAGCATGGGGCCTTTTGTTGTGGAAAATTCAGGGGCGGCTGAACGCACCTACCTTTACAGCATTTCGATGGGGTTGATGAACACCGCTAACTTCGTCGGCAACTGGGTGGGGGGCTATCTGCCCAAGTGGATGGGATTGTGGCGCAATGTAGCGGTAACCGCCACGCCCGCTTATGCCTGGGCGCTGACCATTGCCGCGGTGGGGGCGTTGATGGCGGTGCTGCCGTTTCTCTTCCTGCGCAACCGCCTGACGGGCAAAGAGGCGCTGGAACAGGAGCGTTCATTGTTCGCGCCGCTGCAATATTTCAAAGAGAATCCGGTGTTATTGGGAAAATTGATCCTGCCCACCTTGTTGATCTCGATGGGGGCGGGGTTGGTGATGCCATTCATGAACGTTTACTTTCGCAATGTACATGGGCAGAGCGATGCGGTGATTGGCGCCATCTTTGCCTGGGGATCGGCCGCGACCGCATTGGGGATGCTGATCGCACCCATGATGGCAGATCGCTTTGGTAAAATTCAGGTGGTGGCGGTAACCCAGGGGTTGGCGATCCCGTTTCTGGCGATTCTGGGGTTTGTGCCGGTTTTCCAACTCGTGGTGATGGCGTACTTCATCCGCATTGCCTTGATGAATATGACCACACCCATTTACCAGACCTTCGCACTCGAGCAGATTCAGCCTTCTGCGCGCGGCATGGTCGCCAGTTTGAATTCAATGGCGTGGAGTTTTGGTTGGGCATTTTCGCCGGTCATCAGCGGCTGGCTGCAGGTTCGCTATGGCTTTCCGCCTGCCTTTGCCGGCACGATGATCCTGTATGCCATGGCAGTCAGCCTGTACTGGCTGTTTTTCCTGCGCAAGAAAAACCCAGCGCCGGTCACTGCCTGATCAAGGCGCCGGTGCGGGGGTCAAAGCCCTGCGCAATCAGCAACTGGTCCATCGCTTCGTTGAGGTGATGGAGATGCTGGAGCCAGGTTCGCTTGTCTATTGATTGCGGGGTGGCCAGGGTGCGAATATCGGCTGCCATGTTGTCAGGTAGCAGGGGGCAGGTCTGCTCAGCGAAGGTCAGCAGGCGCTTCTCGCCGGGGTGCAGCAGGCGGTTCAGTGCAAACAGCACATCAAAATAACTGGCGAGGTAGGCGCACAGGCGGTGGTTCACACTGACCACATCATCGCGCTGGATGGCTTTTTCCAACTGGTGGGTGTAGGAGGGAATGATGGCGTGCAGCAGGGGCGTGTTAAGCTGGATGATGGCGTTGCGCAAAGGATCAGGATAGGGGGCTTGCGCTTTTTCATGCAATTCCGCAAACCATCCCTGGCGGTCAAACAGGATGACGGCTTGTTTGACCGTGTGCCAGAAACAGGTGGTGTAACCGATGGAACTTTCGTGGCGGTTAATGAGCCTTGCCAGTTGCTGTTCAAGCCAGCCCATCGACCAGTACATGACGTCGACTTCTATGCCGCTGGGGGCGTCAAACCACTCATCACCGGTATCCCAATATTGCAGGTTGAAATCGGCGCGCGAGTAGCCTCTGACGGCAGCGATGTGTTGCCGCTGCGCCACCGGTATGGGTTCGCTGGAAAATACATACAGGTCGATGTCAGATTGTTCCCTGGCATTGCCGCTGGCAGCCGAACCGGACAGGGCAATCGATTGAACGGTATCAATGGCGGCGAATCGGTCTGCCACGTGTTTTGCCAGTTGCAGGTGGGTAAGGTTTGATTCCATGGGCATTTTCCTTCTGATAGTCAAGCCTGATTGTATGTCATTATCGCCTGCTTTTAATAAAAAGTATATGCAAATATGATTTGAAGGAAAGTGTCGCTGTGGTACACTTACCGCGGATTACGAAATAAATACTATATAGAAGAAGATAACTGAGCATGGCTGACATTTTCCCCTTTACTGCGATTGTCGGTCAGGAGCGCATGCGGCGCGCCTTGATCTTAAATGCCGTTTATCCCCGCATCGGCGGGGTGTTGATCCGCGGTGAACGCGGCACGGCAAAATCAACCGCTGCGCGCGGGTTGGCGGCGCTGCTGCCCCCGGTCAAAGTGGTGCGTGGCTGCCGCTTCAACTGCGATCCCGATCAACCGCAGACCTGGTGCACGGAATGCCGTGAGCAGTATCAAAATGGTACCTTCGAGGTGGATGAGATCATCACCCCCTTTATCAACCTGCCGGTGTCAGCCACAGAAGACCGCGTGGTTGGCACGCTGGATATCGAAAAAGCCATTCAAAAGGGCGAACGCCACTTTGAGCCGGGTGTGCTGGCAGCCGCCAATCGCGGCTTGCTGTACATCGATGAGGTCAACTTGCTGGATGACCATGTGGTGGATGTGCTGTTAGATGCCGCCGCGATGGGCGTTAATAATGTCGAACGTGAGGGCATTTCGTTCTCGCACCCGTCGCGTTTCATGCTGGTTGGCACCATGAACCCGGAAGAAGGCGATCTGCGCCCGCAGCTGCTGGACCGTTTTGCCATGTCGGTAGAGATTCGCGGGTTGCTGGATGCGCGTCAGCGCATGGCCATCATGCAGCGCAACATTGCCTTTGAAAATGATGCCGCCGGTTTTATCGAAGAATGGCGCGAGAGCGAAGAAGAACTGTCGCAGCGCATTGATAACGCCCGCAAGATCGTGGAGCAGGTGAAATTCACCAACCGCGACCTGCTGACGATCGCCTCCTTGACCGCTTCGATGGCAGTTGACGGACACCGCGCAGATCTGGTGATCCTGAAGGCGGCGCGTGCGCAGGCAGCGTTTGAAGGGCGCTTGTCGATCACTTCGCTGGATATCGCGCTGGCGGCAGAACTGGCGCTGCCGCATCGTATGCGGCGGGGACCCTTTGACATTGCCGCCATGGATGTAACCCAGTTGCAGGGCAAGATTGATGAACTGCAGGGTGCTATGGCTGAAAAAAGCGAGGAGTCTGCTGCGGCAGAACAGCAAGAAGTCTCAAAAAAAGCGTGACAGCGTCGCCGGAACCCGGTCAAAGTGACGCTGATATGCCAGACCCGGGAGACACACAACCCACCCCGCAATCGCTGTTTGGCGACAGCAACGCGCGCTGGTGGGATGACGGCAAAAAAGTGCGCGTCGGCGAAGCCTTCAAGCCGCGCCAGTTAAATACCCCCATTGACCGCATGGTGCGCAAGCGCGGCGGACGCCGCTCCAATACGCGCATGGAACAACGCGGGCGCTATATCAAGGCGCGCCCAGTGAACGGCAAATTGCGCGACCTGGCTTTCGATGCCACTATTCGCAAGGCGGCGCCCTATCAATCGCGCCGTGCGCATCTGCTGGACGAGGTAGCGTTTGCGGTCAAGCCGGCGGATTATATGGAGAAGGTGCGCGTGCGCAAATCCGCCAACCTGATCCTGTTCCTGGTAGATGCCTCCTGGTCGATGGCGGTCACCGAACGCATGGAAGCCACCAAAGGCGCGATTCTGTCGCTATTGCAGGATGCCTATCAACGCCGTGACCGGGTGGGGTTGATCATTTTCCAGAAAGACCGCGCTACCCAGGTGCTAAAACCGACCAACTCTGTGCTGCAGGCGCATCAGGCGCTGCGAGACATTCCCATCGGCGGCAAAACACCGTTGTCGGCTGGTTTGCAGATGGCACACACGGTACTGCAGCAGGAGATGTACCTGCATCCCGATGTGCAGCCGCTGCTGCTGGTGATGACGGACGGCGCGGGCAATGTGTCGATGGGCAATTTGCCGCCGCAGGAAGAAAGCCATTTCATCGCTGAAAAAATCGCCGAGATGGATGTACATACGGTGGTTGTCAACATGGAAAGCGTGCATTTCGACCAGGGGTTGGCGGCGCAGCTGGCAAAACACCTCGATGCGCCCTGTTATTCGCTGGAAGAGATCCGCGCCGATAACCTGTATGACACCGTCCGCACCGAAATGCAGGCAGCCCGGCGCACAGTTCAGGGGTAAAAAAACAGACTGGCAGCGTATAGAGCGGTTGTTTGATCAATTATCGGCACTGCAAAACGGCACTTGCCCGTCTGGGGGTTGAATGATAGACTTAATCAATGTACTGGAAAGAGACCTATGGCGCCGATTTCTGAGCAGCGACGTAATCTGCGGTTTTTATTCATCCTGATCGTTCTGATCACTATCCCTTGTTATTGTCTGGGGATCGTGGTGTTGCGCCTGGCTGACCGCGTCAGCAACATTGTGCCGGTTTCAACGGAAGAATTGTCAACGCCGGATGACACTGCGCCCACGGCCATTGTCGCTACTGCAACGTTTACAGCGGTGGTCACATTGCTGCCGACCGAGACCCTGGCGGCAACCGCGACCCTGACGCGCGCGCCTACGTTGACCCGAACGCTGTTTTTAACCCCGACTCCTACCGCCACCCTGACCTTTACACCGACGCCGACACCAACACTTACTGCCACCCCCACTGATACACCGACACCAACACCGACGCCCACGCCAACAATTACTCCTACTGAAACTCTGCCCACCCAAAATGCAGGGGGGAGGTAACAATGCTTAAACGATATCGACTGTTACTCCCATTCATTATCTTTTCTATCATACTGCTGGCTGGCGGCTGTGACCTGCTGCCGGGTGGTGATTTTTTGGGAGTGCCATTGACGCAAGCCACGCCACGCCCTACAGAAACAACCGCGGCGGTGCAGCCCACTGCCACACCGGAACAGGAAGAGCCGGAGGAGATTGAAGAAGAACAGCCTGCGGTAGAGACTTTGCTGGTGTGGGTGCCGCCATTCATGGACCCCGACAGCGACAGCGATGCCGGGCGGTTGCTGGCGGCGCAGCTCGATCTATTCGAAGCCCTGCATGAAGATGTCAACGTAGTCGTACGCGTGAAAGCGGAGACCGGTTCTGCCAGTTTGGTGGAATCGCTGGTGTCTACTTCAGCGGTAGCGCCACTGGAATTGCCCTCGCTGGTGGTGTTAGGCCGCCGAGACATGGAAAATGTGGCTCGCAGAGGCTTAATTCTTCCGCTGGGCGATTATTCTAATATCATCAATGAGCTCGACTGGTTCCAATACGGCCGCACGATATCCGTAATCAGTGAGAGTTCTTATGGCTTGCCGTTGGTTGGTGAAAGCCTGGTCATGGTAGTGCGCTCCACGGAGTTCACCGGGCTTGCGAACAATTGGGCAAGTTTCATCGAAGCCGAAACACCGGTTGGTTTTCTGGCGAATGATCCTCAGGCGACCCAGGTGTTGTTGTATTACCTGGCGCTGGAAGGCAGGCTGGTCGA
>Ga0334889_1005126_pt1 | contig 11147 bp, 12 predicted proteins | sample GraSluR1_MG_2_FD_207222 | JGI IMG/M metagenome (GOLD analysis project Ga0334889, IMG submission 207222) | Sludge microbial communities from methane-producing bioreactor in Wageningen University, Netherlands - Granular Sludge_8_08-R1 | ecosystem: Engineered > Bioreactor > Anaerobic > Unclassified... | reverse complement strand
CTGTGACGCATCCCGGGAGGTCGGGGTATTCGACGCAGAAAAGATTGTCCTCCTCTTCGAAGTGGAAGAGAGCCGGATAGATGCGCAGATCCTTTTTCGCCGCCATTGCAGATCACTCCTTTGCGGGTGAAGCAGGCTTATTTCAGCCCCGCTTGTTTGAGAATTTTGCCGATCAACCAGCTTCCGAGGTTCTTCTCCGGATGCGGGATGGTGACAACTCCTGGTTTCGTTGTGTGAACAAACTGATGGTGATCTCCTCTGATGCGGTCCAGAGTCCATCCGTCAGCTTCGATGATCTCTATCATCTCTTTCGAGGTTTTGTTTTTGATCATCCCCGCCCCCTCTCATCCGAGGCGATCGTAACACTTAGTATTATAGGTGTCAATAGAGGGAGGATTTTGCATGTCGGCCGATAGAGACCTTCAATCCACATGGAGGCCTGGTTCCTCCCGTGTTGCCTCGAAGACGATCAGTTCCTTTGTGTGTATGGCGGCGGAGTAACGATGATATACTTTCCGATAAGGAGGCGAATTGCCATGACGCAGCTTGAACGGACGGTGAGCATCCTTGAAGCCAACAAGGAACTGTTGAAGCAGTTCCATGTTTGCTCATTATCGGTGTTTGGTTCGGTCGCACGCGGAGAGGCCGGGCCGGACAGCGACATCGACCTGCTGGTGGACTTCGAACCCGGCGCCCGGATTGGGTTCTTCGCCTTCGCCCGCCTTCAGAAGTGCCTTGAGGAACTGCTCGGAACGAAGGTCGACCTCGTCACGCCCGATGCGCTGCATGAAGGAATGCGAGCGGAGATCATCGAGGAGGCCGTGCATGCCGTCTAGAAGTTGGAAGCTTCGTATACGGGATATTGTCGATGCTGTTCGTACGATCCTTGGTTATATAGAGGGGATGACCTTCGACGACTTCGTCCGGGACCAGCGCACCATGGACACGACGGTGTGTCGCGCTGAAGAAACAAAACGATGAACGAGGCAACTCCTGCCCGCACTGCGGCAAGCGGATCAACCGGTTATTTCGCTCGTCGTCGCACCATCCACGTCGCGGCATTGTCGAGGAGATAGCCGGAAACACTCTTTAAGAAACTAAGACGAGTCGGGTAGTAGTATGCCGACTCGAACCAGCCGTTATCTTTATAATACACGTAGTCTCGGTTCGTCTCGTCGAGTTCCAGCCTCATGCTTGTTCTGGCAAACCGGAAGGCCATGAGTCTTAGGAACGAAGGCGACGGAAACCCTGGTTGCAGCAATTTCTTGTAGAAACGATCGCTCTGCGCGGCAAGCGCTTCGTCGTTTTTTCTCCGTTCCCTCTCGGTCATCGGCTCGAGCGCTGTGAGGCAACTTCCCCGCACCGTATTGAAACCGAGACCTTCGGCGAAGAAGTCCAAGTAGCGAGTTATTTGTCGGCCGCCGTAGACGCCCTGCGTAACGATGCTTGAAAAAACCTTTCCGAAGAAAAAGGGGCGGTGGAGGAAAAATGCGAGCCTGTCGAGAAAAATCTTCATACAGGCGGAGACATGAAAGGCGTAGTTCGGAGATGCGAAGACGACGCCGTCGGAAAGCGCCATCTTCTCGATAAGCGCGTCCCGATCATCCTTCAATGGACAGAATTCCTCCCCCTTTTCGAAGCAGAGTTTGCACCCTCGGCAGGTTTCCAGTTCGTAGTCTCCGAGAGAGACGATCTCGCAGTCGACGTCTCCAAGCGATTGCAGCAGTTCCGTAAAACGCTGCACAGCGCTCCAGGTATGTTTTTTGCTGTACGTCCCGAGGAAAGCTGTTACTTTCTTCATACTTCGCACCTCCCGGCATTCGGCGTCGACAAGGAAAATACACTGTTTTTCGAGTTCGTGATCGCATGGTGCAAGTCCGGGTTTTGTTGATGAGTTTCCATCCCTCATAGGAAGGTCGCGGGCAGTCCTCGCCGAACAGGTGGGCGACAGCACGAACTAGTTTCCATCCCTCATAGGAAGGTCGCGGGCCGCGTGGCTCGTGCGGCGCGGACTCTCGACGGAGATGTTTCCATCCCTCATAGGAAGGTCGCGGGCCGAAACCGTCGGCAACGTCAGCCTCGTACCATTCGAGTTTCCATCCCTCATAGGAAGGTCGCGGGCACGGCACCGTCATCAGGCCTCCGAATGGGTCGTAGAGTTTCCATCCCTCATAGGAAGGTCGCGGGCCTATGCACCGCCGCACCTCCTTTCTCTCCGTATGGAGTTTCCATCCCTCATAGGAAGGTCGCGGGCTGTCCGAGGAGGAGGGGCCGTATTACTACGATTGTCGTTTCCATCCCTCATAGGAAGGTCGCGGGCGTATGAGGAATGAAGGAGGAGATAGAAATGATGCAGAGTTTCCATCCCTCATAGGAAGGTCGCGGGCTTTCCTCGACGTCGTTTGTAACCGCGGGGAGCTTCAGTTTCCATCCCTCATAGGAAGGTCGCGGGCGAATCGAAAGGCACGGCGTCGGCTTGCGCCCACGCCGTTTCCATCCCTCATAGGAAGGTCGCGGGCCGCCGCGAAGAAAAGGAATGGATACTCGACTCTCAGTTTCCATCCCTCATAGGAAGGTCGCGGGCACGACTGGGATGAGTACGGCGGAAAACTTCTTGAATGTTTCCATCCCTCATAGGAAGGTCGCGGGCAAGTGAAACACCTTACACTCCGTCTAAACCTCCGAAGTTTCCATCCCTCATAGGAAGGTCGCGGGCCATCTTTCAGCATCGCCACATCGAACGACTACAAGGAGTTTCCATCCCTCATAGGAAGGTCGCGGGCCATTCTGCGGTTCATACTGTCCTGTTTTATCCTCCTGTTTCCATCCCTCATAGGAAGGTCGCGGGCCTATCATACCGAGAGAAAGTTGTCCACACGTTATGCAGTTTCCATCCCTCATAGGAAGGTCGCGGGCCTCACCCCATTCACGGAGTTTCCGCTGTATCGCGTGTTTCCATCCCTCATAGGAAGGTCGCGGGCGCGCCCCGCGAGCGTGACATAAGGGCCTTTATAGTAGTTTCCATCCCTCATAGGAAGGTCGCGGGCACTGATGGAGGAGGATAAGGCATGACGCATGAAGAACGTTTCCATCCCTCATAGGAAGGTCGCGGGCGGCAGGGCGAGATTGCACGCTCCACGCACGTTCTCAGGTTTCCATCCCTCATAGGAAGGTCGCGGGCCTCCGAGACTACGCCTATGAACTGAAGCGGGGGTTGCAGTTTCCATCCCTCATAGGAAGGTCGCGGGCTGCATTGTGGCCTACTCCCTCCGTCCACGGAAACTAGTTTCCATCCCTCATAGGAAGGTCGCGGGCCGGCGCCCACGGAGCGGCGCGCGGCGGCCTGTCCGAGTTTCCATCCCTCATAGGAAGGTCGCGGGCGCCGCGGAGGAAATCGCCGCAAACATCGGATTCAATGTTTCCATCCCTCATAGGAAGGTCGCGGGCCGCGAACAAACGACGTCGAGAAAATCCGCGAACGTGTTTCCATCCCTCATAGGAAGGTCGCGGGCGTGATAGCGGAAAGATGGTCGTTTACGCCTGCCCCAAGTTTCCATCCCTCATAGGAAGGTCGCGGGCCGCGCGGAGACCCGCGCGAGGGCGAGCGCTGTTATAGTTTCCATCCCTCATAGGAAGGTCGCGGGCTCGAAGTTTTGCGCGCGCGCTGTATGTTGTGTTGCGCGTTTCCATCCCTCATAGGAAGGTCGCGGGCTCGCCCCCCACGCCCCCCGTCCGGGGGGTTTACGGAAGTTTCCATCCCTCATAGGAAGGTCGCGGGCGGCGCACCACAACGGCAAGTTCGTGTCCGTTCACGTGTTTCCATCCCTCATAGGAAGGTCGCGGGCCGCGCCAGTCGGCAATCACCGCATCTTTCATGTCTTGTTTCCATCCCTCATAGGAAGGTCGCGGGCGGCGACGTGGCAGAAGCCCCGGTCCTTGTAGACGAGTTTCCATCCCTCATAGGAAGGTCGCGGGCACATGAAACGGATCGTAGACGGAAAGCGGTACGACAGTTTCCATCCCTCATAGGAAGGTCGCGGGCGCGAGTACAAACGACGTCGAGAAAATCCGCGAACGTGTTTCCATCCCTCATAGGAAGGTCGCGGGCGCACCGCTCTCTCCAGCGCGTCCGAACGATACCGAAGTTTCCATCCCTCATAGGAAGGTCGCGGGCGTCCGGCCCCGGCGCATCGGAGCGCGGCCCGATCTGTTTCCATCCCTCATAGGAAGGTCGCGGGCGCAGATCGGAGATTCTGAGCGCCGACGTTATTCCGAGGTTTCCATCCCTCATAGGAAGGTCGCGGGCGAAGTCAAAGAATCCATTCATCGTTTCCTCTCCCTTGTTTCCATCCCTCATAGGAAGGTCGCGGGCGAAACGAAAGGCACGGCGTCGGCTTGCGCCCACGCCGTTTCCATCCCTCATAGGAAGGTCGCGGGCGGTTAGACGGCCTCTTTGTGGAGCTCCCCGCGCGAAGTTTCCATCCCTCATAGGAAGGTCGCGGGCAATCAAAGAAACTATTCTTCATCGTACCCTCTCCCTGTTTCCATCCCTCATAGGAAGGTCGCGGGCGGGGCGGCGGGGCTCGCCCGCGCGCACGTCATAACAAGTTTCCATCCCTCATAGGAAGGTCGCGGGCGACATTTCGCCGCGGCTTCGGACGTGGGCGAACGACGTTTCCATCCCTCATAGGAAGGTCGCGGGCCTATCTCCACTCTCTTTTGATCGTCTGCGGCGAAGTCGTTTCCATCCCTCATAGGAAGGTCGCGGGCGAGAGCCGCCCCGGTTCTCAGACATTCGCACCCCCGGTTTCCATCCCTCATAGGAAGGTCGCGGGCCACGCCGCCACAGCGACGGGGAACCCTGCAGAAGCGAGTTTCCATCCCTCATAGGAAGGTCGCGGGCGCACGGCGCGCACGCGGGCGAACGATGGAGCAGCAAGTTTCCATCCCTCATAGGAAGGTCGCGGGCTCTCAGCGAGTGCGTGCCGATGCCTTTCAGCCCGGCGTTTCCATCCCTCATAGGAAGGTCGCGGGCCGCGGCCTCTCCGCGTTCAATCGACTTCCTGTCCTAGTTTCCATCCCTCATAGGAAGGTCGCGGGCAGTGTGCGCGCTGTTCAGCACGCCGTATCTTGTGTAGTTTCCATCCCTCATAGGAAGGTCGCGGGCTGAAGACGTTGCCTTCGGTCGTCGCGAACTTCATTCGTTTCCATCCCTCATAGGAAGGTCGCGGGCACGCCACGGAAGCCGCCGTTGCCGCAGGATACTCTGGTTTCCATCCCTCATAGGAAGGTCGCGGGCTCGTTTACCCGAGATTGAAGATGTTCGCGGAAAGCAGTTTCCATCCCTCATAGGAAGGTCGCGGGCGGGGAGCGCAGAAAGGGTGAGGTGATTGCGACCCGCGTTTCCATCCCTCATAGGAAGGTCGCGGGCTTTAGAGGTCAATATCGGGTGATTTGGGGTACAGGTGTTTCCATCCCTCATAGGAAGGTCGCGGGCTCCAATGCACATCTTTGCGGCTCTTGCCGCAAGCGGTTTCCATCCCTCATAGGAAGGTCGCGGGCCTCCGGCAGATTCGCGGTCTCGTCGAGGGACTTGAGGTTTCCATCCCTCATAGGAAGGTCGCGGGCGGTATTCGTCACGTCCGGGAGACGGTGCGCGAAGCAGTTTCCATCCCTCATAGGAAGGTCGCGGGCCGGGTGTTTCATGCCGCTTCGAGGGAATGGAAGGAAGTTTCCATCCCTCATAGGAAGGTCGCGGGCGCGCGCGGTTCGTAGGTGAGAGGGCAGGAACACGACAGTTTCCATCCCTCATAGGAAGGTCGCGGGCCGGACGCGAGAAGAGCGCGGCAAAGGGAGAGGGATAGTTTCCATCCCTCATAGGAAGGTCGCGGGCTGCTTCCGCCCATGTCGCTTCGAGCTGGGAGCGGAAGTTTCCATCCCTCATAGGAAGGTCGCGGGCGCCGAGAGAATCACCGGATTCGGAAGCGTTTTAATGTTTCCATCCCTCATAGGAAGGTCGCGGGCCCCGGCGGCGATTCTGAGGCACCAGTCGAGCACGAGTTTCCATCCCTCATAGGAAGGTCGCGGGCCATTTATCCATCTTGAGTCCGTACTGTAAGCAGAATGTTTCCATCCCTCATAGGAAGGTCGCGGGCGAGATAGCCCGCTCCTTGTGGATCTCTCGTTCTCAGGTTTCCATCCCTCATAGGAAGGTCGCGGGCCCGTCGCAATTGCATAACCTCCGAGCATTCGAGCATATATACACCGTTTATACGACGTTTGTCAAGGTGCGGTTTTTTAGTGCGAAATCAGGGCTCAAGCCTATTGGGCGCGTTTTTTGATGTTGCGTCGATCCCTTGGGTTTTTTACCCTACCGGGGGGCGACATTGATTTTAAAAGCCTTAAAAGAATGGAGTAGTGCTTCCTTTCTCTACTCCCCAAATCGTTCTTTCTGTATAGCGTTCCGATCTCCAAGTATATACGATAACGCTATCCTCCTCCTCGCAAAGCTGTTTTTTCAAATCAGTTTTCAGCTTTGCAAGAAGGGCGGGAGAAAGCTCCCCTTCAAAAACAGAGTTTTGAACCCACGTCAGGTATTTTCGACACGTCTTCAGTGCCTTGCTCACTCTCTTTTCCTTCACGTCGTAAAAAAGCAGAACAAACATCGTCTACCACCGGCTGATGAACGGCTCGTACGTCTTTTCGCCCAAGATATGTTTTTCGATCTTGTACGCTTCCAAGCGCAGCATGTTTCTATAGCTGACGTTTCTCCCGAGATTGGGGTGTTCAATAGTCCCTTGGAGTCTTTCTTCCCAGTTTTTCAAAACAATCTCCCGGCCCTTGTCGTTCAGCAGCATTCCTCCGGCTTTGTGGGAAAAGTGTTTCGGTTGGATCATCTGCTTATTGATCAGCGTGAGAATAAGGCGATCCACCAGAATTGGTTTGAAAATCTCCGCAATATCCAAGTTCAGGCTGAATCGCCTGAAGTTCGTTTCGTGAAGGAATCCGATTCTGGGGTCGAGATGCGTTCTGTAAATCTGCGAGAGAACCGTTACGTAGCATAGAGAATTCAAGAAGCTTATGAGGGCGTTCATTCTATTATCAGGCGGTCTGCGGGTTCTCTTCCCCATGATAAAGTCTTTTTCTTCGGCTATTCGGTCGAAAAAACTGTAGTAGGCAACGTGCGCGTTCCCTTCCAATCCCATAAGCGAGGCTATGTCGGGCGATTCGTGTGCGCTTAGGCGAAAATGTTCCAGAGAGTTCAAGATATCCTGAAGCTCTGTTTCCAATCGTCGGTCGTAGTAGGAGACCACCTTCTGCATATTCAGAATGGCTCCGTCTACAAACCGGATTGCCAGCTCCTGTCTAAGGGCTGGCTCCATGCAGTATTTGGCCTGCGCTAGAATTACCGCTCCCGCGTTCAGGTGTTCCCGCGGATAGAAAGTACCGACATATCCTCCATAGTGATTGAAAAAGTGCAGTATCACCTCGCATTTGGATACGAATTCCAAGAAACGCTTGTTGAGCGAAACCTCGCCGAAGATAAGAATCTCGTCGGTCGTTTCGATTGGAATGTACTTTTTCCCGTTTTCTCCTTCTACCAATATCGTATTGTCTTTCCTCGAAAGTTCTCCCGAGGTTATCATATAGAGTGTGCGGCCCATAGCTCAACTCCAACAGAATTCGCTATACGCACAGGTTTTGCAATACACAGTGCGTTCCGGCTCCGGAGGAAGCGCGCATCCAGCGACGTTGCGTATCGCGGCATAGAGAGCGTCAAGTTCGAGCATTGCTTCGTCGCTCAAGCATATCGGCTCCTTTCTGCGTTCTTCCGGGAAGAGTAGCTCTCCCTTGGCGTCGATCCCTTCCTTCTTCAATTCATAAAGGTAGTGCAAAAGTTGCAATCGGGAAGCTTTCGCAGCGCGGCTGCTTTTCTTTACCTCGGAGATTACTAGTGTCTCGCCATCTTTTCGTGCGATGTCGAATCTGTTGTTGCCGAAAACGATACTGTGTTTTTCACGGGAGTAACTCGATTCGTCGACAAGTCTGCCCAGGATGAGCAGCTCGTTTCTTTCGTCGGGATCGATGCAGCGTGCCATGAGCCAGACCTGTCGGCGACAAATGGAAGCGTACCAGACCAGCGTACCGCCTATTCTGACTTCCTCGGAGCAAGAGCCGGCAACGTTATCTTTTGTATGAACTCTGTCAGATAAGGGCTCCATCGATATCCCTCTCTTTCGTTGCGGGAGGTATGAAACCGGTTATAGGGTCGTAAAGAAGCGTCAGAGCCTCTTTGGACAAGAGCCACATGTTAGTGTTGCCGATCTGTTCAAGCGGCTCGTTTGCCGTAAAGAACTTAGAAGCGAGTTTTTCACGATAGGCCAAAAGCAGTTCTTGCGGTATTTTGATGGCATACTGATGGATTCTCTTCATCAGCCTCTTCTTTTCTTCGAGGTTTTCAAGCACCCATTTCCCCTTCGCAAGGCGGTATACAAATCGACGCACTTTTGGCGTGAATTCGATCACGAGCGTTATCGAGTCGACGTACTTTTCCTCGTAAAGAGGAGGCAACTCCGCCCATTGCCCCTTCGTAATTTTCTGCCACAGTCCGCTTCCTTTCATTCCTTCAGCGACAAGAGCGTAGTACCGGTCCATGGAAAAAGCAATATGCTCTTCGTCGAATTCGGAGTTTTCGGTGGAGATGCTCTCCATCGCATCGAGGTGGATGGAGTTGTACACCATGGACGCGAAGGATCGTTCGCGCTCGTTCTCGAACTTTGCGACCAGCACCGTCCCCGGGGCTTTCCTGCGCGCATGCCTGTTGCATCGGCCTGCAACCTGGACGATGCTGTCGAAGGGACCGAAGTCGCGGACGACCCATTCGAAATCCAGATCCACCCCTGCTTCGACGACTTGGGTGGACACAAGAAAACGGGGTAATTCGCCCCGTTCAAGTCTGCGAAGTTTTCGGAGCGTGAATCTTCTATGCATCGGCGCCAGCCATGTGGAAAGAAAAAGGATTGGGGCTTCGGGTATCTTTTTTTTCGCCTGCATACCTTTGAGCATCGCGTGCATTTCTCTTGCTTCACGGAGGGTATTCGCGACGACCAGCCCCGAAGATGATTTTAAAGGTATGTGTTCGCGGAGAATATCCGGGAAAGAGGCCAATGGAACGCGTTCTCGAAGAATCTTGTAGCGATGTCTGTTGACGCGGGTTTTTCTGTGTTCTTCGGGGGAGAGTTCCATAGCGTCGCCCGGGAAGATACGGGGTTGCGTCGCTGTCATGAGTATGAAAGCAGTGTGCCATTTTTCAGATATCATGCGCAGCGTATTGCCGAGGCCGGTCCAGTGGTCGGCGCGGATTGCCTGCGGTTCGTCGAGGATGACGACGGCCTTTCCGAATCGGTGAAAGTTCATCGTGGCGTTTGCCCGTTCGCTATAGAGCGCTTCCCAGAAGTGCGCCATCGTAGTCGTCACCACGGGCAGACGCCAGTAACGAAAAAGCGCCTGCATTCTTTCAAGAGGTGTTGTTTGCTCCTCTTCTTGCTCCTGCTCCTTCTTTTGTTCCAGCCCTTTCTTCCGTCTGGAGAATACCATCGAGTGATCTTCCTGTACCAAGTCGTTGCCGAAAAGACGGCGGGCTACGTCCGCATTCTGTTCGACGATGCTGATGAAAGGAAGCACATAGAGTATGGACCGATAACCGTGTTGCTTCGACCAACGATAGGCTGTTTCAAGCCCAATGGTCGTCTTGCCCGCCCCGGTTGGAAGAGTGAGGGTATATACTCCGGGTTCGCCTGCCGTGGATGCTTTTGCAAGGCACGATGAGCGCACTTCGCTTCGCCAGGAATCAAGAGGCGATTGCGACGAGAACGATGGGGGAGCGAAGCGAGGCATTCGCGGTATGTCGATACGGGATGCGCCGAGCGCGTTCATTCTGTCTGCGGCGACAAGGAGAGAAAAGAGCGTGCGATGCCTGAACCAAGCCGACTCGTCGACATCGAATCCGAAAAGCATCTCCTCTGCAGCCTCTTCCAATTCTTCTGTACTTGAACAGGGTGTCCATTCGGGTAGTACTTCCCGGATCGAGGTATGGATTGAATGAAATGGAAAGTCGTCGCCGGCCCAGTATCCGGTCGTTTCTTCGACGTTGCGGATGGAACCGTGATGATTGCGGACAAGCTCTGCAATCATCACGTCCCGGACCAGATCGAAAGTGAAAAAAGAGGAGGTTACAGAATGCTCGGGGCCCTGTTTGCTTTCCCCGTGGAGGTACTGTTGCCAAGGAGGCCTTTCTTTGGCGATATCGTGTGTGAGAGCCGCCGCTTCGAGTGGCTTGCTGTCCGATTCGTCCAGCGCGCCGTGCATAAAATTCAGCGTCGCGGAAAGAGCGGCAACGCCTTCCAGATGATCGATAAGCTGTTTCCCTGGATGGCTCTCACCATTCAGGGAACCACGCAATAGTATCCTGACCGCATCGAGCGACATGGATTTCTCCTTTCTCCATAAGATGTAGCTTTCTCTCAGGGGAAGGGGAGTACAGGACATCCACTACCTGTTTCAAAGCTCTTTCACTATCCATGACGAAAGGCATTCGCTCCTTGAAAGCCCCGCCGGATGCGGATACGTCGATTTTCATGCCGTCCCGCCACGGGATGACGCTGTCGATCTCCACCCCTGTACCGATCTTCAAAGCCCCTTCATCAAAACAGCCTACATAGAGAAGATCCGCAATCGCGTACGCGACGCCGAGATAGGGCGTATACACGAACGTCCCGTTCTCCAAACGGGGTTTTAGAAGAGGCTCAATACTGCCGGCGACATACACTCTATACTTCGGTGAAAAGATGAACTGGTGCGTGATCTGAATTCGAGGATTCTTTTTCGGCTCCTTGGTGTTCCAGAAGTTGATCGTGTGGCGCCCGATCGTTCCGGAGCGAAGAATCCCGAGTGCGATGCGCGTCCCTTTCATCTTCTCCCAGAAGGCGGCTCTGCACGCATTCAAAGAGCTTCCGCTTTCGAATCCGACGATGGCGCTTAAGAGGCCGGCGACGGCGGTCGGCGGCGGAAACGGGAACGAGACGGACGACGTCGTCGTATAGGATTTACGGAACATAGCCATGGAGCCAGTGACATCGAAAACTAAA
>Ga0334889_1005123_pt1 | contig 11150 bp, 8 predicted proteins | sample GraSluR1_MG_2_FD_207222 | JGI IMG/M metagenome (GOLD analysis project Ga0334889, IMG submission 207222) | Sludge microbial communities from methane-producing bioreactor in Wageningen University, Netherlands - Granular Sludge_8_08-R1 | ecosystem: Engineered > Bioreactor > Anaerobic > Unclassified ... | reverse complement strand
GATCCGGCAGGAGTTGATCGAAACGGTGATCGACCCCGTGCTGCCGGCGGAGTTGGTCGACAAGGAGATGCTGATCTTCACCAACCCGACCGGGCGGTTTGTGGTCGGCGGGCCAATGGGCGATGCGGGGTTGACGGGTCGCAAGATCATCGTCGACACCTACGGCGGCATGGGCCGGCACGGCGGCGGCGCCTTCAGCGGCAAGGACTGCACCAAGGTGGATCGCAGCGCGGCTTATGCGGCGCGCTGGGTCGCCAAGAATATTGTGGCCGCGGGGATTGCGAGCCGCTGCGAGATTCAACTTGCCTACGCCATCGGCGTGGCGCATCCGCTCAGCATCAACGTAGAGACCTTCGGCACGGGCCGCATCAGCGACGAGCAGATCGTGCGCTTGATCGAGGACAACTTTGACCTGCGTCCCGGCGCGATCATCCGCGACCTTGATCTGCGGAGGCCCATCTATCGCCAGACCGCGGCCTACGGCCACTTCGGTCGCGACGATATTGCCCTGCCGTGGGAAGATACGAGCCGGGCGCAGGCGCTGCGCGAGGCTGCGGGGCTGCGCGAGACGACGCACGCCTGATCGTCCCGCTGATGGGGAAGGGATACGCGAAACCGGAGGCGCGCTTCATAGCGCCTCCGGTTGTACGTTCTTTGGCATTGAGCGCCGGCTAGGCGCGTATTGGATGCGCTGTATATTCGGACAGACGCGAGCGCGGATGTATAATGGCGCGCATGAACCGTATCTGCGACAGAGGAGCCGAATCGCTCGGCTCCATGTTTTCTCTGGCGCAGGCGTATGCCGTATTCGCCGCCTGCGCCGTTCTCCTTGTTGCGTTGTTGACGCTGGCCGGTTGTAAGGGCAAGGCGGCGGACAGCGCATTCGCGCCGGCGCCGCTACCGCCGGGTGCGGCGACATCTCCCCTTGTTCCGGCCGCCCCCACCGTCCTCTTGGATGTGCAGAGCGACGAGCAGATCTTTCCCGGCAATGTGGTCGAGATCTCGTTGAATGCCGGCGGCGAGCGGCCAATTGCAGCCTATCGGCTGTCGATTGACGGAGCCAATTCAGGGTGGGCCAAGCGCAGTGCGCTCAAGGACCACCGCTTTGTCTATACGTGGACGGCGGGCCAGCCGGGCCTGTACGAGATCGTGGGCGAGGCCAAAGACGAGGACGGCCACATCGGCCGCAGCCAACTGGAACTGACGGTCAACCCGCCCGCTGAGGATACGGCGGGGCCGGTTTCTCCCGGTCCGACGCCTGCGCCGCCGGCTACGTTGCCGCGCCCAGTGTTGGCGCGCGGCGATTACGCGTTCATCGGCCCGGCCGCGGTGACTGAATGGTCGATCAGTTTGCCGACTTACCCCGTTGAAGCCTATCAGACGAACATGGTTGATCCGGTCTACCGGTGGCCTTTCCGCAGTTTCGACCGCGAACGTTTTCTGAACGATGCGCCTGCGCCGGGTGAACGCGTTTATCGCGTGATCGTGTTGGAAAACGCCTATTTGCAGGTGTTGATCCTCCCGGAACTGGGCGGGCGCGTTTGGCAGGTGATCCACAAGCCGAGCGACAGCGCCATGTTCTATCAGAACGCGGTGGTCAAGCCGTCGCCGTGGGGGCCGGACAACCAGTTGGGTTGGTATGGGCTGGGCGGCATCGAATGGAATCTGCCCGTCAACGAACACGGTTACGATTGGGGAACGCCGTGGGATGTGCAGGCGTTTGTGGATGAAGACGGGGCCGCCGTGGCACAGATTGCCACGCCGGACGACGGCCGTCTGTTGGCTGCGACTGTGACCGTAACGCTGCCGCCGGGTGCAGCGTATTTTAAGATTGAACCGAGGATTCGCAACATCAGCGACCAGGCCCTCCAATTTGACTATTGGCAGACCGCGATGTTGGCGCCCGGCCCGGCCAACCGGCCGAGTGAGGATCTGCGCTTCATTGTGCCCGGCGAGGCTGTGCGCATCCACAGCACCGGCGATCCGGCATTGCCTGGGCCGGGCGGCGTCATCCCGTGGCCGGTCTATGGCGGTCGCGACCTGAGCCGGTTGGGCGAATGGGACCAGTATGTCGGCTTCTTCGAATATCCGGCGGCGCATGGTCCGTTTGTGGGCGTCTATGAGCCGGCGTCGGACGTCGGCGCGGTGCGGGTTTATCCGGCCGGCATCGCGCAGGGGAGCAAGGTCTTCGGCTTAGGCTGGCGCGATGCGTTGGTAAGCGAATATTTCACGGACGATGCTTCGGCCTATGTGGAACTGCACGGCGGGTTGGCGCCGACTTTTACGGAACGAGCGCAACTGGCTGCGGGCGAATCGATCGGCTGGGAGGAGCGCTGGTATCCGGTGACGGGCATCGGCGAGTTCGTCGTCGCCGGGGGAGCGGGCGCACTGACCGTGGCCGCGGGCGAGGAGGTTTATCGTCTCGCCTTTTATGCCGTGGAGCAGTTTGCGGGGCGGCTGTCGGTCATGGCCGGCGACCGGGAGGTTATGTTGCGCACTATCGAGGCCAGCCCCGAAATGCCGTATCGTACGACGTTGCCCCTGGAGGATGTGATCAAAGCCGGCGCCATAACGGTGATGATTGAGGATGAAGCCGGCGCGGCGGCGCTGGCATATACGATGGAACAAGAGTGATGGACGACCGACCTTCGGACGGGTTGTTTCCCGGGTGGCTGTTGTGGGTGATCGGGCCGGTGACAGTGCTGGCGGCCGCGTTGATCGTGCTGGCGTTGGTGTTAGGAATTCAGGCCGGCCAACGCCAGGCTGAGGTCGAACGTCGCCAGCAGGTGGCGATCGCCATCCAGCGCGCCGTAGATTATCGGGCGGAGGGAAGGCTGGCGGAGTCGCTGGCCGAATATCAGCGCGTGTTAGTGCTGGACCCGGGCAACTCGGCTGCTGTGGCGGGTATCGAAAGCCTGCTGCAACTTGCGGCGGGCGAGGCGCCGCCGCAAGTTGCAGGCCAGACTACGCCCGTTCCGGCGGAGGAGGCGAGCGCCGCGTATCCCCCTGCCGCGCCGCCGCAGACGTCGGCAGCGATGCCCGCGCCTCCCGATCTCTCTCCGGAAGTGCGCCTCTGGCAGGACGCCTTAGCCGCCTATCAAGCCGGAGAATGGGCTGAGACCGAGACGCTGATCCTGCAGCTTCAACGGACAGCGCCGGAGTTCCGCTCCGCCGAGGCGGCGGGGATGTTATTCGACCTCTATGTGAATCTGGCGGCGGAGAGCGAGCAGGGCGGCGATCTGGAACAGGCGTTGGCCTATGTTGACCAGGCGCTGGAGTTGCGTCCCGACAATTCGGCCATGCGCACGGCGCGTTCGATGGCTGCCATGTATCTGGAGATGCTTGCCGTTTCGGGCAAGGATTGGGCGCAGACGATCGAACTGTTGGAAGGGCTATACGTGCGCGACTCAAGCTATCGAGATGTGCAGGCGCGTTTGCAGACGGCGCTGCTGGCCTATGGCGAGGAATTGGCCGAGGCGGGCGAGTGGTGTGAGGCGGCTGCGCAATACCGGGCGGCAGTGGCTATCGAGTCGTCGCCGGCGACGATTGCCCAACGCAATGCTTTGGAGGAGCGCTGTGGGGCGGGGCGTGCGCCCGCGACGCTCGCCGACGCCAGAACGACGCCGACGCAGGCGGCGGCTTTGTTGGTCCCGGAGCCGGCGGATGCGACGGCGCAGCCCGAAGAGGCTATATCGATGCCGGAACCCGCGCCTACAGCGCCGGCGTCGAGCGCGCCCGTATCGGGCCGGATTGTCTTCTCGGCGGTGGATCCCATCAGCGGGCGCACGCACGTCTATCTGGCGGATGCAGCCGGCAAGACGCCCGCGACGATCTTGGCGGAAGACGGCCAGCAGGGGGCCTTTCGGCCGGACGGGCAGCGTTTTGTGTACCGCAATTTGCGCGATGACATGCGCGGTCTGACGTCGCTGGACCCGGCGTCGGGGCTGGAGTTGCGCTTTACCGACTATGCGGAGGATGGCCGACCGAGTTGGAACGGCGAAGGAAACCGCATCACCTTTGCGTCCAACCGTGAGGGCGACCGTTTGTGGCGCGTCTACACATTGTGGGCGGATGTGGGGAGTGAGGCTGCGATGATGGTTTATGGCGATTCGCCGGCTTGGAGCAAGGCGGAGGACCGCATCGCTTATCGCGGCTGTGATGAAAGCGGCAATCGCTGCGGCATCTGGAGTATGACGGGCAGCGGCGGAGATCGCCGGCCACTGACGTCGACGGCGGCGGATGACCGGCCCGTTTGGGCGCCGAACGGCCAGTTTGTGGTCTTTATGAGCGACGGTCGCGACGGCAACTCGGAGATCTACCGTGTTGATGCGGGCGGCGGTCAGGTGATGCGCCTAACCGATAGCGGAGCCATCGATGGTCTTCCGGCGGTCAGCCCGGACGGGGCGTGGGTGGCATTTGTGAGCAATCGCAGCGGGGGATGGGCGGTCTATGCCGTGCCGAGCGGCGGCGGCGAGGCGCAGCAGTTGTTTACGATCCAGGGATCGTTGGGCAATTGGCTGGAGCAGAGCTTGCAGTGGATTCCGTAGAGGCGCATGCATCTGGGGGAAGGTTTGACCGGTGCGGCGGTGATCCGGTACAATAATCGCCTATCGGGGAGTAGCGCAGTCTGGCAGCGCACAGCGTTTGGGACGCTGGGGTCGGAGGTTCAAATCCTCTCTCCCCGACTGGCGGTGACGGCACAGCGCCTTAGTCAATTAGGGCGGAGGCCAGCTCTGCGGGTATAGCTTAATGGCAAAGCATCTGCCTTCCAAGCAGAATACGCGGGTTCGATTCCCGCTACCCGCTTACTCTTGCAACGGCCCCGATACATGGGGCCGTTTCTGGATCGGTAGCTCAACGGCAGAGCAGAGGGCTCATAACTCTTTGGTTACAGGTTCGAATCCTGTCCGATCCACTTAACCACAATATGTAGTAGTTCCCCACCAAGCCAGACCCTACGGATTGTGCATCTGCTCTTCATCCACAGGAGCAAGATGCTATGCTACACCAAAAGGCCATCACAATTTCAGACGCGTTCGATCTCTTTCTTCTGGATGCTCAGGCGCGGAATCTGGCCGACAAGACGCTGCGCGCCTACCGGGTCACAGTCGGTCCATTCCTGCGCTGGTGCGATGAGCAGGGGCTGGTATTCCTGGCTGACATGACCTCTGCGGACCTGCGCAAGTACCTCATCTACCTCCAACAGCGGGATATCTCCAGCCGGACCCGGTACAACACCGCTAAGGCCGTGAAGACGTTTCTGAACTACTGCGTTACGGACGAGCTGATCGAAGTCTCTCCCTTCAACCGCGTCCAACTACCCCGTCTAGAGAAAAGGATCCTGCCGGCGTTAACAATTGAGGAGATCAAGGCCGTGCTCAAGGCATGTCGCAACTTGCGCGACCTGGCTATCTGCTACGTCCTGCTCGATTCCGGCCTGCGCGCTGGCGAACTAATCGCCCTGAATGGAGACGACATCGACCTCAAGACAGGGGTGGTGACGGTGAAGCTGGGCAAGGGACGCAAGGATCGGGTGACGCTTATCGGCCTTAAGACGCGCAAGATGGTCCGGCGCTACTACGCAGAGCGGGGCGTGCCTGGTGAGGATGAACCAGTCTTTGTGAGCTTTAGAACCGGGAAGCAGTTGACGCTCGAAGGCATCGCCCAAGTCATGGAGCGGCTGCGCGAGACATCCGGGGTAGCCAACTGCAAATGTCACGCCTTCCGCAGGACCTTTGCCCTCACCTGTCTGCGCAATGGGATGAATGTATACGTGCTGGCAAAGCTGATGGGACACAGTGATATCAGCATCTTGCAGCAGTACCTAGCCTTAGTCCAGGGCGACCTCGTCGCGGCGCACCGGGCTTGCGGGCCCGCGGACAACATGCTCTAGGACACTCTCTGAACTCGATACGGTGAAAACCGGCGCTGTGGATGTGGCACTAGGTGCGCATGTCCACAGCGCCGTAGACTTCCCGCGCTTTGTGGCAGTGGCACCGAGCACGAGATGTCCACAGCCCCAGGAAAAGGTCAATCCCTCTTTCCACCCACAGCGCCAACCGCAACCTACTTGACGATAAGCTGAAACCTGCCGACAAGCGTACAGCGCTTGCGATGGTAAAATGATCGTGCCGGCACTCCGAGGTAGAGGCAGCCGGCGCAATCATCTAACCGACGGGAACTCGTGAGATGGATGACAACACAGAAGGTGCGTTGGCGGCAGGCGAGTACGATGACGAGCCGGAGCTACGCGTTACGCTGGATGTTGACTTGCCGTGGACTGACTTGTCCCACTTCCGGCAGCGAATCGAATCGGAGTTGGGGAATCCTAAGTACACGGCTGGACGGTTCGCACGCCGGGATCATTGGCTGTTTGGCGGGGAAGTCTTTCGCTTTCTGTGGGACGACGAGGACTTCATCCCGCTTCCCCGCAGCGCGCCACCGAGCAAACAGCTATACCCCAACGTCAGGCGATATGTGCGCGTGACCCCCTCCGTCCACGGAGAGATTGAAGTTGGGTACGAGATGGACGAGGGGATATTAGGTGAAGGCTGCATCGGCTATTTGTTCTACATCGAAGCGAAGCTCTACCGCCGCGACCGCCTGAAGGTCAGACTGCTCGAGTATAACGAACCCCCGGTGTACGGGCCGCGCCTGCGCCGATGGCTGGCCGAAGGATGGGGGGACAGCAGTATTGTTGCCGCAGATGATAGAAGCAGTCTGTCGGGAAGCGGTGCGGTGCGTGAAGACGAAGACAAGATGCCAATACTGGGTGAGCGGATTACCGAGGATGAATGGTTCAACTGGTTCGACTGGTTCTACCGCCAGCCAGTAGATAAGGTGGGCATTTCGGCGGCAGACATGAAGGTCTTGAGCGGCAAGTCGATCAGCAGAATAGAGACCATGCGCGCCCAGTACTGGGCCGCAGGTGGCCCCGAGCGCGGCCGGCCCGTTGGTCCCTCTGTCAGGAACGTAGCAGGCAGGCGAAAGAGAAAGAGTTGACGAGCGCACTGCAATGAGGGGGGAGGCACCAGAATCACGATCAATCAACAGCACTAGCCCCCCTCACAATTTGGCCTGGTTTAGAGAACTTTTCAGGGCAATGCGGGACGTGCGGCAACTGAACGGCAACTGAACGGCAGCTTTGTTGCCACTGTAGGGGATTTTTCCCCTGGAGTCAATGCTTCCCATCGACTATCCTTAAGGCATAAGTCGGCGGGCGGACGAGCGCTCTAACAGAAAGGAATTTGTAATATGGTGGGCGAGTATGCGGGGCTGAGGCTTCGGTTGTCTCGTGACGAGTTTGAGAGTCTGATCGCACTGGCACGGCAAGAGATGCGAGACCCGCAGGAGCAGGCGAGGTTTATGTTACGGCAGGTATTGTTGGTCGAGGCCGACAATGCCCAGAAGAATGCGAACCGCGGCGCTATGGACTCTGACCCCCAGCGCGCCGCGGTCGCAAGAGACTTCAGTTGCCCGTCAGAAACGACCGCCCTCTGTTTGCGGCAGGGGCGGCAGACTGAAACGGGTCCTACAACACTCCGCAGAAAGGAGCGGTGACATGAGTGTATCAGAATCGAAGAAGGGCCACAAGTCTTACCTCCAGCTCATAGCCGAAGAAGGGGCTGAGGTGTATATGCTTGCGCCTAGAGTGGTGAGGGAAGCCGGCGGGATCTTTGAGTGCCCTGGCTGTAGAAAGGCATACATTGCTCCGGGCGGGATGATGATCAACGAAGTGGCCGGGACGAAGCAGAATCTCGCGTTCCTGATCTGCCCCGACTGTATGGCTGCGCTCAAGCACGGAGGCCGCGAACGCGCGGAGGTGGCCCGCCAGACGGCCCGCTACTATCGAACCCATCCCGTTTGGGGGGTGGAGGTAGCGCCATGAGTGCACGATTTCAATCCGGCAGTAGGGCGTACTGGCGAAATCGGGATCACGACGAGCCAGTTACGATCCGGGCACTTGCGGGTGAAAGAGACGAAGAGCGATGGTACTCCATTGAGGGAAGTAGTACCGGCATTCCCGAATCGGAGTTGGTGACTAAACTCGACATCGAAGACGAGAAATTGCGATATGCAGAGCCGGGTGAGATGGATGCCGATTCCGATATCCGGCCAGAGCAAGTCGACCCCCTCTTCCTCCAACACCTGAAGATACTTTACCGCGGCGGACGGTATGCCTACTACTGGACGCCGAACGGGGCGGGTGGGGCAAAAATATCGTACTGGTATGAAGCCTCGCCTGTTCACGACGTGCCGGATGAGTTGTTTCAACCCGGAGTAAACGCCTATTACAGCGTCAACACAAGCGGCGTTAAGGGCAACCAGCACACGCGTTCGCGCGTCGAGGATATAGATGCTGTCAACTGCCTCTATGCTGAGTTTGACACCGGACGAGACGAGGCCAAGAAGCAGGTGGCGCTGGAGATGTTGTCTATTGTCCCGTGTTCTCCATCTGTAGTCATCGACAGCGGCGGCGGGCTGCACGCTTACTGGTACGCCGACGAACCCTGGCCTCTTGTGGATGACTCACAACGCCAGCGCTGCATTGACGTGCAGACGGCCTGGGTGCGCCACCTGCCGGATGCCGACCAGAGTGTGCATGACCTTGCTCGCGTGCTGCGTGTGCCGGGAACAGTCAACTACAAACCGGAGTACGCCCCGGACTTCCCCACGGTGCAGATCGTGGAGTGGCACCCTGACCGGGCGTATATGTGGGACGACCTGCGGGCGGAGATAGAAGACATCCTCAATGCTCCCACCCCGCAAACCACAACGACACCACCGCCACCGTCTGCAAACCTAGATGATTCGGCCCTACTCCTGAAGGCAGCAGCGAACCCGCAATTTGCGGCGCTGTTTGCCGGTGATATGTCCGACTACGGGGGCGATCACAGCCGCGCCGACCAAGCGCTGTGTAACATGCTCGCCTTCTGGACGGGCAAAGACCCTGAACGTATGGATTGCCTGTTCCGCATGTCCGGTCTCTACCGCCAGAAATGGGAGCGCCAGGACTACCGCGACCGCACGATCCTCAAGGCCATCGCCGACACGCAGAATGTCTATTCTCCCCTCGGTAGCCCAGCGTTTCAGGCGGCGCAAGCTGCCGTGGCTGGCATGCTCGATGACCAGCCCGACATCCTTTCGGGCCTACCCTTCATCCAGACAAACCACAGGCAGACGCGAGAGATCACAGCCGAGGCCATCGCCGCCATCGTCGCCTACCAACAGGCCAACCCGAGCGCGCCGCTGTTGTATGTCCGCGATGCCACGCTCTCCCGCGTGATCAGGTGCGAGGTCAAACACAACGCAGCCGGGAAGCCGCTAGAGGACTCGCACAAGATCGTAGCGGTCGGGCCTTCCAACCTCGGGTATGTGATGGGCAGGGTGGCGAACTGGCAGCAACTGAACATCACCAAGAAGGGGAATCGCTACGTTGAGACGCAAGTGCCCAAAGCATTGATCCTAGATATCCTGGGCGCTCTAGAATGGCCGGAGTTTCCCGCTCTAGTCGGCCTCTCCTACTGTCCCATGTTCACAGAGAACGGTACACTGCACCAAGAACAGGGCTACAACGACAATACCTGCGTGTACTATGCCGACGCCGTTCCCCTGGGCGACATCACGCCAACACCGGCGAACGTACAGCGGGCCAAAGACCTGATCGATGAAATGCTGTGCGACTTCCCCTTTGCGGACGAGGCCAGCCGCGCCCACGCCTACGCCCTGCTCCTTCTGCCCTTCGTGCGCGACCTGATCGACGGGCCAACCCCTCTGCACGCCATCGACGCGCCCACGGCAGGAACCGGGAAAGGGTTGCTGGCTGAGGCGCTGGCCTACGTCGGGCGCGGGCATGAGCTTGCCTCGGCTCCAGCGGGCAAGGATGATGCCGAATGGGCGAAGTCGATCACAAGCTGGCTGAGAGAAGGGCGAACACATGTCAACATCGACAACATAGCAGCCCCCCTCGATAGCGCAGCCCTCGCCAACGCCCTCACGCAGCGCCGCTGGGGCGGGCGGCTGCTCGGCTACAACCAGACCGTTTCCCTGCCGGTGCGCCAGGTGTGGATCGCCACAGGCAACAACCTGATCTTCTCCGAGGAAATCGCCCGGCGCGTGGCCTACATCCGGCTAGACGCCAACATGGAGCAGCCCGATCAGCGCTCCGGCTTCCTGCATCCCAACCTGCTTGCATGGGTGCATGAGAACCGCCCCGCCCTAGTGACAGCCTGTTGCACCCTCATCGCCAACTGGTTCGACCAGGGCAAACCGCTATTCACAGACAGGGTAAAGGGCAGCTATGAGAGTTGGGCGCAGATCATGGGCGGCATCCTGCACTCGTTCGGGTGTGACGATCTGCTGGGCAATATGGCTTCTGTACGGATCACGGCGAGTACGGAGAGCGACACTCTGCGCAACTTCGTCGAGGCGTGGGCGGAACGGTGGGACACGACCCCGGTCGGCGCTGCACTACTGATCACCGTGGCGAGCTACGACGACGACCCGAACGGTTGGCAGGGCGAGAACCTGCTAGCCGAGATATGCACAGCGCTGAGGGAAGCCGGGCGGCGGGTGCAGATGGGGAAGTACATAGCCCGCAACCGCGGCAAGGTGGTGCAGGTCACAATCAAGGGCCAACAGCGGGCGTACAAGATCGAAACGCCCCACAACTCTCGCGCGGGCATGGTCTACCGGCTCCGGCAAGTGTCCTAAGGTGCGGTGTTCCTGCCACCGGGGTGAAGTATGTGAAGGATGTAAAGGGGTTTTATATCAGGTACTACACTCACGCGCGCGAGCGCTAGCCCTGGGTGAGGTATCCTGAATATCCTTCACATCCTTCACACAATAGGAGGCGCCCTGGGAGACTCGCGTCCGCTGTGGATGATACCGGCTGCGCGCCTTGCACTGCTGCACCTGCCGAGGTACTGCCACCCACTGGCCCCACTGTTGCTGTTTCGCCCGGCACAGCGTCGCTGCTGAAGTGGGGGTGTGGTGAGCAGTAGGGACGGGCGGGGTAGTAGGGATAGAGGACAGGGTAAGGCAACAGGACAGAACAAGAACAGACAGAGCAACATCACTACCGAGCTCGTCATTGCGGTGCATCCCAAATCGTTGTAGGTTTGTTCGGTTCTGGCCTCCCCGCAATTTTG
>Ga0334889_1005122_pt1 | contig 11157 bp, 10 predicted proteins | sample GraSluR1_MG_2_FD_207222 | JGI IMG/M metagenome (GOLD analysis project Ga0334889, IMG submission 207222) | Sludge microbial communities from methane-producing bioreactor in Wageningen University, Netherlands - Granular Sludge_8_08-R1 | ecosystem: Engineered > Bioreactor > Anaerobic > Unclassified... | reverse complement strand
CTCCTCGCGGCGGGAGCGCCGATACCCGCGCCCGGCGCGCTCCTGCGACGGGGGCAGGTACGCGGCGCTAGACCCCTCGACCACATGGCGGGGCACGTAGGGGCGCGGATCGCCCTCATAGCGCCGCCCACGCCGCCCGGCGGCCCCGCCCTCGCCCAGCAGCGCGTTCGGGTTGATCATGCGGAAGATGACCGCCAGGCCCATCGAGACCAGGGCCACGCCCAGGTACACCCACAGGTCAATGTTGAGGCCCTCGCCGTCGCCCATCGCCCCGATCAGCATACTCACGATCTCCAACATGCTGAATACGGCCATCCACACGCCGAAGACCCAGATCGAGAGCGAGGTGTGCCAGCCGTGCGTGCGCTGGTAGATGGCGGAGCTGAGCAGGATGATGCTGAGCACCAGCACCACCAGCCAGACATAGCCCAGGAGGTGCGCGACCAGGGCGAAGCCCAGCCAGATGACGACGGCTGCCCAGGTGAGTGCTTCGACGGTTCGCTCGGCTGCTGATTTCACGTTCGCGCTCCTTGCTCCTGGCTGTCCGGCGGCGGGGCGGCTTTGTACATTGCTCACTAGTATTATCCGCCGGTTCACGAGCAGGTGCAAGAGCCGGAGAGAAAGGGTGTGCGCCGCAAGGGACTTCGGGAGTCTCTTCTCTGCGCTTCTACGCTCGGGTGTATCTCATTTCTGGGGCAAAAGATCACCGCTGAGGCGCAGAGAGCGCAGAGAAAAGATAAGATGGAGAGGGTGTTAAGTTCTTCTCCGCGTCCTCTGCGTCTCTGCGGTTCAGGCATTTCGCCCCCATCGTGAGATGCACCCCTACGCTCACTCTCTTTCCTCTGCGCTGCGCGATCCTGTACAATGGAAGTGACGCAGGGTGATGGGGCGCAGTTATCCACAGCCTGTTGACAAGCTGTCAATAAGTGGGAGGGCCAGACCATGAGCACCCTTTGGCACAAGCTGCAAGCGGCGACCTCCGGCGCGATCAAGATGCGGGAACCGCAACCGAAGCCAGAGCCACAGCGCGAAGAGCGCAAGGACAAAGCGCGGGCATCGCTGGCGGGCTACGTGACGGTGCACGACACCACGCTCGCCGCGCAGGCCGTCCGGTCGTGGCTGGCCGAGATGGCCATGCCTGGTGTGAAGACGATGCGCGGCGGCGGGGGCGGTACGGTGATCACCGCCGGGCGGCTGGTCATAGACAGCAGCGGCTACGGCGGCGGGAACGGGCGTCAGACGCCGACCGGCGAGATGTTCTACGGTGTGGGGCAGGGCGCGTTCGACCTGGGTACTCTCATCTTCCAGAACCGCTTCCTGCGCATCTACCCGCTGCTGGGCGTGGGCGGCATGGGCGGCGGCGCAACCTGTACGACGGAGGCCGGGGCTAACGAACGGTGCGGAACGCAGTGGGGCGCGTTGCTGCTGCGCGGCGGAGTCGGTATAGACGTGATCCTGCGTGTGTGGCGCGTCGGCGTGCTGATCGGTTTCCGCTTCGGCTACCAGTCGGCCTCGTACCACCTGCAATATGGAGACGGGCCGGAGATCGGCGCACCGGAAGGGCCGTTCTTCCGCGTGGTGGGCGGGCCGTTCCTGCTGCGCTGAGCGGCGAGGGGATCAACAGGGCAGTCGTAGGGGCGTATCGCAATACGCCCCTACGCACGCCTCTCCCCCTAAATCCCCCTCTCCAGCCGAGCTAGAGAGGGGGACTTAGGCCCATCCTATGAGGCGGTTCCCCCTCCCTGGCTCTGCCGGGGAGGGGCGTTCCGCCCGCAGTACGCCACATCACACTGCCGGAAGGCTTAATCTGGCCCTCATGGGCGCAGAGCAGCGCCCCTACCGGGAGGGGAACACGCTTGGCAGCACGCAGAGAGATTCGCTTCGGGATCATCGGCCTGGGCATGATGGGGCGCGAGTTCGCCAGCGCCGTCGCCCGCTGGTGCCACCTGCTCGACCTCGATTTCGTCCCGCGCGTCACGGCGGTCTGCAGCCGCACCGCGAGCAAGTTCGACTGGTTCACCACCAACTTCGACACGATCCGCCTCACCGCGACCGACTACCGCGCCGTGCTCGATCCCGGCGTCGTGGACGCCGTGTACTGCGCCGTGCCGCATGACCAGCACGCCGACCTCTACACAGACATCATCGCGGCGGGCATTCCCTTGCTGGGCGAGAAGCCGTTCGGCATAGACGCGGCGGCGAACGCGCGCATCCTCGCTGCCCTGGACCAGCATCCAGGCGTCTTCGCTGCCTGCGTGTCGCAGTTCACCTTCTACCCCGGCGCGCAGCGCGTCCTGCAGGCGATCCAGCAGGGGACGCCCGGCAGGATCATCGAGGTCGAGGCGGGATTCCTGCACAGCAGCGACCTCGACCCGCTCAAGCCGATCAACTGGAAGCGCATCGTCGCCAGCAACGGCGAGTATGGCTGCATGGGCGACCTGGGGATGCACGTCCTGCACATCCCGCTGCGGATGGGCTGGATGCCGCGCACCGTGCACGCCCGGCTGAGCAAGATCATCACCGAGCGCCCGGACAGCGAGGGGCGCATGGTGCCCTGCGAGACGTGGGACAACGCCATCCTCGATTGCACGGTGGGGTCGGGCGCTGACGCCTTCCCCATGACGCTCAGGCTGTACCGCATCGCGCCCGGCGAGATGAACACCTGGTACCTCCGCGTCCTGGGCACCGGGGGCGGGGTCGCCTTCTCGACCAAGACGCCGCGCACGCTGCACCGCATGGTCTACACGCGCGGCCAGGAGCAGGCCTGGCAGCAGATTGACCTGGGCTATCGCTCCGCGTACCCGGCCATCACCGGGCCGATCTTCGAGTTCGGGATGCCGGACACGCTGTTGCAGATGATCGCCGCGTTCGGCGATGAATTGGTGCATGGGCGGGCGGGGATGGCGCAGCCCTTCTACTGCGCGACGCCAGAGGAGACGCGCCAGCAGCATGTCTTGCTGAGTGGGGCGCTGCGCTCGCAGCAGCAGCGGAGCGTCGTGGCGCTGGACTAGGGGGCCAGCGCGTATTTGGCACGCCTGGCACTGTAGGAGGGCGCTTTGTTGACCTCACCCCCTGGCCTCACTACGCTCGGCCTTTTCCCTTCCCCATGCGTAGCGAGGGAAAGGCAAGGCGCGTTAGCGCCGAGCGGAGGGTGAGGTTGCGTGGACGTATGACGACGCCAGACTTCCGAAGTTTTGAAAACTTCGGAAGTCTAGTGCGGGGCCAGGCAAGAAAACGGCTCTCCGCAAGGGGAGAGCCGTAGGGTAGCCAGCAGCAGACGCAGCCTCAGTCGAGGTGCCGGGCGATCTTTGGCTCCAGGGAGGGCAGGGGCATGAAGCCGATCACCTGCTCGGCCACTTCGCCATCCTTGAAGAGCATCAACGTGGGGATGCCCATGATGCCGTATTGCATCAGCAAGCCTTGATTCTGGTCGGCGTCTACCTTGCCGACGCGCAGCTTGCCGGCGTACTTGGTGGCAAGCTGGTCTACGAGTGGCGCGATCATGCGGCACGGGGCGCACCATTCGGCCCAGAAATCAATCAACACCGGCAGCTCGGACTTCAGAACATCCTCCTCAAATGTGGCTTCGGTCACGACGAATGTCTTCTCACCCATCAATGGTTGGCTCCTTTGGTCTGGCGAGAAGCAGGCCACACGCTGTCGCCTGCTTCTTGCTCTCCTCCACGATACGCAGGGGGGTAGTTTGTCTCCAAACTATAGCACGAACCGGGGTTGTTGGCTACCGCGCGGGGTTGGCGGTTCGCAGCTAGACTTCGGAAGTCTCCGCAGACTTCCGAAGTCTGAACCTGGGCGCAGCAGACCACGCCCCTACCGCTGCCGATCATGCGCTAGATCGTGTAATCCACCGCGTAGTCGGGCACATCCGCCGTGAGAGGCTCGTCGTCTGGCTCGCTGCTGCCGCTGTTGCCGTTCTGGTGAATGGCCCGCTCGACCTCATCCAGCCGTAGCAGGATGCGATCCAACCGTTCGGCGACGACATCGGGCAGCACGTCATGGCGCAGGTCGGGGTGATGGGTGTCCGGCTGCGGCCCTTCGCGCTTGACGGGCCTGCCGGGGATGCCCACGACGACCATACCCGGCTCGACATCTTTGACGACGACGGCGTTCGCGCCGATGCGTGAATTCTTGCCCACAGTGATCGCTCCCAACACTTTGGCTCCGGCGCCGACCACGACGCCATCTTCGAGGGTAGGGTGGCGCTTGCCCGGCGTCAGGCTCACGCCGCCGAGCGTCACGCCATGATAGAGGGTCACGTCGGCGCCGATCTCGGCGGTTTCACCGATGACGACGCCCATGCCGTGATCAATGAAGAAGCGCGGGCCGATGCGCGCGGCGGGGTGAATCTCGATCCCCGTCAGGAAGCGCGCCAGGTGCGACAGCCAGCGCGCCAGCAGCCGCAACCGCGCCCGCCACAGCCGGTGCGCGATGCGGTACATCCAGATGGCGTGCAGCCCCGGATAGGCTGTGAGCACCTCGAACCAGTGGCGGGCGGCGGGGTCGCGCTCCAGGATGCAATGGATGTCTTGGCGAATGGTTTTCAGCATGGTTCATGCTCCTGGCGGCGCGAGACAGCGCCGCGCGCTTCCCCTCAGTCGCCCAGGTCGTCGAACAGGGCCGTAGACAGATAACGCTCGCCCCACGAGGGGATGATCACCACGATCAGCTTGCCGGCGCTCTCCGGGCGGTGCGCGACCTGCAGCGCCGCCCACGTCGCCGCGCCGGACGAGATGCCGACCAGCAGCCCTTCCTGGGTCGCCATGCGCCGCGCGGTGGCGAAGGCATCCGGCCCGCTGACGGTGATGATCTCGTCATAAATCTGCGTGTTGAGCACGTCCGGCACGAAGCCCGCGCCAATGCCCTGGATGGGATGCGGCCCCTTTGCCCCGCCGGAGAGCACCGGCGAATCGGCAGGCTCGACGGCTACCACGCGCACGCCCGGCCTGCGCGCCTTGAGCACTTCGCCCACGCCGGTGATCGTGCCGCCCGTGCCCACGCCCGCCACGAAGATGTCTACCTGGCCCGCCGTGTCGCGCCAGATTTCTTCGGCGGTCGTGCGGCGGTGCACTTCGGGGTTGGCCGGGTTCACGAACTGCTGGGGAATGAACACATCGCCATGTTCGGCGGCGATGCGGTTGGCCGCTTCGATGGCCCCGGCCATGCCCTTGTCGCCGGGCGTGAGGACAACCTCTGCGCCGAACGCGCGCAAGACCTTGCGCCGCTCCTTGCTCACCGTCTCCGGCATGGTGACGATCAGGCGGTAGCCGCGCTGGGCGCAGACCATCGCCAGGGCGATGCCGGTGTTGCCGCTGGTCGGCTCGACGACGAGGGTGTTGGGGCCGATGCGCCCGTCGCGCTCGGCGGCCTCGATCATGGACAGGCCGATGCGGTCTTTGACGCTCTTGGCGGGATTGGTGTATTCAAGTTTGGCCAGGACGGTCGCCGGGGCGTCGCCGGTGATGCGGTTGAGGCGCACCAGCGGCGTGTTGCCGACAAGCTCGGTGACGTTGGCGGCGACATGCATTTCCTGCGAGTTGGACATGGGTGGATGCGGCTCCTTTGGGCGCTGCTGCGAAATAAAAAACCGGCCACGCTTGCTGCGTGACCGGGTCGGGTCGGCTGTCTGCCAGGGCCAGAGTCAGGCCAGGGCGTCACGCCACAAGCGGTGCTTGCGTGCCTCCAGACAGATACAAGCGCAAACCTGGGCGTGAGAGGTCATGGCTGGCGAGAGTTCCTCAAGATGCTGAGATTGCCCGGATAACTGTCATGATTATAAGAGATAAGGTGGGAGTTGCCAAGCGTTTCTTGGTCAGAAAGCTCAAAATGCCAACATTGGCGGTCGTTAGCTTATTTGAGATTCAGCCCGAAAGCCTCTTCAAGCTCGGTGCGCACCTCAGGCAAAGTTACTTGAACAAGGCTACGAACTGCCGCATCGTCATAGTAATCAACAGCGGTCAGACGTCCGCGTGAGCTTTTGGTTAGGTATCGCACATCAAGGCTCGCGTTGAAGAGTTTCTGGTAGCTGCGAAACGCTCTGCTGCCAGCTAATGCCTTGACTTTATTAAGGCGATAAACGTGTTCTTGCGTTTTTCCACGATCCGGTGCCTTTTCAGTATGACCAATGTCGCTTCGCGAACTGAAGCACGCTTCCACAAGGTGAACAGCTGCATAGAAGGCCGCAGTGATGGCCCAGTCCCTGAACTCGGGGGCATTATTAAGCAGGAGATTCGCGCATTTTTCATTATGCTTCGCTTGGTCAATATGCGAGATCAAGTCTGCCACAGTTACCTCGTGAAAACAAGCCGGGCAGTATTCCCCACCACTTCTCTGGGATCGTGGCAAAGGACCAAAGGAATATACCTGACCCAAATATGAGACTCTGGGTGCTTATCCATGAGCACTTCTTCGCGAGAGATCAGAAGCTCCATCAAGTCATCATCGTACTTTTCGTTATTGATGAAGATCCAGAAGAGGGTTTCGTCTTCTAGCTCATCCTGGTAGATTGCATCTACTTCTGGAATCGAGGTGAATACCTCGTGAGCAGTCTGCCCCAACGTTTCTGACGGAGTCGCTCCTTTGATCAGAGCAGACCAGTCAGGGAGCGACTCGGAATACCTCTGCAAACTCAACAGCAGTTTGAAATAGAGCATAAAGCGGCTTGCTTCAACTGAAAAACGCCTCGTCTCTGATGTCAGGTGATACGGGGCGGCTACGGCGGAACGTTCGCGCTCCTCACCGAGTGCAAGAAGCCTAGACCGCGGTAGCAATGAATAATCTGTCGACCAGTGTGTTTCGGTCGAGGATCGCGTTGACGTTACGGTTTCACCAGTATAAGACAGGTTCATCGGATAGCTCCCAAGTGAAGCTCCAGATTTTTCTCTACCAGTTCGTGGGCCAGTCTTAGGAATTCCTGGATAGTGGGCGAATCAACCCGTTCAAGTGGCTGCTCAGCCACCGTATTGACATCAACATGCATTAGTATTGCCTCAGGCATTTCTTCCTGTTTGGGCTGGTTGCGTAAACGAACCCAACAGTTGAGATCAAAGTTCTCACGCTGGATGTTCCGAAGATAGTGAAACTGGATTTCTTTCGCATCGGGAGCCAGTTCTGGATTAATGTACCGGCGCCTAAGTTCTTGCGCCGCGTTCTCTGTTTCAGATTCGAAGTTTACGACCAGACCCAATCTGTTCCCGAAGGCGGATAATCCACCTTCAAGTGCATTCCAGAGCCGCAAGACCGAATCTTGCATCATTTCGAAGGCTTGCGAGAAATCCTCAAGTTCATACAGATATTGTTGAGGGGCATAGAATAGATCGCACCTGGCTGGTGCGAATTGACACGACCACTTCGTTTGAGGGTTCTGAATAATGATCTGAGGAGCCTCTGGCGGTGCATCTTGGGGTAAAGGGAAGATGATCGGGTCTACCCCGGAAAGCCCTGGCACAGCTTCAATTATGTGAGACGCTATTTTCAGGCGGGCTAGTTGCTGAATATGGGTCAAAAATATAGCTGCTTGGATCTGACCTAGTTTTAAGAGCATCGTTGAACCTCGTTAGCTCTTGCCATGAGGAGGCTTCAGGCTCAGCCATTGGCTGACCAGAGTATACTCTGGAAGACACCCTCGAGGCAAAGGAATTGGCATCTAGCCCGCCTCTCATAGTGAGACACACAGGACACTGCCAAAGCGAGGGCCGTCAACCGACTCTTAAGAGCACCGCAATAGCCTCGGCAGACTTGCATGAAGCGCCAGCCGCCCGCCGTAGCGCGACGCGCCCCGACAATGCGCGCCCAATCCGCCCGGCGCTCTGCAATTTTCCCTTGACGGTGCTCCAAACCACGCGATTAGCCGCTTGTTCAGCAGCCGCTGTCACTGTATACTAGTAATGGCGCACGCAGTGGGACACCGCGCTGGTGGCCCCTCTGCTTCTCATCCGTGTACGTTTCATGTAGAGTGGCGGACTGCCGACCCGCTGGCTTGCCCGCTATCACACCGCCCGGCTACCGGCGCAGGCACCCGCTCATCGAACCAACTTCCAACATAAGGTGGTGGCAAAGTATGGACTTCGAGGAAAACAAGCAGCCAACTCCCTCCGAACACGAACCAACAAACTCCGATGCCGAGGGGGACACGGGCGAGAGCTTCCTGGAAATGCTGGAAGCCTCGTTCGACTACGAGCCGCCGCACCGAGGCGAAATCCGCGATGCGATCATCCTGCAGATCGAGCCAAACGAGATCATCGTGGACATGGGGGCCAAACAGGATGGCATCGTCACCGCCCAGGACCTGGAGCGGCTCGGCGAGACATACCGCAAATCGCTGAAGGTCGGCCAGACGGTGCCGGTTTACGTGCTCAATCCGCGCGACGCAGACGGCAACCTGATCGTCTCGATCAACATGGGCCTCCAGCAGTACGACTGGGACGAAGCCCGCGCCTTGATGGACAAAGACGAGGTGGTGGAAGTGACCGTCACCGGCCACAATCGCGGCGGTGTGCTCGTCCGCTGGAAGTCGCTGGAAGGCTTCATCCCGTCGTCGCATATGGTCACGGTCAGCGCTGGCCTGCAAGGTAATGAGCGCCGCGAAGCCCTCAACAACCTGGTCAACGAGACGGTGGGCGTGAAAGTGATCGAGGTTGACCAGGATCGCCGGCGCTTGATCTTCTCCGAGCGCGAGGCGCAGCGCGAATGGCGCGCCCAGCAGAAGGCGCGGCTGCTGGCCACGCTCAATGAGGGCGATGTCGTGCGTGGCACCGTCACCGGGCTGCGTGATTTCGGTGCGTTCGTCAACCTGGGCGGCGCTGACGGCCTGATCCATGTCAGCGAGCTGGCCTGGCACCGCGTAGACCACCCGCGCGATGTGCTGAAGATTGGCGACGAGATTGAAGTTTACGTCCTGAGCCTGGACCGCAACACCAACCGCATCGCGCTCAGCCGCAAACGTCTGCTACCCGATCCCTGGGACGACGCCCTGGAACGCTACCACGAGGGCATGTTCGTCGAAGGGACGGTGACCAACGTCGTGGACTTCGGCGCGTTCATCGCCCTCGATGACGGGCTGGAGGGCCTGCTGCATCTCAGTGAAATGGGCGACGGCACGCTCAAGGAACCGCACAGCTACGTCAAGAAGGGCGACCGCCTGCAACTGCGCATCAGCCGTCTGGAGCCGGATCAGCGCCGGGTAGGGTTCACGCAGCGTTGGGGCATCGAGCAGGAAGAGACGCAGCCTCCGCCCGCGCCGCCGGAAGCCGCCCTCGAAGAAGCGCCCGCCGAGCCGCCCCCGGAAGTACCCGCCGAAACGCCGCAAGACACGCTGGCCGACGAACCGGTTGCCACACCGCCAGAGATGCCGGAGGACGCGCCCGAAGACCTGGCGGAAGACGACGCCAACAACGAGGACTGAACGACACGCCCACTGGCGTGCGCCCCATGCCCCATACGTGCCCTCCAACCGCTGCGGTTGGGAGGGGAAGGTGTGTGCCTCGCCCGGCCCGCCAGCCGCGTTAGCCCGATCACTTCTCCCCACTGCGAGGGGCCCGGCTGATTTCTGCGATCACGGCATCGAGCGGCGCGAACAGGCTTTGCGGCGTCGTCACCCCGAAACGTGCGGCCAGTTCTGGCAGCATCTCAGCGGCCCAACGCCAGCACTCGCCATAGGCGCGCCGCAGTGAGGGGCCGTCCAGTGCTGCCGTACATGCCCGGTAGCGCGCAACAGCGTTGGCCGACAGATCGCGTTCCAGCAGCCGGGCTGGGATCGGCCAGTGTTCGGTGCTGCCCTCCAACGCACGCGCCATCCATAGCAGGTTGCGCTGCACAGCCGACAGCAGTTCGAGGGCGCGGGCCAATTCACCGCGCTGCAGCACATTCAGCCCGAAGACCAGCCAGTTGAAGAAGCAGTTGACGACGAATTGCAGGTTTTCCGGCGCGGTACGATCCGGCGGCCCGCCGATCAGCGGCTCGAGGTACGGGGTCAGCATACCGGTCTTGTCGCAGATCAGCGTCGAGTCCAGGCTGGGGAACCAGACGCCGTTTGCCTGGAAGCCCCCGGCGATTTCGATTTCGCTGGCAGCGTGAAAGTGAAATTCGCCGCGCACCAGGTTCTCGAAGATGGCCGTCGTCACGCCGAACTCGTTGACAAACAGCAGCGCCACTGGCGCGATCTGGCTCAGCCAGGCCCGCCGGTCCAGCCCGGCATAGGTGCTGTCCTCGAAGAACAGCACGAATTCGATATCCGAGTAACGGTCGCCTTCGCCGAAGCAAAATGAGCCGTACATCATGGCCGCGACAACGCGCGTGTCCGCCTGGCACAGCGCCCGCACGCGCTCGATCATCGTTTCCTGAAGCATGGCCGTCCCATCTCGTGAAGCGCATCACAGCGGATGCTCCATCCCCGACAGGCGCTAGTACATCAGCGCGGAAATAGGCGCGCGGTTTGGCCTGATTGACCCCTATCCCCCCAGCCCCCTTTCCCCGCCAGCGGAGAAAGGGGGAGCAGACTCAAGTCCCTCCCTGCTGGCGGGGAGGGATTTAGGGTGGGGTAAACCATCGAACAGCCACTGGTGGACTTCCGCCAACATGCACTAGTGTAGCGGCAAAAATAGCTTTGACAAACGCGCTCTCCCTCGTTATAATGCCCCCGACTATGGAAAGGGGGGCGCGCTGCGCGGTGAAGTCGCTTGGTGACCGGTACACGTTGTATCTTGCTTGCGGTATCCACAGTCGTTGAGCGACTGAACCAGACCCGCGCACCCAGAGCAAGTCGCTAAGGCCATAGCCGCCGGTTGCGATCAGTGGTACGTTCGCGCCGGTTTTTTGCTGCCCGTTCCCTAGTCAAAAAACACGACCCCTGGGGGCTATCTAGCAGGAATCATGATCACAACAGACTCTCACTCGAATGTGGCAGAACCGGATATGGATTTCTTGACAATGCTCGAGGAATCCTTCGTCAATCAGCCCATGCGTGGCGACATTGTGGTGGGCGTCATCCAGTCTATTGACAGCATGGGAATGCTTGTGGACCTGGGCATGAAGCGCGACGGCGTGGTGTCGCGCAGCGACCTGGAGCGCCTCGGCGAGGAAGCCAACTTCTCCGTCGGCGACGAAGTGCCCGTCCTGATCGTGCGCCCCGAAGACGAAGACGGC
>Ga0334889_1005119_pt1 | contig 11161 bp, 10 predicted proteins | sample GraSluR1_MG_2_FD_207222 | JGI IMG/M metagenome (GOLD analysis project Ga0334889, IMG submission 207222) | Sludge microbial communities from methane-producing bioreactor in Wageningen University, Netherlands - Granular Sludge_8_08-R1 | ecosystem: Engineered > Bioreactor > Anaerobic > Unclassified... | reverse complement strand
CGCGCTCTCTCATGTCGAAAGACGGAAAATCTTCACCTTACGACGGGAAATGCAAAACGCGCTCCGCGCACGGCACGCACAGACATCTGCCGTCTTCCATCATATGTATCCGCGTCTCCATCGCGCGCTCGCCGCAGGCGTCGCAGCAGGCCGACGTGCGGATCACGGCGCGCTCGGGCATCGGCTCCTTCGGTTCGCCGACCGTGAAGAGGGCCTCGTCGCTCTCTTCGAGAAGACGGCGAGCGGACTCCTCGCGGGTCAGCTCCCTGTCGGGCGCTTTGAGCATCATGCGGACGCCCTTGCCGTCGGAGCGGCGGAAGACGGTGAACGCCTGTTTGCCGTAGTCGCGGAAGACGAGGTTCCCCTTGCCGAAGGTGCACCCCAGGATATACTGCACCGCATCCACGCCGCATGCGTCGTTTTCGGTGATCGCGACAAGCTCCTCGTCGCGGTCGCGCTCCACGTCGAGCAGTTTCAGGGCGAGTTTCGACGCCCTCCATCCAATGAGTACGCCGGGGCAAAAATGCCCGTGAAAGGCGATCACGGGTTTCAGATCCTCGGGTAGGTGCATGTTCTGTTCCATAACTGCCTCCTATTGTTGTCTCGGGATTACGTTTTAATAGCACGAAATCATTTTTTCGTGTCATTATATCACATCCCGACATGCATCCGACTTCGACTTCAGGTTCCTCAAACGCCGGGAGGGAACGTCGACGATCTCCGTCGCGCCCCCTCCCGGCATATACTTTCAAGTTCGGTGAAGAACTAACCTCTGCGCTCTTTCTCCCTTTGGAGTATGATTCTCGCCATGACGTCCGCAGTCGCGGCCATTCCTTCGCGCGCAGTACGGCCGATGGCCTCCATGGATTCGTCGGCGCTGTAGCAGACCAGTCCGTCTCCTTCGGGGACGACGCATCCTTCGAGGGCGAGCATCGCCGATTCCACAGCTATTCCGGCCGCCGCGGAGAGCTTGAGCGCGCAGCCGTACTTCGCTCCGTCGCAGACGACGCCGGTCAGACACCCCGTCATGTTCTGGATCGCGGCGTCGGCGCACCGCAGCCCGCCGCCGAGAAGGAGAGAGGCTCCCGCGGCGACGCCCACTCCCGCGGCCATCGCGCACGCGCAGATGGCCGAGAGTCTCCCTATATGACTCTTCATCAGGATGGTAAGCAGATAGCTCAGGGCCACCGCGCGAAGCGTCGCGTCCTCGCCGACCCCTTTCTCCTCCGCCAGCACGACGAGCGGGAGCATGGCGGCTATGCCCACGTTGCCGCTCGTGGCGCAGCTCATCGCGGGGAGGGAAACGCCTCCCATCCGCGCATCCGACGCGGCGGCGGTAAAGGCCTTGATCTTCAACAGCACATCGGCTCCAGCCCGCGCGAGGTATCCTCTGCCGAACCCCGCTCCCACACCCTCGTTCAGTCCGGCTTCGGCAAGAGCGCGGTTCATGGTTATTCCCTCCCGGAGGAAGAGAATATCCTCCAGCGGAACGGTCTCGGCGAACTCCACGAGTTCCGCGAGAGTGTATTTCCGAATAAGGTCCTTCGAGTAGTCGAAGACGTTTCCTTCCGGAGCCGCCCGCTCTTCGACAAGGGGAGTTCCGTTGACTTCGAGCAAAACGACGTTGGTATGGGTCTTCGAGAGAACGGCTCTGCCCGTTCCGTTTTCCGTTTCCACCTCGGCCTCGATCCGAAGACCGACGCCCTTGTACTCCCAGGATATGTCCGCGTCGACAAGAGGAAGAAACTCCTCCGCGCGTCGAGCATCTTCCGGAGTGATGTTGCGAAGGACCTCGAGCCCCGCATCCGCGTCGCCGGCGAGCGCGCCGAGCGCGAGGGACATCTCGATGCCCATCTTGTCCGTTCCGGGTATGCCGACGCTGAGGCTGTTCTTGTAGCTGTCCTTGTCCAACCGCGCCCTGACTTTTTTTGGAGCTCCGCCCACGGCGTTCCGGGCGACGGCGGCGGCATAGGCTATGGAGACCGGACCGGTGCAGCCGAGCGCGGGAGCTGTTTCTTTCTTCAGAATCTCAAGCAGCGCATGCATTCTCTCTCGTCCTTTCGTATATCGCCAACCGCCTCCGAAGAAGCGGAGGGAAGGTTACAGAAACGCCCCCGGCATCAATGCCTTCGGGATGAAGAGGAAGAGATCGGGGAAGACGATCCCGAGCACGATCACGCTGAGAGCGAGCAGCAGCAACGGGAGCGTCGCCACGAATGCCTTGGGCATGCTCACGTCGCCGAGCTGACAGGCGATCAGCAGACAGATGCCGTAGGGGGGCGTGATCTGACCGAGCGCGAGCGTCAGGTTGACGATGATCCCGAGGTGCAGCGGATGGATTCCGGCGGCGTTCCCCATCGCCTGGATGATCGGGAGAAAGATGATGATGCTCGCCACGGGGCTGAGGAACGTCCCGATGATCAGAAGAAAGACGACGAGCATGGCGTAGATGCCGTAGTAGGACGTGGTGATCCCCATCATGTAGTCGGCGATCATGGCGGGGGCGTCGAGGTAGGCGATCAACCATCCCATCACGCAGGCGCAGGCCACGGCGAACATCGGGAGCGAATAGGCGACGACGCCGTCGCTGAAGATCGCGGGCAGGTCGCGCCACCGGGTGTTCCGGTAGACGAGGAGCACCAGGACAAGCCCGAGGACGAGGGCCACCGATGCCGCCTCGGTGGCGGTGTAGATGCCGAAGGTGATGCCGCCGAGGATGATGAGCGGGATCGTGAGCGGAGGAATAGCCTTCAGCGTGGTCGTTATCTTCTGCGGGAACGGAACCCTCGGCATGGAGGGATAGTTCAGCTTCCTGGCCAGGTAGTAGGTATAGACCATTTGGGTCAGGCCGATCATGATGCCCGGCACGATTCCGGAGAGAAAAAGCGCGCCGACGGAGACCTGCCCCATCGCTCCGTAGAGAATCATCATGACGCTGGGAGGAATGATGACGCCGAGCACCGAGGAGGCCGCGGTGATGGCGACGGTGAACTCCTTGCCGAAGCCGCTCTTGATCATGGCGGGGATGAGCATGCCGCCCACGCCCGCGGTGTCGGCGGCGGCGGAGCCGGAAAGTCCGGCGAAGAGCATGCTCACCATGACGTTCACGTGTCCCAGTCCGCCTTTGATATGCCCCACCCAGGCGTTGGAGACGTGGAGCAGACGCTCGGTGATGCCGCCGTCGTTCATCACCCTGCCGAGGATGAGGAAGAAGGGGACGGCGAGCAGCGGGAACGAGTTGATCCCGGTGAACATCTGATTGATGAGGCTCATGAACGGCAGCTCTATCTGGAGGATAACCGCCAGCGAGGAGAGCGCCAGAGCGAAAGCCACCGGCACCCTGACGGCGATGAAGACGAAGAAGCTCCCGAGAAGCAACAGCAACGGATCCATTTACGCGTCCCCCTTACGAAGAGCGTTCTTGAGTTTTGAAAAATCGTTCGCGATGTTCTCGACGGAGAAGAGCAGCATGCAGACAGCGGCGATCGGCATGGAGACGAAGAGCCACGACTGCGTGATCAGGATGGAGCTGAAGCGTCGGGAGAGCCCCATATTGGCGAAGACGCTCCCTCCGTAGAGAAGAACCAGGACGACGCCGAGCACAAGAAACGAAGCGAAAAGATCGAGGAAGCTGTTCGTCCGCTTGCAGGACGGCGGGAAGAGGTCGACGAGGTAGTGCATCCGCTTACGGAGCGCCACCGCGGCTCCCAGGAAGACGGACCACACGAAAAGGATCAGGGCGACCTCGTCCGTCCACGGGACGGAGACGAGAATATAGTTTCTGGCGAGCACCTGGAAAATGACGACGCCTGTAAAAATCAGCACGAAAATCATGCAGCATTTCGTCAGCACATAACACAGAAAGTCATTGAGTCTCCTCAAATTGCCCATTGCGTTACACCCTCCTTAAGAACAGCGTCGGAAGGACGAAACTCTCCCTCCGACGCTGCTTTCTCGGGACAACGATATATTCTTATTTCGCGAGCGCGTCTCTGGTGTCTCGAAGCAGTTTCAGCAGCTCCTCGTTTTTGCCCGCTGCGGCAAGTTCCTCGTGAAGCGGCTGGAAAACAGCCATGAAGGCCTCTTTGTTCACCTCGGAGACGGTCACTCCGTACTTCTCCTGCAGCTCTTTCATAATCTGCTTATCGAACTCGTCTCCCTTTTCCGTGAATATTGTCGCTATCTCGTCGGAAATTTCTTCGACGATCTTCATGTACTCCGCGGGAAGCTTCTTGACAGCCGCTTCGCTCATCAGGAAGTGGCTTACCATAATGATGTGCTGGGTATTGCTCATATACTTGGCTACCTCGTAGAACTTGCTGCCGTAGTAGCCGCTGAGCGTACTCTCGAAGGCGCTGACGACGCCCGTCTGCAGGGCGGAGTAGATCTCGCCCCAAGGCATGGCGACCACAAGAGCGCCGGCGGTGCTCCATGTTTTGGCGTCTTCGGGATTGTTCGGGACGCGCATTTTCATCCCCTTGAGCTGGTCGGGCTCGACGACCGCCTTGATGTTATTGGAAAAAACGCGGGAACCGCCTCCGCCCAGCGTCATCAGACGAATTCCGAAGTTCTTCTCGGCGAAGAGCTCCTTGTATTTTTGTACCACCGGTCCGTTCGGATCCATCACCGCTTTGAACTGATCGATCCCGGAGTAGAAATAGGGCAAATTGAAGATTCCGAACTCCGGGACGAAGTTCACGAGCGTCGTGGCCCCGCCCATTACGAAATCGATCGTTCCCATGCGCATCTCTTCGAAGGTGGACTGGTCGGAGCCGAGCTGCGAGCCTCCGAAGATGCGCACCTTCACGGCGCCGTCGGTCCGCTTCTCCAGCTCCTGCTGAAGATAGTTGGCGGCCTCGTGCCAGGGGTGGGGGGGGTTGACGACGGTGGCCAAGCGAAGCGTGTAGGTCGTCTTTTCGGCGGCGAACGCCGTTCCTGCGCCGAGGATCAACAGAACTGCCAGCAGTGCGAGTAATCCCTTTCTCATATGAGCACCTCCTCGATATTATGAAGCTTCCCCATTTGAAAGTTGCCTCTCTCGGGCGCTACGTTTCCTCGGATCTCCGCTCTCTCGGCTCATCACCCCCAATTCGTACCGTCCGCCGCTACTCTACTTCCTGCCGTCGACGATGTCGAGCAGCGTCTGCTCGATGGCTCCCATGCTCGACGCCACGCGCGCGGCGTTGTCGATGGTCTCGTCGATGGTGTTTCCCACGACTCCCTGAACTCCCAGCTCGATGCCGCCGTCCGCCATGAGGGCGGCGTGGTACGCTTCCATCGCGCCGGTTCCCACTTTAAAGGCGCAGCTCTCCTTCGCCCCATCGCAGAGCATTCCCAGAAGATTGGACACCACGATTCCGACGGCGGCTCCGGCCTTGTCGATCCGCTCGCTTAAAAGCCACGCCATCCCCGCCGCCGCGCCCGCTCCGGCGGCGAAGGCGCACCCGCACGTGGAACTCAAACGCCCCGTCCGGCTCTTCACGTACGCCGTGGCGAGGTGACTGACCAGAAGACCTCGCGCCTTCTTTTCGTCGCTCATTCCCTTCGCCTCCGCGAAGAGCGCGACGGGCAGGACCGCCGTGATCCCGTGGTTGCCGCTCCCCGCGCTGCTCATCACCGGCATCGGGACGCCGCCCATGCGAGCGTCGGAGGCGGCGGCGCACCAGGTCTTGATCTTCGTCCCGAGGTCCGCGCTTTCGAAATCGTCGAAGGAGTCGCGGATCATCCGCCCCGCACCGAGCCCGACGCCGTCCTCGAACCCCTTCTTCGCGATGGCGAGGTTCATCTTCACTCCCTCCAGCAGGAAGGCCAGATCGTCCTCGTCCGCCTCGTCCAGGTATCCCATGACTTCTTCCCAAGTCATCAACGAAATCGCCTCCGCGGCCGAAAGAGTTCCGTTGACTCCGTTGGAGGAAGCGGACGTGGAAATAATTGTACCATCACGGATCACTTCGGTGATGTTCGAATGGTTCTTTTCGATGGTGCAACTCGCGGTATGTCCACCGTTCATAACGTTCGCTTTTACGAAGACGCCGCTGATACCCCTGTCGACGGAGAGGCGCACCGCGCCCGCCTTCAGAAGCGTCATCGCCGCCTCGACGTCGTCCGGGCCGCAGTCCTTCAGCACTTCGAGGCCGTACTCCGACCTCCCCGAAACGAGCGAGAGCGCGGCGGCGACCTCGTTCCCCTTCAGACCGCCGCTTCCGGGAATACCGACGGAGGCTCCGTTCTTGAAGATATTGGAGCTGAGAAGTATTTCCGCTCTCTCCGGTTTTCCCTCAAGCTCCTCGCGGGCTCTCGCCACCGCGAGCGCGACGGCAACCGGCTCGGTGCACCCAAGGGCCGGCTTGACCTCCTCTTTCAAAAACTGCTTCAAAGATACCTTTCGACACCCCAAGTTACCATCCCTTCCTTTCTTGTTGCGTTCTCTTTCGGCGGAAAAGAGCGTACATCCACGTCCGGGCCGTTCGAAGTTCGGGAACGGCGGCGTGATCGTCTTCGCCGCTCTCGTGTTCTCTCTAGTGCGAAACGGCGCCCTCGTCGCCGACGTTTTCCGGTTTCGACATCTCCTCCGGGGAGACGAGATGGTACTTCCCCAACCTTCGGGAGAGGAGCGGATACAGCGTCTCCATATCCCTTTCTTTAAGACAACGAAGCAGCATGCGGTGCGTCTCGACGCTGGCCTTCATCTGCCACTCCGTATACAGCCAGCGGTGAAACGAGCATTGTATCTGGTAGGAGAGATTGCGAAGCATCTTCTTCGTCCAGATGCAGTCGCGGGGCAGGGAGTGAAGACAGCGATGGAACTCCATCTCCTTCTCGGCGAACTCGAGAGCTTTTCTTTCGCCGAGCGACGTGCTCTCCACGATCTCGCGCAGCTCCTCGTTCAGATTCTCGGCCCGGAGCAACTCGTCCTCGGACACGCCCTGCGAGATGATCTCCTCCAGAAGACTATGCTCCAAGAGCGTTCGAAGCTTGTTGATCTCGAAGAACTCCCGTTCTCTGAAATCGGCGACGAACCAGCCCTTGTACTTGACGGAGACGATGAGCCCCTGCTCCTCGAGCTCCTTCAGCGCCTCTCTGATAGGAGCTCTGCTCACTCCGAGAATCCTGGAGAGTTCTCTTTCATTGATCTGATCCCCGCAGCGAAGGAGATTCTTCTCGAAGATGCGCTCCCGGACATGAGAGACGACGAGTTCCTTAAGATCCCCTTTCAGCGCCGACAACCCGTTGCTTTCTTTCGCCATCGTCTTCCCTCCATATTGGTCGACCGGTCGACCAATATGTACTCTAGCATCAAGTGAAGAAACGGTCAAATCTCCCCCGTATCGAAATCGCCGTCGAAGACGACCGGGAGACCGAGAACAACGGATACCCATGAAAAAACGCCGAAGAAAGGCCCGACGTCGAGCTTCTCTTCGGCGAGGCGGCATTTTCGTTCCTCAGCACAAAATAGCGACAACCGTCTTGTTTTCGGATGCCGCACAGTCCTTCGCGGGCGGCGTCCGAACCTGAGAAGACGGACCGTACGACTTGGGTATCGTTTACAGCTCCATAAGGAGCTTCTTCGCCAGCGCGAAGCGATCCTCGTCGATGGAGGACGGAACGCAGCATCCGGGACCGAGGATCAAGCGGCCGTCCTCGACCTGCCGAAGAGCGTTCGCCAGATGGGCCTTCAGATCGGCTTCGGTTGCGTCCGGCAGCACCTTGAACTCCTCCACGCCGCCGATCAGCAGCTTGTCCTTGCACAGCTCCCTGCCCTTGCGGAGATCGATGTCGACCAGGCGGTCGTGCCAGTTCAAGGCATGTACGGGGTACTTGCTCATGATATCGAACATCGGCGCGTTGCCGTGCATATGCATGATGTTGAACCAGCCTCCGGCCGCATGCTCAAGAATTTCGAGGTCGTACGGCGTGCCGAACGTCTCGTACTCCTGAACGCTCATCTTGTCGAAATTTCCGAGCTGGCTCGCGAAGAAGATGCCGTCGGCGCCGGCCTTCATCACGGTTTTTACGAAATCGGCGGTCGTCTTCGTGATGGTCTGGATTCCCTTGGCGAAGGCCTCGGGATTCTGCCGCATATGAACGAACATCTTCTCGCCGGACATTTTCACGGCCGTCGTCAACGAGTTGAACACCGTCACCACGACGGGGGCCTCGCCCTTGTAACGGGCGATCGCTCCCTTGGCGGCGTCGACGGAGGCCTTCATGGAGCCTTCGTCCATGGAGAGGGGGCGAAGGTTCGCCCAGTCCTCGGGGCGTTTGACGGAGAAGTCGGTCACGACGCCGACGCCGGAGCACGTGGCGGGCCACTCGGAGTTTCTCTCCGGCCACTTGATCTTCGATCCCCAGTCCTGAACGGTGTAGAGTCCCTGATACGTCACCTTCACGAAGTCCCAGTTGAACCTGTCCTGGAATTGCGCTATCTTTTTGACGAGCTGCACGGGATCTTCATCGTACGGCGGAAAGTGCTTCCAAAGATTGATCGCCGGCACATCCGTCTTTTTCCCTTCGAGCAACGCCTTGACTCTTTCGATCGGTTTCATGGTAGAAATAACCTCCTCGTAATTTTATTGAAATATACTATCGCTTCAAATAGCGAATAATATTCATCTCCGCAAGCGCCAAGTGTTCTTTGAGAAGGCGCGCCGCCTCCTCTATCCTCCCTTCGCGCAGGCTTTGGACGATCCGTCCGTGCGCGGCGGTGGATTCGCAATGAGAGTCCAACGTCCGCAAATACAGCGCTCTGTAGGGAGCGACGTTGTCGTGAAGCGAGCGTATCAGCGCGATCAAGCGGGGGCGCTCGGAATACTGGTAGAGGAAGGAGTGGAACGTCCAGTTTTTCTCGCTCCATTTGAGGGGATCCTGCTCTTCTCCGGCCTCCTCCACAAGCTGCCCCGCCCTGTCCAACGCTTCCGGGGAAAGATTCGGAAACGCCAGAACGAGCGCTTCCGCCTCCAGCAACGAACGGATTTCGAAGATCTCCCTCGCGTCGTCCGGCGAAAGCGTCGAGACGACCGCCCCCTTATACGGGGAAAATTTCACAAGTCCGACGGCCTCCAGCTGCATCAGGGCTTCGCGGACGGGAACGCGGCTGACCCCGAGCTGAAGCGCGATTTCGTCCTGCCGTATCTGTTGTCCGCTGGGGAGGTTTCCCTTTAAAATCGCCTCCTTGAGATTTTCGAAGACTTTCTCCTTCACCGTCTTCTTCTCGTAGGAGGCGACCATCGTCCGATCGATGGCCATCGATGCAGCCCCTCTCTTTCTTCTTCCAAGATCTAGGATTTTATATTATATTTTATTTTATATTTATCCTACTAAAAGCCGCACCATATGTCAAGGAAGAATCCGTCGGAAGTTTCAGGTTCCGCTCTTTCTTCCGTCTCGGAAGAGCGTCGACACCACGGTATAGTCCTCTCCGTCGCACTCCTCGCCGAGCATCAGATAAATCTGGCGGGCGAGGGTGATCATCGGCAGAGGAACCTCCCCCGCCTCGGAGAGCGCGATCTTCAAATCCTTCTTCATCAGCGCGAGGGAGAACCCCGGCGCGAAGTCCTCGTTCGCCATCTTGTGAAACTTCGCCGTCAGGGCCGCCGAGGCTCCGGTGCTCGCGGAGATCGTCTCGAACATCTTCTCCGGGTCGACGCCGAGCCCCCGCGCATACCGAAGAGCCTCCGCCACGACGAGCGTGTTGGATGCGACCATGATCTGGTTGATCGACTTCATGGCCTTTCCCGAACCGACGTCGCCGACGAGGAAGATTTTCTTCGCCATGTGTTCGAGAACCGGTCGAAGTTCCTCGAGGAGCGACGAGTCCCCTCCTCCGATCACGGTCAGCGTTCCTTCCACGGCCCCCTTCACGCCGCCGCTCACCGGAGCGTCGAAAAAGCGAACGCCTTTTTCCGCATAGCGCGCCGCGACCTTCCGGACGCAGCCGGGCGTCGCCGTGGACATCTCGATGATCGCGGCGCCCCGTTCGACGGCCTCGAAGACGGCCGAATCGAGGAACAGTTCCTCGATCTCGCGGTCGGCGGGGAGGATGGCGACGATCAGCTCCGCGCCGCGCACGGCCTCCCGCGGGGACGCGAGGATCTCCGCGCCGAGGAGACGCAGCTCCTCCGCCGGGGCCGGATTTCTATGAACGCTCGTCCGCAGGGAATACCCGGCGGCGAGCAGACGCTTGGCCATGGGCAACCCCATTCTGCCGAGGCCGAAAAACGCGATGTTCTTCATACGCTGCGCCTCCTTCTCCGAAAAAAAACGGCGAGCCGTCCCGTTGTCGAGGCGACTCGCCGAGAGGTTATGACCGCGCCGTTTCCAGAACGGTCTTGTGGACCAGCTCCAGCCGCTCTTCCGGCGTCGACGGGTCGATGACGCAGCCGGGGCCGAGGATGACGCCTCTGCCGCCGTTGCGGGCGGCCGTCTCGCGCACTTCGACGACGACCTCCTCGTTCGTCTTGCCGATCCAGTTCTTTCCCCAGCTCAGGCCGCCGATGAACGCCTTGGAGCTGTACGCGCGGACCTCCTCCATCGAAGGGCCGTCGTCGCGGTCGTGCCAGCTCAGCGCATGAACAGGGTAGTCCTGGACCTCGCGGATCATCGCGTTCGCCCCGTGGACGTGCATCACGTTGAACCAGGTGGAACCCTTGACGCTGTCGAGCACTTCGAAGTCGTACTTTTTAACGAACGCCTCGTGCGAGGCCGGATCGATCGCGTCGCGGGTGGACATCTGCGTGGCGAAGAAGAGACCGTCGGCGCCGAGAGAGACGGAGGCCTTGGCGAACTGCACCGTGGCCGCGGTGATGATTTCAAGGGCGCGGTGAATCCGGCGCGGGTCCTCCGCGAGATGCTTCACGAGAAGAGCCGGGCTGCACAGCTTGGCTGCGGTGGTCATGGGGCTGAACACCGTCTGAAGAAACGGGACGCGTTCGTCCATCATGCCGAAGAGAAGGCGCTGCGCCTCCAGCACCACGGAGTACTCTCCCGACGTTCCGGAGACGAAGCGGATCTTGTCCCAGTCGGCGATGTCCTTGATAAGCGGCGCGTGCGCCACGGGTGCGTCGACGAAACCGGGAAGAAGGTCGAGGTCGATTCCGTAGTCGATCGTGGAGTACATGCCGAAGGGCATGAATTTGATGAAGTCGAGGTCGAACCGCTTCTG
>Ga0334889_1005115_pt1 | contig 11167 bp, 9 predicted proteins | sample GraSluR1_MG_2_FD_207222 | JGI IMG/M metagenome (GOLD analysis project Ga0334889, IMG submission 207222) | Sludge microbial communities from methane-producing bioreactor in Wageningen University, Netherlands - Granular Sludge_8_08-R1 | ecosystem: Engineered > Bioreactor > Anaerobic > Unclassified ... | reverse complement strand
ACTTCTCCAACAATTGCATGAATCTAATACTGCCTTTTAATCTTGCCCGGCGCCAACAAATTCCACGTTCGCTCCTGGTTGTGGACTTATCCAAAAAGTTTTCAAGGGCAGTATCCTGAATCACCATTTCACGTACCATTTTTCCATTCTTTTTCGTGATCAAGCCCATTTGTTCTAGTGCCCAGTCATCAAAGGATACCTGATTAACATCCTTCACCCCCAAATCCGGTAACAGATCTCTAACATAGCTAAGAAATAGGCGGTTAGGATTAATAACAATAGTTCGCTGAGGCCTGATATTGGAGTGTGTATCAGGGTATAGTAAATAAGCAACTCGATGATAGGCGATTGACGTCTTGCCGCTGCCGGCAACGCCATTTATGATCAAGACCTGATTGGCAGGCGCCCGAATAATTCGATCTTGATGCTCCTGAATGGTCTTCACAATATCCTGCAAACGAGGATCACCGCGTGCATATAGTTCTTGGGCTAATAATGATTCCGAAACATCGCCTTCCTGCGGTTCAGGCGGACCATTGCGCCAATCAACCTCATCAGAGATTTTCACAAGCTTTTGAACCTCAATTGTCAAATGCCGTTTCAAAAATAAATCACCCGAAATCTGCCCTGATACCGATAAATAGGAAACCCGATTGTGACCATTGTTTAATTGTTGATAGAAAACGCGGCTGACAGGTGCCCGCCAATCAATCACCTGAATACCATTGAGATCAAATCCTCTTTTGCCAATATAGAATATCTCCTCCCCTCGTCCATCTTGAGCAAAATTTATTCTTCCAAAGTATGGTGAATCTTGGATCCTTCGATATTTCTCCCAGTTCTGAATAGCTTGTAAATGAAGAACCTTAGAAGTTGTTTCGTCTGCTCCCGCATAGACTTCCCAATACTTATCCGGATCTACGTCATATGGATTTTCTGACAAAAATTTTTTTAGCGAATGTAACGTATTTTTTAAGTGATCTAATTCTTCAATATAATCTGGGTGGCGGCTTGCATCAATCAACTTTGCATTCTTGTGTGTGTGCATTGTAATCTTCCTTGTTCGTATGCAGAAACCAATTATTTTTTATTTCAGGAATATGAACAGCTTAGTTTATACCTTCCTTGCTAAATCAGATGTCTCTCACCTCATCACACCCCAAATACCCATTCCGCATTGCTACCCTGATGGGGCCACTGCGCCTGACCAAAGTCACCCGAGCTTGGGTGAGGAATTTGTCAGCATCCAAAGCAGAGCACACCGCAGGAAAGCGATTTTTTAGGCCAAGCGCGGCATGGAAATCACCAACATTGACTGTCACCATCTCCCGCCCAAGCTGACGTGCGGGTTGGATATACTACTCGCGCACATATCTGCAAATCCTATCTGCCTGGGTCATGACATCCTCCTTCTAGAAAAGCTCCAATTGTTTGTCCTCGGGTAGTTCCGGTTCTTCTTCCTGAGGTGCGGTTAGCTCATCAGGAAAGAAAGCAAGGCGCATGTTCTCCAGCACTTCAACTTCGGGACGCACGAACTTGCCCTTGATGCGGCTGCGCGGGATGGCATTGATCAATGTCTGCAACAGGGCCTTGAAAGTAGCATCCCGCTTCACAGCTGTCTGCCGGCCATAAGCGCCCGGACCATTATATTCACGCAGCCAGCTCAACCAGTATTCTTTTTGGTGCAGCCGACTTTCCTTGCATAATCTGCCTGATCATCTTTGGGCAACTTGCGAATTGCCCACCTGAATTTGGCAATGCTGATCTCTCATTCCTCGATGCTCATTTACTTTTTCACCATATTAAACATACTCCGCTATCCAATCTCTAAATTGCCCAACCAGTTTTTCCGGTATAGGATCCTCAATTTCGTTTTCTTCATCAGCATCAGGTTGCTCTGCCCAAAATAATGTACGCGTTTCTCGCGCGAATTTTCCCTGCCCATCTAAGAGATTATCGAATGGTCCCCACCAACTGGTCTGAACACGCCCTTTAAGCAATTCATTCAACTTTAAGCGTGCAGTTTCCAAATCAACTTTCTTTGATTGCAAAGAAGTGATGATTTCATTATTTCGCCTGAACAACTCATCGTCGCAATCTTCATCTGAATCTGCGTACATGAAACAGAAATACTTCGCCAATTCAAAGAACTCTGCATCATCTTTAAACCAGAAAAATCCTCCTTGACCACCCCCACATGGAACATTCACATCACAATAAGAGTATATTCCTGGACACCCTGGTTGGGGTTTATTACCTTGTACTTGGTGAATCAATTCTTCGAAAACTGCGATGCGTTTATTCATGTTCTCTCCAATGCTTTCAGGCTAAAAATGTGTTTCATGATGTAATCACCCTATTCGATCTTCTGGAGTAACTACTCAGGCCACTCTTCTGTCACTGCGAGGAGCATGCTTTTGCGACGCGGCAGTCTCACTCCCAGTCCGGGACGCTTCACGGTCACGTCAGCCTTATCTCTACTTGAAGGCACTGTTTTTTTTGAGGGCGGCCTTCTCGCAATGACATCCCTGAGCAATTACCTTCTGGGAAAATAGGCTCAGTGAATTTTCTTGAAGGTAATCCTTGTAGCTTTACACATCCTGAATTCTTGGTCATGCATTGCAAGAGACAAATGAGCCGGTCTCTGGAATATATCCAATCCTCGCCCCATCTCGATGATCCAACCATTATCTAATTCCATATATCGATCATGGATAATGCCAGTGTTATCAATTCGATATGTGAAATCGATATTTTTGAGATCAAGATCTTCTGTCATTTGCTGAAACACACTTTGCAACTTGTCATACTCAACTTCATCGTGCGCAGATGTTACGAGTTTAAGTTTTTTCTTTTCTGAACTCGTTGGAATAATGGTTATAAAATCCATGAAATTGCGGATTTGATAATCAAAGATAATATATGGGTCTTCCACTTTGATGGATTTCGCGGTTTTAAGATAAGGCCCAAACAAATTCTGATAACTGTATCCTTGAGAATTATGCTCAATGATTATTGTTTTTTCTTCGAGTTCTTTCGTTACGGGGACAGGCGGCTCATCACCGCCGAGGTCTTTTTTTGATACTTCCTTGACCGGTGGTTTGACTTCTTCTGGCGGATCAGTTTCCTGTGTCTCAGTATGTTCTTCTTTTTCTTTCGGCGGTTCAGTTTCTTTCTCCTTTGCAGGAGCTGGTGCTTTCTTCTCCTCGCCCGAATTAGCGTTGGCCCTTTCCAATTCCACAAACCCCTTCAACAGATTGGGATAGCTCTCGATTTTGATTGAAATCCCCTTCTTGTCAGGCCGCATTTCACCAGATTTTTTGTCTTTATAGAAATAACGCACATACACAAGCACATGCCCCTTGAACTCATTGACGCCAACGCGAATTTCTCGCTTGCCTACAGGGATCGTGGCAACAACTTTATTCGTACTGAAGATTTCAGCGATTTTCTCCACCGCTTCTCGAATTTGCGGCAACAAATCACGATGGAAATTGATGCCTTTTTGCGTCAAAATTAAATCATCCGGCTCACCGACTGCCGCTTTACAAAAACGGATATCTACTCTGGGTTGATCCTTGAATTCAGAAAATGCAAACACCAATTCTTCTGTGCGGTCTTTAGGGAAATGGTAAATCACTTTGTAGTTATTATCGTTCGTCATGGTTCACCTCTATGCTTCAAGTTTGGGGAGAATATTGCGTAGTTCAGCAGCGAGGAAGCTGAATCCTTTCATGCCACCGTATCGGGCAGCGCCATAAGGATTATCTTTTTGCCAGAAGTAAGAACCATCCAGTTCTTCACCCAGGCAGTTTAAAACGGCATAAAAGCCATCGGTATCCATCTTATGTCCTTGATTGCGCACAAGTTCAAAAACCTGGGGAGCAATCATATGCAGAGAAAATACACCATTCGACTTCTGGATGACATATTGATTGGGGTCCACAAACGCTTCGGGAAAGATTTTATCAATTGCAGCCCAATAACTCTGGATTAACTGAACAACCTGTTCTTCGCTGATGAGAGAAAAATACGGCATACGCAGCACAGGCTTCAATGAAGTTACAAACGAAGTTTCTGGCATCACCGCGGTAGGCATATCTTTCTTTTTGGTATTCGGTGGTTGAATTTTTTCAAACCAGACGCCTGGATTCTGACGCAGCATACGGGCTACAACCGCACCCCGTGCTTCCCAAAGTTTGTTGGTCGCATCCAATTGTTTCCTGCGATCAGGATCATCAAGGTACAAGGCTTTCAATTGGCGTGCCAGGTCTGTGCGAACCTTTTTCTGGGTAGTGTTGATGATGTCAAATTGATCGACTTCCTCCATCTTAGTCAGGCCATCAGCAATGGTACAAACTAAAGGGAAGCTTTTCAATTCTTCCTGATTATTCTCCTCAATTGCCCAGCGATAACCGTTGATGCGATGCTGCATGTCAACAATGTACAAAGGCAGCGCGTTATCAGGAATGGTTAGTGTTCCCTGACGGACATTACCGTTACTGCCATTCAAGGGCTCGAATTCCAGGACGGTGCCGTAATGTTTGCCTTCTTTTTCTTTGGCACGGGCATTCAGCAAACCGCCCATCGGCATGATAGCATCTTCATCCGCTGCATATTCTGCAATCTTGCGAATGCGAGAGACCTCTGGGGCACGCTGATAACCGCTTTCAGGGTCATCATCGCTCCACACATCCACGGCAGTCAGGTTGATCAAATCACCGGCTGGAATGGTTACAAGATAGAAAACACGTTCATTCTGAATGAACTGGGTGGCATGAATCTGGTACATGCATTCTCCTTTTTCACTAAACAATTGAAAATCACTTACAATATCCCCTGCATTTTTCGACAAACACATTGGTGAGGACATAATACGCACCGCGCCAGGACTTTGCTGAATCGGTAAATGAAGCATACACTTCACATAATTTCTTGTGGTTGGTAAGTGCAGCAATCGCCCATTTGTCTTCACCGACCTCGAATTTTGATGTTATCGGAATTCGTTTATCCAGGGTTTCTAACTGGTTGGCATTCATCACCCCGGTGATCAGATAAACCTGCATCTCTGGATTAGACGTTGAAATAACCACACGGGTAACCTCTAGTTCAACCGGAAACCTTTCGAAACTGACTGACATCTCAACCTCCCCTTTCGCAGTGAAACGATAAATAATTTTACTACCTTCACGAACAGTAATGTTATGATCCCTGCTCTTTTCGGACCTAAGAAAAACGAAAACAGTTCAGAATGAAATATCTGGATGATTCTTCATCACTTCTTCGACGATCTGCTCCAGCTCTCCGCCAACTTCATGAGCGTGGGCACCGAAGCCGTGATGGGTAGCCCCCATATAAATAGCTAGTTCACCAGTTTCTTCATGCGGCATAATATCAATAAAGTAATGTGGTCCGAAACAGACGGAGACGCGGGTGATTTCACCATTTTCGTTGCGTTCAATGTTCGGTTCGCCAATGCCACGATTCATGAGATTCTCCTTTAATTGATTATGCATGTTGAGCCAGATACTGTTTCCCCGCTTCAGAAATCTCCCAACGGCCGCGGGGAGAATCGCCTTTCAACAGACCATCCTCCACCATTCGCTGGCGTTCCCAGGCTGCCTGGTTCATCCAACGTGTGTACCAACTGCCTTGCATGATCTCAAGGTCATATTCATTAAACTGATCGTGCAGCTGCTTTTCCATCTCGTCAAAGACAGTTCTGCGCTGCGCTCCGCCGCATAAGGCTGTCAATGCCTCCAGGATCGGGATACAAAAGGCTTCCTGAGGCATACATTTCCCGCTTTCCAGCCGGCCTGTATAGGACCGGGAAATCTGGCTTTCAAATGCCACCGGTTCCTCCACCGCTTCTTCGCCGATCAGGTCTGCCCATTTTTCGAGGGCGGTCTGCACCTGCTCAATCAACGTTTGCAATTGGGAAGCTTGCTCTGCAATATCTTTCGCCTGTGTGAAGTTGCCGCTCGCAAAGGCTTGCATACCTGACTCACTGATTGCTTCGAGGTCTTCTTCCATATGGAAGAGGATCATTTCAGCTTGTTTTCTGCGGGTGATTTCACCTTTTTGGTTGCTTTTAATGGTCAGTTCGTCAATATCACGGTTCATGGGTTTCCCCTACAGTCTAGAATTTGTTCAGCTTTTTCAATTTCTAATTCTCAGGATTTTTTCGTTGAAAGTCGCTTGGCGATCATAATCTTTCGGTAATTCTTTTTCTGTCTTTTCCGATTTAACTTTCGAGGCTTATGTATTTTTTTTGCACGAGGAGACTTATTATCTTCCAGTTCTCTCTCAAGAATTCTTACAACGGCTAAAGCCCTAAAAATTTCATTTTTTATTGGTACGGTGAACCCCAAAGTTAGGACCACGAATCGACGAAATTAAGGTGGGGATTCAGCGGTAAGCTGAATTCTTGACGACCACCGAAGTATACTTCCGCAGGTGTCTGGTAATCCAGGCTCTGATGCGGACGTTCATAATTGTAAAGTTGGAAATACGCTCTCAATCCATTGGCAAGATCCGGTACCGTAGCATAATCTTTGATATAGATGTCTTCATATTTGACAGTGCGCCATAACCGCTCAACAAAGATATTATCAAAAGCCCTGCCACGCCCATCCATGCTCACCTGAATACCTGCTGACTCCAATTCAGAAACATACGCATTTGCTGTGAATTGAGAACCCTGATCCGTATTGAAAATCTCCGGTTTTCCTTGCTGCAGCGCAACCCGCAATGTGTCCAGGCAAAAGGAGCCATCCAGTGTATTTGAAAGCTGCCAGGCAATCACGAACCGACTGTACCAATCCATTATTGCCACCAGGTACATAAAACCCTGCTGCATGGGGATATACGTGATATCTGTAGACCAGACCTGATTCGGACGATTGATTTCCAGCCCTCGCAGTAAATAGGGGTACTTCTTGTGCTGTTTGTCGGCAATTGTCGTTTTTGGGCCAGCATAGATGGCCTGCAGGCCCATTTTTTGCATCAATCTGGCTACTCGTTTGTGATTGATCTCATAGCCGTACTTTTGGACAAGGCGCACTGTCATTTTTCGATAGCCATAAAACGGTGTGCGAGTATATTCTTTATCGATCTGTTCCATCAATGCCAAATTGAGCGATGTCTCACCAGCTGGTTGCCAGTAATACGTAGATCGATTCAATCCGACAAGTTCACATTGCCGTCGTATGCTCAGCTCAGGATGCTTAGGTTCGATCATCTTTCGCTTCTCCTCAATGGATTTGGGTGGATTTTTTTTTCAACCACTCAAGTTCCATCTTGAGACGCCCAATCTGCTCATATAATTCTGCTTCCTGGGCTTCTTGATCTTGACGATCTCGCCCGGTTTCCCGTTCAAAAACGGCCGAGCCTTCTTCCACCAATTGTTTCTTCCAGTTTCGGACCTGGTTGGGATGAACACTATTCTGGCTGGCAATCTCGTTGATTGTCGCCTGCTCTTTCATCGCTTCCAGCGCCACTTTGAATTTGAACTGGCTGCTGTATTGTTTTCGTTTCCTTGTCACTTTTTGCCTCCACAAGCTTGATAAATTCTACCTTAGCTCGTGGTCTAGTTTTTGGGGGTCAGCATATGGATTGACATAGGAGGCGTGACTCATTGGATTTAAAATTTTCGATCGATACAATTCGATTTGGTGAATGGTTTGCTTGCTCAATAAACCTTCTGCCAAAACACATTCCCAAAAAACTTGACTTGTGTATTTATTATCAATTTGGTAAGAGACTTTCAAATGTTTTGTATCACAATAGTTCTTTAAGATATGCTCGAAACCTGTTCGAATATATATAACAGATGCCTTATACTCACCATCATTGAGAAATTCTTCGGCCTTATCAAGCCAATTCAAACCAGTTTTATAAATGGGAAATTCATACTCACTAGTTTTTCCGCAAAAGAATTCCGCTCTTGTCCATTTATTCGCGGGCAACCGCTGGCAAAGAATTTCGTACCATACGCGATCATAGGTTGTAATAATAACTTGCCAGTCTTTTTGGATGAATTCCTTTTGGACAATGTCAATCAACGGTAAACGGTTGGACATATCAAGACCAATGAGTACATCATCAAGAACCAATAACTTCAATAAGCTTGGTGGGTTCAGAAGTATTGATACAAGGTAGATAGATAATGCAATTGCTGATAATCGAGATTCATTCAGGAAGTGATGGTGATCTTCGATCAACTTCTGATAATATTTCACTTCTAAATCAACCGCTACATCACAATACTTTTTTTCTGCTGCATCGAATGTGATATCCGAAGAAGATAACTCAATTGAGATCGATTGATCAAACTCAGAAAGAATCACATTAACCATCTCATTTAACTCTTGTATTAGATTTGTTAGACCATCATTGAAATCCAATAGGGACGAATCAATTTGCTCAAGAGTTTTTTTTGATTTCCTTTTTTTTGATAGCTCAAGAAGTGTTTGCCATTCTTCACCAAATGGTCTATTGGTTATACCATTTACTTTATGAGGAATGAGGTAACGAATAAAAATATCGAATAAGTTAATCCGTTTAGAATCTTGTTGAAGGAAATAAGTTTCAAGAAGTGATTTGTAGTCAAAGAAACCTTTCGTTTTTGCGGCAGAAATGATTAATGGTAATGAAAATGGATCAGCTTCTTCAGACCACTCATATACCTCGCTAGGATGATTTTCATCACCTATTAATAGTTTCACATAGTTTTCATCTGAAGATGTAAAAATATTCTCGTTACTCGAATAATCAGGATAGGGCGGCCGGGGTGATAAGAAGAGGTTAAGTGCTTGATATAGAGATGTTTTTCCACTGCCATTTTCTCCGTACACCAAAAGGTTTTGCCCCTTATCACCCAAATCAATCTCATAATGGCCCTTAAAGACGCGAAAGCCTTTTAGTTCAATTTTCTGAACCCTCATTTTTGTGCAGCCCTTTCCTCTATCACCCTCACAGCTTCAATTGTGTCCAGGAAAAATAAAGCCTGACGCACCGGATGGTTTTTGGAGTACAGCTTATTAAAAATCTTCTCAAGCTCATCAAACTTTTGGTTACCCAAATCACTTAAAGCAGGGAGCAGGTTTTTGGTTAGCAGTTCGCTCATAGAGGTATTGGCGTCAGAAAATTCTTCTGGAAAGTAGATTTCATAGATTACTGCATCGATTAGCTGCTCAAAGTACGCAACCATTAATCTTAATCGCGCGGCCTCGTGACGATTTGCTGGTTTTGGCAAGGATTTCAAATGAAGAACATAATCCACCAAAGTTTCAACCATGATTTCCTGCTCAAAAGTGGTTTGTGCGATAGGGAAAGGTTTTAAGTATTCTGTTTTGAACCGCAGATATCCTCCACGTAAAACAGTTCCTGTCATTGACATAAAATAGAATAATAATTTTGAATTTAGCAATCCTAAGTAGTACTTCACATTTTCGGAAGCTTTAGTGTTAAACACAAAACTATACAAGGTTGTTGTATGATACAAAGTACCAATCTGATCAATTGTCATCTGTGGACCAGAACAGATGTCAGGGGTCATAATTTTTATTGCTTCAAATTCTGAAAGATTCTGAGGTCTACTGAAGCAATACCAATTGTTTGCAAATCTTCCCTTTTCTCTTTCAAACAACCTCGCTTTACACTGAAGCAAATATTTCCAACCTAATGGATAGTTCTCTTTGATGGTACTCTGAGGCATCAATGTCACTTTTCCATGATCAATTAGATAGGGGAAGATAACCACATTGTTGGCAATTGGCATGTCATATCTATGAATATTCTTCCCCATCAAGAATTTTTTTACAAAGTCTTTCTCAATTTCTATAGAACAATCCAAGTGTTTTGAGAAACACTCCAATGTTGTGTGGTTTTCTCTAATAATTTCCAACACAAAGACTTTATCGGCGCCAGTAGCGATTCCTTGGAACATTTTTCTTGTAATATCACCTAAGTGAATTCTGTGTTGATTGATTCTTTCTAGTACTTTCCTGTCTTTACCTATTACAAAATTCCAGTCAGTCTTTTCTTTTTTACCCTCAGTTTCAATGCCTGGTTCGGGCAACATTTCCCGAGCATAATCTGGAAAACTTCTGCGGTGGAACATTGCTGGAAACAAGTCATCACTTCTTGCCAAAGAATTAACTTCCAACAACTCAAAGGAAGTATTAGGCATATCAGACAAAAACAATAGACATGTATATGTTGTTGCCTCATCAAAAACTTGTTCTGATCCAAAACGAACAATTCGATTAAGCGCTTTGTTCCGAGTTAACAAAGTTCGCAAGCCTTCTCCAAACTTTGCCTGGAAGAATTTGTGAGGAACGATGTATGCTAATTGACCATGTTCATTAAGTAATGAATATCCACATTCGATAAAAATCGCATACAGGTCATAGCTACCTGTTGTGGATTTATAGTTCTTTTTGTAATAAGGAATAAATTTCGATTGGTTTTTTTGAATTCCTTGAACTCGCATGTAAGGTGGATTTCCAATCACCACATCAAAACCCTTCGCCACGCCAAACATCCACTCAGAATCAAAGAAGGAAGAAGAAACATTCGCCTGATAGGGATCCCAGGCAGCCAGTTTGAGCGCGTTTTCTTTTGCCCAGCCGTCGTTGATCAGTAACTGCTGCAATGCTTCGCGGGTTTCCTTGTCCTGCTGCTGGATACGTTTTTTCTGTGCACGGTTTTTTGCAGAGAAATGCTGCTGGCGCAAACGCTTTAATTGTTTTTCTAATTCAACAACATTCAAATTCCGTAAACCAAGTTGTGTTCCCTTATCTGGTTTTTCCAACCCGATCAAGGTGTTGGCAGCCACGAATTTGGTCTCCAGGTTGGGTAATGGGCGGATATTGCGGTTGTCCTTGCCGTCATCCACACGCTGGTCCACGATCAAGGAGATGAAGAAACGCAGCTTGGCGATCTGCACCGCAATCGGCTGGATATCCACGCCAAAGATGCAGTTTTCGATCAGGAACAATTTGCGTCCATAATCAAGTTCATTGTTAGCAAAAGCATCATTAATGCTCTCAACCTGTTCTTCCAGGTCCGTCATCATATCTTCGCGGGTTTTGGGGTCAGAAATCTCACCAGCGGTCATCATCATTTCAGTGATCTTATCCAACTGACGGCTGCGCCATTCCTG
>Ga0334889_1005114_pt1 | contig 11167 bp, 12 predicted proteins | sample GraSluR1_MG_2_FD_207222 | JGI IMG/M metagenome (GOLD analysis project Ga0334889, IMG submission 207222) | Sludge microbial communities from methane-producing bioreactor in Wageningen University, Netherlands - Granular Sludge_8_08-R1 | ecosystem: Engineered > Bioreactor > Anaerobic > Unclassified... | reverse complement strand
ACCGAGTCGGATGTATGGGTACCCACAGGGCTCCCTTCGGTCGTAAGTTCCGACCGGTGTTTCGATAGACCACGTAACACACGAATGACGAATAAGCGCCCTCCAGAAATGGGGAGCGCTTTTTGGTTAAACTCACCGACTAATTCTCCCCGATTTTTCCCCTACGGGAAGAATCATCACATCCATCCGCATCATTTTGATGGATGTGACGATTTGAATGGGAAATTCGTTATTTCAGGCTGCCTAGAAAATCAAGCAACAGTTTAACAAAAGCATCGGGTTGTTCGTAACTGGGAACATGCCCGGTTGACGCAATAATGGTTTTTTGGGCATTGGGAATCCGTTTGACCATTTCATCCGCAGCGCGCAGCACTTCAGGGTGGTCAAGCGCTCCGGCGACAATCCATGTGGGACAGTTTACCGATTCCAAGCGGGTAATGGCGGGTGGGTTAAGCGGATTGATCGGCTGTGTATCGGCGATGAAAAATGTACTTTGTGATACGGAAATACGATTCATTTCCAAAGCCTTTCTACGCAACATTAAGTCAACCTGTTCTGGTTCCCGAGTTTCGCCGTCCAGCCAGATGCGGATTTGAAGTTCATTCGAGTGATCGATATCACCTTTTTGCATCGCGTCGAACATTTCAAGCATGTAACGGGGAGGCTCTCCATGTAATTCAAAGCCGCTCGGGGTTGAGTCAACCAGGGTCAAAGATCTGAAGCGTTGAGGCTGTTCAAGTGCCAGGTCGAGGCTGATCTGTCCGCCATTGGAACAACCAACCAGATGCGCTTCGGTTACTTCGAGATGCTTGAGCAGTTGATCCAGATCGTCGCGGCGGCAAAGCGGACCTGTCACAGGGCTGGATTGCCCAAAGCCGCGCATGTCGTATCGAATCACGCGGAAATGCTTTGCCAGCGGTTCCCAGATTGCATCGAACATTCTGCTGTCCAGGAATGCGGCGTGCGACAATACAAGCGGCATTCCCTCTCCCGCGGTCTCGTAATACAATCGACCATCCCCTAAATCTAAATAACTTTTTGTTGTCTTTACCATTACGTTTTCCTCTTGTTTTCTGATATATTCTGATGATACATTGGATTGGGTGACACCTTATGTCACCCAAGAATGAGGAAAACAGCCATGCGAGCCGACCGATTATTATCGATCATTCTATTGCTGCAAACGCGCGGCAAGATGACCGCCAAAGCGTTGGCGGAGGAATTAGAGGTTTCGCGCCGAACGATCCTGCGCGATATCAATGCGTTATCGTTTTCAGGCGTGCCTGTTTACAGCGAAGGCGGGCATGGAGGCGGGATTGCGCTCGCCGAGGAGTATCGCACTACGCTAACGGGCTTAAATACGTTGGAAGTGCAAAGCCTGTTCGTCGCCAACAATAATGAAGCCTTGCGCGACGTGGGTTTGGGTGATGCTGGGGAACGCCTCTTGCTTAAGTTATTGGCGGCTCTGCCCAATACACAGCATTCCACCGCCGATCATATTCGCCAACGCTTGATGATCGACCCAACGTGGTGGTGGCATGACGCTTCAATCTCACCCTTTTGGGAAGAGATTCAGCAGGCTGTGTATGAAGACAGGATGATCAAAGCACAGTATGAGAATTATGATGGTGATATTGCAGAGCGTACGCTGGCCCCGTATAGCCTGGTCTGCAAGTCGAGCGTGTGGTATTTACTCGCCGAACGCGACGGGGAGCTGCGTACATATCGCGTCAATCGTTTTCATTCAATGCAACTGCTCGATGGATCGTTTACACGCCGTCCCGATTTTGATCTGCCGACTTACTGGCGCGCGCACACTCAGAACCTGGAAAAATTTTCATCAGGTTACCATTGCATCTTGCGGGTTCACCCTGACCGAATATCGTTTATCAAAACGCTAATGCCCGGGCGTTGGGAAATGGATGCCGATGCAGAAGATAGGGGATGGAAGACAATATCCCTCTCCATGGATTCTGACATGCAGGCGAAAATGCTCGTCTTCGGTCTGTCTGGTTTTGTTGAAATTTTGGAGCCTTGCGAGTTGAAAAAGGCGGTCGCAGCACAAGCACGTGATGTGCTGGAACAACTTGTTATATAGACCATTGGTTCTTTTTTGAACCCACCATTTGGAGTGAAATCGAAGCGCCCTCCGCACGGAGGGCGCTTTTTTGTGTTTATTATGATTTGGACAATTTGGAGTGTATTATAATTAAGAATCATTGCAAGGCTTTGTCTAATCCCTCATTGCAACCAGCATCCCTTAAAGGGAACGATGTCGCACACCGTTGGCCACTCCATTTCGGCAATTTTTTAAAAAGAAGAAATGATGAATAATTTCCATTCTGTCCTCTATGAGGCCGTGCTGGTAGCTTTTGGAAAAATCCTTGCCAAGTATGATGTCTTCACACAGGGTGTAATCATGCGAGATATTGGTAAGGAGGTCGTGGAGTATTTAAATGAACACGGATTCGGTTATCAGGAAACAGATTCTATGGAAGATCTGAACACTCTGATAAACCTGTTCGTGGAGAATGGATTTGCGGAAGCACTGCAGATCACTCCAGCGGAAAATGGTGATAACTACATCTGGACGAATCTGTACGGGCTATCAGCCTACAAGGAACTATATGACCTGGCATTAAATCCATTTCTCGCATGTCCTTTAAATCTGTGCATGTGCTATGTAGCTGGCAAACACAAGAAAAAGCTGAAGATGCACCGCAAGGAATTTAAAAACAATTCTATTACCGAAGCGCAATATGAACTGGTTGACGATAATGATCCAGATGGTAATCTGGATGAACTTGTTCTCCAATCAGCCCGGTTGTTTGAAATTGCCGATGAAAAACAAAAACTTTTTCATCACCAGTCGATCACCGATATGCTGACAGGTTTATACAATCTCCGCTTTATTGTGGATGAGGGAAAACTGATTTTCGAGCATGCCCAAAAGAATTTACTACCTATCACATTTTTATTCTTCGATATTGATTATTTCAAACTGGTGAATGATACATTTGGCCACAGCAGCGGAGATGCCGTGTTACGCAAATTGGCTGATATCTGCCGACAGTCTGTCCGGGAGACTGATTTGCTTGCCCGCTACGGTGGGGAAGAGTTTATTGCCGTTTTACCAAACATACACCTGACACATGGCGTGGAAATTGCCGAGCGGTTGCGAAAGGGTGTGGAGACAACAGAATTCGATGATGGTAAGGGGAACAAGATTCATATTACGATCAGCATTGGTATTGCCTGTGACGATAAGCAGGGACTTTCGTTTGACGCAGTACTGAAAAACGCCGATATGGCTTTATACCAGGCAAAACATGAAGGTCGCAATCGAATCGCTGTGTATGAGAAACCCGGACACGAATAAAAAAACTTTAAAAAAACGAACCCATCGAAGTCACACTTCAGGTCATCCGGGTTCTCGAAAAATTGAAAATTCCCCGCCCTCACCCCTTTTTACAATCTCAACCGTCACGTGCTCAAAAGCAAACATTTCTTTTTATAAAAGAAGTCAGCGCAAAATTTAGCAGTCCCGAAGACGTCATCCTGGCAAAACTGGAAAGGTTTCGCCTGGGTGGCTTTGTCCGCCAAGTTCCGCCCTTGCCGGTATCGCCAGCCGTTGGGCGTCAATAAAAAAATGAGAAATAATTATAAGAAGGAGAGAAATGGAACAAAATCTGATTGATCTCAAACGAGAACACCAGGCGTCATTATCACGACCACCGTATAAGTACTCTCTCGCAGCGCGTTTCTTCTTCTTATCCATGGATTTTGTGGCTGGGCGCAAAATCACCCTGTCCAAAATAAAACTTCTTGAAATATTAGCAAGCATCCCCTATCGACAGTGGGAGATTTTCAGCTATGGACAGATGACACGCCACTATCAAAATTTAGCATTGAATGAACGAGCACGTCAAATCGTGAATTGGAGCCGGGAAGCGCAGGACAATGAATACATGCACCTCCTGTTGGTCGCAGATAAGATGAAGGCGGACAAGATTTCGGATGCCTGGTATCTCATTCCACCCATTCCATGGTTGGTAGTATGGGGTTATGTGGTTTTTGCGCGGCTGCTGGCAACGATCAGCCTGCAGCGAGCTACTTTATTCAATGCTGAATTTGAAGATCACGCCGAGCATTCGTATGCACAGTTTGTTGCCGAACAGCCAGAGTTGGAAACCCAATTTGTTGACAGCGCGATCGTATCTGAATATGGCAAATTGAAAACGTGGGCAGATGTATTTCGCCGGATAGGACTGGATGAGCGGGATCACCGGAATTGGAGTTTTATGCTTAGCGGCAAAATCGAGCATGTCGTTCGTTATGAAGGTATGACAGAGCTGGACGTCCCAATCTATGTCGATTGATATGATTCATCCCATTGAGAAACAAAGCGCACCGATGATTGGACATTCAAGCGCTCTCCACCCGGAGGGCGCTTTTGTTATTGGCGGATTTTTTTCGGAGTAGAATGAATGCAGGATAATTTTTCTTAACACAAGCCGTTAGACCATGACCGCATCGATTCACCCGTAAGGAGTTTTTTTACAATGGACATACCACGCATATTCAACATCACTGAGAGTGCTCACCGCATCCACAACCCGATCACTCCCGAAAAGCTTGTAACTATCGGCGCGGCGCTTCGCCTGGAAGCGGGCGACCGGGTGCTCGACCTCGGCAGCGGCTCGGGCGAGATGCTGTGCACCTGGGCGCGCGATCACGGCATCAGCGGCACCGGCATCGACCTGAGCCAGTTGTTCACCGCGCAAGCGAAACTTCGGGCTGAAGAACTCGGCGTCGCCGATCAAGTCCAGTTCATCCATGGCGATGCTGCCGGCTTTGTTTCTGACGAGAAGGTCAGTGTGGCAGCCTGTGTGGGCGCCACCTGGATCGCCGGGGGAGTAGCCGGCACCATCGAGCTTCTGGCGCGCAGCCTGCGCCCCGGCGGCATCATCCTCATCGGCGAGCCCTTCTGGCGGCAGTTACCGCCCACGGAAGATGTTGCCAGGGGGTGTCTGGCTCACTCCATCTCCGACTTTCTCACGCTTCCAGAACTTCTCGCGTCTTTCGGTCAGCTTGGCTGCGACGTTGTTGAAATGGTTCTGGCTGACCAGGACGGCTGGGATAGATACGAGGCAGCCAAATGGCTCACCATGCGCCGGTGGCTTGAAGCCAATCCCGACGACGAACTCGTCCAAGAGGTTCGCACCAGTCTAACCTCGGAACCCGAGCGCTACGCCGCTTACACGCGTGAATACCTGGGCTGGGGTGTGTTCGCGCTGATGCCGCGCTGACGCGTTGGCGCAACTCACAATTAATTATTCAAACCATCCACCAAAATAACCGGGGAAGGTTTTGATTATTTGGAGGAATGACCATGCCCAGGCAACCAATCGCTTTGATGAAATTCGCGAATATCTATCCGCTGTACGTTCAAAAAGCAGAGCGGAAAAACCGGACGAAGCAAGAAGTGGACCAGATCATCTGCTGGTTGACCGGCTATGGCCTCGCCGGATTGGAAGAGCAAATTGAACAGGGCAACGACCTGGAAACCTTTTTCGCTCAGGCGCCGGCGTTCAATCCGAATAGTTCGTTGATTACAGGCGTGGTGTGCGGTGTGCGCGTGGAAGAAATTGAAGATGCGCTGATGCAAAAAATTCGCTATTTAGACAAACTGATCGATGAACTGGCTAAAGGCAAAGCCATGCAGAAAATTTTGCGGCAATAAAGCAGATAACACTCAAGCGCTCTCCGCATGGAGGGCGCTTGATGATTTGCAAGTTCCAAGGTTTCGAAAACTATGAAAGGAAGAACAATGAAACTTTTCCTTGAAAAATTAATAAGGGGCTTGTTAAGAAGTATTTTTCAATTATTGAGTATATTATCCTTGTCAAGCCAGTTAGAAGGTTGTAACCAACAATCCATCTCAAACTGATCAGAATCTTCACCTGATTTTTTAATAAAACACCAGGATCATCCTAGAGAATCAAAAACGTTCCTTTTTCTAATGTGGAATAAAATTTTTTACATGAAATAAATAACGTGAGATAATAATCTGAATAATATAGGAGGGAAATATGACAAAAATTATTCAACTAGACATCAAAAATTATCGTGGAATTAAAGATTTATCTCTTTCTTTTTCACATAATCAAAACTTAATTTGCATCATAGGCCGCGGAGATAGTGGAAAAACGACAATATTGGAGGCAATTTCATCTGGAATGGTTCAAAAAAAGTGGACATATTTAATGTCCTGAAAGTCGTTCAAACTCAACAGGGCTACAATAGCCCAACGATGAATGCAATCTCTGGCGATTGTACCAAACTTCGATGAACTCAAAGATTGCCAATCGTGCTTCTGCTTTGGTTGTGAACACTCGATAAGCACACTCTCCTTTCAAGGTGGCAAAGAAACTCTCCATAGCCGCATTGTCATAGCAATTGCCAGTGCGGCTCATACTGATCCGGCACTGGGCTTTCTCCAACAATTTCAGGTAAACGTCGCTGGTGTACTGACATCCTCGATCCGTATGGTGGAGTAATTGAGCAGACGGACGGCGATTGATGACGGCCATCTCCCATGCTTTCTGTACCAAACTGGCATCCATTCGGTCAGCCATTGCCCAACCCACCACCTGACGGGAATACAGATCAAGAATACATGCTAAATACAACCAACCTTGCACCGTCCCAATGTAGGTGATGTCGCCTACCCATTTCTCATTCGGTCGAGAAGCCCTAAACTCCTGGTTCAACAAATTGGGCGCCACCCTGGCACCCGGTCGTTGTTTCGTGGTCTGTGGGTGCCATTTTGCTGCTTTTCTGGGTACAAGATTGGCTTTTTTCATCATCCGCGCTACGCGATACCGTGAAAAATCATACCCTCTGCGCAGCCAGTAATGCCGAATGCGCAGGCTGCCATAGGTTTTGCGACTGATCTCAAAGGCTTCACGAATTTTCTCCAGCAGTTCAGCATTCGCCTTTTCCCGGCTGCTCGTAGGACGCTGTTTCCAGGCATAGTAACCACTCCGTTGGACGCCAAGCACTTTGCACATCCGTTTGACCGAATACTCTTTCTCGTGCGCAGCCATAAAAGCGTACTTCAGCCGCTTTTTCGCGAGAAAATATTGAGTACTTTTTTTAAGATCTCTCGCTCCTCTTCGACATTCGCCAGCTCACGCCTCAAACGTCGAATCTCTGCTTTGGCGGCTTCCATGTCACTGGGACCAATTTGTACCGCTTCGCCTTCTTTTTCCAATATCTGGTAGCGGGCGCGCCATTTCAACAACAAGCCTGGTGTTATGCCCAATTCCTTCTCAATTTGCCCCGCTCCTTTTCCACTGCGTTTCAGCAGCTCCAAGGCCTCTGCTTTGAACTCCCGCGTGTATTCCCGATATTTCCTGTCGTTCATGCCTGATCTCCTGATTTTTCTAGTCTACCCGATCAGGACATTTTTTGTGTCCACTTTTTCGCTCATTTCCAACCTGAAAATGGGGGAGACAGATAAACTCCTCTCCTAAAATCCATTTTTGGATTTTGGGAGAGGTCGGGAGGGGGTTATTTCACCGGCAGAATCTGATAATCAAACTTGTAACCGGCGCTCTCGGCGGCTGCCTGGATTTTTGAGCGGATTTCTGCGTAGTTAAATTTGTAAGTAAAATCCTTGCCGAACTGTTTCGACTGCTCTTCAATCGATCCCTGGCGGCCGCCGCCAAAGGTGTTGTAGCTTTCCTTCTTGAAACCAAAGCCCCCCGACATGCCGCTGTCAAAGTCGCCGCCGGAAGATAAGCCCGAACTGGCTTCCATCAACATTTCAGAAAACCTGACCGTTTTGGCAGCCTCATCAACGCGCAGCTTCATGGAGTAGGTCAGTTTTTTGCTGGACAGAAAGGCTTTGCGCTCGGCAATGATGGTGGAAAATTCCCACAAACCTTTCTTTTCGTTCCACTTGCCGCGGTATTGATCCAACGATTGCTTGATAACATCCAGCAGAGTCGCCATTTTTGCCGTCCTTCTTGGTGTAAAAATATGGATAGGTTTTAATTATCATTATAAATCACAAGCAGAAATCGATTCTCAGGCAGAGGCGCAAGAGAAAAGGGGTCAGTGGTTGGCAGGCCGTACACTCCAACGAAATAGAATGGTATATTTTGTTTAAAATACCAACAGAGGAGACCAGTCATTATGGCAGCATTACCTGAAAAAGTGAGCCGGGCATGGGACAATCGACAAGACCCTGTTGTTTTAACAACTGTGGACAGGGATGGAAAACCCAATGCAATTTACGCATCCTGCGTGTCAAAATTCAATGAAGAAATTCTTATCGTTGCGGATAACTATTTTTCCAAAACACGAGAGAATATTCTTTCAGGCAGCCAGGGATCCATTCTTTTCATCACCAAAGACAGGCAATCCTTCCAGATAAAGGGCCGCCTGGAATACCTCAAAGAAGGGGCATTTTATGAAGATATGAAAAAATGGAATCCCAAAATGCATCCGGGGCATGCCGCCGCGGTTTTGAAAGTGGAAGAGGTGTATGCCGGCTCGGAAAGACTTGTTTAGGAACCCCGGCAGCGCGATCTTAGTCCCTCTGTCCTATCGAACGAAGTTCCTATGTGGAGCAAGTGAGAGGTCTTTTTTTTCACATAAAGACCTCTCGCATTCGCTCGAGGTGACATTGTTACACAATATTGTCAAATACAAGGCTGCACAGTGGAATTTCCGTACTCCTCTGTGTTCATCTGTGGTTTGCTTCACACGATGATACAATATTTATGTGACACCCTCTGCTCCCGAACCCCACCGCGACCTGCCCCTCGATCAAATACTCCAGGGCGATTGCACACGGGTGCTGGAGACCCTGCCCCCCAACAGTGTTGACCTGATCTTTGCCGACCCGCCCTACAACCTGCAATTGCGCCAGGAGTTATGGCGTCCCAATCGCACGCGCGTCAACGGCGTGAGCGACGATTGGGACCAGATCGGCAGCTTCGCCGAGTATGACGCTTTCACCGAAGCCTGGCTGCGCGCCTGCCGCCGCGTGCTGAAAGACAACGGCTCGCTGTGGGTGATCGGCACCTATCACAACATTTTTCGCGTGGGCGTTGTTTTGCAAAACCTGGGTTTCTGGATCCTCAACGACGTGGTGTGGATCAAATCGAATCCCATGCCCAACTTCCGCGGGGTGCGCTTCACCAACGCCCACGAAACACTCATCTGGGCGCAAAAAGAGCGCACCAGCCGGCACAACTTCAATCACCAGGCCATGAAGATGCTCAACGACAGCCTGCAAATGCGCTCCGACTGGTACCTGCCCATTTGCTCGGGGCGCGAGCGCCTGCGCGTGGACGGCGTGAAAGCCCATTCCACCCAAAAGCCCGAAAGCCTGCTCTACCGCGTGCTGATGGCCGCCACACAGCCCGGCGATGTGGTGCTGGACCCATTCTTCGGTAGCGGCACCACCGGCGCGGTGGCGCGCCGCCTGCGCCGCCACTGGATCGGCATCGAGCGCGATTCGGCCTACGTGGAACTGGCGCAGCAGCGCATCGCCGAAACTCCCGTTGGCGATGACGTGCCTTCCCTGTATAATACGCCCGACCCGCGCCAGCAGCCGCGCATCCCCTTTGGCTCCCTGTTGGAAAACGGCCTCTTGCAAGTGGGACAAACCCTGCACTTCGCCGCCGACCCGGCCGTCACGGCGCGGGTGTGCGCTGACGGCGCGCTGGAATTTGACGGTCAGCGCGGCTCGATCCACGCCGTGGCGCGCCTGATTCAACCCGGACCTGCCAACGGCTGGAAGTTATGGTGTTACGAAGACCCAACCACCCACGCGCTGCAGCCCATCGACCACCTGCGTCAACTGCTGCGCGAATCTGAATGAATGCGAGAATCTGATGAGTAAATCCCTTCCTTCCACTGAATTAACCCCCTGGAGCCTGAACGACCTGTTCCCGGCTATCGACAGCCCCGAACTGCAAGCCGCCTTTCAACGCATCGAAGACGGCAGCAAAGCATTTGAAACCCTGCGCGATCAGTTAAATCCCGACCTGCCCGTTGAAACCTTCCTCGACATGCTGCGCCGTATGGAAGACCTGCACCGCCTGGCTAACCGCATTTACAGCTACGCTGAATTGCTGTTTGCCGCCGACACGCAAAACCAGGCCGCCCAGGCGCTGCTGGCGCGCGTGGAGCAATCGCTGGCCGAAGCCAGCAACCGCACCCTGTTCTTCAGCCTGTGGTGGAAAGAGCTGGATGACGCCGCCGCCGAGCGCCTGATGCAGCCCAGCGGCGATTACCGCTACTGGCTGGAAGAGATGCGCCACTTTAAACCGCACACTTTGACCGAGCCGGAAGAGAAGATCATCAACCTCAAAGACGTGACCGGCGCCCGCGCGCTGCAAAACCTGTACGACTCCATCACCAACCGCTACACCTTCAACCTGGAGGTGGACGGCGAAAGAAAGGAACTGACCCGCGGCGAGTTGATGGTGTTCGCCCGCCACCCCGACCCCGACCTGCGCAGCCGCGCCTACAGCGAGTTGTACCGCGTGTATGCCAACGACGGTCCCATCCTGGGACAAATTTACCAGACCCTGGTGCGCGACTGGCGCACCGAGAACCTCAACCTGCGCCACTTCGACAGCCCCATGGCGGTGCGCAACCTGGCCAACGACATTCCCAACGAAGTGGTGAACACCCTGCTGGAAGTCAGCCAGCGCAACGCCCCGCTTTTCCAGCGCTTCTTCCAGTTGAAGGCGCGCTGGCTGGGCCTGCCCACCCTGCGCCGCTGCGACATCTACGCCCCGCTGGCCGCCTCAGACCGCAACTATGCCTACTCGCAGGCGGTGGATATGGTGTTCAATTCATTCAATGAATTTGACCCGCAATTCGCCGGCCTGGCCAGGCGCGTGTTTGACCAGAACCACCTCGACAGCGAAGTGCGCAAGGGCAAACGCGGCGGCGCCTTTTGCCTGACCGCCACCCCCGACCTGACCCCCTGGGTGCTGGTCAACTTCCAGGGCAAAATCAACGACGTCTCCACCCTGGCGCACGAACTGGGGCACGCCATTCACTCCATGCTGGCCGAGGGGCACACCGCCTTCACCCAGCACGCCTGCCTGCCGCTGGCTGAAACCGCCTCGACTTTTGG
>Ga0334889_1005113_pt1 | contig 11170 bp, 9 predicted proteins | sample GraSluR1_MG_2_FD_207222 | JGI IMG/M metagenome (GOLD analysis project Ga0334889, IMG submission 207222) | Sludge microbial communities from methane-producing bioreactor in Wageningen University, Netherlands - Granular Sludge_8_08-R1 | ecosystem: Engineered > Bioreactor > Anaerobic > Unclassified ... | reverse complement strand
ACTGACGCAGCTAGCCGCACGTTATTTTTCGGTCGGCCTATCGGGCGACAGGCCCGCCGTCCCGCGCCGCGGCTACCACCTGCAAAATCGCAGCAGCTGTTTTTCGCGCATACACCGGATCAAATACCAACGACGCATGATCGGCTTCACTCACGACCACATGCAGGCTATTGGTCGATAGGACGGCCAGTTCATCCTGCAATTGGCGCCATCCGTCAAAAGCTTCGCTGCCGGCCGTGACAACGGCAATAGGCAGATCACCCAGATCGCGATGCACTGCATTAGCGTAGGCGAAGTTCGCTTCAGACAGTCCGATCTCGTCCAGCAAACTCTCAAAATAGGCCGCACTTGACCACCAACTAGCGGCCTCAGCAAAGGACTGGGTTGGCAGATCGCCCATATCGAGCTTGCCACCCAGGTCAAAATAGAGCCGTGCAATGCCGATGCGGGCCAGCCACGGAAGAAATCGGGCTCTCGCAGTAAAGGCGCGCGCCGATTCCGCTAATTCAGGATAGCGCGCCTGTTGAGCCGGATGGGAGGCGTCGACGAATACGATGCCTCCTATTTCCTGCGGATAGGCAGTGGCAAAAAGCAAGGCATAAAGGCCGCCGATGGAGTGTCCAGCCATGACATAGGGCGGACTTTCACCTGCACCGACCAACAGCATGTGAAGGTTCTCCACACTTTGCGCCAGCCCGGATGCCGGAGCAGCTCCACTCCAGGCGCGACCCGCCCGGTCGTAAGCGCAGACACGCGTGAAACCGGCTACTTCAGGTTGCACCCACCCCCAATAAGACGATATCCCTCCGGACAGCGTATCCAACACGACTGTGGGCGAGCCTTCACCCACGCAGTATATGTGCATAGGATACCCGTTTACGTCTACCAATCGCCCCGGCGGCGGATAGCGTCGTGCATCCACTGCTGCTCCAATCCATTGGTAGACCAGGCCCGTCGCCATGAGTGCACCGAGACCCAGCAGCGCCAACTTGATGATGCCCCTCAACCGGCGACGACGCGTTGGCGGCCGTTTTGGTTTCACCGCACGCTGATCCATACCCATATCCTCCCGGATCCACGACGCCCTTTTGCCCTGTTGAGGCTACGCAAATTGCCTGTTTGGCTATCGGGTCATGATAATACAGTATAATTAAGCAGATGTACATAGGTTCGTAAACAACCAGGCACGCGTGTTGGCTTTCTTGAGATGGGAGAAATCGGCGAGTGCATCTGGCTGAGTTCATTTAGACGATTGACGGCCATCAACACGCTAGCCGAGCACACCCGTAGAGTTGAGAAAGCCCAATTAAGGAGGAATCAAATGATCTACGAAACCTTGCCGAACGGCCTGCGAATTCCGCTTCTTGGCTTTGGCACTTGGCAGATGGGCGGCGCATCCAGCGCAGACCGCTCGCACGACAAGGAACTGGTCGCGGCCATGCGCCAGTTTATCGACATGGGTTACACCCACATCGACACCGCCGAAGGGTACGGCGCGACGCACACCGAGGAGCTGGTCGGCCAGGCGATCAAAGGCTACGACCGCAACGATCTCTTCATCACGACCAAAGTATCGCCCGAACACCTGCGCTACGATGACGTGCTGCGCTCCTGCGCCGGCAGCCTGCGCCGTCTCGGCGTCGACTTCGTAGACCTATACCTGATCCACTGGCCCAACAGCTCCATCCCGCTCGAAGACACCTTCCGCGCCCTCAACCAACTCGTACGCGAGGGCAAGGTCAAGCATGTAGGCGTCAGCAATTTCGACTTGCCGCTCATGGAGCAGTCTATGCGTCTGTCCGAGACCCCGATCCTGACCAACCAGGTGCGCTACAACCTGCTCCACCGTGAGCCGGTGCAGAACGGCGTGCTCGCCTACTGCCAGGAGCACGACATCCTGCTCACCGCCTATTCTCCGCTCAAAGACGGCGTGCTGCGGCATCCGCAAGTCGTAGAGATCGCACGGCGTCACGGCGTTTCTCCCGCCCAGGTGGGGCTCCGTTGGCTAATGGACCAGCCGCGCGTGATCACCATCCCCAAGACGAGCGATGTGGCGCATGCGCGGGACAACTTCGCCTCGCTCACCCTCGAACTGAGCGCCGAAGACACGGCCAAGCTCGACGCGATTGGGTAGCAGCAGCGCGTACTCGAAACACAAGGAGAGAAGAACGGAAATGGGACTGCTGCAAGAGAAGGTCACGATTATTACTGGCGCGGGCACAGGCATCGGCAAAGGTATTGCCCGCGCATTTGCGCGCGAAGGCGCCTCGCTGATCCTCGCCTCTCGCAACCGCGCGAACTTGCAAACGACCGCGGCGGAACTGGCGCCCACTGGCGCGCCCATCCGCGTCGCGCCCACGGACGTCACCGACGAGGGTCAGGTCAGCGCCCTCTTCGCTGCCGCCCTAGAGCAATTCGGCCGCGTCGACATCCTGATCAACAACTCGGGGACGTTTGACGGCGGCCCGCTCGAAGAACTCACGCTGGAGACCTGGCGCAAGGTGCTGGATGTCAATCTAACGGGGCCGTTCCTCTGCGGTCGTGAGGCTATGCGCGTCATGAAACGCCAGGGCGGCGGGCGTATCATCAACATCGGCTCCATCTCGGCGCAAATGTGCCGCCCCAACGCCGCGCCTTACAACACCACCAAGCACGGCCTGGTCGGGCTGACCAAGTCGATGGCGCTCGAAGGCCGCGACTTCAACGTCGTCGCCAGCATGCTACACCCCGGCAACGTGCTCACCGAGCGCCGCGCAGCCAGTGACAGAAATCAAGATCAGGAGCCGATGATGACGGTTGACGAGTTGGCTGCCGCCGCGGTCACGATGGCGTCTCTGCCGCTGCACGTAAACATGCTCGAGGCCATCGTCCTGCCCACGCAACAGGCGTATCTCGGCCGAGGTTGACGCCTCAGCAGCATCTCTGCGCCACGAATTGCACGAAGCATCTTTCGGACTCGTTCGAACTATTCGTGCAATTCGTGGCATGTCCTGAAATAGCGTGTTCGCAATGTGTCCGTTATTCTGAAGCGAGCGTAAGCGAGCTGAAGAATCTCGCAATATTAGAGGCGCGGATCTTCTCTTAGGAACCCCAAGCACATAGTGCGCCTCCACCAACCCCTTAACCCTACATGACTTGCGGCCCAAGATAGCCGGCGGGCAGATCCTCCGGCATGCGCAGCAGCCTGACCGCCTCCGGCAGACAGGCCAACACGTCGCTCGCAGTCATGCCGTCCTCCCCGATAGCCGAGGCAGCAAGATCACCGGCTAGGCCGTGCACAAAGACGCCCATACGCACCGCGTCCTCGACCGGCAGCCCCAGCCCGGCCATCGCCGCGATGCTGCCGGTCAGTACGTCGCCCGAACCGGCCGTCGCCATGCCGGAGTTGCCCGACAAGTTCACGTAAACGCGCCCATCCGGATACCCAACCAGACTGTGTGCACCCTTCATCACCACTATCGCCATAAGCTCACTACACACAGCCCTCAAGGTCGTCACCGGCTCCGCCTCGATCTCCGGCACAGAGCGACCGGTGAGCCGCGCCATCTCGCCCATGTGCGGCGTCAATATCGTCGACGCGCTGCGCAGGCGCAGGCAGTCCGGAGCCTGATGCACCGCGGTCAGACCGTCGCCGTCGATCAGCAACGGCTTATCAATCTTCACCGCCAGTTCACGCACCAGTTGCTGCGTTTCCTCATACAGCGACAGCCCAGGCCCCATCACGACGAAATCCATCTTGTCGATTATGTCGAGCAGATCCGCCTGATTGGACAGCGCCAGGCTGCCCGCCTCGGTCTCGCACTGTGGCAGGTAGACGATCTCACCGCCGTGGCTCGCCAGAACCGGGGTTAGCGAGCGCGGCGTCGCCAGCCGCGCATAGCCCCCGCCCGCCTTGAGAAACGACATCGCCGCGTAATACGGCGCCCCGTAGTAGCTGGCCGCACCGGCAATGAACAGCGCCTGCCCAAACGAGCCTTTATGCCCGGCTGGGTTGCGCTTGGGCAGCGCCAACGGCGCGTTGACCTCGATCTGCAGCGCTTCGTCCTCTGTCAAGGCGGGCGGGAAAGAAATGTGACTGACGAAGAGTCTGCCCCCCAATTTGTAGCCCGGGTAGAGCAGGTTGCCGATCTTGGGCAAACCAAAGGTCACCGTGTAGTCCGCCTGTACGGCTATCCCCATTGCCCGCCCCGTGTCGCCGTTCACGCCCGATGGGATGTCGATGCTTAACACAGGCAGCCCGCTGCGCCTCACCCGCTCAATCACCTCCGCGTAAAGCCCCTCCACCTCGCGTGTGATGCCCGTACCCAACAGCGCGTCGACCACGCCGCCTGCCCACGCTAGATCCTCGCCCAGTCCGCCGATCTCGCCAAGAGCACTTATGTCAATCCCTAGATTCTGCGCAATCGACCAATTGAGTTTCGCCGCCCCGGCATAGCGTTCCGGATCGCCGTACACTCGCACTCGCACCGCCGCGCCTGCAGAGCGCAGATGCCGGGCGACCACCAGCCCGTCGCCGCCGTTGTTGCCGCCGCCGCACAGTATCAGCGCACGGCGATTCCGCCCGTCCATCTCTTGCAGCCAGACCCGCGCCGCCGCCGCCCCGGCGTTCTCCATCAGCAGCGCCTCGTCGATCCCATAGGTCCGAATCGCCGCCTGGTCCATGGCCCGCATCTGTTCTACCGTGCTGATCTTCATCTTGATTCCTCTAGGGCGCTCGAACTGCGCCGCATTACAAACGAATCTCGTACAACCCACGCGCCCATCTATGAGGTGCGGGCTTCCTATCGGCCACATCCCAACCCGCATGCCTACTGAAAAGCCAGCTGGCTGAAGCGCCTATCACGCCTGCGCCATCAGATATCACTTCTCCTCGGCATACTGCATATTGGCGCGCTCACCCTCTCAGATTACAATGGGGCATCGATCTATCGCAACCTGCTTAGGAGGAATGCCATGCCGAACAAGATCCGCTGGGGACTGCTCTCCACAGCCAACATCAACGATGCGCTGATCGATCCGATCCGCCAGGCCAAACGCAGCGAGCTCGTCGCAGTCGCCAGTCGCGACGCAGCCAAAGCGAGAGCCTATGCAGACGACAAAGGCATCGCTAAAGCCCACGGCGGCTACGAAGCGCTCCTCGCCGACCCCGACGTCGACGTCGTCTACATCTCGCTGCCCAACGCGCTGCACTGCGAGTGGACGGTCAAAGCCGCACAAGCCGGAAAGCATGTCCTCATCGAGAAGCCTGCCGCGGTCACGCTCGACGAACTGGACCGCATGATCGACGCCGCCACAGCAGCAGGCGTCACCGTCTTCGAGGCCTTCATGTACCTGCACCATCCCCAGACGCGTACGGCTATTGACATGGCGCGCTCCGGACGGCTAGGCCGCATCCAAACCGTCAGCAGTTGGTTCCACTTCTACCTGCCCCCTGCAGACAGCAGCAACATCCGCCTCAGCGCCGACCTGACGGGCGGCTCGCTGTGGGATGTGGGCGTCTATCCCAACAGCCTGGCGATCACGCTGATCGACGACGGCGCGCCCGCCGAAGTCTGGGCGCAGCAGATCATAGGCGAGACCGGCGTCGACGTCGCCATGCGCGCCCAACTGCGCTTCGCTGGCGGCGCAGTCGCCCAGGTATCCAGTGGCTTCCGCACGCCATTTCGCGAGGGGGCTCACATCGTCGGCGATAAGGGCATGCTAGAAATTGTGGAACCGTGGAAGCCCGGCGTCAACGGCGTCGAGAGCGTCATGACCTTCACCGCCATCGACGGCAAGCATGAGAAGATCGTCACCCCGGCCGTCAGTCCCTATCTATGTGAGGTAGAGGCGATGGAAGCCTGTATCCTTGACAGCGCGACGCCGGTTGTGCCGCTCAGCCGCAGTCGCCACTTTCTACAGAGCGCACTAGCGCAATACCGCTCGGCTGCCACCGGCCAAGTCGTCGCCATTGATTAGCATCGGGAGACGAGCCCGTATCCGCCCTGACATTACCATCTGTTAAGAAGGAAAAACAAGCGGCGCCGGTTTGTTATCCGGCGCCGCCGTTCTATCTCCTAAGGCTGTTCAAACTAGATTTGGTCAGCGCTGCCCCTGCGAAGACGACTTGCGCAGCGCCAACACGCCCCCCGCCACGGCCAGCAGCGCTAGCGCAGCGGCAATAGCGATCACGACCGGATTCGTCGCAAAGCCGCCCGTGGCCGGCAGTTGCTCAGGCGCAGGCGCCTCCTCGGCCGGTTCCTCGGTAGCAGCCGGTGCAGCGGCCATCTCTTCGGCCGGCTCCTCGGTAGCCTCAGCCTCGGCAGCCTCTTCTTCGACCGGTTCCTCAGTAGCGACCGGTTCAGCAGCCTCTTCGGCCGGCTCCGCAGTCGCCTCCGCCGCGGCCGCCGCCTCAGTCGATGCGCCTTCCTCTGCCTCGGCGCCTTCAGCATCGGACGCAGCCACGCCGGTGAACATCACCACTGCGCCGGAGCCTGGAGCGCCCACGCCGTTGATGGTTACGTAGGCGTCGCCCGCCTCGTCGAAGTCAACCGAAGTCGGGAACGACAGTCCTTCCACAACCGGCGTCGAGCCGTCGCCCTCAGAGATTCGGATGATTGCGCCGCTGTTCAGCGTCGGGCCTTGATCCGTAAATACGGCGAACTGCACCGCATACAGATTGCCGTCGGGCCCGGCCGTAAGGTCAGTGAGCATCGTCAGCCCTGTGGCATAGTCGCTCACCTCACCCGCGGCATCGACCTTCACCACCTTAGCCGAACCGGGAATGAACGGCGCGCCGCTCAACAACGAAACATAAGTGTTGCCGTCTGCGTCAAACGCCACGCCGGTCGGAACCGGATCGGTCAGCATTTCGCCGCCGCGATTCGGGTTCGGGAAGACGCCGGGCATCGCGTCGAACGTAGCGACCCACTCCACAGCGCCGGTATCGGGATCAACCGTAAAGAGGGAATTGGCGCCGGCGTCCGCCACCCACAGGTTGCCGTCCGGGCCAGCCGCCAGACCATACGGATGGGAATGCACTTGCACGCCGTCGGGGTTGGTCGTCCGCTCGATTTCCCAAACGTCGGCAGCCGTCGTCGCTTCGCCGTCGGCGATCTCGACGACGACGCCCATCAGAGGCAGCGCCTCATCGCCCAACACGCCCAGCCATTCGCCGCTCGTCGCGTAGAGTCTGCCATCCAGCAGCGCCAGCCGCGCCCCGCCGACGAAATCCTCGCCGACATGCACGGATGGCAAGACGGCTGCAACGTTCTGCTCGCCGTCCGGCGTCACCTCGACCACGCGTGCCGTCTCGCCCATCATCGCCTCGACCACTTGGCCGCTGACGGGATCCACCATTTCGATGGTGGTATCTCCACCGACGCCGCCTTCAATGACCCATATGCTGCCGTCCGGCGCGACCAACACGCCCTGCGGTCCGTTAAGGCCCTCGGCGACGACCGTTCCTTCGTCTTGGGCCAATACTACCGCACCAGGCATGACCAACCCAGCGACCAAGCCGATCACGAGCAGACCGGCAACAAGCGCTCTCTTAATCATGTGTGTTCTCCTTTGACTACTCTGTTTTGTGTTGCGCTGTTTCGACAACCGCCTAACTGAGCACAGCCGGCATCGCAGCATAGCGGCAAGTACATAGGTGCAACCGTCCAACCTGTTTCCTGAGCATCGCCTTGTGTCAACTTGGCATTTCCCATGTCACCAACGCGTCATGCGCTCCGCCGCCTCTGGTTCTGATAGGTTCCTCTCGCCTCGTTGTCAGCAACGACGGTTATTCTCTCCAGTGTTCACTATACGTGCGTACGTGTACGCGCCGTTATTGCTGCGCCAACAGAAATGCCGTTAACGCAAGCAGGTCCTCTTCGCTCAGATGAGTATAGGGCGGCATCCTATGCGAACTGCTTGCATACCCATCTACGATGAAAACCTCAGGTTTTACCAGACTTTCGTACAAGTATTCCTCCGCGTTTGTCGCGCCGCCCGAATAGTTCGCAGCCGTGATGCGCTCTTCAGCAATCGTGCCCATGCCGTCATGCTCAGGCCCAAACCGGCCTGTTGTGCCGGCTGCGCCTAAGGCATGGCAGATGCCGCAATACTGCGCCCGGTAGACTTCCAGCCCGCGCTGGACCAGCGCCTCGTCCAGGATCGCTGCGGGAGGGGCCGTCGGCTCGCTTACCGCTGCGTCGGCTCCAGCGACCTCCGCAACGCCTGCAGGCTGAATGTCCGCCTGCGTCTCGGCAACGACAACCACATCGGACTCCGCCTCGCCGGCCGGCGCAACCCCGCTCACCGCTTGGACCGGTTGGCAGGCTGCGCACGCCAGCGACAGCAGCCCTGCCAGCAAGACCAATCGGAACAGATGCGCCGGACGATGGAAACGTCCCCTCCGGCTAATAATCGGTGCATTTTCGTGCATACATTGTGCGCTCCTCTCTCTGTGCTCAGGCAAACGAGGCACAGTATAGCACTTGTCCAGTTTCCGCCAAAGAGCGATTCACGCGAACGGGCGCGTCCAGAAAATCAGGCGCGCCCGTTACTGCATCATCGTACCCTCCAGACAGTCTGCGGCATCTTCGGCGCAGCCTGTCGCTTGCCGCCGGCCTACCGAGGTTCGACTGCCCGCCGCGCGGCGACGAGATTCGCCGTAGGCGCAGTGATCGGCGTCACGCAGCCAGTGCCGAGCACAAAGCGCCTGCCGCCCGTAGCGACCAGCGCCGCGTCCGCCTCGGCCTGGATCGACTCGGGCGTGCCGCGCAGCATCGTCTCCCACTGGCGCAACCCGCCACACAGCGCCTTGTCCGTGCGTGTCATTGCCTCCGCCAATGTGGGCGGCGTCTCCGTATCATGCCAGTTGATCAGTTCCGCCGGATAATCCGCCGCCATGTCGAACATCACGTTCGTCCCGTGCAGGTGGATCAGCCGGAACCACATCCCCTCGGTCGCCTGGAGGATTCGCAGGTCGAGCGGGCGACCGAACTCACCGTATTCCGCCTCGGTGAGCAGATCGTAGCTGGCATGTTGCATCGCCAAGAATATGCCTGCCGCGCCCGTCGACTTAAGCGCCTCGATGAAGCGCACGATCGACTCGGTGATCGCAGCCAGCCCGGCCTTCACCGCGTCCGGGTGTTGGCGCAGATCCGCAATCAATCGGTCTCCGGCTAGGTTCTTGGCCTGAGATAACGGGTTAAAAATCGTCTGGATGAACGGAACCTCATCGCCGAATTCCTGGCCGATGAGCCGGTTTGCCTCGAGCACCTCACCTTGCAGCCCGGTCCTCGGCTCCAACGGCTTAAGTTTCGCCCAGTCCTCAGCCGTTTGAATCACGCGCGGTCCCCACTGATAGGTCCCCTCCTCGTTGCCGCGCCAGGAGGCCTCGGCCCCATACGCGGCTACGCAATAATTGCTGTTCGGCGTGACCTTGATGAAGTCGTAGTCATAGGTCTTCTGAAAAGTGATCGTTGCGCGCGCCAATTCATCGCCCCATAGGTCGTCAATCGGCCAATGCCGCCACAAAGCCACAGCGGGCCGGTCCGTCTCCGCGCCTGCAAATGTCGCTTCCAGCCTGGCGCGCTTACTCATCGATTTCGTCATCCGGTTCCTCCTGCCGAACTATCGCGGCTGGCTATTCTCCACACGCCGCACATCTCCTCGCCTACGTCTGCCCAGATGTGACAGCCGCGGCCGCCTCCCGGATCAGCCGCCACGCCTTTTCCACGTGACGGCGCTCCGTGTTCGTCTGAGCGATGCTCATGCGCAGCGTCAAGCGGTCGTCCAACTTGGTATGTGTCAAGTACATCTCACCGCCGGCATTGACGCGGTCCATGATCGCCTGATTGATCGCATCGCCCCCGCGGTGGCGGAAGCAGGCCACGTTGAGCGGCGCCGGCGCGGCCAGCTCGAAGTCTGCGTCTTCCTCCACCCAGCGCACGAATTCCTGCGCAATCTCCACATGCCGGCGCACATGATAGCGCAACCCCTCCAGCCCGTAGTGCCGGATCACGAACCACAGCTTCAGGCTGCGGAAACGCCGGCCAAGCGGCACGTGCCAGTCCCGATAGTCGATCACCGCGCCCGACTCCGTGGCCTTGTTGCGCAGGTATTCGGGCAGAATGCTCAACGTCTTGATCAGCGTCTTGCGGTCGGCCACAAAAAAGCAGTCGCAATCGAAGTTGGTGAACATCCACTTATGCGGATTAAAAGCATAGCTGTCCGCCAGTTCCAACCCGTCGTGGATGTAGCGAAACTCAGGGCAAAGCGCAGCCGTGCCCGACATAGCGCCATCCACGTGCAGCCAAAGGCCGTACCTCCGGGCGATCTCGCCGATGGCGCGCAGCGGGTCGAGCGCGTTCGAGGAGGTCGTGCCGACGGTGGCGGCGACGTAGAACGGGACCAACCCCTGCGCCAAATCCGCCTCAATCTGCTCCTGCAGCCGGTCGGGGCGCATCGCATATTTCTCGTCGACGTCGATGATGCGCAAGTTGCCGCGCCCGATACCCGCGATCATGGCGGCCTTCTCGATAGACGAATGGCCTTGCGACGAGGCATAGGCGATCAGCCGCCCGTCGCAGCCGCGTTCGTTCGAGGCGAACCCCGTGACGCGTTCGCGCGCGGCCAGCATCGCGCACAGCGTAGCGCCAGACGCCGAATCCTGGATCACGCCGCCGCCCTCCCCGCTGGAGAGGAACTTCTCCGGCAGATCCAGCATCTTGACAACCCAGTCGAGTACGTGCGTCTCCACCTCGGTGCAGGCCGGGCTGGTCGCCCAGATCATACCCTGCACGCCCAGCCCCGACGACAGCAGATCGCCCAGAATGGCCGGGCCCGATGCGTTCGCCGGAAAGTAGGCGAAGAAGTTGGGCGACTGCCAGTGCGTAATGCCGGGCATCACCACGCGGTCGACGTCGGCCAAAATAGCCTCGAACGTTTCGCCTTCCTGCGGCGGATCCGGCGGCAACATGCTGCGCACCTCGCCAGGCTTCACCTGGGATAGCACCGGATACGATTCGATCTGCTCATAGTAGTCTGCGATCCAATTCACCACGGCGCGGCCGGCCTGCCGGAACTCATCCGGCGTCATGTGGAAATTCGGGGAGTCGTTCATGGTTCTTCCTATGGGTTGGCGTGTCTTTGTATGGACCAATCTACGGATCCATCTGTGGGTCAATGAGGCTGT
>Ga0334889_1005105_pt1 | contig 11178 bp, 9 predicted proteins | sample GraSluR1_MG_2_FD_207222 | JGI IMG/M metagenome (GOLD analysis project Ga0334889, IMG submission 207222) | Sludge microbial communities from methane-producing bioreactor in Wageningen University, Netherlands - Granular Sludge_8_08-R1 | ecosystem: Engineered > Bioreactor > Anaerobic > Unclassified ... | reverse complement strand
CAGGATTGTTTTTGATATTTTCCATTTCTTCATAGAAGTCGGATCCCAGGAAGTATTTCTTTGGCGGATCTATCTTTTCGCCCTTTGCCAACTTCGCAAGTCCGGCTTTTACCTTTTCGGGTCTTGCGGGAAGCTCATATATCCTTACACCGCAGGCATTGTTGATGGCATTTATTACTGCCATATGTCCTGCCGACTGGAAGGCTTCGGAAGCTCCGGATGAACCGTAGGGGTTGGTGCTTCTGGGATTTTCAAGATGTATAAGGTTGAAATCATCAGGTACTTCTCCTATTGGAAGCAGTCCTGCACCGGCCATATTTGAGTGTTTTTTTACATCGTCATAATCCTCTGTTAGAGCAAATCCCATGCAGTGTGAGAGACCGCCGTAGGCCTGGCCGTCAACGGATGTTGGATTTCCTATGACTCCCACATCATCAACGGATGTGTAACCGATTACTTTTGTTTTTCCTGTGGCAACATCTACTTCTACTTCAGCCAGGAATAAACCGTAAGTATATGCAGGAGTTGGATTTCCTACTCCTGTATTTGGATCCAAAGCACAAAGGGTAGGATCTGTAACATTTTCATACTGAGCTTCGTAACGGAGGGGCAAGCCCTCTGCCACCATTTCATCATATGTCCTGTATGTGCCGTCGGGCTTCTTCATGGCATTTATCATTTTGTCAGCTGCCAGCTGGGATGTCTTGCTGTTCATGTAATGTTGTCTTGAAGATGCGGATGCACCTGAATCGACTCCGTTCTTGCTGTCATTCTGCCTCAGGATTATATCTTCTTTTTTGACGCCGAGAGGTTTAAGGGCCTGGAGGGTACACTGCAGTGAGCCGGAATCTCCGCCCTGTCCCTGATCCTGCCATGTGTCATATTTTATGAATTTGCCGTCGGGAGCGATCTCGATTGCCAGTGTGCATTGGTCTTCATTACCTTCGGTAACATTGTATCCGCCCCATGCGATACCTACACCTCTTCTCTTTTCGGGGGTATCTTCTTTCTTGGCTCTCTCTACAGCCTTGTCATATATGGGCTTCATTGTTTCCATGATCTGTTCCATGGGGTAATCCACAAAAGGATACTGATTGACATTAAGGTCTCCTTCTCTGGCTATGTTTCTCCATCTGAACTCGAAAGGATCCATTCCGATCTTTTCGGCCATCATATCCATCATTGCTTCGGAACATGTATAAGCCTGAGGTGACCCGTATCCTCTGTATGCAGTCCCGTAGGCGTGGTTTGTTGTTGCTACTCTGGAAAGCCCCATTGCATTTGGAACATTGTATGGGAAATATGTGAATCTGGCCGTTCTCCAGGTAAGGTCATCTCCCAGCTCATCATAAGCACCGTGATCAAGTCCGAAGTCCCATTCCGCAGCTATGATCTTGCCGTCTTTGTCGCAGGCCAGTCTGGAATTGCTGAATGAGGGGGCTCTTTTGCCTGAGTAAGCCATGAACTGGTCATAGGTCATGGAAAGAGCCACAGGCATATCATCACATGCCATGCATGCTATGGCTGCCAGGGAGTAAGTAGCACTTGCTATGCCCCATCCGAAGGAGCCTCCTGTGGGATTTTCGATAACTCTTACTTTTTCGGCATCAAGGCCTGTTGCCTCCGCTATATCACCCACGTTTGCCCCTATTGCCATGGCTTTGCAGTGGACTGTCAGAAGATCGTCATCCCCCCAGTAAGCTTGTACTGTATCGCCTTCGATGGGCATATGAGGTTCTCTCTGGGAATAGAAACTGCCTTCAACCACATAAGGAGCGTCTTCAAATAATTTTGGAGTATCATGCCCTGCTCCTTTAAGTGTGGGCTGCAGGTTCCACATATTTGGATGGTCGTCGTGGATACGAACGGCATCGGGCATAACAGCTTCAAGATAGTTGAGATATTCGGGCAGCTGTTCGTATTCTATGGTCACTTTTTCTGCGGCAGCCTGTGCATGTTCTTTTGTGTCTGCCACGGCCAGAGCAACGCAGTCACCGTAGTTGAATATCTTGTCTTCAGCCAGAAGTATATGAGACTGCTCTGTTGCCAGGCACCTGGCTGTGAACTGGAACATATTCAATCTGTTTGAGCCCTTGACGTCCTTGTGGGTCACTATTTTGTAAACACCGGGCATCTTTTCCGCTTCTTCAGTATTGATCTTCTTTATTTTTGCGTGGTGAGTCACTCTGGGCTGTACCATTACTGCATGAAGTGAGTTGGCAGGCATCTTGAGTTCCACATCGTCGCCGTAATCACATACACCGCAGACCTTGGCCAATGCTGCCGGACGAACGATGGGTTTTCCGTAGTAATCACCGGGCTTGCCCTCGTAAACCATAATGTCTTCTATAGAACACTCACCCCTTACTACTTTTGCTGCTTCCATAACAGAATTGACTATCTGTTTATATCCTGTACAACGGCATAGATTTCTGTTTTTATGGAACCAGTCTCTTACTTCTTCCCTTGTGGGATCGTTATTTTGTTCAAGCAATGCATAAGCAGCTACAATGAATCCGGGTGTACAGAATCCGCACTGTACAGCACCGTGATGCATGAAAGCCACCTGCAGCGGGTGAAGATGTCTGGGAGTTCCGATGCCTTCTATCGTCAGAAGTTCACTGTACTCTTCCACCTTGGCGATCTTCTTTATGCAGGACTTGGTCAGTTTCCCGTTCAGGAGAACTGTACAGGATCCGCATACGCCTGTTCCGCAACCTACTTTTGTCCCGGTAAGACCCAGACGTCTTACCACATCGGCAAGAGTGTCTTTTTCGGGATCGCAGATGAACGTACGGTCAGCGCCGTTGATGTTCAGCGTCATTTTCCTTAATTTCATAATATTTTTGCCTCCTATTACAAATTAATCCGACTGAATGTAACGTTTTTTGATATTACATTATATATATTGTTACTTTGCTAATATTCTATCAGTTTTTTAATACCTGTGTCAATACTCATAACGTTTAGTTTTTAAACAACTTTGCGGTTTTCAGGAAACTTTCGCGTTTTGCTCAAAAAGAAAAAATCAAGGGGAGGAAGAGTATCACTGAACATAGTACTATTGGTATGAGCACAGGCTGAATAGATGAAATATATAGTTTTACAAGTCAATAGAAAATAACAATTATCTTTTGTTGTATTTATATAATATCATTAAGTGACAATAATCGAATATTTATTTTAACAGTTGGATACAGGAGGAAAAAAATGACGGATAACAAAAAAATGTGGGGTGACCTGGGCATGGATCTGGAATTGCATGACCAGCTATGTGAAGTTCTTCCCCAAGCTTTCGGCGATGTTTTTTTATCTCAGGAAGACAGGCCAAAAGGAATGGACTATTACAACATGGTTGTGGCAGATATCCACGGGATACGCCCTTCTGAGTTATTGGAACATCAAAAAAAAGGCGGAAAGGTTTTCGGTACATTCTGCATTTATGTACCTGATGAAATCATTTTTGCAGTAGATGGCATAGCCACAGGTCTTTGCGGAGGATCGCAGTTTTGGGTACCGGGAGGAGAGAAGGTCCTGCCAATAAATACATGCCCTTTGATCAAAGCGTCTGTCGGAGCAAGGCTGGACAAAACATGTCCGTTTTTCAGGATAGCAGACATGTATATCGGAGAGACCACCTGTGATGGTAAGAAGAAGGCCTGGGAGATATTAAGCGAAGATGTGGAAACTCATGTTATGGATCTTCCTCAGATGAAACGGGCCAAGGATATAGAAGCATGGGCACAGGAAATCAGTATATTAAAAGAAAAAGTTGAAAAAGAAACAGGCAAAAAAATAACTGCAGAAAAGCTTTCCGAAAGCATAAAGCTCATTAATGGCAAGAGAAAAGCATTGCAGAGATTGTATAATTGCCGCAAAAAAAGCAATTTGCCCATCACCGGAACGGATTCTCTGCTGATTTCTCAGATCGCATTTTATGATGACCCGAAAAGATTTACAGAAATGACCAACGCACTTTGTGACGAACTGGAAAAAAGAATCGAAGATGGATTCAGCGTTGTCGGAAAAGATATTAAACGGATCATGCTTACAGGAACGCCTCTTGCCATACCCAACTGGAAACTGCATAATATTATTGAGACCAGCGGCGGTGTTGTTGTTTGCGAGGAAATGTGTACGGGCACAAGATATTTTGAGAACCTGGTAGATGATACAAAGGAAACTGTAGATGACCAGATACAGGCGATAGCTGAACGTTATATGAATATAAACTGTGCATGTTTTACTCCTAATACAGGAAGGATAGATGATATTATAAGGCTGGCGAAGGAATATGATGCGGACGGGGTCATCGATGTCAATCTGAAATTCTGCAACCTTTATGATACTGAAGGCTATTTTGTGGAACGCGAACTCAAAAAAGCAGGGATCCCGGTGCTGGGACTTGAAACAGACTATACAGACAGCGATGCACAGCAGCTTCGCACAAGGATAAGTGCATTTATTGAAATGCTGAATGGTTAGTAAATAATGAAAAGGGTATATTGATATATGCAGAAAGTCCAACATTACATTCTGTTTTCAAATCATGAAAGGGCCATACGACTCTATAAAAAACTGGCTTTAGAAGAAATCGAGACCACTATCGCACCAACTCCAAGATCGATCAGTAAATGTTGTGGTGTTTCGCTTATGGTGGAAGAAAAAGATCTGGAGGCAATAAAGATCTGTGCAAAAGAAAACAGTATAGAGATCCTGAAAATAGCAAAAATCAAACAGGATTTTGACCCGAAAAGAAACCGGTACTGCTGAAAGGAAAAAATGAATGAATTATATAGGAATAGATATCGGATCAACAGCATCGAAAGTTGTGGTAAAAGGTGATAGGCAAATGAAATTTGTCCTTCCTACGGGATGGAACGGCAAAGAAACATCTCAACTTATCAGAGAAAAGCTAAAAGAAAAAGGGATCGATGTTCTTTCAGAAGACATAAAGGTGGTTGCTACGGGATATGGGAGCATAGCCGTTGATTTTGCCGACAAAATAATTACAGAGATAACCTGTCATGCCAGAGGAGGAAGGGAACTAAAGGGAGATAATTGTACGATAATTGACGTAGGCGGGCAGGACACCAAAATAATCATTTTGGAAAACGGCATCGTCAAGGATTTCATAATGAATGACAAATGTTCAGCGGGTACCGGAAAATTCCTTGAGATAATGGCCAACAGACTGGGAATTACACTGGATGAACTCTTTGTTATGGCAGAGCAAGGCAAGGCTATACCGATAAACTCTCTTTGTACAGTATTTGCCGAGTCAGAGGTAATAAATTATATTGGAGAGGGACGCAAAAAAGAGGATATTGCAGCAGGAACAGTTGATTCGGTCGCATCGAAAGTTGCACAGCTCACCATGCGAAAACAAGTATTCGGAGATACGATCCTGACGGGAGGGATAAGTCACAGCAAGTATTTTGCAGGCAGATTATCTCAGAAAATAGGCAAAAATGTTGAGACAACTGAAAAGGGACGATATGCGGGAGCATTGGGTGCGGCATTACTAGCTAAAGAAAAGTCAGTGTAAACTGACTTTTTTTTAGCTGAAGTTGACAGAGCAAAGGCAAAGAAGTATGCTAAAATTCAAAGATAAAATCAGAAAAAACATGAAAGGAGCACAGGGATGAGGATAGTAATAAACGGATTCGGAAGAATAGGCAGACTTGCATTCAGAGAAGTCTTTGAAAATAAAAACATGGAGATCGCAGCCATAAATGATTTGGGAGATCCTGAAATGCTGGTCCATTTACTGAAATATGACAGTGTTCAGAGAATGTTTGCAGCAACAGATGATGAACCGTTCGGCCTTCATGCAGGCCATACAGCCACTGCAGGAGAAGGATATATCATTGTTGACGGTATCAAAATAAAAACATTCAAGGAGGCGGACCCAAAAAACCTTCCCTGGAAGGAGATGGGAATAGATGTGGTACTGGAGTGCACAGGATTCTTCACATCCAAGCAAAAAGCAAATGCCCATATAGAAGCGGGAGCAAAAAAAGTTGTTATATCGGCTCCGGCAGGGAATGATATACCAACAATCGTCTATGGGGTCAACCACGATATTTTAACAGAAAAAGACAACATAATTTCAGGAGCTTCCTGCACCACAAATTGTCTTGCACCCATGGCAAAAGTACTTAATCAGTACAGGGAACTGAGGACAGGCTTTATGACGACCATACATGCATATACCGGGGATCAGATGATACTTGACGGTCCCCACAGAAAAAACGATTTCAGGAGAGCAAGGGCGGGAGCCATAAATATAGTTCCAAACAGCACAGGGGCCGCAAAAGCTATCGGACTTGTCATACCGGAACTTGCAGGCAAACTGATAGGATCATCTCAGCGGGTGCCGGTACCGACGGGCTCTCTTACTATACTGGATGCCACTCTTAAAGACGAGACTGAGACCGTTTCAGTTGAAGGAATAAATAAAGCAATGAAAGCTGCGGCATCGGAGTCCTTCGGTTATACTGAAGAAGAACTGGTTTCCAGTGATGTTATAGGGATGCATTACGGTTCGCTTTTTGATGCCACCCAGACCCTGGCAGAACGATGCGGTACGCAAATATATGAGGTGAGAGTAGTGTCATGGTATGACAATGAGATGGGGTATGTCTGCCAACTGATCAGGACCCTTTGCCATATAGCAAAAAACTTTATATAAACAAAATATTTATATTTAGAGGATCTTACAGGAGGAGCTAAGAAAGCAACAAATGGACACTATACAAAAAACACAAACCATATGTCCTGTTTGCGGAAGGCCTTTGGCTGCGGAATACAAAAAGGAAAAAGACGGGGTATATTTCATCAGTGAATGCCCCGTGCACGGGAAGACAATGACCCTTGCTGCAGATAATGAAAAGGATATCAGGGGATGGATGGGATCGCCGGTGGTGAATGTACCGCCAAAAAGACCTATAACAAAGGGGAATCAAAATGAGTGCCCTCTGCATTGCGGTACATGTGAAAACCACATGCAGACAGCCTGCTGTGTACTTATTGATATAACAAACCGGTGTAATCAGCACTGCCCATACTGCTTTGCAGCATCCGATATGTCTGAAGTAAGCAGCTGTAAGGAAGGAGAGCCGGATCTTGCAGAGATGGAACGAAAATACGATCTGCTTCTGGAACTGGGGGAAGAAAGACCTTTCAATATACACATATCGGGAGGAGAACCCACGGTAAGAGATGATCTGCCAAAGATCATAAGGATGGGGCGTGAAAAGGGATTCGAATACATACAGATAAACAGCAACGGAAAACGTATAGCTGAAGAAGAAGATTATGCCAAGACCCTTAAGGAGGCCGGCGCTTCCGTTGTATTTATGCAGTTTGACGGCACAAGAGATGATATATATCTAAAGCTTCGTAACGAGGCTCTTTTTGAAAAAAAGAAAAAAGCCGTTGAAAACTGCAGGAAAGCCGGTTTGCCTGTCACATTGGTACCCACCATAGTCAAGGGAATAAATCTGGATAATATAGGGGAGATGATTAAATATCTTCTTGATAATACGGATGTGGTAAAAGGAATACACTTCCAGCCGGCAAGTTTTTTCGGGCGTTATCCCGGGGAGGATGAAAAAACCCGCCGGGCTACAATGTTTGATGTGATGCACGGTATTGAAGATCAGGCTGAAGGATTTTGTTATAAAGATTTCGCTCCCATAGCCACAGGCCATCAGTTATGCTGCTTTTACAGCACATATATGAAGATGCCGGATGGAAAAGTCAAGCTTATGCTTTCAAAAGAAGAAAAGGATAAGGGAGTCACATGCTGCGGGAAATCTGAAGAGAAAGAAATATCCTGCTGTTCAAAGAAGCCTTCGGAATATGAAAAAATCGATATAATAAAGAAAAACAGAGACTATGTCTTGAATAAATGGTCCGTTGCAGGGCCCGGTGCAGAATGCAGCTGCAAAGATCCGGAAAGTATGGATTTTGATGATTTTTTGAGTTATTATAAGAACAATGTGTTTACAGTCACAGGTATGGCATTTATGGATCGAAGCAACCTGGATGCTGAGAGATTGAAACGCTGCAGAGTGCAGCAGCTTACAGCAGATGACAGACTGATCCCTTTCTGTGCATATAACAGTTATTACCGTGATAAGGAGAAAAAAGATGTTCAGACCCGGAAATTTTGATATTACAGACAAAGCGATCGAAAAAATGATGCTGCCGAAGGAAGCAAAAGTACTGGAAATAGGCTGTGGAGAGGGAGAAACTGTTGAGCGCCTGGAAAAAAAATACGGATACAGACTGACTGCAATAGATAAATCTTTGGAAATGGTGAGCAAGGCAAAAAAAAGAGGCCTTAAAGCAGACATAAAATACGGGGACGGAGAATTTCTTGAAGATATTCCTTCGCTTTCCCTGGATGCGGTAATTATGGAATGCGTCCTTTCCCGTATAAAACTGGCGGATGAAGCGCTGCACGAAGCCTACTGTGTTTTAAAAAAATCAGGTAAGCTTTTCATAAGCGATATATACATGAAAGATCCGGATCCTGAAAAAGTGAAGGCGATACGGATAGAGGCAGAAAGGCAGTCAAAAATCATGGAACCATATCCTGCACCGGGAGAACACCATGATCCCAGCAAGGTACATGACGAAGAAACCTGCAGTGACGAATGTGCCGAAGATCACAGAAAAAGGTTTTACGATTTCCGGTTTGACGGACTTTTTATAAAAGAACCCTTTATAAGAGCGGTGGAGGATATCGGATTTAAAGTGACTTTCTGGGAAGACCGGACGGCGGACCTTATAGAATACACAAAAGAAAATTTTATGAGACCGGAAGGGGTAAGTTACTTTATGCTTATAGCAGAGAAAGGGGACTAAAATGAATAATGAGATCATGGACTATAAACTTAAGGGTTATTGCTGCAGTCAGATAATAATGGAGATGGGTCTGAAAAGACTTGGCCTTGAAGATAAAGAAATGATCAAAGCCATGAGAGGACTTTGTTTCGGTATGAATCACGGAAAAAACTGTGGTATACTTACAGCCGCCATGTGCCTTATATCTCTGGCCTGCACAGAAGAAACAAGAGCCCGCTGCGGAGATGATTTTTTCGACTGGTTCGAAGATAACTTTGGAGCAATAGACTGTGAATTGCTGCTGGAAGGAGATCCTATGAACAAAGTCGAAAAATGTCCGGGAATGATAGAAGCATCTTTTGCAGAGCTTTCGGATATTCTGGAGTGGGACAGATGAGTCTTCCTCTTGATTCATGGTCAAAAACAAAGATAGGACTTGCCGAGGGTCAGACACTTTCCGGAGAAGTCATCCGGGAGTATCAAATAAAAAAAATAAGGGACACGTTTGAACTTGCTGTTGCCAACAGCCCATTTTACAAAGAGATATACGGGGATATCCCCGTACCTGAAAGCCTTGAAGATATGGCAGATATCCCTTTCACAATGCCAAAAGACCTTGCCTTACACGGAGAAGACATGATATGTGTTCCGCAAAAAGAAATCAGCAGGATAGTTACCATGGAGACCAGCGGCACCACAGGGGCTCCCAAAAGAGTGTTTTTTACGGAAGAAGATCAGGAACTTACAATAGATTATTTTCATCACGGGATGCAGAACCTTATAGATGACACAGACAGACTTCTGATACTGATGCCCTATGAGAGGCCGGGATCGGTGGGAGACCTTTTGAAAAAAGGAGTCAAAAGACTCGGTGCCCGGGTTTTCTGTCTTGGCCTCATAGATGATGACCTTTCATATAACACTATTCTTGACGTGATATATAATAAGGGCATAACCTCCATAGTGGGTATCCCGGATCAGGTATACGGACTTATGAAGCATACCGCCTGTTTAAAGATGAAAACAGTTCTTCTTAGCGGTGAATATGTGTCACCTAAAGTTGCATCGGATATTTCAAAGATATGGGGATGCAAGGTATTTGAGCATTATGGGATGCGGGAAATGGGCCTGGGATGTGCAGTGAGCTGTCATGTTTTAAAGGGGTATCATGTGAGAGAAACAGATATATTTATTGAGATAGTAGATACTGAATCAAGAAAACCCGTAAATGACGGAACATGGGGAGAGATCGTTTTTACTACGCTGACAAGAAAGGGCATGCCTTTTATAAGGTACAGAACAGGTGATGAAGGGCGCTTGCTAAAGGAGCCCTGTCCATGCGGAAGCGTTTTGAAAAGACTGGACAGAGTAAGAAAAAGGAGAATCAAATGAGCAATAAAGTAGTATATTTTGCAAGAGATCTGCTGGAAAAAGGAGAAGATTTTGTTATTGCAAGAGTTGCAGAAACTAAAGGTTCCACTCCCCGGAAAAGCGGAGCATTAATGCTTATGCGTTCTGACGGTACTTTTAGCGGAACAGTAGGAGGAGGAAGGATAGAAGCTGAGACAGAAAAATTGTGCAGGGAGGTGTATAAAACAAAGAAAAAAAGCAGAATATACCATTTTGAGTTAAATTCGAAGGAAAAAAATTCTCTTGATATGGGATGCGGAGGCAATGCAGATATAATAATAGAGTATATAGATGCAGGCGACCCCGCAAGTTTTCTTGAGGATTATAAAATAAGTGATATAGCATATATTTTTGGTGCTGGGCATGTGGGTCTTGCTTTGGAACCGGTACTTCGTCATATAAATTTTTCTACAGTAGTGATAGATGACAGAGAAGATTATGCAAACAGAGAAAGATTTCCTGAAGCAACGGATGTCAGAACTATAAAGTCTTTTGAACATTCATTTGATGATATAACCTGTGACGTAAACAGTTATATAATCATAGTGACCAGGGGGCATATGGGAGATTATGAAGTTTTGCGTGATGCATTGAAACAGAAGCCAGCTTATATAGGGATGATGGGAAGCCGCGAAAAAAATTCAACGATCAGAAACATGCTCAAAGAAAAAGACGGATTTACCGATGCAGAGATAGATCAAGTATATGCACCCATAGGAGAGAACATATATGCCGAAACTCCCGAAGAAATAGCTGTCAGCATAGCGGCTGAGCTGATAAGAGTGAGAACCGGCCACGGCAGCAGATAAATTCCCGGAAATAATCAAAAAGAATTTTTATCATCATCAGAGAATCATGCATAAAAAGAGGAAAAGGCGAAAGAATAAAATGATAAACAAAAGAAAAGTAGGA
>Ga0334889_1005098_pt1 | contig 11183 bp, 12 predicted proteins | sample GraSluR1_MG_2_FD_207222 | JGI IMG/M metagenome (GOLD analysis project Ga0334889, IMG submission 207222) | Sludge microbial communities from methane-producing bioreactor in Wageningen University, Netherlands - Granular Sludge_8_08-R1 | ecosystem: Engineered > Bioreactor > Anaerobic > Unclassified... | reverse complement strand
ACCGTGTCCGGTACGCCGCGGGCGTATCGCTTGGCCTGTTCCAGCACGTTTTCGGCGCCGAGGGAGACTTTTTTGGCTTCTATGATGCCGAGCAGCTTTCCGTCCACAAACAGGGCGTAGTCGGCGGGGCCGGTCTCGGTGGGGTATTCTTCCACGGCGTGACGGGTCAGCGATGAACAGTCGCGGACTTCGTCGCTGCGGATGAGAGTCCAGCCGAGGACGGATGATCGAAGCCGCGCATCGATGCGTTCTTTTCGCGTCCTGGCCTCGGATTCAGTCATTGCCACACCCCTTCGTCTTTGTGTGCTGCGGAGGACGCTTTTCGGACAGTCAAGAATGATCTGCTTGAATCATTCATAGCTCCCCAGAATGAACCTGGCCTGTTCTCGCCGGAGCATTTCGTATGGCGTCATGAAACGCAGGCCAAGGCCACTGCAGACATTGGGTATTTTGATGCGTTTAGGAGAGTTGGCGGGCACTTCATGCGTTACCACCGCATACCCGCCTGCCAGCGCATGAGCTATCCGGTAGAAATCGGCCACTTGGAAGAATGTATTGACCGCCGCAGGTTCGTAGTTTTGTTCCATGGTCCATCCGCTCACTTGACCAAACTGCGAGACAACCTGAGTATCGGTTGCAAGGAACATATCGTTAGCGTTATTCCGCATCCAGTCTGTGAGTTCGTCTGCGCCTGCTGCGATCTCATCGGCAACCTTGTCGATACTGAATACCTTTTGGGCGTGATTGCTCTCGATCAGCCATTCCCAGAATGCCGGGCAGAAATCAAGCCCGTAATGAAGGTTCTTTGCCTGAATGAAAACATTCGCGTCAAGCAGGTAGATCACCCCATCACCCCCAGCTCGCGCGCAGCTTCATAGAAGGTGGACGTCTTGCGCATTCCCAGCATACGGAACGCATCCCGAAACAGGGTTTGTCCTTCCAATGTGCTGGAGAACACGGCACGGGCGAAGCGTTTACCGGTCCGTGCGCCCAGGGTGCGGTAAAAATCACCGCCGCCGCCGGTGCCACGATCCAGTGCCCGTATTCTTTCCACCTCTTGGCGGTAGTTCAGCCAAAGAGTGTCCTGATCGATGAATCCGGCATCGAATAGACGGCGCAGCGCCACAAGGGAACTCACTTTGAACAGGTGGGCCAGGCGCTGTATCTCGTCGGCAACCGGAGCGTCAGGTTCGTGTACCTCATTCAGCGCATCCATCGGCATCAGCAGTTCGGCGGCCACTCTGTTGCACCACCGTTCAAGCCCTTGCTTCGGGACGCTGCCGGCTTCCGGATCGGATACACCGCTTTCTCCCGACCAAATATGGGCCAGTTCGTGGGCGATCGTAAACATTTGAGCAGCCTTGCTGTCGGAGGCGTTAATGAAGATCAGCGGGGCTCTGTCGTCGACCAGAGCGAAACCTCGAAACTCGGTCGCATCCAGTTTGCGGTGACTGTTGCTGCCGACGATAGAACTGGCCATTACAAGTATTCCGGCGTCTTCAGCCTTGGAGATAAGTTGACGTAAGGCATCGGTCCACGTCGACAGTCTGCGCCGTTCTGGGACGGAAAGCCCCAGAACCTGCCGCATCGAGTCGGCCACATGCTCCGGCTGGTCATCTTCGGATGTACTGGAGACAAATTCGAGGCGTGCAAAACCATGTATGCGGGCATACTCGCGATACCAGTCCTGCCGTTGTTGGCAGAGGTACAGGGTATCCAGCAACGCGGTGCTCGGTTCGGCCAGGGCTTCATCGCGCCGGGTCCGGAAATCGGGTATCGGGAGTTGCAGTGCGGGCGGTTCTGGCAGAAAAAAATACCCGATCGGGGTGTGAGTAAGCCTGGCGAAATCTTCCAGCTGTTTCAGCGTTGGCAGGGCATCTCCAGAGAGCCATAAATCCCACTTTCGAAAAGACCTCTCCAAAGCGGTATCGGACAGATGAGCCCGTTCCGCTGCCCAGCGCAATACTGGAATGGATGCGGGTACGGTGTTCATACGCTCATCTCCTTGACAGAAATTTGGGCGGATAGGGGGGCGATCGAACAATACCGCCATTCATTCGGCGCACGAGGGACTTCAGGACAATTCGATTCCCGTTGTACCACAGCGCATCCTGTTCAGCAAGACTTTTCGATGCTTTGAAAAGGGTGCTCCACCCCCGAATCCGCAGTCTCTTAAGTTCGTCACTCCCGGGGGATCCGCTCGGTTAAGATATCTGCGTCCACCCCCCATCTTGAGGTCACATTTTGTGACCTCAAGATTTCGAGTTCAGTTCGAAAGCCGAAACATAAATTCGGGAGGGAATCTGTCACTGTTCCGATCGTCCGTTTCGGCAGTTTGCTTCTCCAGAAAAAATAGACACCGGGACGCTGCGCTTCCACCCAATCCCTGAGTTCGTTCAAACGGCTGCGAGGGCAGGCGATTGCCTGTCCTGACCAGTTCGCTATCTCGACGTGCCGTATGCCGGAGGGGGCACCGTCAGAAAAAAAATCGTCACCTTGCGGCCAAATGCCATGTTTTTCCTCTTTTTTAAACATATTTGAACAAACCTGATGTGTAGATTATATGATAAAACCACCAAATAAAATACTTTTTTTGAAGTGGGCATGCACCTTCCTCGGATTATTCCAGGAGAAGTTCCGGCACAACCGCAGCCTTCTTGACCCCGCTCCGGTTTGATTTACGATAAGAATCCCGAAGACGGTTCCATGGCCGAGGGATCTCGCTTATGATTTGGGCCGGATTCTAACCCGAGATCCTTCGTCGCTGCGCTCCTCAGGATGACAAGCAAAGGCAAGGTCAAGATCACTCCCCTCCGGGGATGCTGCGCGATCGCGTTCGTTCGGGATGACAAGCAAAGGCAAGGTCGAGATCCCTCGGCGATGGTGCCTGCCTCGGGATGACAAACCGCTGCGCTTAGGATAACAAACAAAGCTGTCATCCTGAGGGCTGCTTCACCGCCCGAAGGATCTCGGTGTTGATTCTCGCTTTTGGTTTTACCGGATTCTAACCCGAGATCCTTCGTCCCTACGCTCCTCAGGATGACAAGCAAAGGCAAGGTCAAGATCACTCCCCTCCGGGGATGCTTCGCGATCGGCGATGGTGCCTGCCTCGGGATGACGATCCGAGGCCGGATTCAACCCCGATTCAGGGTTCCTCAAGAGCGAGATTCTTCCCCTCCGGGGATGCTGCGCGATCGCTTCGCTCAGAATGACACCGGATACGAGATCCCTCCCCTCCGGGGATGCTCCCGCCACTTCGTGTCCCTGTTCATTCGCCGGGCCGTGATGGACCGTATCGGGGACGAACACGCCCGGCCTCTCCTTTCACAGTACCTGGAGACGGCCGGGCGTGAGGATTTCATTCCCTGCGAAGAGGCGCGAAAAGAATGGGAGCTCGAATGAGCCTCCGGCAGGCGGCTACTTTAAAAACTCAACTTTTCCGGTGCTGACGTCGTACATGGCGCCGACCATTCCGATTTCACCCTTGTCGAGCATCCCGCGCAGCACAACGCTTCTGTCCCGAAGCTTCCCCATGGTCAGCTCCACATTCTTTTCCGCAACGGCCTGGACGAAATCCGTGTTCTTTGAACTCCTGGGCTCATAGTTTCCCTGCACGGAATTGACGGCGGGGTTGATGTTGGCCAGCGTCGCCGTGAGCAGGCCGAGCTGCGCCGAGTCGCAGGCGCCTTTGACTGCGCCGCATTCCGTATGCCCCATAATCACGATCAGTTTGGCACCGGCGACCCTGGCCGCGTATTCAAGGCTGCCGAGGATGTCGTCATTGACGAAATTGCCCGCCACGCGCGCCACGAAGAGGTCGCCGATCCCGCGGTCGAATACGATTTCCGGCGGAACCCGGGAATCAAGGCAGCTCACAATGGCAGCGAAGGGAAACTGGCCCCCGGAGGTCTGTTTGACCTGGGCGAGAAAGTCCCGCCCTGTGGTTTGCCCGCTGGCAAAGCGCTGGTTCCCCTGCCTGAGCATTTCTATTGCCTTGTCGGGTGTAATGGAGGCCTGGACTTCTCTGGTCAGTGCAGCGCCGCTGTCAGCGTGGACAGCACCGGTTATCGCAAGAAGAACCGCGATGGCAAGCCATAGAACTTTTCCTCTGTTTTTCTTCATGTTTTCCTCCTTGTTGGTTGGTCAGTCCGCGGATGCGGCCCATTGATCGGCCGGCGCAGGCGGAACGGGAAATATTCTCTTTGGACTAAGAGTCCGTCAGCGTCATTTCGGTGATCCAGACCTCACCCCGGTCTTCGAATATGATCCTCAGGTCGACATAATTATCGGGCGCCGTAAAGGTTCCGGAAAAGAAGGTCCATCCATAGGAACCTGCATCCATGGAGATGGGGCGGATGTTCCACTGGGGGTCCACGGCGATGTTGACAGCACCGCGGGACGCAAGGTTCCGTGCCGCCCCCCAGAAGCTGACCGTGTATCGTGCCCCCTTCCGGACAGTGATCCTCTGGCTGGTCGAACCAAAGACGTGGGGGGTTCTTCCTGAATTGTTGACCAGATACAGGGCGGTGGAAGCCGACGAGTTGGGAGGCCGGTTTCCCCCCAGGTTCACGACCGTGGCCCGGGAATCGGCGTTCCGGGAGTTCCACCAGATCCCGAAATTGGAGTACAGGCCGGTGCCCCAGGCGTTTCCGCTCGTAAATTGAGCGAAGTGGGGATCTCTGGCGTAGTTTCTTCCCCCCCCTCCGCCGCCGGAGGAGTTCCTGTCAGCGGGATCGAACAGGGCGGAGTCTCCCCGCCCCCACCCGCAGTCGTAATGGGGGCACACTTCCCGGTCATAATGGGCGTACATGCGGGTGACCGCCCTCGCCACGGAGAAGCTGTAGTTCCCCCAGGGGGTCCGGACGCCGAGGTACTGCATGACCGCCGGAGTACCGCCCGACAGGGCCGGGTCCTTGGTGAAAAAATAGCACCGGCACCACTGCAGGCCTCTGTCGGTGTCTATCTCCCGGTGCTTCCAGAGAACCTGGTAGGGCCCCTGGGGTGAACCAAACCGGCTGGTGTATTCCTGGGTGCCCAGAAGAGACCAGAAGGCTTCGCCCCGTCCCATGTTGCGGCTCAAGTCCCGTGTGATGTAAAAGTTGAATTCATCAGGGGAAGGTCCCCGTCCCAGAACGCCCATGAAAAGAGAGTTCAGAAAATCGGCATTCTGGTAGGCTCTCCACTGGATGATTTCCGGATCGGCCACGGCTTCGGCGGGGGCGGAAGAAAGGAGAAAGGTCGCGGAAGCCACCAGCGCAAGGAAGAGAACAGTCCTGGAAAAGCGCGGTTGTTTTTTGCTTCCCGTTGTGCGGCAGGAAAGACAGCTCATTTCGTTTCACCCTCCTTTTGATGGCAATTCAACTCTCACAGGGGCCTGGAAACCCTGTCCGCGGGCAATGCTTATGCTCTACAAGCCCGAAAGCGACCGCCGGAGACATTTCCAAATATTCTCGACATATATTGTACTGTGAAGAGGCAGATCATTCAATAAAGGGGTTTTGGGAAATTTCGGCGGGATGATGCCTGATCCGGGAACAAAGCGGGCCGTGTCCTTGCAGCACAGACGGGGCGGCCCGGTGAACCGGATCGTCCCGTCTGCGTATTCCGTATTGCCCTGCTACAGGTTTTTCCAGTGCTTGAAGCCTTCCCCCACCACCTCCGCGACGTCGGCCATGATGATGAACGCATTGGGATCACGAGAGACGGTGAAGAGTTTCAGTTCCATGGCCTGGCGGCGGTTCAGCACCACCATGATCATCGGGCGCTCCGCGCCGGTATAGGCTCCCTCGCCCCGGATGATGGTAGCTCCCTTCCCCATCTCCTCCACGATAAAGCGCTTCACGTCCTCCATCTTCGAGGTGATGACAGTCACCTGCTTTCTTCGGTCGAAGGACTTCAGCACGCTGTCGATGGTGACGCTCTCGACGTAGAGCAGCACTCCGCCCATCAGCAGCTGCTCCAGGTCGACGGCGAACCAGGAGAGTAACAGGATAGCCGTATTGATGTAGAAGGAAAACATACCGACATCGACACCCCAGCGTTTCTTCGCGGCCACGACGACAACGTCGGTCCCCCCTGTTGAGGCGCCTACGCGGAAGACTAGCCCCATGCCGATGCCGCTGCATACCCCAGCGAGCAGCGCGGCGAGAAAGGTGTTGGCCAGCACGGGATAGGAGAAGAGTTCGAAGAAGGCTACCGCCCCCGACGAGAGCAGCGAGACGTAGAGGGTCCACAGGACGAAGCGCGGGGAGAGCACCCGCCACCCCCAGGCAAGGAGCATCAGGTTTCCGACAGCGATCACCCATGCGGGAGAAATGTCGAAAACGTAGCGGGTAAGCAGGGCTATTCCCGAGAGGCCCGCACCGGCGAAACGGTACGGCACCACGAGGGCCACAATGGAAAAGTTCATCAGGACGGCTCCCAGTGTCGCGTACCAGAATGTCCCCCACTCGGCCCGGATCAGCTCGCCGAACTGCCGGAAAATCTTGCGGATGTTGAAACGTTCCATGATCTCTTCCTTTCCCCGCCTCAAAGCCCGACCCGGCGGCAGATCGGCTTCAGGCGGGAAGCGCCGTCAGGCGTCCCGTTCTTCCGCCAGGATGCGGGCCAGTTCTTCTTCGACCGGGCCCGTGTACATATTTCCGTGGTAGCAGGAAATCCGCTCGAGGTGCAGATTTTTTATCTTTTCCACGGATTTCAGGGCTTCCTCTTTATCAAGAGTGAACTTCGGATTGGCTTTGGCGAGTTTTCCGTCCTCGATGGCCAGGGCGTCTCCGGCCAGCAGAAGCTTTTCTTCTTCGAGAAGGAGGGAGATGTGCCCGGGGGTATGTCCGGGGGTCCCGATAACCCTCACGCCGTCGCAGAGATAGTCCAGGTCCTGAACGACGTCATCGACAGGGCAGTGTTCCACCGTCTCCAGGTAGCGGGCGAACCGCTCGCCGAATTCCTTTTCGTCCCCCGTGAGGGTCTTGTTGTACTCCAGGGCCTGGAGCAGCCGCAGCGATTGTTTCTTTCCTGAAATGTAGTCCGCTTCCTTCTCGCCCGAGAGTACCCTGATCTTCGGGTTTCTCCTCTTGAGTTCCGCCAGCGAGCCGATGTGGTCGTGGTCATGGTGGGAGAGGACGATTGCGGTAATGTCCGCCACGGTACCACCCATCTCCGCCAGAGCCTGCTCTATGTCGTCCGCCTGGTCCGGGTAGCCTGCGTCAAAGAGGATGATGCCGCTTTCGTCCCTTATGGCGGCAGGATGGATGATTGATTTCGTGAAACCGAGATCTTTCGTGATCGTCAGGACGGTATATGCAATCATTTCAATTCTCAACTCCGGAAAGGAATTTTTTGAGCACGGCTCGGCTTATGGCTTTCGCCGCCAAAATCGAGGGTGAGGCGTAGCATATCAAAGAGCTGAATGCCGTCCTCAAAGATCGGCTCAGGGTAGTTTTGTATGAAAAAGTTCCGGTCAATGGCTGCGACCCGGAACCCCTGCCTCTGGTAGAAAGCGAGCTGGTAGCCGAATGTCCCGGTGCCTACTTCCAATCGGGCGGCGCCGGACCTCCGGTAAAAATCGATGACCCATTTCAGAAGTGCCGTGCCGATGCCGGATTTCTGTCGGTCAGGATGCACCGCGATGCACATGAGCTCCTGCCCGCCGGAATCAAGGGGCTGAACGGCACATGCGCCAACAACAGCCCCATTCTCTGACGCGGCGAAACACCGTGATTGTGCGAGATACGAGCGGACTTTCGCCTCCGAGGGATCGGCAAGCAGCAGCAAATCCAGAGGAGCATCTTCAGTCGGAACTTCCCGAATCAGCAGCGGCATATCCATATCTCCCGTTGTATAGTTTTTTGAACATGCCATGGCAGGACGTTTTTTCTTCATCATGATTTTACTCAATGCTGCACCTGTTTTTATTGTACATGCTTTCCGGGTCAATAACACGCCTGCGGGAGCCTCCGTATGCCCGTTCAGCACTCCACGAAAACATGATACTATACGGCTGTTGTGCCGAACGAAAATAAACAAGGTGAAAGCATGGTGCACACTGCAAAAGAAATACTGTTTTTTCGAAAGGAGACAGCATGAAGGAAATTCCGGAAATGTCCGTTCGGGAGTTGGCTCAGGCGATCCGGGCCGGGGAAATATCGTCGGTGGAAGTGACGGAAGCGTTTGTGCGCCGGATCAGCGAGGTGAACCCGAAACTGAATGCCGTTGTCCAGGTCTGCGCCGACTCGGCACTGTCGGAGGCGGCACGGGCGGACCGTGCGCTGGCAAGGGGTGAATGCTTCGGCCCCCTGCATGGTGTCCCCATGACGCTGAAGGATTCCTTCGATTCCGCGGGCGTAGTTTCCGCAGGCGGAACCCTTGGGCGGAAGGACTTCGTTCCCGGGAAGGATGCCACGGTCCTGTCCCGTCTCAAAAAGAACGGGGCGATTCTTCTGGGAAAAACCAATACGCCCGAGTTTACCCTGATGTACGAAACCGACAACCTGGTGTACGGGCGGACGAACAACCCCTATGACCTGGAGTGTTCGCCGGGCGGCAGCAGCGGAGGCGCCGCCGCGATCGTGGCTTCCGGAGGTTCCCCCTTCGACGTGGGCAGCGATTACGGCGGGAGCCTGCGGTATCCCGCCCACTGCTGCGGAATCACGTCGATCAAGCCGACGTCGGGCCGGGTTCCGAGGACGGGACATATCCTTCCCTTCGGCGGCGTGCTGGACTCTTTCCAGCAGGTCGGCCCCGTGGCGAAGCGCGTGGAGGACCTTGAATACATTCTTCCCCTGATAGCCGGTCCCGACTGGATCGATCCTTCCATTGTCCCCATGCCTCTCGGCGAGTCGAAGAACGTGGATATCCGCACGATGAGAGTCGCTTTTCACACCGACAATGGAGTTCTTCCTGCTTCGGAGGAAACCGTTTTGGCGGTGCACGCGGCAGCGAAAGCGCTGGAGGACGCCGGCGCCCTGGTCGAGGAGGTCCGGCCGGAGGGTATCGAAGACTCGTACGAGATCATGATGGGGCTGCTGTCCGCCGACGGAGGGGCCTCCATACGGAGGCTGCTGCGGGAGTCGGGTACGGAACGGCACTCCATTCCGTGGCTCGGACTTGGGTCTCCCATGGAAAGTGCCGCTTTCGACGCACTGGTCATGAGATGGTACGGCTTCCGCAGTTCCATGCTTTCGTTTCTGGAGAACCGGGACGTGATTCTTTCTCCCGTGAACGCTCTGCCGGCCCTGCCCCATGGTGCGGTACGGGACGATCTTCGGGCGTTCAGCTACACCATGGCCTACAATCTCACCGGCTGGCCCGTCACGGTGGTTCGTGCCGGGACGTCATCGTCGGACCTCCCAATCGGGGTGCAGATCGCGGCCCGTCCCTGGAGGGAAGACGTGTCTCTGGCCGCCGCCGCATGGGTGGAACGGGAGCTCGGGGCATTCCCGCCGCCCGATCTTTCCCGGGAGAGGTGATTTCCGGCTAAACTCGCCTCTGTGCGCCGCCATGAGCCGGAAAGAGCTGGTCGTCATTCGGGCAGCCTCCCGGTTCATGGCATGCCGAAGTACTTCAAAAACCAGTGCATGTATTTTGTTATCTTCGCAGACGCGAATATCCGCGCCAGTTCCTGCATCAGGGTAAAATCCAGGCCGGCCAGGGCGTCTTCGTCCATCCTCAGGTCATCAAAGACAAAAGCCTTCCAGAGAGAGTAGTTCTGTGGGGTATACCTCGTTATGTATAGCTGGTCAAGCAGGGCCTTTTCTTTCGTCGCCCCGATATATCCGGGCGGTCCCTCCACCCGGCTTGTGCCGGGAAAAACCAGGTTTGAGGGAAGCCTCTCCCAGTCGATGTTTCCGTATGACGTCATCAGGCTGGATCTCCGCTTCTTACTGACGGCCGTGACCGATGCAACGGCATCAGGTATAATACCTGCCTCAAAGAGCACGAGGTTTCCGGATACTGCCGCCGGGCCGCAGATATTGCAGGCAAGATACCGCAGGGAGGGCTCTCTTCTGCGCACGAGGGATCCCAGGCAATACCATCCGCGCTTCAGCCGTTCGATGTACCCGTCCGATACCAGGCCCTCTATCTTCTGCCATACATTGACGTATCCGTTCTCGCGAAGCCTGTTCTGCAAGACCCAGCCGGGGATCTCCGTCTCCAGGCCCGCAAGCAGTTCCAGATCAGTCATGCCGTCATCATCCCGTCTTCATTTTCTATTTTATGTATGTTAACATCTAATAATAAGATTTTACACTGCATAAAACGAAAATCCAGGTCATCACACCCTGAGGTTTCAAGAGGATCCTTCCTGTGAAATTTTATGTGAAAGGAGAAATCGTGCTGCTGCATCAACGAGTTTTTCCTTCTGCTGAAGGAACATCTCTGTACTCCATGCAGCGGAACTCCTCTTTTCGAGTGCATCAGTCATAAACCCGCCGACATCCCGGATTATTTCCCTGACATCCAATGAAGCGGCTCGTTTTTCGAAGAGTTCTCCGAGCAGTTCCGGGCTGAGATGCTCACCCCGGTCAAGGGTGCCCTTTTCTTTCAGGCGCTCCTCAAGCCAGAATATGTTCAATTCCGCACCTTTGCGCATATACCACAGGAAATCGTACCAGTCCCGCCCTTTAATCCGTCTGCCTCCCCACCGGCGATGCAGTATCGCGTCCATTTTCCCCGCAAAAGATGAGGAAAGGGTGCAAAGGCGTACCGGATATTGGAAGGGATACGAGCCGTAGAGGGTCTCAGTCTCAGGCGACACGGAAAGCCGAGGTTTTTCTGCATCTATTTTCACCCTGAGGCTCTCTGATCTGCTTATGGATAAAACAAGGCTTCCGCTGGACACGTCTCCCCCATGTTCCTTTACGGTGAACCGGACTTCTCCAAACCCGATGTCTGCGAAAAAGCGGACGATCGATTCTTTGTATTCCGAAAGAGAAAAATCAGGGACAACAGAATTTACGGTGAAATCAAGATCCTCTGAAAACCTCGGCAGACTGTGGAATATTCGAAGCGACGTCCCGCCAAACATAGCCGCATGCCTGAAAAAGTCAGTCTGCAGAGAAAGCCCCATCAGTGCCAGATTCTGAAACTTTTCCAGCGCCTGTAATCGTTCACCTTCTTCAATATGCTTTCTTATTTCTTCGAAAATCACCTTCACCTTCCTTTCAAAGAGAAGTCCTTTCCCC
>Ga0334889_1005097_pt1 | contig 11183 bp, 9 predicted proteins | sample GraSluR1_MG_2_FD_207222 | JGI IMG/M metagenome (GOLD analysis project Ga0334889, IMG submission 207222) | Sludge microbial communities from methane-producing bioreactor in Wageningen University, Netherlands - Granular Sludge_8_08-R1 | ecosystem: Engineered > Bioreactor > Anaerobic > Unclassified ... | reverse complement strand
AGCGGATACATCCGCATCTCATTGGGCACAAAAACAGAAAAGATCGAAGAAGCCATGCAGCGACTAACGCAATGGTTTCAACAGAAAGGGAAATCCACTCCTTGATGACAAAAAGAATCCCCGAACCAACCAAACCACCCCGAGAAAGAGCCTTTCTTGTTGGTGTTGAATTTGACAAAGATGAGAACCTTTTGGCTCTCGAAGACTCGCTGGAAGAGCTGGCAATGCTGGCTTTCACTGCCGGGCTGGAAGTCGTCGGTGAAACCACCCAGCGCCGAGAGCGCCCCAATCCCGAAACCCTGGTCGGTTCGGGCAAAGTAGAAGAAATCAAGATCCTCGTCGAAGAAACCCTTACCCAGGTGGTAGTTTTTGACAACGAACTTTCCCCGCGCCACCTGCGTGAACTGGAGAAAAAATTCAGTCCCAATGTGCGCGTTCTTGACCGCACGGCCCTCATCCTGGATATCTTTGCCCAGCACGCCAAAACCAGCGAAGGCATCCTCCAGGTGCAGCTCGCCCAGTACGAATACCTCCTTCCCCGCCTGACCCGCGCCTGGACCCACCTGGCACGTCAAAGCGGTGGCGCATCAGGCCGCGGCGGCACGGGTGGTGTCGGGCTGCGCGGTCCCGGTGAAACCCAGCTTGAGGTTGACCGCCGTGCCATTCGCCAGCAAATCTCCATGTTGAAAGAAAGATTGGAAAAAGTACGCGCGCACCGTTCACGCTATCGCGAAAACCGCAAACGCTCACAAATCCCCGTTGTTGCCCTTGTTGGCTACACGAATGCCGGTAAATCCACCTTGCTCAATCGTCTTTCCGACGCCAAAGTGCTGGTCGCCAACCGGCTTTTTGCCACCCTCGACCCCACCACCCGCCGCGTTGAATTGCCCTCCGGGACAGCATGCCTAATGACAGACACGGTGGGCTTCATCCAAAAATTGCCGCACCAGCTCGTGGCTGCTTTTCGCGCCACCCTGGAAGAGATCGCCGAAGCTGATTTGCTCGTCCATGTCGTTGACGTCACTCACCCCAATGCGATCGCCCATTGGCATGCGGTCCAACAAACCCTCGCAGAATTGGAAGCAGATCACATTCCAGCGATTACCGTACTTAACAAGATTGACCGCCTGTCGTCAAAAGATATCCCCCCCGATACCCGCCTTTTCTTCCAGGATGCATTGCCCATCTCGGCCAAAAAAGGCCAGGGCATTCCTGAACTGTTGATAACCATTGAACAAAAACTGTTTAAAGAGCTGGTCCCCATTGAAGTTGCCCTGCCCTACAAACAAGGCAATCTCATTTCCATTTTCCACGATCAGGGGCAGGTGACAAACATCGAACATGGCCGTGGCAAGGTCCGCATGGAAGGCAGCATCCCCGGGAGGCTGCTCACCCAATTTCAGCCATTCTTCACCGTCCCGGCCGATTCCAAAGAAGACCAACAGGACCTGTCATGATAAAATCTGCCTTCTCAAATCTCCTTGACTTTCTCTCTGAATTTATTGCCACTCGCAAGGGGCTTCTGCCTATCCTTGGAATCCTTTTTGTTGCTTTAAATTTCCTTCTGGGCATCTTCACCACCGGCTGGCTCTCCTCCTCTGACTTGTTTCTGCACGCGGGGATCATCATTGCCGTGATAGGCTTCCTGCTGGCCTGGGCGCTATAAATCCACCGGGCCGCATTCCACCCGTGAAATCCATCGCCTGCTTCATCTCCCCGCATGGCTTCGGTCATGCCGCCCGGTCAGCTGCCATCATGGCTGCCCTGCACCATCTCGACCCCGGAATTTGCTTCGAGATCTACACCCTCATTCCTGAGTGGTTCTTTACCGAGTCCCTTAGCGGCCCATTTCATTACCACGCCTTGAAAACAGACATTGGCCTCATTCAAAGCTCACCGCTTGCCGAAGACCCCGCCGCCACCCTCCACGCACTTGACCAGTTTTTTCCCTTCAAGCAAGATCATATTGAGCGAATCGCGCAGAATCTTCTCGCCCATCGCTGCCTATACGCAATTTGCGACATATCCCCGCTTGGAATTGCGGCCGGTAAAGCCGCCAATATCCCCACCGTGCTTCTCGAAAACTTCACCTGGGACTGGATCTATGAAAACTACCGTCTGGAATACCCCAATTTCTCAAAACACATCCGCTATCTTCGCAAAATTTTCCAAACACCGGATATCCACATTCTCGCCCAACCGTATTGCCAGCTCGATCCCCGCGCAGACCTGATTGCCCGCCCCATCAGCCGTGCCAGCACCAAATCCCCGCAAGCCGTTCGGAGCGCCCTTGGCATAACCGGCAAAGAAAAAATGATCCTCATCACGATGGGCGGTATTCCCGAATCCTTCCGCCGCGTCGATCATCTGCACGCATTACAAAACACCGTTTTCGTCATTCCGGGCGGCAGCGGACACTTCACCCGGGTCAACAACCTCATCCTGCTCCCCCATCATTCCGACTTCTTTCATCCCAACCTGATCAACGCCAGCGATGCTGCCGTCGGCAAGGCTGGTTACAGCACGATTGCCGAGCTGTACAATGCCGGCATCCCCTTCGGCTACTTCTCCCGCGACAACTTTCGCGAATCCGCTTTCCTGACCGCCTTTATTGACGCCAATATGCCCGGCATCCCAATGCAAAGTCAACAAATCTCCGACCCCGGATGGTTGACCCAAATCCCGGAATTACTTTCCCTCCCCCGCGTCCACCGCGGCCAGCCCAACGGCGCCTCCCAGGTCGCCCAATTTCTCCTCCAGCGTTTTCCCTGAGTTTTAACCCTGCCTCAAAAAGATTATTCCCTAATCCCTTCTGATAGGCATGATCGTATCTGGATTCCCTTCAACGATCTCTGCCTGCACCTTCCCCTGTGTCAATTCTCGTAATTCAGCTTGAAACGGCTCAAACGCATCCATCGCAAACCGGGCTGTCACCGTCACATCAGCACCAAATTCTTCATCCAGCATCTTGCCGCCATGTTTTTCCACCAGCAGCCGGACCCGCTCAAATAACGAATATTCTACGGCAGCCATCACGGTATATGTCGGTATCTTAACCGCCCGCGGCAGCGCTTCCAAAACCTCACGTGCCGCACCCGAATAAGCCCTGACCAGACCGCCAGTGCCCAGTTTCGTGCCGCCGAAATAGCGCGTCACCACCACCACAATATCTCCCAGACCGCTGCCCTGCACCACGCTCAACACCGGCCGCCCTGCCGTGCCCGACGGCTCTCCATCATCGCTGCAGTGCGCCGTCACAGAATTACCATGCCCGATCAAAAAAGCAGGCACATGGTGCGTTGCATCTGGAAACTTTGTTTTCACTGCTGCGATAAAGGCTTTGGCTTCATCCACCGAAAAAGCCGGCGCCGCATCCGCGATAAAGCGGGAATTAACCACCCTGTTCTCAATCTGCACAGATCCCGCCGGAATGAAACGCTGTGCCATCATGACCGCTCGCTTTTCCTGCCCTGTGTTTCCCAGACCGAACGTGACTTCTCCACATATTCCAGACTTTGATGCCGGAAATAGGCATTATATAGCTCCGCATATTGTCCCCCTCCCTCCATCAGGCTGTCATGCGAGCCAATCTCGGCGATCTTCCCCTCACTCATTACCACGATCCGGTCAGCCGATTTGACTGTGGACAGGCGGTGCGCGATCAAAATACTGGTCGAGCGTTTCAGGATCAAGTCCAGCGCTTGCTGAATCTGCCACTCCGTAAACGGATCAATACTGGCGGTGGCTTCATCCAGAACAAAGATTGACGGGCATTGGATCAATACCCGCATCAACGACACCAACTGCCGCTGTCCCATTGAAAGATGTGCACCTCGCTCGCCAACCTCAGTATCCAGCCCGTTCGGCAGAGCATCCAGCCATTCCCCATCTCCCACTTGTTTCACCAGCGCCAGCGCTTCTTCTTCGGTTGCATTTGGACAGGCATAAATAATATTGTCCATCACCGTGCCGGAAAACAGAAAAGGCGTCTGGGAAACGACGCCCAGTTGCTCACGGAATTCTGGCAGGCTGAAGGAACGGATATCCTTTCCATCAATCAGAATTTTCCCGCCTTGAAATTCATAGAAGCGCGCAATCAGTTTGGCGATCGAGGACTTGCCCGCACCGGTATGCCCTACCAGGGCCACATTTTCTCCGGCTTTAATCTCCAGCGAGAAATCACACAACACCGGCTCGTTATCTTTATACCGGAAATCGACATGGTCGAAGGTGATTGCGCCGGTCAATTTACCCGGTTTGACCGCATCGTTCTGCACGACCACAGGCTCCGCATCAATCAAGGCAAATACCCGTTCTGCCGCCGCCAAACCGCTTTGCACCTGCGTAAAATACGAGGACAACATCATCACGGGAAACAAAAATCGGTTCAGACTCATAATGAACAAATACAAATTCCCCGCCGTGACAATCCCCGCCGCCACGCTCAAGCCGCCCTGGTACAACAGCAAGGCCGTAGCAAACCCACCCAGCGTGTTCAGCGTCGGAAAGACAATCGACAATACCAATCCCCGGCGCACATTCACATCATAGGACAGGACGTTCGCATCAGTAAATGTTTCGTAGATGCTGGTTTCCTGACGGAAGTTTTTGGCAACCGCGATCCCGCTGACCGTTTCCTTGATCGTCGCATTCACCTCAGCCATTGCCTGCATCCCTTCCCGGGTCACCCTGCGCGCCAGCTTGCGATAGAAAAATGCCAGCACGAAAACAACCGGCACAATTGCAACCACATACACAAACAATTGCAAATTGATCCTTGCCAGCACCACCCCCAGCACCGCCGCCTGAACAATTTGCGAAACCAGATCAGAAGTCAAATTAACCAGTTGCCCGAAATCTCTTGTGTCAGAAGTGATCCGCGAGAGAATCCTGCCCGATGAAAACTCGTCATAAAACGAGAGATCATGGTCTGCTGCCGACTGGAAAGCATCCTTCGCCAGTTGGAACATGACATTCGCCACAATCCGGATCATAAACCGGCGATTCAGCCAGTTTGCCAGCCAGCGCCCCACCCCGATCAGGAAAACCCACAGAAACACCCGGTAAATGGCATCAATCGTGGGATTAATACTGGCCTCATCCACCCCCTGCGAGACCACAATCGGCAGCCACGCTCCCAGCCCGGACACCACCAGCAGCAGAACAACCGTCCCTATCAACCGCCACACATGCGGACGAAAATAGGCCAGTATCCGGCCATATAATTCCCGGTCTGCATACTGGCGGTCGTAATCCTCAGCATTCAATCCTGCAAAAAAACTCATGGTTTTACTCTGCCTGTATTTTCTCGTCGTTTGCTCATGAAAAGATCCGTCGATAAATCGAGGATGTTTTAAGCAATTCTTCGTGCGTCCCGACAGCTTCCAGTTTCCCCTTACCCAGCACGAGGATCAGATCTGCCCAACGGATCTGTGAAAGCCGATGGGTGATGATAAAAGTTGTCCGCCCCCGCGACGCTTCAAAAATCGCCTGCTGGATCAGGTCTTCCGTGGCACTGTCAATCGCGCTGGTCGAGTCATCCAGCACTAATATTTTGGGATCCGAAAGAAATGCCCGTGCCAGCGCCAACCGCTGACGCTGCCCGCCAGATAGCGTCGCGCCGCGTTCGCCTACCACCGACTGGTACCCCTGGTCAAACGTCTGGATAAATTCATGCGCCTGGGCAGCCTTCGCCGCTTTCACCACCTGCTCATGGCTCGCCCCTTGGTGCCCAAAAGCGATATTTTCTTCCACCGTGCGCGAAAACAGGAAAATATCCTGTTCAATAATCGATACATTCTTGCGCAAAGCTTCCAAATTCCAGTCGCGCACATCCACCCCATCCACCAGCACCTGCCCGCTCGTAACATCATAAATGCGGTTGATCAACTTAATCAGGCTTGTCTTGCCAGACCCGGTCTGGCCCACAATCGCCACCGTCTGGCCGGGCTTCACCGTGAAGGAAACATTCTCCAAAATCGGATCGCTGTCTTCATACTGGAAACGTACATCCCGGAACTCAACCTCCCCGCGCATCTCGGCGGAATACCCTTCGATATTTTGGTCGAGCTTGTTCTCTTTGTTTAAGAGTTCCAGAATCCGCCTCGCCCCGGCAATCCCCAGAGAAATTTGGGAATACGCAAATGATGAAATAAATGTTGGAAAATCCAGCATCATCAGCACGCCAAAATAGCCAACCACATCCCCCAGGCCGATCGTGCCTTTGTAAAACAGTAACAGCGCATGCAGCAAACCTGCCGCCAGCGAAAGATAATAAAACAACAGCGGCACGAACCTGGCTTCCACATCTCCCTGCCGCACCGCCGCATCACGGTAGCGGATCGCATTACGCCCAAAACGATGCACCTCATTGATTTCCTGGGCCGCGCCTTTCACCGTTTCAATTCCATCCAGCGATTCAGACAGCCGGGTATTTAACGCCCCAAAAGAACTGCGCACTTCGTCCGTCAAGGGACTTAACGTATTCAAATACCGCCTTAATGCCCAAAAGTACACCACGGTAAAAACCACGGGTGTCAATAACAACTGGGGATGGTATCTGCCAGATAACATCAACGGGAAGATCAGGAACATCAGCGATCCGGCAACAAGGTTTAGCCCCGGACTGAACAGAAAATTCACTTCCCGGACATCGTTGGTCGCCCGGGCCATCATATCCCCAACCGACTGCAGGCTGTGAAAAGTCATACTCTTTCCCAGCAAATTCACATACAGCTCTTCCCGGATCATCAATTCCACTTTTTGGGCAATCAACTCAAAACCATAATTGCGCATGAACTGCGCAGCCCCGCGTGCTACCTGGCTGATCACAATCATCCAGGCGAAAAACGCCAGAGTGCCCGTCTCTTTTGCCGCACCCGACAAAAAATCAAATGCCCGTCCAATCATCACCGGGGTGATGGAATACAAACCCGCATTCCCCAATGCCCCGGCAAAAGCCATCAGAAGAATCGGCCAGTGATGGATGGCGTGCGAAAAGATCCACCGCACCGGGCTGCGCCGGTCGCTTTCATATTTTTTTGAAATGGTAAATTCAGATACTGCCGATTGTTCTGCCACGCGCTCACCTGTATGATAATCTATACACTATTTATCGATTCTAGCACATCCCGTTATCTAATCCTACCCTTCCACCCAGCTCAGCGAAATCCGTCCGCGGTCGATATCAATGCTGTCAATCTCCACTTCCAGCACATTGCCAACCTGTAAGCGCTGCCCGCGCGGGATCTTGCTGATATGCATCAACCCGTCCTGTTTGACACCAATATCAATGAATGCCCCAAAATCAACCACATTGCGTACCGTGCCTTTCAAACGCATGCCCGCCATCAAATCGTCCATTGACAATACGTCGTTGCGCAGAATTGGCGTCGGCAAATCTTCGCGCGGATCACGCCCTGGCCGCACCAACTGCTCAAAAATATCTTCAAGTGTTGGCTCGCCTACATTCAATTCTTGCGCCAATCTAGCCAAAGGATGTTCACTCCTGAATTTTTCCAGCGTTTCCCGGCGCTGCTCCACCGAAGCCCGCAGATCCACTTTACTCTTCGCCAGCACAGCTTCCGCCACCGGATAACTTTCCGGATGAATGGCGCTCATATCCAGCGGATTCTCACCATTGCGGATACGCAAAAAACCAGCCGCTTGTTCAAACGCCTTGCTCCCCAGACCAGACACATCCCTCAGCGCCAGACGGTTGGTGAACGGGCCAGTTTCATCCCGAAAAGCAACGATCCGCTCAGCCAGGCTGGGTCCCAGCCCTGAAACATAGGTCAACAAAGCTGGAGAAGCTGTATTCACATCCACCCCCACCTGATTGACTGCGCTTTCCACCACCACATCCAGCGAAGAACCCAACTCCGTTTGGTTGACATCGTGCTGGTACATCCCTACCCCGATCGCTTTCGGCTCAATTTTTACCAGCTCCGCCAGTGGATCCTGCACCCGACGGGCAATCGACACCGCCCCGCGAATGCTCACATCCAGGTCGGGCATCTCCTTGCGTGCTTCCGGGCTTGCGCTGTACACACTTGCCCCGGCTTCATTCGTGATCAGGTAATGCAGCTCCCCGCCCACGCGCTGGATCAATTCCGCCGCCAGCTTCTCGGTCTCCCGCGAAGCCGTACCGTTGCCAATCGAGATCAAGGTCACACCATGTTTCTTGACCAGTTTCTCCAGAATTTCCAGAGTTGCATTCCACTTAGTCTCATTGAAATGTGGATAGATTGTCCCGGTATCCAGGATCTTGCCGGTCGGGTCAACGATCGCTAATTTGCAGCCTGTACGATAACCGGGGTCAAGCCCCATCACGGTGTGCCCGCTCAACGGCGGCTGGGTCAGCAAAGAGCGCAGATTGGTCGCAAAGACGTTGATCGCATGCTTTTCGGCTGTCTCGGTCAACCCACGCCGCACATCGCGTTCAATCGCCGGCAGCAGCAAACGATTGGCCGCATCCTCAATCGCCATCATCAACTGGTCATCAAACGGCGACAATGGCGTAGCAGAAAAATACGGCTCAACTGCTCCCCGCCAATCCCGCTCCGGCATCGCCATATTCACTTTCAAAACCTTCTCTTTTTCACCGCGATTGATCGCCAGCACCTGATGCGGCTGCAGCCTGTCAATCCGCTGCTGAAAATCATAGTAAATGCGATACACCCCGCGCTCATCTTCTGCATCGTTCTTTTTCTCACTGAGCAAAGAACCAAATTTCAATGCCTTTTCACGTGTGACCCGGCGCACATCTGTATGATCACTGACCGCTTCCGCCACAATATCCCGCGCCCCCGCCAATGCAGCCTCTGCGTCAGGCACTTTTTCCGTCACAAAAGCCTGCGCTGCTTCCTGTGCCGTTCCCTTAAAAACCTCCTGCGCCAGAATGCGGTCCGCCAACCCCTGCAAACCAAGACTGCGCGCCACACTGGCCCGGGTTTTTCGTTTCTGCTTGTACGGCTGGTAAATATCTTCCAATTCCGTCAACGTGTCTGCTTCCACCAACCGCTTCATGATCGCAGGCGTCATCTTCTCCTGTGATTCGATCGAAGAAATAATACTGGACCTGCGCTCATCCACAGCCGTATAACGCTTGACCAGCGCTTCAATCTGGCGGAGTTGTTCTTCATCCAGTGTACCGGTACGCTCTTTGCGATAACGTGCAACAAAGGGAATCGTATTGCCTTCGTCAAATAATTCAATTGCCGCCGTAACCTGGCCGGCTTTCAGTTTCAATTCGCTTGCAATTCGTTCTTCGTACGCCATGCTTGCTTATCTTTCCTTTTCATTTTCTAAATTTAACTGTGACCGACAAATTATTCGGCTACACGAAGTAAAGTCCGTCAAATCAGCTCACCAGAATTGTTTAAATCAGTTAATTCCATCAGCCTGCTTCAGCGCGGGCGAAGTCATCGTTACCAGACGTACCCCTGCATGATGGATTTGCCGGAAATTTGCGCCCTGCTCCAGGCAGCGCAGCACCGCATCCGGATCGGTGATCACCGATCCCGACAACAAACTAACCCCGTAATCAAATGATGCCTGGTGCATCGGAGTGGTCGGCCCCAGCATCAGCTTGACCGCCTCCGGTGAACATAAGCCAAATACCTCTTCAAAGCTGTGGTTAACCAGCGTCATTGACGTAATCGCCACCACATCGGCCTGCGGCAGCACCTCACTTGCCATCTCAGCCGGCACCTCGCCGTCATGCGGGTTCCTCTCCAGAATGGTCAGCTTGCCCACCTTGTCCTGAATCCGCGGAATAAACGGAAAACTGCCAATCAAGGCCACCGATTTCCCTGCGCCGTAACGCGCAATCACATCCTCCGCATTAATATCCACCAACTGATTGTCAGGAGGATCAGGCAACAACGCATTCAGTACAGCCATTCCCACACTGGATTTTGGCATCCTTTCAGACAAAGCATACTGCGCCAGTTCTCGGGCAGGAATATCCAGCAAATGACCCGCGTCCGGGATGTCCGGTTCACGCCCATGCTGGTGCTCTTCCGTCACAGTGGATGCCAGTCCGCATTGACGCTTGCCATCCACTTCCACTACCGCCGCCGTCCAATGCAGACCAATGCGAATCTCGACAACCCGGCCATCTGGCACCACGCTCAGCAAATTTTCAATCAAACCCATTCCATCTCCCTCGCAAATGTCAAGCTCACTCATTTTACAAACAGCCCTCAAACCTGCTTACCCTGCGTCTGTAAAAGCTTCCATGCACCCACCCAGGGCGTTCCCATGCGGTGCCGGGCAGGAATTTGTTCCTTATTCAATTTCTGGGCAATCTGAGCCAGCAGCATCGCCATTGCCGCCCAATCATCCGTCATCAGTGCCTGATACAGCTTGTCACTGAGCGTCTGACTCCATTCCCACTCCAGGCGAAACCGGTCCGCCTTCACCCAATACCCCCGCTTTTCCCAGGCGACAACCGATGTTTCAACCGTATCGTGAATTTCCCGCAAGGCCAGCACAATATACGCGGCCATATCTTTGGAGATCATCGTTACTTCGGTTTGCTTGCTCAACTCCCGAATGGATAAAACCACAGACCTGGCAAGCTGTTTACGTTGTTTTCCAGCCGTTTCCGGATTAATTACCCTGCTCAATACTTCCTCCAAGTTTCACGTATTCCCCTGCTTGTCGATTATAACCCCGATATATTTGTTCATCCTTAAAATACTATATAATAAGTCAATTGTGCCACCGTATCGCACATTAACGACGTTGCGCCATTCGCCAAATACCAGGAGAAACTGTGTGGATAAAAAAATTATCTGGATCATCGCTATTGTTGTCGTCTTGCTGGGGTGCTGCTGCCTTTCCATCATCGGCGCATTTTTGCTATTCTCAGATGGTGGGATTTCCGGCCCCGATTCCACCGGCAATTCCGACCTTGCGCTCACCGTTACCGCAATCGTCGAACACAACAACCAGGTCGCACAAACCATCCAGGCAAACCAGCCGACCGGCCCGGCCAGCACGCCCGTGCCCGACAGCCCTGATCAGACCTGGCTGGTGATGCTCTACATGGCCGGCGACAACAACCTTGAAGAAGATATCTTTTTCGACATAAACGAAGCAGAACTGGTGGGTTCCTCGGATCAGGTTCAGATCGTTGCCCAGTATGACCGCTATGCTGGCTATGAAAGCGACTTTCA
>Ga0334889_1005088_pt1 | contig 11202 bp, 10 predicted proteins | sample GraSluR1_MG_2_FD_207222 | JGI IMG/M metagenome (GOLD analysis project Ga0334889, IMG submission 207222) | Sludge microbial communities from methane-producing bioreactor in Wageningen University, Netherlands - Granular Sludge_8_08-R1 | ecosystem: Engineered > Bioreactor > Anaerobic > Unclassified... | reverse complement strand
CTGGATCTTTACGAAGTACTAATTGATAGCCCTGAATTTGTGCTAATTTAATGGTGTCGTCATTGCCAGTTTCCAGAGCCAAGCATTTGCCTATTTTAATAGTAAACTCTTGTCCTTTACTCTCAATAGTTTCACGCGCACTATAGCGCTGGGTCATAGCGGCATAAGCATAATCTAAAGCTTTGAGACCAAAATTTAATTGTGATTGATCGTCGTGTAGATTGACAAACTCATGACCATGAATCAGAGAGTGAAGACTAAAGATGAAACGGTCTTCTTTTGCTTCGGGCCAATAAATTTCGCTAAAATGATCAATAGCGGTAATGTGCTTAATTACTGCAGCCAAAGCTTGGTCGTTTTTTTTATCTGGATAGCGTTGACAAATGTAGTCATAGACTAGCGAGCTGGCCGAGACGTCTCTCCCCGCTTTTTCGGGTTGATGATGATCAAATTCTCCCAGTCCTGTATCAACGTGAGTTACCTCGTGAAGTTGACAATTAAAATTTTTTTCACAGTCTTCTAAACTAATTGTGTCTCCTGGATCAACAAAAGCAATTTTGGCATCAGCGTAGCGAGCGCTGTCAAATCTTTTAAACAACCAAATGCTGCCAATAGCGTCTAAATCTGGGGCGTGATGAGTAACTAAAAGTTTTCTTTCGGACATGAAATCATTATAACAGCTGACAAAAAAAGAACCCACCGAAATCGCCTTAGGGGTAGATTTCAGTGGGGGTCTTCCTCACCGATATACAAACACTAATATATATTTTTTTTCAGTTTTTCAAATAAGAAAAAAAGATTGATCATTGGGCTTATAATTTTGTTCTAGACTAATTATTTTTTTAAATATAGGCTGATTATTTCTTGCAATTTTTGCAAAAAAGGATTGGTTTTAGCTATTTATCTAGCTTAAGACGGTTTATTAACTCTTTTGATTCAATCAGTTCGGTTTGTTGATTGTTTCTTGTTTGCCACTCGATTTTATTTTTATTGCGTTCTGACACAACTAATCGAACTGGTAAACCAATTAAATCACTGTCAGCAAATTTTTTACCAGCTGAGCGTTGGCTATCATCCCAGAGTAGTTCTACACCATTTTTTAATAAAGTTTGGTAGAGCTTATTGGCTAACTCTTCTCCTCCCTGAAGACTAATTAAATGTGCTGGAAAAGGAGCGACACTTTTAGGCCAGATAATACCTTTTTGATCATGATGTTTTTCAACAATAACTCCCATAGCTCGACTGATGCCGATGCCATAACAACCCATGATTGGGTGTTGTTGTTGACCGTTTTCATCTAGATATTTCAGGTTAAAAGCTTTGGTAAATTTTTTTCCTAGATCAAAGACATTGGCCACCTCACTAGCTTTCGCTTGTTTAAGCTCTACTCCACATTTTGGACAAGGACTGCCCACTTTAACCTGGCTAATTTCACTATTAATACAATAGTTGCAAGCATCACAATATAAAATGTCATCTTCACCGGCGTCAGTTAATACCATGAACTCATAAGAAATTTTATTACTGAAAGCACCACCACTGGCTTCTGTAGCTTTAGCTGTTAAAGATAATTTTTTAAAGACTTTTAAGTAAGCTTCCTTAGTTTTTTGATAAAATTTTTCGAAATCTTTTTGATCACTATGAAAACTATACATGTCCTTCATGTAGAATTCTCTACCCCGCAAAATACCAGACTTAGAACGCAGTTCATCTCGGTATTTCCACTGAATTTGGTAAAGAGCCAAAGGTAGATCCTTATATGAATTGATCAACTCTTTGGCGAGTGGAGTTACAATTTCTTCGTGACTTTGACCAAGTGCATATTCGCGGTTGGTACGACTCTTAAGTTTAAATAAGACATCAATGTTATCCCAACCTCCAGTTTTTAACCAATTGGCCTTGGGGTGAAGAGCTGGCATAAGTATTTCTTGAGCTCCCAGCACATTCATTTCTTGGCGAACAATACTTTCAATTTTACGCAGTACTCTAAGACCAAGTGGGGTGTAAGTATAAACGCCTGCCATCAGTTGTCGAATATAGCCAGCCTGAACTAAGAGTCGGTGATTGACAGTGTCGGCGTCAGCGGGTGTAGTTTTACTAGTGGAAAAGGCCAATTGAGAAAGTTTCATAAACAATACAGTTATTCTAAAGGGAAATGCTCTTTTTTACCAGTTTTAAGGAGATTTATTAAGTAGTTCTTGTGCAAAAACAGAACTAATGTCTAACACTTTTAATTTTTTGCTTTCTTGTTGGGTTTGATGAATAGAATTACTGACTATTACTTGGTCAATTTCGCTTTTTTCAATTGTTGATAGACCTTGACAAAAAACTCCATGACTAGCTAAGAAATAAACTTTTTTTGCACCTTCTTTTTTTAGCAAAGCAGCACTTTCTACAACAGTGCTTCCAGAAATAATGACATCATCTAAAATAATTACATTTTTATTTTTAATTGATGGTCCATGCAAAGCGTTCGCTGTCACTTGACCAGTTTTTAAATCACGACTTTTGTCAATATTAACCATTTCTAATCCTAGTTTTTCTGCAAAAATTCGAGCACGCTTAATGCCACCAAAATCTGGACTAGCCACGACAGTTTGATTTAAACCAATTTCTGTTTTTAAATATTTGATAAAAACATCGTCAGCAAACAAGTGGTAAGTTGGTACTGAGAAAAAGCCAGGAATACTAGAATTATGTAGGTCAAGCAAAAAAACCCTTTTCACAAAATGGTTGGAAATAATATCTGCTACAACCTTGGCGGCAATAGCCTCTCCGGGGCGAAAAACCTTGTCTTGAAGAGAATAACCCAACCAAGGAATAATCAGTGTCACGCCTCGGGCGCCAAGACGCTCAAGTGCATCAACAATTAGTAAGGTTTCAACAATGTGTTCATCGACCGGAGTGTTAAAACTTTGAATTAGGCAAACTTCTTGATCACGTACTAGTTCTTTGTTCTTTATCCAGACTCTTTTTTCATCATTGGCAAATTTGGAAATTTCAATAGGAATCAAATTTGATACTTTCTTGTTAGCAATTTGATTGAGGTTTTTAATTACTGAGTTGGCTAAATCAAAATTAGAGGAACCAGAAATGATGTTCATATGTTGTTTGTTTTTGGATTAATTAGTTTTAATTTTTTTTATCAATAATACTACTCTGGAAATTTTAACATATTTTGAGCTATCTGGCTAAGAAAAAATCTAATTATGAATACGACAGAAGAAAATTTAATCTACTTGTATTACTTGCCACTGACCACCATATAACTCACCAAGTTGCGCAAGTAATTCTTCTAAGGTTTTTGCTCTAATAGCCAATACATTGACAAATCCTTGATTTCTGTCTATGTTTCTTGAGGCCGTAAGATCAAGAGAAACTACGCTATCATTTAGTTCATCAAAGTTTATACAATGATTGTCCCAACCCACAAAATCAGAAGTTCCAGTACGAGCACAAACTCTGCCTGTAGCATGACCTGCTTTACAAGCATCATTAGCAATAGAAAAACAATTATTGAAGATCCCATTTTTTTCAGCGATGATGTGTTGAGCAAGATATTGAGCAACTTTTATTTCATTGATATTAGGTGTATCTTGTGGTTCTAAAAGTAAAAATTTTTTTCCCTTCATTTCAATAACTTTCCCAACCAATTGATGTTTTTCAATAAATTGAGAGATCATGTTTTGTTTTTCTTTTGCTTCTTTCAGTTTATAATCTGGTTTGGGGTTAAGTTCTTGTCTTGGTTCTTGGATTTTTTTATCTTTTTTAGATAATTTTATAAACGAATTTGTAGTTTCTCCCATAAAATGATGATAACTGATTTTAAACTTATCTAAAACTATCAAAAAAGACTATTGAAATAATTACTTATAATTTTGTGAGTCGGGAGGGACTCGAACCCTCGACACTCTGCTTAAGAGGCAGATGCTCTAACCAACTGAGCTACCGACCCGATTTTAATTACATGATTATAACAAACAATGTGCCCCCAGGAGGATTCGAACCTCCATCACTGGTTCCGAAGACCATTACTCTAATCCATTGAGCTATGGGGGCGCTCGGTTCTGCAGATATTATAATCCAAAAATATCGAAAATATAGCACGGCATCTTTCATACCAGCTGCTTTTTTTACAGAGTAAAAAAGGAGGGTCCAAAATATAACACAGTATCTTTTGTACCAGCTGCTTTTTGCAAAGCAAAAAGACAGGGTCCAAAATATAACACAGTATCTTTTGTACCAGCTGCTTTTTGCAAAGCAAAAAGACAGGGTCCAAAATATAGTATAATCGCTCTGTAAGCCGAGATGGCGAAATGGTAGACGCGCACGCTTCAGAAGCGTGTGAGCTTAGCTCATGGAGGTTCGAGTCCTCTTCTCGGCACAGAACTTGTCGTTTATAATAAAAGCCTATTTGAATCAGTGTTCTTTAATATTGAAGCCCGGGTGGCGAAATGGTAGACGCGCAGTCTTGAGGTGGCTGTGAAGCAATTCATGGAGGTTCAAGTCCTCTCCCGGGCACATTTTTTATTAATGTTTTTGAGGTAGAATAAAAAGTTGCTATTTAAAATAACACTTGAACCGCAGGTGAAAGTCTGCACATCAGGTGAAACCTGAGAAATGTGTCCAGAAGCGAAGCTTTCTGGGACACCTCTCCCGGGCACATTTTTTTATTTCTTTTGCTATGATAAAGAAACGGGTAATTAGCTCAGTTGGTTAGAGCGCATCGTTTACATCGATGAGGTCATAGGTTCGAGTCCTATATTACCCACACTCAACTTTGCTTCTTAATAAAAATCGTTTACAATACAGAAGTTAAAAAATAACGCCAAGCTAGCCAAGTTGGTCACGGCACATGTCTGAAAAACATGGGATCTTGGTTCGATTCCAAGGCTTGGCACGTTCTTTAAGAGATTATTTTCCCAAAACAGAGGCTAGCATCTGTTTAATGAATTTAAATAGAGCTCTAAAGATGTCTTGAATCATTATTGTTGCTCTATAATTTAATTGATCTTTTGTTTTAGCAAAAGTCTGATTTTTTTTAGTTTCAAAATCTGATGAATAGTTAGACATAAAAAGATTATAATTTGTTTTGGTGTAAATAAACAAGCGAGAGTAGTTCAGTGGCTAGAATGTCTCCTTGCCAAGGAGAAGGTCGCGGGTTCGAATCCCGTCTCTCGCTCTCTACAAAAAATAAAACTTTCCAAAAAACTAAATCAAATCTCCCTTGGGTTTATATTTAACCCAGGTCTCAAAGATTGTTCTAAGTACAATAATTGTTGGTACGGCCAGCAGTGCTCCTGCTATTCCAAAAATAGTACCACCGATTAAAATACCCAAAATTACGGTTAGGCCGCTAACATTAATATTTCTTTGCATGACTCTGGGAACAATCAGATTATTTTCTAATTGCTGAATGATGACGTAAAGTACTAAAGTGACAATTGCTCCTGGCCAGCCCAGGGTTGCTAGGGCTATCAAAATGGCGGGAATGGCTGAAACTGTGGGGCCTATGTTGGGGATAACTTCCATAATCCCAGCTAGAAGCGCCAATGGCAAAGAATAAGGCAGGCCTATTAGGGTTGTGCCAATAAAAACCAAGGCTCCTACAATAATCATTGTTATGAATTCTCCCCTAATCCAGTTGCCTAGTTGGATATTTATTTCACGAATAGCTTCTTCAAATTGTTTAATTTTTTTATCATCTCTTGTTAGCCAGGAAAAATCACGAACTACCTGCCCCTTTTCTATAGACATGTAGAGGGAAATTACTAAAGTCATAATAATCGTCAGAAATCCAGAAAAAGTAGAACTAATTACATTAATTACGGCAGATAGCGAACCACCCAACTGCTCACTGATTCGACCAATATCTTGTAAATTAAGCTCAAAAGTATCAAGCATGATGTTAATTTCTGGAGGGAGTTTAAGAGTGCCAAGCATAATTGAGAATTCACTAACTAGGGGAGGGAGAATTAGGGCTAAAAACAATCCAAGAATAATGGAAAATATAAAGTAGACAAAAATACTGCTAGTAGACCTTTTCCAACTAAATTTATCTTGAATTTTGCAAATTGGTTTGTTAAGACCAACGCTTATGATGTAAGCGATAAAAGTAATAAACAGAATGTTTTTAATTTTTTGAATAAACCAAATACCAACTAAGAAAAGAAAAATAAAAACAACAATTGAGGGGGAAATTTTGACAAGTAATTCGTCTTTTTTAGGCTTTGACATAGTGCTTATACTATAGCACAAGAGCTAGGGTTTTAGTCAAAAGTTTCTGATCATTTGCTTCTAAAAAATTTAAATTTTCAGTTTTTTTCCACCAAGTATCTTGACGTCTGGCGTATTGAATTTCGCTACGTTGCCATTGTAGAAGAGCCTGGTGCTTGTTTAGTTCGTGGTTGAGATAGTCTGCCACTTGTGTAAAGCCAATGCTACTGGCAGCTGGTAATTCTGAACTAAGTTTAAATTGGTCAAGACAGGCTTTGACTTCGTGAACAGCATGTTTAAAACGTTCTGCTACACGTCTTTTAATTTTTTCCTCCCGCTCCTTTTGGGTCAGGGTTAAATGTATGGAACAAATATTTTCTTCTTTGCTTTTTTTAATTGTTTTCTTTGTATCAGTGAATTGAGCAATTTCAATTGCCCTAATTAGTCTTCGAGGGTTTTGTACATCTGATTGATTCATTGTTTCAAATTTTTCTGGATCAGTTTGTTTAAGTGTTTCTTGAAGAAATTGAAGCGATTTTTTGTCTAATTTTTGGCGCAAGGTTGGATTGGGTGGAATAGAAAGAGTGGCTGCTGGTTGGATAATTTGGCGATGATAAAAACCAGTGCCACCGACTAATATTAAAACTTCTTTATCAGTCAACTGCTTTTTAAGGCTTAGGTATAATTTTTTGAAATGGGCGGGTGACCAATCTTGCCAAATAGGAATAATACTAACTCCATGAAGAGTAATGGGTAGTTGTGAATGAGCAAAGTGACGATAAGGTTTCTTTTTGATTAGCTGCCAGCCATGAGGCAGATCTGCAGCGGTTAAAATTTCTAAGCCTTGATAAACCTGGCGAGAATCAACAGAAAGAAGGTAAACTCGTTGAACTTGATTGTTTTCAATTAAAGATTCTGCTAAATCTAAGGCAAGTTTGCTTTTACCGGTAGCTGTGGCTCCGGTAATTGAAATTATTTGATTTTGAATCTTTGTTTTTAGCATTTTAAACTACCTTGGGTCTTTGCTTTAGATTGTTTTTGTTAATTAATTTGTCTAAAATTTGCCAGCGTTTTTTCTTAATTGAATGAGGAATGTCGTCTTGATAAAGTCTGCTGGCGCTAGTGCCGGGACGAGGCGAATAAATATTAACAAAGGCTAGTTGCCAATTGGCTTTTTTGGCTAAATCCAGGGTGTCTTCAAATTCTTGCTCTGTTTCTCCAGGGAAGCCAACTATTAGGTCTGTTCCCAGGGTAATATCTGGTGCAGCTTGACGTAATTTTTTTAATAAATTTAGATAGTCTTCACGAGTGTAACCGCGATTCATTCGATGTAAAACACTATTGCTGCCGGATTGGACGGGCAAGTGAATGAATCGATCCAGTTTTTGATTATTAGCAATTTCTTTAATTAACTCATCATGAAAATCCCAAGGATTGCTACTCATAAAACGAATGACCTTGATTTCATCTAAGGCGGAAATCGTTTGCAACAACTCAACAAAAGGAGGTGTGCCCTTTGCAGGAAAATATTGAGATTGATTGCTTGGTAGATTCTCTCTTTCCATTTCAGAGCGCAAGATTTTTTTGCGATTACTAACACCAATTTTTTCTAAACCCCAGGAATTAACATTTTGACCAATTAGAGTAATTTCACTGTAACCTTGTTTGGCCAGCTCTGTAGCCTCTTCCATAATATCAATAAAAGAACGAGACTTTTCTCTGCCTCTGGCATAAGGGACAATACAGTAGGTACAAAAGGAATTACAACCAACAGAAACCGGTATAAAAGCATGTTTTTTGTCTTTGCGTTTGGCTTTTTTTAAAAAAGCCATTTGATTGCTGGGAATAATTTTGTCGATCATGGGCAAAATTTTTTTAAGATGGTCTTGACCATGATGAATCATGCAGCCAGAAAAAATTATTTCTGGCTTGCTTTGTTTATTGTCTTGATAATATTTAGCGACTTTAAGTAAAAAAGCTCTAACCCTCTGCTCTGCTCTTTCTCTAATACTACAGGTCACTACGGCTAATTTTTGACAATCTTGCCAAGAGTTACTTTCACTTAAGCCTTGTTCTTCAAAAAGTGCCGCCATTCTTTCAGCATCACTTTTATTAGCCTGACATCCATAAGTTTTGATAAAGTATTTTTTTGACATTTAACTGTCCATATTCTAACACCTTATTGTCTTTCCCCTTCACTTTCATATTAATTAGATTAAAATAACTATGTAGAAGCTTTGTTCTTTGACAGTGTTTTTGTTTTTTAAAAAAAGGTGCGGTACCAGAGTGGTCCAATGGCGAGGTCTGCAAAACCTCCGTTCGCGGGTTCGAATCCCGCCCGCACCTCAACCAACTATTTTTAATTTTTTAAAATAGTTTTATTAATAAATCTTTATGTCTTTTGACCTAAAGTAAAGAAAGGTATTGATGCTAATTAAATCAATTGAGGCTCAAGAAGTTTTGGATTCACGAGGAAACCCCACGGTTGGAGTAACTTTGAAGCTTGAAGATGGAACTGAAGTTTTTTCAGCAGTTCCCTCAGGTGCTTCAACTGGTGCTTATGAAGCACTGGAGCTTCGCGATGAGGACAATACTCGCTATTTGGGTAAGGGAGTATTAAAAGCTGTAGCCAATGTTAATAATATTATTGCTCCCGAACTCATTGGTCAAGATGTTAGAGAACAAGAAAAACTTGATCAAATGATGCTCGATTTAGACGGTACTCAGGGTAAACAAAATTTAGGTGCCAATGCTATTTTGGCAGTATCGATGGCTTGTGTAAAAGCAGCGGCCATAGTTAATAAGATGCCTCTTTATGCTTATATAGCTAAACTCTTTGGTAATAGCACTGAAGAATTTGTGATGCCTATTCCAATGTCCAATGTACTTAATGGCGGTAAACATGCTATCGGTAGTGCTGACATGCAAGAATTTATGATTTTTCCCCTAGCTGCTCCCAATGTAGTAGAAGCAATTCGCTGGAATGCAGAAATTTTCCATCATTTAGGAAAAATTATTCAGAAAAAAGGTTGGCAAAAAACTGTTGGAGATGAAGGCGGTTATGCTCCTCCACTAGGTACCAATGAGGCTCCTTTACAATTGATTATGCAAGCCATTGAAATGGCTGGTTATAAAGCTGGAGAAGATGTTTTCATTGCTCTTGATCCAGCAGCTAGTGAGTTTTATGAGGGTGAGGGTGAAACTGGTCTTTATGATCTAAAAACCGAGGGTAAAAAACTGACTAGTAGCGAGATGGTTAAAAAATACCAACAATGGGTTGAAGAATATCCAATTGTTTCTATAGAAGATGGTTTGGCCGAAGATGATTGGAGTGGTTTTAGTGAGTTGACTGAAGTTTTGGGTAAAAAAATTCAAATTATGGGAGATGATCTCTTAGTAACTAACCCAGAAAGAATTCAGAAAGCTATCGATAAAAAGGCTGCTAACTCAGTGTTAATTAAACTTAATCAAATCGGCAGCGTCAGTGAGACGATTCAAGCTATTAAATTAGCTCAAAGCGCTGGTTGGACCTGTGTGGTTTCTCATCGCAGTGGCGAAACAGGAGATACCTTTATTGCCGATTTTGTAGTTGGTACAGGTACCGGACAGATTAAAACTGGTTCAATGTGTCGCAGTGAGCGAGTGGCCAAATACAATCGTTTAATGATAATTGAGCGAGAACTAGGAGATAAGGCAAAAATTGCTAAGTTTCCTTTTAAACAATAGTTTGTTTATTGAGAGGGGCTATATGCCCCTCTTTATTAAGCAAATTAAATTAAAAAGGATTATTTATGTCTGATACTTCTCAAAAAAAGTTAGCGCTAATTATTCTTGATGGCTGGGGTCATTATAAAGATTATCCAGGCAATGCTATTAGTTTAGCTAATACTCCTAATTGGGATAGAATGTGGCAGGAAAATCCTAAAGCCCTTTTAGATTGTTCTGGAGAAGCAGTGGGTCTGCCAGCTGGTCAAATGGGTAATAGCGAAATTAATCATGCGGCTATTGGTTCAGGACGAGTTATTTATCAAGATTTAGTTAAGTTAAATAAAGCAGCAGCCGAAGGTTTATTGCATACTGCTCCAGCTATTGAAGAAGCCTTTAGTAGAGCCAAAAACAATTCAACAGCGCTACACATTATGGGTTTATTGAGTCCAGGTGGCGTTCACTCTCATCAGGATCACATTTTCGCTTTGATTAAAGAAGCGGCTGGCTTTGGAGTGGAAAAAATTTATGTTCATGCAATTACTGATGGACGGGACACGGCTCCCCAAAACTGTTTAGCTAGTTTTGAAAAATTAGATGAAATTTGCCAAGAAACAGGAGCTCAGCTAGCAACTATTGCTGGTCGTTATTTTGCTATGGACCGTGATCATAATTGGGAGCGAACTGATCTGGCTTATAGCGCCGTTAAGGATCGTCAAGCCCCTCAGTTTTCCAGTGCCAAAGAAGCAATTAAACATTCTTATGAAAATGGTAAAAATGATGAATTTATTGTTCCCTGTACCATCAAAGTTGATGATGAAATAGAAGCTAAAGTTAAAAGTACTGACAGCTTAATTTTTGCTAATTTTCGCAATGATCGACCACGTCAGTTGACTGAGCGATTTTTAGAAAAAGGTCCTGAAAACATTTTCTTTGTTACCATGACTTTATACAGCGATAAATATCCGGTGGCGGTAGCTTATGGTCCAGAAAAGGTTGAACGTACCTTGGGAGAGGTTTTGGCAGAAAACAAAGTGAAGCAATTTCGGGTAACTGAGACTGAAAAATTTGCTCATCTTACATTCTTTATGAATTGCAAGCGCGAAGAGCCCTACCCTTTAGAAGAGCGTTTTATGTTTAATAGTAATAAGGTAGAAAGTCATGCAGAAAAGCCCGAGATGAAGGCTTTAGATATTGCTGACAAGGTGGTAGAAACTATGAACAAGGGTGAGCAGTCAGTAATTTTTACCAATATTTGTAATGGTGACATGGTTGGTCATA
>Ga0334889_1005086_pt1 | contig 11205 bp, 9 predicted proteins | sample GraSluR1_MG_2_FD_207222 | JGI IMG/M metagenome (GOLD analysis project Ga0334889, IMG submission 207222) | Sludge microbial communities from methane-producing bioreactor in Wageningen University, Netherlands - Granular Sludge_8_08-R1 | ecosystem: Engineered > Bioreactor > Anaerobic > Unclassified ... | reverse complement strand
CCCACAAGCCGATCCTCGATCATATCGATCCTTCCCACTCCATAGGTTCCGCCTATCTCGTTGAGTTTTTCGATAATGGCCACGCCTCCCAGAGATTCTCCGTTGATTTTGGCAGGTATTCCCTTTTCGAAATCAATTTCCAGATAGAGGGGAGTATCCGGGGTATCCCAGGGATCCTTGGTCATTTCAAAGGCATCTGCAGGAGGCTCGTTCCAGGGGTCTTCGAGAATACCGCATTCGATGGAACGTCCCCACATATTCTCGTCGATACTGTAGATTTTCGACATGTGATTCTGCACAGGGATGTTATGCTGTTTGGCATATTCTACTTCGGCTTCCCGAGAAAAGTGCCAGTCCCGTACGGGTGCCAAGACCTGGAGCTCCGGATCAAGAGCATTTACACACACTTCGATACGTACCTGATCCTGCCCTTTTCCCGTACAGCCATGGGCTACGGCCACAGCTCCCTCCACCTTGGCAATCCAGGCAAGATACTTCGCGATAAGGGGCCGAGAAAGAGCGGAATTCAAGGGATATGTTCCCTGATACATGGCATTTGCCTTAAGAGAGGGCCAGACAAATTTTTCTACAAAATCTTCCCGAAGATCCATGACATAGACACTGCAAGCCCCTGTTTTTTCGGCCTTTTCCTTTACACCTTCCAGATCCACCACGCTCTGCCCCACGTCGGCGGTAAAGGTAACCACGTCATATCCCTGGTCTTGAAGCCACTTAATAGCTACCGATGTATCCAATCCACCACTGTAGGCAAGGACAACCTTTTTTTTGTTCTGCATATGCATCATTCTTCCTCCTCCAAATGTATACTTTTAATAATTTTTAACCTCTATGGGTACATACAAAAAAAGCTCGTCCCTTATAAGGGACGAGCTTTTGCCCGCGGTGCCACCCCACTTGACGGAAATTCCGCCCTCTCTTGATTCGCTCAGGAGAATCACTCCCCTTCCTACTTGGACAAGGCCCTTTCTTCGGAAGGAGGCTCGGGGGTTCTATCGCAATGTACGGTCGCCGGGAAACGCTTTCAGCCTAGGGCATCTCCTCTCTGTCGACGATGATGTACACGCAACTCCCCGTCATTGCCCCTATAGGTGCAACAACACGTCGTCGCATTTCATCGCATCGTCGTCGAAGACGGATACCCTTCACGCTCGCCAGCTCCTTTCAAAAAAACTCCAGGCACATTGCATATTGGGTGGCATTGTACCACCTATTTTCAGCTTGTCAAGCTTAAAGCTCGTAAATCTATTCTGAAGATTTACGGAAGGCGCTCTCACTTTCCGCCATCCGAGCCTGTTCGGTTAAAAGTCTTTTACGAGCTTCCGCTTCCGTTGCGGCAATTTTAGCCTTTCGCGCTCGATCCTCTGCTTGACGCTGCCAAGCTTCGGCCTTGGTGGAAGCCTCGCTGGCCTTTCGGGCCAAATCCTCCGCATGTTTTTTCTTATTCATTGCAAGGGTTGCCGCCTCTTCGGCCTGCTCCGCCTGACGAAGAGCCTCATTTCTCCGGTTTGTGAACCTTGCAAGCTCAACCTCTATTTGATGAATTTTATCTTCCGCCTTTTTCACCTGTTCCTGAGCTCGTCCGGAAGCTCGAGCGGCCCGGGCTTCTTCTTTTTCTACAAGTTCCTGGGCTTCCTGAAGAGCGTTTTGAGCCTTCGCAAGCTGACTCTGGACCTGATCATAAGCGTTTTCGGCCTTCTGAATATGATCCATGGTCTGGGCTATGGTACGCTCCGCCTTTTCCTCTGCAGCTTCCGCCTTTCGGATGGCATCAACTTCTCTTTCCTGAGCACTTTTTATGGTGTACTCCATTTGACTGAGAAGATGCCGGGATGTGGCGGTGGCTTCCTCCGCTTCTTTTTCGATTCTTTCCAGGCGTTCTTCCGTTTCCTTGGCGCTGCTTTCAGCAGCGTTTGCCCGAGAGAGAGCCTCGGTAGCTCGTTCTTCCGCCTGGGCGGCAAGATCAAGCATTTTTGTGAGTCGCTCCTCCGCCTCCCGAAGGTGATCCTCGGCTTGGCGGGAACGCCTTTCAACTTCCTCCAGCTCCCTCTCCTTCTGGAGAGTGGTTTCCTTGAGATGTTTTTCGCGATCTTCATAGTCCTGGCAACGCTCCAGGAGATCTTGCAATTTCTTTTCCGTTTCGGATCGCCGTTGCTCCAGCTGGCGAAGATGCGATTTGGCCTGGGCAGCATCGCTTTCGGCCTTTTCTTTCATCAGCTGCGACTGTTCTCGCAAGGTTTCGGATCGGGCAAAAAGCTCCTCAGCATTCCGGAGAGACTGCCGGGCATCCCGAGTTCGCCGCTCCGCTTCAGCCTCTATTTCCGCTACGGCTTTTTCTGCGGAAAGTCGGGCGCCTTCAATTTGAGAGATTACTTTTTGAAGAGATTCCATGCGTTCCCATATCCTTATCATTACCGCAGGAGCCATATTGGTGTTTGTCACGGCGTCTTCAAGCTTTTTCGTCATATCATCCATAGTGGTTTGAATCACTCCCAATAAGTATACGCTCCAGGGGTACGGAAGCCCTACATCTCATCCTGCGCGTTACGCCTCCAGAGAAGGCTTGAGCTTTTCCAAGCTCGGATAGTGCGTGAGATCCATGTGTACCGGGGTTATGGAGACATATCCCTGGGCTACGGCCCATACGTCAGTCCCTTCCACGAGATCGTCTTCGGGCCTTCCCGCAACCCAAAAATACGAGTTTCCCTTGGGATCCTTGAGGCGATGAATTTTATCTTCATAGAGGCGTATCCCTTTTCGAGTAACCCGAATCCCCTGAAGATCCTGAAAGGGAATGTTGGGCACGTTAATATTAAGGAGCACTCCCCGAGGAAGACCTTGAAGGGAAAAACCCCCTTTTTTCAGAAGATCCCTTACTATTATAGCGGCAGTTTCGTAATAATGCTCCACATCTTCCGCATTGATAACCAGGGACACCGCTACAGCGGGAAGCCCGAGGAGAGCTCCTTCCATGGCGGCGGATACCGTTCCCGAATAAGTGAGATCATCCCCAAGGTTAGGCCCCCGGTTGATGCCGGAGATGACGATATCTCTTTGTTCTTTTCCTTCGATGACCTCAAGGGCCAGGGCTACACAATCCGAAGGAGTTCCGTCACAGGCAAAGATGCCCGAAGAGAATTCGTAGGGCCCCGAATCCACGGGCCAGAGACGCAAAGGTCTGGTGAGCGTGATGGCATGCCCCACACTGCTTCTCTCTCTGTCTGGAGCGCAGATGAGAAGATCGTGGTTTTGAGGAAAGAGAAGATTTGCCAAGGCCGCAATACCCGGAGCGAAGATTCCGTCATCGTTGGTAAGTAATATGCGCACAAAAATCCTCCCTTGCAGAATCTGTAATTCCCCGTACAGGGGTTTCCTCTTCAAAAGAATAGCACAAAAACAAAGGCTCCTACATCCACCCCGGAAGAAAGAGACGCGAGAAGAATATGATGAAAGGACGCATGATGGCAGGAAGGACGTTAAGAAGAATGAGTCCGAAGATGATAAACATGCCGTATCGCTCAAGCCAGAAATAGATTCGCATCATAGCAGGCGGAAGAAGGACGTAAAGAACCCGTGAGCCATCCAGAGGAGGAATAGGAAGGAGATTGAAGACCGCCAGTCCGATGTTGATGTACACCATGAGGAGCATGACCATGAAAAGAGCCCGGTTCATGAGGAAGAGGGACGGAAAAAGTCGCAGCAGCAATCCCGCACCGAAGGCGGTAAGGAGATTGCCTCCCGCTCCCGCCAGGGAGACGAGGATCATGTCCCGCCGGGGGTTGGAGAAGTACCGAGTATTGATGGGAACCGGCCGCGCCCATCCGAAACGAAAGATGAGAAGCATAATGGCTCCGATGGGATCCAGGTGCTTCAGAGGATTGAGGGTAAGCCTCCCCTGGTTTGCCGCGGTAGGATCTCCGAGTTTGTAGGCCATCCATCCATGACAGAATTCGTGAAACGTAATGGCCCAGAGAACTGCGGGAAGGCTAAGAAGAAGTTCCGTTATCTGTGGGAAATGCATTATTATTCCTACCTTTCGGATGTGTATGATGTTGTTCGAGAACCCAGGCAATTTCATCCTCCCGGGTTTCCACTTCTCCATCCAGCCGGGCCAGAAGAAGCCCCCGAAGCAGGGATCCGATAAAACGTCCCCGAGTTATGCCGAGATCCATGATATCCTTTCCTCCCAGCATGGGGCAGGTTTTATGAAGCCTCGTAAGGTACAGGAGAAGACGCCGGCGCACTCTCCATCGAATCGTAGCGGAAGCCCAGAAGAGAGAAGCTAAAAGCTCTTCTTCCGAGAGAAGCTCGTAAATGAAAGAGTGCCTGAAAAAACCGCTTCCTCCGAGATCATGTTCCATTCTTCCGATGTCTGCGATCATTTTCCGCAGCAACCGGGATTCTCGGTCATTGAGGCTCAGCCTGCGGCAGACCGAGAGACAGGTCTCGGAAGGAGAATCATATAAAAAGGCCGCAAAAAAGGCAAGCCAGAGATCGCTGCCGAAATCAGGCAGATCCTTACCTGCCCACCGCAGAATGGCAGAAAGACGGCGCATGGTTTTACGAGACGTTTCGCCAAAACGGATTCCGGAAAAAAGAATCCTCCATACCCCTAAATCCCAAAGACGTTCCACCGGACGAAAAGGGTTCTTTTCCCGGAAAACGAGTTCGATCTCACTCCGAAGCCTTACCCCGGAAAGCATAGTGAGAAGCCCTCCGTGGACGGAGTTGCGAAGAAGTCTAAGAGTGTTCTCTTCCAGATGGAAGCGGAGTCTTTGTTCCAGCCGGACTCCCCGAAGGATACGGGTAGGGTCTTCCACAAAACTCAAATTGTGAAGAACCCGCAAAGCCCGCCTCTGGATATCCCTACGCCCTGCGAAATAATCTACCAGACATCCCCATCCCTTCTGGTTTATGCGTATGGCCATGGCATTTACCGCGTAGTCCCGGCGATAGAGGTCGTGTTTCAGGGAATCCGTACTTACCGAAGGCTGGGCAACGGGGTATTCGTAGAATTCCCGTCGAGCGGCGGCTACATCTACCTTACGGTTTCCCGGAAAGGTGATGGTCCCCGTGGAAAAACGGCTGTGCACCGCCACCCTGCATCCGTCGGAGCGCCAGGATTCAAGAAAGGCCACCGCATCTCCTTCGATCACTACGTCCACATCCTCGGAAGGCATATCGAGAAGCAGATCCCTCACGAATCCCCCCACTACGTAGGCTGTACTTCCCTGGGCGTCCGCCCGGGCTCCGAGACGCTTCAGCAAGGCAGTCATCCAAGGAGAAAGTCGGTCCAGAAGTAAAAGAGAGAGATCCTCTTCCCAAGGGCGGGAACTTTCGAGGGTACGCTCCTCTTCGGGGAGCGATGCGGGATAGAGAGCCCGGAGTACGTCCGTGCGAGTAATGATTCCCCGGAGAATTTCCTTTTCCACCACCGGCAGCCTTCCGATATTGTGAAATACCATGAGGCGATGAGCTTCCTCCACCGAAGCCGAAGGAGATACCGTCAAGGGATTTTCGGTCATAAAATCTTCTACGGGGACGCTCCCCAAGCCATGGAGTTTTGCTTTGTCCAGATCTTTCCTGGTAATGATACCCGAGAGTACATCCTTTGACACCAGGGGAATGGCGGAATGACCGTACCGGAGCATAACCCGGTAGGCTTCGTCTACCGCGGCCCGGGTAGAGAGAACCATCACCGGGCTGCTCATGACATCCTCCACGAGGAGTCTCGGAAGAATTCGAGAGAGAAGGCGATTTTCCAAATCCGCGCAAATCTCCTGGAGGGAGCCATCAAGCACCGTGGCCGCTGCGGCTTGAGGATGTCCCCCTCCTCCCCAGGGAGCGAGAAAATCCCCCATGTGCAATATTTTTTCCCGGCTCCTTCCCACGATATACACTCTTCTATCCATACGAACTGCGGCAATTGCCACATCCGCATCAAAGTAATCCTTGAGGCGATGCACGAAAAGGGAAAGCCCCTCTACGTAGGACGGACTTTCCCCACGGGCAAAGACGATCCGGGCACCCCGGAGGAAAAATTCCCGGGCACTCTCCATGAGGTGATCCAGCAAAATCTGTTCGGGCCCCTGGAGAACGAATTCCACGTGGGTGGCCACCATGGTGAGATCCGCCCCGTAGTGTTCTCGTAAAATCTTCACCGCGTCGAAGTCCCGAGGGGTGGTCCCCCCAAAGGTAAGTCCTCCGGTATCTTCATAGATCCCCATGGCAAAAAGAGTGGCCTCCTGAGGAGATATGGGGATGTTTTTCACCCGAAGAAGCTCCACGAGAAGCGTGGTTACCGCTCCCACCGAGGCAATGACTTCCTTTTCCGCAGGAAGGGGATCCTCCGAGGGGGGATGATGATCGTAGACATGCACGGGGACATGGCGTTTTTCCACAAGAGAACGGAAAGGGCCTATACGGCTCAGAGAGCACACGTCCACACACACGAGAAGGGTTACATCGGAAAAACAGACCTTTTTAGGAGTAAGAACCTTCCAGCGGGGGGCGTAGCGCTTTATGTATTCTCTCACGTTTCTGGTAGCAGATCCGGAAAAGGAAATTTCCGAAGGTCCGTAAAGTTTGGAGGCTGCCACCATGGCCGCAAGAGAGTCGAAATCCGCTCCGATATGACTCGTAATGAGGATCAACCGCATACCTCCACAATTTTTTCGAGAACCTCCAGCTCCATTCTACGGGGAAAGAAAGCCCGAAGATTTCTCAGGCAATCCTCGTTATCCTTTGTTTTTCTTGCGGGAAGGAGTTTTCGAACGCAAGTGAAATGCCTTTCCAGAGACAACCACGAAAGAAGAACTTCTTCCTTTTCTTCCTTTTCGAGGCCATGCCTTGCAAGGCTGAAAAAAATTCCCAGGTTTCGAGACTCCAGAATATCCCTTATTCTCTCGGCTTCTTCAAGAGAAGAACAGGAACATTGCATCTCCACCACGGAAGACATGGACAAAAAACGTTCTCCCAGAAGCATTCCCGCCTCGTTAAAATTCTCTCTGGAAGTGCTGTTTTCCAAAAGTATCCCTGCCAGGGAAGAGCGTTTTTCCGGGGGCAACAGTTTGGATTCCATCATTTCAAGCCATTCCGGGGTTTTTCCGCGTTCCAGGTTCCGCTTCAGGCGCTCTTCCCGGTGAGAGGTCACATATACTGTGGTGTCTGCCCACCAGGGGATCCCCCGTTCGAAAAGCAGGGGGATTTCCGCCACAAACCACCCTCGGGAGTTTCTGTAGGCTTCTTCAAGAACCTTCTCTACCATGGGGTGTATGGTTTCACAAAGATAACGGTATTCCCGAGAATCACCGAAAACTCGAGCACAGAGAAGATCTTTTCGCAATTTCCCCGCATCATCGAAAAGATCTCTACCCCACCGCTCCTTTGCTTTGGAACGGAGAATTTCATGGGTGATCCAGAGTTTTTCCACCACCCGGTCCGCACTCGCCACCGAAGCCCCCATGGAAGCCCAGAGGGAAAGGAGAGTGGATTTACCAGCTCCGATATCCCCGGTAAGGGCCACGGCGAAAACCATGTTCTTCCTTCCTTCTCCGATCATCGGTATAACGCAGCTCCTCGGGAATTTCCCAAAGGAATCGAGAAAACCCGTTGAGCTGCATAGAGCCGAAAAGAGTGCGCCCTCGAGCTCCGCAGAGATAAAGCCGCTCTTCTGCTCGGGTCATGCCCACGTAGCATAGGCGCCGCTCTTCTTCAATTCCCCCTTCTTCCTCAAGAGCTCGGGCGTTGGGGAATATGCTCTCCTCCATACCCACAAGAAAAACCACGGGAAATTCCAGCCCCTTGGCAGCGTGGAGCGTAAGAAGAGAAACCGCCTCCTCCTCTTCGTTCAGGCGCTCCAGATCTGTAAAAAGAGCGATTTCCTGAAGAAATTCCGGAACACCCCCCCCTTCGGAAGAGCTCACCGAAAGAAGTTCCCGCACATTTTCCATTCGCTCTTCACCGCTAAGGGGTTCCTTCTTCAGGAGATATTTCTCATACCCCATCTCCTGGAGGACATACTCCAGAGCTTCGGAGAGGGAGTCTTTCCGCAGAGCAAGTTCTTGCATGTGCTCCGCAAACTCCCGGAGGCCTTTTTCCGCCTTTCCCCGGAGCCCTCCCCCTTCCCGGGCGAGGGATCCCCAAACCTTTTCGGGGGAGAGTTCTTTCATGCCAAACAAGACAGATTCTAGGGTTTCGAGACTTTTACTCCCCAAACCCCGGGAAGGAACGTTTGCCACTCTTTCGAGAGATGGAATATCCAGGGGGTTGCAGGAGAGGCGAAGGTAGGAGAGCACGTCTTTTATTTCCAGGCGCTCGTAAAAAGCTGTACCCCGCACCACCCGGTAAGGAATTCCCCGCTGTAAAAGAGCCTGTTCGATTCCCCGGCTGAGAGCGTTGATGCGATAGAGAATGGCTACATCCTGGTATCGAAATCCCTGGGAGAGAAGTTTTTCGATCTCCTGGGCCACAAAGGAAGACTCTTCACCTCCCGATGAGGCCAATAGCGTATAAATGGGCTCCCCTCTCTCTTGAGCGGTCCAGAGGTTCTTTTCCTTGCGCTCCAGATTATTTCGGATGACCGCATTGGCTCCTTCGAGAATGATACCGGTGGAGCGATAGTTCTGATCCAGGGTCACCACCCTGGCCCGGGGAAAATCTTCTTCGAAATTGAGGATCATGCGCATATCCGCCCCCCGCCATCCGTAAATGGACTGGTCCGGATCACCCACCACCATAAGGGAATTGCGATTCCCTACGAGCTTCTTGAGAAGAGAGTACTGTATGAGATTGACGTCCTGATACTCATCCACGAGAATCCAGGAGAGCCGGCTCTGTTCATGCTCCAGAATTTCCCTCGATGTGGCGAGAAAGTAAAGCGGTAGGGTCAGAAGATCGTCGAAATCAAGGGCGGATTGGCGTTTCATTTCCCTATCGTAAGCCCGGTAAATTTCGAAGAGGCTCTCCTCTCCCTCTTCAAGGGCAAGGACTTCTTTTCCCGGAAGGGTGCTCATCTTAAGCTGGGATATGTATTCTCCCATTTCGCGCAGATCGCCCCGCTCCACCTGAAAACCTTTCTCCAGCATAATCTTTTTGAGAAGGCTTCGGACATCTCCGGGATCGAAAATGGTAGTATTCGCAGAATATCCCAGGTTCAGAAGGGCTTCCTGGTGACGCCAGAGAAAGCGGAGTCCCCAGGAGTGAAAGGTGCTTATTTGAAGTCCCCGAGAGGTTAGAGGAAGGAGCTTTTCCAGTCGAAGCTGCATCTCTCGGGCAGCTTTGTTGGTAAAGGTCACCGCCAGGATCTTCCGGGGATCCTCTCCCTTCTCCAGGAGCCAGGCTATTTTGTGGGTAAGCACCCGAGTTTTACCGCTTCCCGCTCCCGCAAGAACGAGCAGGGGCCCCTCGAGATAACATACGGCCTCTCGCTGAGGCGGATTGAGTTTCTCGAGAAGATCATGGGTCATGAAGGGCTTCTCCGTTTCTTCATGTGGCACCATCCGGAAAGAAGTTCTTCCCAGGAGTTCATGCCCTCTCCCGAAGGCGCGCAGACTTCCAGGATCGCAGCCTTCGGATTAAGAGAATGCACATCTTCCAAGAAACGATTCCGGTCGAAGGGGATATACGGCAGCAGATCCGTTTTGGTGAGTATGACCACCTCGGAGAGCGTGAAAAGGTGGGGATACTTCAGTGGTTTGTCATCTCCCTCGGGAACGCTTGCGATGGCCACCTTACGATCCTCTCCAAGGTCGAATTCCGCAGGGCATACGAGATTTCCCACATTCTCCACCACCACAAGATCCAGATCCTCCAGGGGAAGTTCTTTCAAGGCTCGTTCCACCAACTGGGCTTCAAGATGACAAAGTCCCTTGGTATTTATCTGCACCGCAAGAATTCCGGAACGACGAATACGTTCCGCATCTCTTTCGGTGGCGATATCTCCTTCCACTACACCCGCCCGGAGACGGAGCCGGGAAAAGGTGTGCTCCAGAAGGGTGGTCTTTCCGGCTCCGGGGGATCCTATACAGTTCAGCATCACAACCCCCCGGGCCGCAAGATCCTTACGAATCCTATCCGCCACGAGCTCATCCTTTTCCAGGATGGATCTCTTTATGTTGACAATTTTAGGCATGATCTCGCACCTCCACCGATGCAATTTCCAATTCTTCTCCTCCTGCGAGGAGGCTTTCCGGGGAACCACAAAGAGGGCAGGAACGTTTTCCCGGCTCTCCTTCCCAGAAGTGTCCACAGGCTTCACACTGCCAGACCAGAGGAAGAATCTCCAGTTCCAGAGAGCTTCCCTCAAAAAAAGTCCCCTCCACGCAAGAAGCGTAACAGGAAGTGAGGATTTCCGGAACCACCTGCCGAAGAGCTCCCACTCGAAGATGTACCTTCACCGGAGAAGGCCACTTTCCCTCCACCGCAAGTTCTTCGAGAAACTCCAAAAGATGGGAAACGAGAGAGTATTCATGCATAAGAAATCATTCCTTTGCCAGTTGCACAAGACTTTCCGAGAAGGGCACTCCGTAACCGGGGCTTACCAGAGGGGCCGTAAGGGTGTTGATGGAGGGACTTCCCTGAGGGACCGCACAATATCCGGAACCCATGTGAGGATCCAACCAAACCTCTGCGAAAATACCCCGGGGATTCCGGGAGTTCCAAAGACGCACTCGCTCTCCCGCAGAAACGCCTATCCGCCGGGCTTCTTCGGGGGAAAGGAAGACGGGAAGGATAGTTTCTTCCGGAAGATCCCAGTTTTGCCCGTTAATATACTGCCCCACATGATATGTGACAAGACGAAACTCGAAGAAGCTTCGGGATTCCTCAAGACTTCGTAAAAAGGGAAGTCTCACAGGAAGCTTTGCGGAAGAAGAGGGAGCATCCCAGAAGTTCGGCTCCTTCCAAGCATAGACTGAGGCATGAATTTTTTCCATATCCCGGGAATTTCGAAGTATGAGGTCCATTTGATTCCGAAGCTCCCAAGGGCTCAGGGAAAGGTCGAGGGTTTTTCGGAGTCCCTCGAGAATATCCACATCTCCGAGACATTCTCCGGGAGAAGATGTTATCTTTTCGGTGCGACACAGCAGAGAATGTCCGTAGGAGCCTCGCCAATCCGGGCCTTCTTCAAAGAACAACCGTGAGGGGAGTACCAGGGAACAGCATCGAGCGGTTTCGGTAAGAATAAAA
>Ga0334889_1005074_pt1 | contig 11225 bp, 9 predicted proteins | sample GraSluR1_MG_2_FD_207222 | JGI IMG/M metagenome (GOLD analysis project Ga0334889, IMG submission 207222) | Sludge microbial communities from methane-producing bioreactor in Wageningen University, Netherlands - Granular Sludge_8_08-R1 | ecosystem: Engineered > Bioreactor > Anaerobic > Unclassified ... | reverse complement strand
GCCGACGGCCACGGGCGGCTTATGTGGGGCTGGGGTCGCTGTACGTGCTGGTCTTGGTGTTGACAGTCTCGCGCAGCGGCTGGGCTGGTCTGGCCGTGGGGGGAGCGCTTTTGCTGCTGCTATGGTGGCATCGGTGGGAGCTCTGGGCCGCGCTGGGGGGGCTGGGGGCGTTGGGCCTTGTCGCGATGGCGCAGCGGGGTCTGCTGGCGCGTCTTCGTCGGCTTTTGAGTCTGCAGGAGGTTTCGGCGGCGTATCACATCGCGATGGGCTGGGATAACCTGCAGACGATTGCCCGCGTTCCCTGGGGCTCCGGCCTCGGCTCGGCGGGGGCGCTGGGCAAAGCGGCAGAGGCGGCGGGTATGATCCAGACGCGCTATGCCACCGAGTCGTTCTTGCTGCAGATCGGCTTGCAGCAGGGCTGGCCGGGGATGCTGGCCTTTGGGTTGCTGGTGTGTGTCATGGCGGTGGGCCTCGTCAAGGGTCTGCGCGCTGCAGAGACGCCATTCGGCCGTGCAGTGACCTTGGCAGCATTGGCGAGCCTGGCCGGGGCCATGGCCCATGCGGTGATGAACGTCGACCTACAGGACATCGCTGTACAGAGCTACCTCTGGTTCCTGGTGGCAATGGGTCTCCGCATGTCTGCGTTGGATCCAGGCCGACGCGAGAGAGGTGCGCATGCCTGACATCGGCGTGGTGATCGTAACCTGGAACGCGATGGAGGTGGTCGATGCCTGCCTTGCGTCAGTCTACGCGGACGCCGAGGGGCTGGCGCTACAGGTATGGGTGGTGGACAACGCGTCATCGGATGGCACGGCCGACTGGGTGGCGGACCGTTACCCCGCTACGCGGCTGATCCGCAACCAGGACAATCGTGGCTTTGCCGCCGCCAATAACCAGGCACTGGCCCAGGCACAGGCTCCCTACCTGATGCTGCTGAACCCCGATACGGTGGTGCGTCCAGGCGCGTTGCGAGTGTTGCGCAGCTACCTCGATGAGCACCCCGCGGTGGCCGCGGTGGGGCCCAAGGTGGTGCATCCCGCCATGCGGCTACAGGTGCTCTCCTGCGGTTACCAGCCCTCGGTGCGGACTGTGGCCAGCCAGTACCTGGGGCTGACGCGCTTGTTCCCTCGGTCTCACGCTTTCCGAGGCGTGAACCTGCTCATGGGCATCCACGACGATGCGCCGCGTGAGGTCGAGTGGCTGAGCGGTGTGTGCTTGATGGTGCGGCGCTCGGTAGTAGAGTCGGTGGGGCTCCTGAGCGAGCGGTGGTTCATGTATGCCGAGGATATGGAGTGGTCGCATCGGATGGTGCAGGCGGGTTGGCGGTTGTGCCACGTGCCCGAAGCCGTCATCGAGCATCACCTGGGGCATAGCGCTGCCCGAAACGCACGCGTGAGCACCATGTGGGTCACCAGCCAGCGGAGCTTTTACCGAGCGCGCGAGAACGCGGCTTGGTGGCAGCGCACCGCGTTCGATGCGGCGCTGGCCGGCGGGCTGGCGTTGCGGAGCGGGCTCTATGGCGCGCGGGGGCTGGCGGGGGGCGAGTCGGCCGCCATGTGGCGTCGAGAGGCTCGCCGCTTTTGGGCCTATGCGCGGGCGGCGCTGGCGCCCCTGCAGGAGACATCATGAGTCGACTGCGTCTAGCTCTCGATCGGCTGGCGCACCGCCTCACGGGCGCCGAGGAGGGAGAGGCCGCCTTGAACGACCGTCCTCCCCGTGTCTTGCTTCAGACGTTCTTCAAGGTTGCCCCGATGGTGGCTCGTGGGGTGTGGCATCGTCTCTGGCTGAGACGCGCGCGAGGCTTGCTTTTGGTGGGGCGCGGTGTCGCGCTGCGCAACCCCCAGTGTGTCAGCGTGGGCCGCTCGGTGGTGTTGGAGGATTTCTGTGAGGTCCAAGGGCTCTCGCGCCAGGGGATCGTGCTGGGCGACCATGTGACTGTGGGTCGCATGGCCATGATCCGCCCCTCTGGCTACTATCGGCGCGCCATCGGTGAGGGGTTGACCGTGGGCGACCACTCGAATATCGGGCCTGGCTGCTATGTCGGCTGTTCGGGGCACGTGCAGATCGGCAGCCATGTGCTCATGGGCGCGGGGGTCTCCATGCACGCTGAGAATCATACCATCGAGCGTATAGATGTGCCCATCGACGCCCAGGGCGTGACCCGCGAGGATATCGTGATCGAGGATGATTGCTGGCTGGGGGGTGGGGCGACCATCTTGGCTGGGGTGCGGGTGGGCCGTGGTGCTGTGGTGGCTGCGGGGTCGGTGGTGACACGTGATGTACCGCCCTATGCCGTGGTGGCGGGCGTGCCCGCCCGGGTGGTGCGCACGAGAGGCGAGCCGCCAATCGACGTACCCAAGGAAGCGCCATGAGGGTTCTGATCGATGCCCACATGCTCGGTTCTCATGAGACGGGCAACGAGACCTACATTCGCAACCTGCTGCGGGCGTTGGCACGACGCGACGACGTGGATATCCTGGCTGCGGTGCTGCCATCAGAGGTCGCCAGAGTAGAGGAGATGGGGGTTGCCGCGGCGCCGCTGGCGCGCGAATCGGATTTTTGGCGGCTGGCCAAGGGACTCAATGGCCTGGCCCGTGAGCACGGGGCCGATCTGATGCATGTGACCTATGTGGGGCCTCTGCTCCCCATATGCCCTCTGGTGGTCACCGTTCACGATGTGTCGTTTCGCAGATTCCCGAGCTACTTTGCACCGCGCGTCCGTTTGCTGTTTGCCACGTTGCTCCCCGCGACGTTGCGTCGGGCCGCTCGGGTCATCACCGTGTCTCAGCATGCTCGGCAAGAGATTCTGCGCTATTACCCACATCTTCAGGGTCGGGTGGGCGTGACCTTTGAGGCGGCCGATCCCATTTTCCGGCGGCTGGACGGTGCCTTGGTCGCTGAGACGCTCGATCGGCTTGGCGTGGTGCCACCCTATGTGCTGGCGGTGGGGAACCTACAGCCGCGCAAGAACCTGGTGAGGCTGGTGCAGGCCTTTGCCGAGGCCGTCCTGGCGACCGGTTCGCGCCTGGTAATCGTTGGCCAGGCCCAATGGCAGGCCTCTGACGTGATGGCCGCCATCGAGGAAGCCAGGCTCGGGAACGCGGTCAAGCTCACCGGGTATGTGCGCGACGACGATCTGGTGGCTCTCTACAACGGGGCGGCTCTCTTCTGCTATCCCTCGCTGTACGAGGGCTTTGGCCTCCCTGTGGCAGAGGCGATGGCCTGTGGCGCGCCCGTGGTCGCCTCCAACGTCACGAGTATCCCCGAGGTGGCAGGCGATGCCGCGCTGTTGGCCGATCCTTACGACGTGGCTGCGATGGCCCAGGCAATCGACGCGGTGCTCCAGGACGAGGCCCTGGCTGCATCGTTGCGGCAGCGCGGGCTGGCTCGGGCGGCGGCCTTGACGTGGGACCAGACGGCGGAGCAGACGGTGTCCTGCTATCGGGAGGCGCTGAACCACGCAGGGAAGGGCGGATCGCGGTGAAGATTGCTCTCATGGGCACGCGGGGTATCCCCGCCAGCTATAGCGGATTCGAGACCTGCGTCGAGCAGCTCGGTCAGCGGCTGGTGCAGCGCGGCCACGAGGTGACCGTCTACTGCCGCTCGCACCACATCACCTACCCTGAGGACACCTACAAGGGCATGCGTTTGGTCAAGCTGGGCACGCTGCGGAACAAGTATCTGGACACGATGGTGCACTCGCTGCTCTCGTCGCTGCACGCTCTGGGCCAGCGCTATGACATCGCCCTTTATTTCATTGCGGGCAACAGCCCGGCGACGTTCATCCCTCGCATGGTCGGTACGCGCACCATCCTCAACGTGGATGGCCTGGATTGGAAGCGGGAAAAGTGGCCCGCTCCCGCCAAGGCCTATATCAAGTTCGCCGAGTTTCTCGCCACCAAGCTGCCCAACGCCTATCTGACCGACTCGGAGACGGTGCAAGCCTACTATTGCGACCGGTTTGGCGCGGCGCCGCCTGTCATCGTGTACGGCTCCGAGGTGGAACCCGCGCCACCTGGAGAGACGCTGGCCCAATTCGGCTTGGCGTCCGACAAATATGTGCTATTCGTCGGGCGCCTGGTGCCCGAGAACGGTGCCCATCATCTGGTGCAGGCCTTTCGCGAGATCGAAACCGACCTCAAGTGCGTCATCGTGGGCGACGCCCCCTATGCGGAAGAGTATATCCGTTCGCTGCACCAGATGGCCAAGGGGGACTCACGCATCGTGTTCACGGGGTATGTTTTCGGTCGCGGCTATGCCGAGTTGGGCTCCAACGCACGCATCTTTGTGGAGACCTCGGGCGTGGGCGGCACCCATCCCGCCTTGGTGGAGGCCATGGCCTTTGGCAACTGCGTGGTGGTGAACGATCATGCCGAGAACGTGGAGACCATCGGCGATGCGGGGTTGGCTTACGAGGGGCGGGTGGGCGCCGCGAGCCTGCGCCCAATCCTGGAAGAGCTGCTTTGCGATCCCGACAAGGTGGAGCGCCTGCGCCAAATGGCGCGGGATCGGGCTCGTAGCCGCTATACCTGGGAGGCCGTCACCGACGCCTACGAGCGCATGTTCTACCAGGTGCTCGGCCAACCTCTGCCTGCGCGGCTAGCGCAGAACGTCGCCGACTAGGGCGTTTCGGCGGGCGCCAGCACCACTGAGCGAAAAGCCACGGCCAGCTTGCGCGATGGGCTGGTCAGGTCACCCCCATAATGATGTGCGTAGCGGAAGGTGATGGTGTCCACCCCATCGGTGATCCATGCCGCCGGCACCACGCCCGACCAGGCGGCGGGCGGCAGCGCATCCCCCTCGCACCGGGGAAAGACCATCTCCCCGAGCTTTTGGCCGTTGTACCAGATCTCCATGGACTGCTGGTAGCTGCTCATCTCTGCCAGATCGCAATAGGCCATGGCGTCCACGGTGAGGCGTTGGTCGCGCTTTTCGGGGACGTGTACGAGGAGGACCGCTCGATTGCGGGTGTTCACACCTGGGCCGATGGTGGCGATCTGAAACCCCGAGTCGAGGCTGGCCCACACGCCCCACTTTTCCGTCCAGCTCCAGCCGACGCCGAGATGCTGCCGCTCTTCCCGTATGTTTGTCTCTCCTCGCGGGATCAGCTCCCCTTGGGCCGTGTAAGTTTCCGCAGCGGCCAGTGTGGCGCGGCGGTTGACGCCATAGTGGTCGAACATGGTGCTGGTGGGCTGCCCCGTGGCCTCGCGCCAGCAGTAGGCCAGCAGGCTTTCGTCGAGGGGGATGATGGCGATGCGCCGCTCGTCGGTGATCACGGTCATCAGCCATTGCTGATCGGCATAAAAGGCCACCAGGCCGTTGAGCCCGATCGAAAGCGCGGCCAGTCCGCCCAACGACCAGTGCAACGTCCGACGCCAGCGGGTTGTCAGCAGAACGGGCACCAACGCCATCAACGCGTACGGGAGGCCATCCACGGCATAACGGCTGGTCCAAGACCAGCCGCCACGCCATGATCGGAAAGAGGTATACAGTGCCACGAATCCCAGCGCCGCCACGGCGATAGCCGACAGCGCCAGGGGGTAGCGCGGCGTCTCTCCTCGCTTGGCGGCGCCGATGCGATCGCGCGCCAGGAGGGCGGCGCCCACGACAAACAGGACCAAGAAGGGCGAGTAGACCAGGACGCCGTTGCTCCAATCAAAGAGCTGGCGGCCAAGGGAAAAGACCAGATATCCCCAGTCCAGCGTAAAGATAGCCTGGATGCCACGTTGCATCAAGCTGCGGTAGAATGGCCCCACAAAGCCCAGTTGCAGGGCCGCCTCTGCGGCGAGGGCGGCCAACCCCAACCCCGCGATGATAGCCGCCCAGCGCCGGTAGCAGATCAGCGTGTAGAGCGCCAGCACAGCCACCACCACCACATAGGTGGGGCGGCTCTCCAGGCCCCAGACGAGGGGCGCCCATGCGACCAACGCCCAGACGGGACGCTTGAGCGAGCGTAGCAGGCACCAGATGAGCAACACGCCGCCGAGCTGAGCGCTGGTGAGGGTCCATAGGTCCTGGCTGGCCACGGGCCACATGGAGGTGCCCAGCGCGTAGGCGACGGCGAGGAGCGCCAGTCGCCAGCCCCTGGCAAAGTGGGCCAGGTTCAGCGTCATCACCAGGACGCAGAGGCTAGAGATGATGGCGGCGCTGAGTTTGGCCAGCGCGTCATAGTCTCCCGCGGTGGTGGGGCCGCGGCCAACCAGCTCGGCGATGCCATAGACCGGCACGGCCATGTAGGCCGGCCCTTTGGGGAGCAGCGAGTAATAGTGACCATCGCGCTCGCCAACCCGCAGCGTGGCCAGTTCGGTCAGCACGGGATAGTCGTCCACGCGTTCGTGGCCATGCCGCACGATGCTGGCGGGGACATAGCGAGAGGGCCAGCTATCGCCCTGGCCCATGATGCGCCCGTTGGCCATGTAAGCGCAAAAGCTGACCAGGGCGATGGCCAGAGCTAGCCAAAGGGCGTCCTTGGGATCGTGCAGCAGCATGGTGTGCCGGTCGCCTGTGTTGCAGAGCCAACTCTTGAGCCTGTCCACCATGCCTGTCTCCCCTGTGTGCTGCTCGGAGCGTCGCGCCAGTATAGCATGGGCTGACTGAGCCGACTAGTCGCTGGCTGATGCGCTTGGCTAGCCGTGTGGGGCGTTTCATAGTATGGTTGCGTGGGCATCCATCCGAGGAGGAGGCAACGGTGAGGGAGATCTATCCGCTAGAGTTCACACCCGTGTTCCAGGACTATATCTGGGGCGGTCGGCGTTTGGCGACGCTCTTTGGGCGTCAACTGCCTGACGGCGTCGTCGCCGAGAGCTGGGAGATCTCTGGGCATGCCAAGGCCGCCACCAACGTGGTGGGCGGACGATGGGACGGGAAGAGCCTTCCCGAGGTCTTGGATGCGCTGGGCGAGGCTCTGGTCGGCACCGATGCGCGCGACTGCCTGGCGCGGGGGCGTTTCCCGCTGCTGGTCAAGCTGCTCGACGCGCACCGGGATCTTTCGGTGCAGGTCCATCCCGACGATGCCTATGCCGCGGTCCACGAGGGCGGTGAGCTGGGCAAGACGGAGATGTGGTACGTGCTGTACGCCGATCCAGGCAGCGAGCTGATCTATGGGCTGGCGCAGGGGGTCACCCCCGCGACCTTGGCGGAGGCGTTGCAGAGGGGCGAGGTGGAGACGCAATTGCATCGCCTTCCCATCCATGCGGGCGATCTGTTCTACATCCCCGCGGGCACCGTCCATGCGCTGCTGGCGGGCGCCGTGGTGGTCGAGATTCAGCAGAACTCGGATGCGACCTATCGCCTGTACGATTGGGGCCGGGTGGGCGACGACGGACGTCCCAGGCCGCTGCATGTGGACAAGGCGCTGGAGGTGATCGATTGGGCGATGGTCACGCCCTGCCCCACAGAGCCGTCGCTGTTAGGGGAGGGAGCAGGATATCGCCGTTGGCTGCTGACCGATGACCCGCGCGTCACTGTGGAAAAGATCGAGATGGATCCCGGCTCTGAATGGCAGGACGCATGCGACGGCTCGACCTTTCAGATTGTCGGATGCATCGCGGGCGATGCGCGCCTAGCCTGGGCGGGCGAACCCCAATCGTTGCCATCGATCTCCTGGCGGCTCTTGCCTGCTGCGCTGGGCGCGTACACCTTGCGCGCCCAAGCGCCTAGCGTGCTGCTGCGGGCGTATGTGCAGGCCTGTCCCTCATAAGCTCCAGGCGGGCGGCTGGCCTACTGGATCGCTCCCTTGCTCCCATAGAGCTGCACGGCGTTGTCATGCAGGATGGCTGTGGCCAGTTGCTCGGCCTCGCTTGCCGCTGCGTTCGTCCAGGCGACAACCTGCTCCAGAGCCGTGGCCAGCGACTGCCGCAGGATGGCCGCCGCCCCAGCCGCCATTTCTACCGAAGTGGCGTCATGCGACACCATGATCTTGTGCTGCGGAACATAGGCCAGCCACGTATGCAGGGCGCGTTCCAGATGCGCCGGGCTGAGGATGGGCAGCCAGCAGGCATCGAGATAGACGTTGGGCAGGTACTTGGCCAGCCAGCCCGACTCGTCTAGGAACGGCCAGCAGTGAAGCAGCACCAACTGCATCTTGGGATACCGTCGCGCCAACGCCTCTACCGGGAGTGGGTCCGATCGGTTCAGGTTGGCGGTGCCTACGTGGATCTGGTGAGGCCAACCTCGCTCGTGGGCCAGCTCGCAGCAGGCGTGGACCACCCAGTCCTGGAACGCGCTGACCTGCGTCGCCGCGAGGTCGCCGCGAAAGCGCACCTCGGCGTCGCTCTGTGGCGCAAAGGCCAGGTCGCGGGTATAGGCTTGGAGCTGCTTGATGCCCAATGCCCCGCCCGCCTCGGCCGCGTCGAACAGCCTGGCAGTGAACTCCCGCCAGCTCGCGGCATCCACGGGATCGATGCCCACCCATTCCGCCAGGCGCTCGCGGCGGGGGCATTCTGGCTGCCAGAAAGCTAGCAGCGGATCGATGCGCAGCACCGTGCGTAGGTAGCGCCGCTCCTTGGCCGCCGCTGGGGCCTGGTCCCAGTAGAACTCGGGCTGCACCGGTCGAATCAGATGAGTGAATTCGGCCCTGGCCATGGCGCGTGGGTGCCAGGCGTGCAGATCGCGATAGGCCATGGCGATGCTAGCGTCCAGGGCCTGCCAGGTGCCGGGATCGTCCAGCGCCAGCGGCGCCTCGTGCAGCAGGCCACAGCCGCCTGCGATGCAGGCATAGGTGCCCGTGAAACGCTGGCGCTGCAGCGACGGACGCGCCAGTTCCATGGCGCGCGGCAGGTCGTCTGCCGCTAACTCGTGGATGCCGATGCCCTCGGAATCACGCGCCAGTTGCTCGGGCGAGTCGCCGGCCGCGGCCAGATGCCCGCCGAGGTAGGGATCCAGCAGCAGGTCCAGCAAGCCGGTGCGGCGGCTAGGCTCGGCGCCGGCCTGCATGTCGCCACGGAACCAGCCTTGCGCCATCCCGATCGAGGCAAGGCTGCCCCAGTGCTCATGGGCGCAGTACGATGGCGCACCGGCGAGATCCAGCATATTCGCCTCCTTGGGGCGATCGGCTGCTCTGTGAGCAAAGGCACAGGCTATATCGCAGATACCACCGGATTCCGCAGCACGCCGATCCCGTCGATCTCAATCTCGACGACGCCTCCCGGGCGCAGGAATACCTGTGGCGAGCGGGCGAACCCAACTCCCGAGGGGGTGCCGGTGAGAATCACGGTGCCGGGCAGCAGCGTCAGGCTGTGGGAGAGGTGCGAGATCAGCTCGCTCGCCGAAAAGATCAGGTCGTCGGTATTGCCGTCCTGCATCACCTGCCCGTTCAGCCGGGTGCGAATGCCGGCGTGGTCGGGGTCTAGATCCGTCTCGATCCAGGGGCCCAGCGGGCAAAAGGTATCGAACGACTTGGCCCGGGCCCACTGGACATCCAGGCGGCGCTGGCAGTCGCGTGCGCTGACGTCATTGGCGCAGGTATAGCCCAGGACATGGTCCAGGGCATCGTCCGGCGACACATTGCGAGCCTTGCGGCCGATGATCACCGCCAACTCGCATTCATAGTCCACCTCGTCCGGCGCGACGGCGGGCAACACGATGGGGTCGCCGGGGTGGCACAGAGAGGTCGTCGCCTTGATGAACAGGGCGGGATGGTCGGGTAACTCGTGGCCGCTCTCTAGGGCGTGAAGCCGGTAGTTGAGACCGATGGCCAGAATGTTCGGCGGGGCGACCGGCGCCAGAAGCTTGACTTTATCCAGCGCATAGGCCTGCTCGGTCATCTCCCACGTACCGAACAGGTCGCCGGCGATAGCGCGGATGGTGTCTCCGTCCTCCAGGATGCCGTGGGCGACGAGGCCCTCGGCTGTGTGAAAACGGGCGATGCGTGCCATGGTTCTCTCCTATCGCGGTACCAAACTAGATGCTCAGAACGACTTTGGTGGCCTGGCGCTCAGCCAGCAGGCGGAACCCCTCCTGGACGCTCTCTATCGGCAACACATGGCTGATCCAGTCGCCCAGATCGATCTTGCCGGCGCGGACCAGCCCGAGCACCTCATCGTGCTCGTCTTGTTCGCGGACGGGGAGGGTGACGATGGTCTCTGTGGCATAGGCGCGCTGGATGGGTGTGGGCATGATGTCGTTCTCGGGAGCGACGCCATAGTTGCCGACGTGTCCGCCGGGGGCCACCAACTCCAGGGTCCGCAGCAGCGCTTCCGAGCTGCCCACGGCCTCGATTACGCGGTCATAGCCAGCAGGGAGGCTCGGCGCCCCGTCCGGCCAGATCCTCTGGCCGGCCACATAGGCATCAGCTCCCAACCGCAAGAACGTGTCCGCCCAACCATCGCGGCGCCCGTAGACGACCACCAGGGGCGCTCCCAGATGGCGAGCCCACAGCGCAAAGGTCTGCGCCACGGGGCCGGTGCCGACGATGGCGCAGGTGGTACCCGGCCCGATGCCGGCTGCCCGCGCGGCCGAGAGGGTCTCCTTGAGGGTGATGAGCGTCGTTGCCTCGGTGGGTGGGATCTCGGGCGGCACGATCTGCTGGGCCGCCCATTGGCCGTGAGGGCGCTGGTCAGGGTGATCCCGCTGCCAGGCCTCCAGATCGGTTACTAGGCCGTACTCGGCCATGCCCCCCCAGGCCGAGGCGATGCCTATCTCGGGAGCGTATGCCGCGCCCGGGCGCAGCACCTTTTGCCCCAGGGCATAGGTGTGCACTTGACTTCCCAGAGCCACGATGGTGCCGACGCTCTCGTGCCCCAGCACCAAGGGGAGGGGTATCTGGGAGACGAAATGCCGTTCCAGGATCTTGCGGTCGGTAGAGTTGCAGATGCTACAGGCCTCGATGCGAACCAAGGCCTGGTAGGGGTTCGGCTCGGGTCTTGGCAGGTCGGTGACGACTGCCAGCCTGTTGGGTTCTTGGACCAGTACGGCCTTCATGACACCTCCTCCATCTGTCTATGCGCATCCTAGCATCACGGCCTGATGGGGTCAATCGTGTGGATACCGTGACTGTAACCCGACCGTAACCCCAGCCCGTATCCGGCGGACTATACTCGGTGCTTGGTGGGGCAAGTGTGCTCCACTCGTAATGCCACAGACGGCCGGCCGTAACCGAACTGAGACCTATGTGGCATACCATAAAGCAGAGAGCGTGCCAAGGGGCACGCCCGAGATGGTCCGGGGGAGGTTTGCATGTTTGGGAGAACTCGTACGAGTCGACGGGGCGGTATGCCCCAGGGGAG
>Ga0334889_1005067_pt1 | contig 11242 bp, 10 predicted proteins | sample GraSluR1_MG_2_FD_207222 | JGI IMG/M metagenome (GOLD analysis project Ga0334889, IMG submission 207222) | Sludge microbial communities from methane-producing bioreactor in Wageningen University, Netherlands - Granular Sludge_8_08-R1 | ecosystem: Engineered > Bioreactor > Anaerobic > Unclassified... | reverse complement strand
AGACCGTTGCCTTGGAAACCCCGGCTTTTTTGGCTACTTCTTCAATAGTTATTTTCATATTCTTTCCTGTAACACCCTGTTATAATTCCTGAAAACGCTTTCAGTATTTTTATTGTAATTATTCTTTAGAAAAAATCAAGGGCAGGTTGAAGTCGGTTTTGATAAAGAAAATTTTAGGAGGGTAGACATTCAAGTCATTTGGTAGCACTAGATGAAGATGAAAACAAAGATTCGACATGCCATGGCATGTCGCTACATTAAATGAAGATCTGGCTAGGTTAATCCTGCCTGTGGATTTACAGGGTAAATTACTAAAGATCTTTGGTTTCAGCTGGTGCGAGAGAGGGGAGTTGAACCCCTACGGATCTCTCCACTGGATCCTAAGTCCAGCGCGTCTGCCATTCCGCCACTCTCGCACTTTTTCACTCAACTATTATACTAATTTTTTTTCAATCAGCAATTCAGCAATTTGAATAGCGTTAAGAGCTGCCCCTTTGCGGATTTGATCGCCTACTGACCAGAGAGTTAACCCGTTCGGGCAGGAAATATCTTCTCGAATTCGCCCCACATAACAATTATCTTTTCCGGATACCAACCAGGGCATGGGATAGACTCGATTGGCTGGATCGTCCTGAACGGTGACACCCGGAAAAGCCGAAAGAAGCTCGATTGCCTTATCTCGGGTAATCTTCTTCTCAGTTTCAATATTCACCGATACCGAATGGGCACGGAGCACCGGAACCCGGACGCAGGTCGCTGTTAGCTGTAAATCAGGTTCGCCCATGATTTTTCGAGTTTCCCAAACCATTTTCATTTCCTCTTTGCTATAAAAATTATCCAGAAATACGTCTACTTGAGGTATGAGATTAAAAGCAATTTGATAAGGAAAAACTCCCGCTACCATTTCTCGACCAAAAGCGTACTCTTTTACTTGATCTTCTAGTTCCTGCATCGCTTTAGCACCAGCGCCCGAAGCCGCTTGATAGCTCGATGCTACCACTCTTTTAATTCTTCCATAATCGTGAAGCGGTTTCAAAGGAACAATCGTGACAATTGTCGTGCAATTTGGATTGGCAATAATATTTTTCTTTCTAAAATCGACAATGGCACCGGGATTCACTTCCGGAATAATCAAAGGCACATCGGGGTCCTGACGAAATGCCGATGAATTATCAATAACGATACACCCCTCTTGACTAGCGAGAGGAGCAAATTCCTTACTAATCGATGCTCCAGCGCTAAACAATGCGAAGTCCATTCCTTGAAAACTTTCCGTTGACAGAATCTCGACCGGGATCTTTTCTCCACGAAAAGTAACGATCTTTCCTACCGATCGCTGCGATGCCAACGGTTTTAATTGTTTAACCGGAAAATTTCTTTCTTCAAGAATTTTTAACATTTCCTGGCCAACTGCTCCGGTTACTCCGGCTACCGCGACATTATAACTCTTCATGGATAGAGACCTCCTCATCTTCGATGAATTCTTTATGAAGCGCTTGAACAGCTTCATTGATACTCGAATTGGGAATTAAACATGATATCCTCAAATTCGAGGTACTGATCATATCAATATTAATCTCCTGCTCAGAAAGAACGTGGAACATTCGATAGGCTATATTGGGATCGCTGGCAATACCCGCTCCAACGATAGAAATCTTTGCTACTGCTTCATCCAGTTTGACCCCTTTGAATTGAACCTTCCGGCTTAAATTGTCCACCACTTTTTTTAAGCGATTATCATCTTCTCGAGATATAACAAAAGCTACGTCTTTTTTATCTTCTCGACCTTCGCTTTGAATAATCATATCCACCGAAACCGAGCAATCAGCCAACTCTTTAAAAATAAGGGCAGCAATGCCTGGCCGATCGGGAACTTCCAGAAAAACCACTTTGATAACATTTCCATTATGGGTAATCGCTCTCACTTTGACGTCTTCCATCGATCGCATTTTTTCCACCCACGTCCCTTCTTCTTGAGAAAAAGTACTCCGTACCTGGACTTTTACTCCATAGACCTGAGAAAAGTCCACAGAACGAATTTGGAGAACCTTGGCACCTAAATTCGCCATCTCGGACATTTCATCATAGGATATCCGATTGATTTTCCTGGCCTGGGGCACGATCCTGGGATCAGCAGTAAATACCCCATTGACATCGGTAAAAATTTCGCAATACTCAGCAGACAAAGCAGCCGCCAAGGCACAGGCAGTGGTATCGCTTCCTCCCCGGCCTAAAGTCGTGATATCATAATCCGAACTCATCCCTTGAAAGCCGGCGACAATGACCACCTTATTTTCATTAAGATGACGAAATATTCTTTGAGGATCGATGGTAATAATCTTCGCTTTGGTATGGAAATTCGAGGTGTGAATCCCTGCTTGGCCGCCGGTTAGAGCTATCGCTTCCTGGCCGAGAGCATTCAACGCCATGGAAAGCAAGGCGATGGATACCTGTTCTCCGGTCGACAGGAGCATGTCCAACTCTCGATCCGGGGGAGAAGGGTGAATATCTCGGGCCATTTCCATAAGACGATCGGTGGTTTTTCCCATAGCCGAAACCACCGCAACCAAACGATGTCCTTGATCCACATAGGATTTTATCCGACAAGCTACCGACTTCACCTTATCCAGATCGGCTACCGAAGATCCACCATATTTTTGAACAATAAGACTCATAATTGTTTCACTCGAATTCCTTGATTCTGCCAATTTACTTTTTTTATAATCAGATCTTTGGTGCCCTTTTGAGCAAACAGTTCACTGATCTTTTCCTTGCCAGAGGTTGTGATCGGATCCCGAAGCATTAAAAGAACCGTCGAGCCCGAGCCACTTATAACTGCCTCTCCCATCCCCTTCTCACGTAAGTATCCACGAACCTCAAAAAAACCGGGTATTTTTTGCCCTCGAAAAGGCTGATGAATAGCGTCATCCAGGGCCGTAAAAAAACCTTCCCGATCTTGACGAAAAATACTCCCCACCAAATAGGCAATTCGGGATAAATTAAATATAACATCTTCCCGTGAATAGTCAGATGGTAGAATCCTTCTCATTTCTTCAGTAGAGAGGGTATATTCTGGAATACAGGCAACGAGATGAATATTATCAAAAAATGGAAATTTTTGATAGTGTATTTGTTCACCGTTTTTCATGGCAACCGTCAAACCACCAACCATGGCGGGAATGACATTATCGGGATGTCCTTCGATTTGGGCGGCGAAATGAATCATTTCCTCAATCGACAGTGCTCTTCCGTTCAACTCATTTACGGTAGCTACCGCCGCGGAAATACAAGCCGCACTGCTTCCCAATCCCCGGCTGACTGGAATCTGATTGAAAGCTTCAACCTCCAATCCCAGCTCGGGAAAATTCTTCCATTTTGAAATTTTTTTTATAGTTCTAAAAAAGAGATTCCGTTCATCTTCAGGGAGATAGCGTTCTCCTTCCCCACGATTTCGAATAATATATTGGTTCTCTTTTATAGTTTGAACACGAACGGTATAAAAAATATCCAAAGCCATCCCCAATACATCAAACCCGCATCCCAAATTGGCAGTGGTTGCCGGTATGCTGACTTCAATCATGCTTTTCTCCAGATAATTCAAGGTGTTCAATGATTTTCTCTTCCGATGCCTCCAATTCTTCTATCCGATCCCGGCATTGTTCAATGGCGATATCAGGATCTTTGAGTCCATGGCCGGTGAGCACACAGACGACCGTTTCCTTTCCCTGGAAAAACCCGGCTTGATTTTTTTTCAATACACCTGCCAAAGATGCCGCCGAAGCCGGTTCAACAAACAATCCTTCTTCCCCGGCTAACATTCTTTGCGCTGCAAGAATTTCTTCATCGGTTACTGCTTCAATGCTCCCACCCGATTCATCACGGGCATTGATCGCCCCCTTCCAACTGGCGGGATTTCCAATTCGTATCGCCGTTGCAACCGTATGAGGTTTCTCAACCGGTATCCCGGTTACCAGCGGGCAAGATCCTTGGGCTTGAAACCCAATCATCTTGGGTAGGACGTTGATTTCTTTTCGGTTAAAAAGTTCCTTAAAGCCCTTCCAATAGGCAGTTATATTTCCGGCATTGCCAACCGGAAGAGCAAGATAATCCGGTACTCCTTTCATCCAATCAACGATTTCGAAAGCCGCTGTTTTTTGGCCTTCAATTCGAAAAGGATTGATGGAATTTACCAATGCCACCGGATAATGCGAGGTTATAGAACGGACAATAGTCAAAGCCTCGTCAAAATTACCCTGGATAGCAATAACCCGTGCTCCGTGCATCAATGCTTGCGAGAGCTTCCCTAAGGCAATTTTGCCTTGAGGTATCAAGACAATACATTGAATCCCTGCTCGTCGAGCATATGCGGCAGCCGAAGCAGAAGTATTCCCGGTTGATGCACACATGATTACTTTCTTGCCTTCTTCGACCGCTTTCGCAACTGCCATGACCATTCCTCGGTCTTTAAAGGAGCCAGTTGGATTCATCCCTTCAAATTTAAAAAAGAGAGACTTTAATTTCAAATGTTTAACAATATGCTGAGACCGGATAAGCGGAGTGCTTCCTTCCTGTAAAGTCAATTCCGGAGTCCGAGGGTTTACTGGAAGATAGTCAGCAAAATGTGAAATAACACCAGGCCAATACAAGTTCATGCCTCCTTGATCATAATAAAATAATTGAGATAAAGAATATCATAAAAACCCTTTATTTGTAACATCTTGGTTTCTATTCAGCAAGATTTTCTTTCAGATCGGTTTCATTGACAGAACAGACTAAAAATCATACTATTTTGATATCCTTAGAAAGGTAGTGTGCTATCCAATGAAAATTTCTACAAGAGCTCGATATGGATTACGATTATTAGTCGATTTGGCCGAACACTCAGGGAAAGATCCGGTTAAATTAAAAGATATTTCCCGGCGTCAAAACATATCCCTCAATTACCTTCGGCAGCTTATCATGCCCCTGGAATCGAATAATATCGTTCGAAGCATCCGTGGAAACCGTGGTGGTTATCTCTTAGGAAAAAAACCAGAAGAAATTAACCTTTTGGACATCATGAACCTTTTAGAAGGCCCAATGAATTTAGTCGATTGTGTTCATAACAAAAACCTTTGTCAAATATCGGATACCTGTCCAACTCGAAAAATATGGGTAGAAATATCGGAAAAAATGGAGCAGTCACTTTCTCAAAGAAGTTTAAAAGATCTCATGGAAAACAATGAAATACTCAACTAAAAATTGAACAGGGGGTCAAAAAAGATTGTCCAAAAACTACCTTCTTGCCCCATTTTTTTTAGCTCTCATTGTTATTGGTTTGGGGCTTTCTGGAATCGGGTCGGTCGTCCCCGAAATGTCCAAACAGTTTGGTGTCAGCTCAGCTGTAATGGGACGGGTTTTCCTTTTCCATGGATTAGGATACTTCATTTCCATTATGGTTGCCGGTTTTTTAGGTGATATTATTCAAAAATCTCTTCTTCTTCGTTTGGGCTTGTTAATTAGTGCTTTCGGGTTTGCCGGAATTTCTTTTTTTACCAATTTTACCCCGGTCATTCTCAGTTTCATGGCAATGGGAATTGGACTTGGTTTTTTAGACTGCATGGTTAATCCAATTTTAACCGAAATTTTTACTAAAAACCCCGGAACCATTCTCAACGTTGTTCATGCTTTTTACGGCCTTGGTTCCTTGTCTGCTCCTCGTTTGTACGCTTTTTTAAGCCAACGACAATATAACTGGCAGAATTTTTACTCTATCGTGACGGTTATCACCGTGGTGGTTTTTATTCTTTTTCTTCTCCCCTTCCTCCCCAAAAGTCAGGGAAAAATGGGCTTTCGAAATATCTTAAAAATTTTTCGCTATCGAGCTTTCTGGTTTATGGGAGCGATAACCATGTTTTATTCCGGTGGAGTGACCGTGTTGAACGGATGGATCGTGTCCTATTTTAAAGAGAAAGGACTATCCGTTCCCGTTGGAGCAGTTTACCTATCCTTTTTTTGGCTGGGGTTAATGGTTGGCCGTTTTGTTCTTTCCTGGATGGCCGATCGAATCGGACATCTCCGCATGATCCAACTCAATACCATTGGAGGAATAATTTTTGTAATTTTAACCATCAGTCTTCCTATTTCGGCAATTCTCACGCCCACCTTCCTCTTCTTTACCGGCTTCATGCTCTCAACTATCATGCCAACTACTCTTGCTTATGCCGTTGTCAATTATCCAGAGACAGCCTCAACGGCTTCGGGATGGGTCTTAACCAATAACGGGATTGCTACGCTCTTTTTCCCATGGTTTGGAGGGATTTTAGCTTCTTATACCAGTTTCCAAACCACCTTGTTATTAGTTCCGGTTTTGCTTGTCACCATGCTCGCTTTTCAGTGGTTATTAGCCGGGGAAATTAAAAGAACTCAAAAATCCCCAGTTAAAAGCACGGTCAGCGGTTAATAGGTTAATAGGCATATACCCTTCCATAAGGACGAGTAGTGGTAGGGAAAACCTTGACAAAATCATCCCTTTTAAAGTCTGGTATTTCCAGGTCAAGGTCTTGAGAAAACTCGTTCAGGTAGGAAGTGATTTCGTCATAATCTCTGGGAGTCGGCTGCTCAATGCCGATTCCCAGACCAGCTTGTTCCGGCCGGAATCGACCGCGAATAAATAATTTCCCTCCGTGCATTCCCGAAGCGATGAACTTCCCCACCGGAGAACAACTTGAATCATAACCAAGACCTAATACAACAATTAAACCCCCTGCCATATACTCCCCAAGAAAATCTTGGCTTGACCCACCGATAATGATAACTGGATAGTCGTTTAGATATGATTTCATGTGAATACCCACTCGATATCCAACATCGCCTTTAACCCATATCTTCCCACCCCTCATAGCATATCCGGCAATGTCTCGAATGTCGCCTTCAACGATAATCTTCCCCGAGTTCATGGTATTGCCAACCCCATCTTGAGCATTCCCATGGACAAGTATGGTCGCACCGTCCATAAACATTCCCAAGTCATCTCCTGGAACACCATTGATCTCGATTATTCCCTCACCAGATAAGGATCGGCCGATATAACGTTGACCGTTCACTCCTTGGAGAGAGAAATTACGAAATCCGTCTTTCCACATGGCTTCGATTTCCTGGTTAATTTCTCGGTAATGACGTCCTTGACAAGGGATAGTAGTCATACTTCAATACCGGCTCCTTTCACTAAATGTTTACGATACCGAGTCGGAAGGTTAATCAATCCGAAATTAGGTTCCAGTAACTTGTCAAAAAAAGCCTGAACCGGTAGTTTTTGTCGCATAAGGTTGATATAAATTCCTGATTTTTCAATATCCCCAATAAAAATCACCCCAACGATACAGTCATCTTTGATCACTAATTTCTTATAATTTTCCCGATCCTTCTTGATTATAATTTCACAGTTATCATCGGTAGGATTCACAATCCCAGCTGATACCAGCGCTTTTTCGCCAACTTCAACCGCATTCATAGGTAAGCTCCCTAGATAAGAAACCACCCGTCCAGACATATTCCAACCGGCAATGCGTCCTTGATTGACCGCCTCAGGCCAAATTGCTACCACATTCCTTTCGCCGGTCAATAAATGACAAGTTTCTGCAACATCACCGGCTGCATAAATTCCCGGACAGGAAGATTGTTGATATTCATCAACCAGAATCCCTCGATTAATTTTAATGTTGGAAGAACGAAGCCAATCGACATTGGGACGGACTCCTATAGCCATAACTGCTATATCGGCTGGGATTCGACGTCCACTTTTTAAAAGAACATCACTCAACTTCCCTTTTTCATTTTCAAAGGATACAATTGTGTCTTCTTTGATAATATGCACTCCGGAACGAAGTAGTGATTTTTCTAAATAATAGGATCCTTCTTCATCTAACATATTTTGCAGAAGGCGAGGTGCCAATTCGATTAAGGTAAGGTTTTTATTCATGCTCATCATGGCTTCACAGGTTTTAAGTCCGATAAATCCTCCTCCAAGAATAACGATATTCTTGGAGGAATTTTTTTTCATAAAGGCATCGATATTCGCCATGTCCTTTCGTCGAGTAAAGGTAAAAATTCCTGGGATTTCATGACCCGAAATCTCTGGAAGGATTGGAACGCCTCCAGAAGCAATCAGCGCTTTATTGAAAGTAATTTCGGTTTCATCGGAAAGAAAAGCAAGTTTTCTATTTACATCCAATTGCTTCACTTTCGTTTCGTATCTGACTTGCACTTGACTTGATTCTTCAAGTGTTCCGTGATAAGCAATGGAGTTAATGGTTTTACCCAAACCATAGGTAATTAAAGGTCTTGAATAAACAGTCTTTTCATCAGAAATCGCCTGGATGCAACAAAAGGAATCATTCTCAACAATACTTTTGATACACCACCAAGAAGCAACCGAATAACCGACGATAAAATAATCAGTTTCAATTTTCTTCATAGCTGAGAGCCTCATTTGGACAGTTGGCGACACAAGCCGGTTCACCATCGTTTCCGCATAAATCACATTTACTGGCAATTTTGCGCTCTTTCTTTTCTCTTTGGATGACGCCAAAGGGACAACTCATAATACACATCCAGCATCCAACACACTTTTCCTCATCACAAATCACCGCCCCGCTTTTTTCATCCCGATGCATGGCACCAGTCATGCAATTCTCGATACAGGTTGCATCCTCACAATGACGACATTGCAGAGCAAAAGAAAGATATCCTTCTTCTTCCACATGAACTCGGGAAATCGGTCGAGGATATTCTTCCCGGAAAGCTTTAATAATTTTTCCAGAACTAGAATGCTTTACCAAGCATTGAATTTCACAAAGACGACATCCAATACAGTATTCCTCATGGATAACGATTTTTTTCATCATTACCACCCCTCTCCAGCCGGTTTCACTCCCAATATTTGCGACTCCTCCCTAGTGAGCCCTACCGTCCTGAGATGTTCTTTATTGCCTCGCAAACTTTGAATCGAATTAACTCCCATTCCCCCAAGCATTTCTTTGATTTCAAACGCCCAAGCTCTCATAAGATTCACTAGACGACGTTTTCCAATCGAAGGATTCAACCGCTTGGTGAGATACGGGTCTTGAGTGGCGATTCCCCAATTGCATTTTCCGGTATAACATTTTTGACAGAGATGACAACCCAACGCGACCAAAGTTGCCGTTCCGATATAAACGGCGTCAGCACCCAAAGCAATGGCTTTGATGACATCAGCACTGGAACGAATCCCTCCGGCTATAACCAATGAAGCTCGATGACGAATGCCTTCCTGACGCAAACGCTCATCAACCTGAGCTAAAGCTAATTCGATGGGAATCCCAACGTTGTCACGAATGACTTGGGGAGCTGCTCCGGTTCCTCCCCGAATGCCATCGATAGCGACGATATCAGCCCCGGCTCGAATGGCTCCCGAAGCGATTGCGGCGATATTATGAACTGCTGCAATTTTCACCGAGACCGGCTTTTCATAGGAAATCGATTCCTTTATAGCAAATATCAAACGCTGTAAATCTTCTATCGAATAAATATCATGATGGGGTGCCGGGGAAATGGCATCGGAACCCTCGGGGATTTTACGAGTTTGGGAAATTTCCAATGAGACCTTCTCACCAGGGAGATGTCCACCAATACCCGGTTTCGCTCCCTGACCAATCTTAATTTCAACTGCTCCCGCTACCTGGAGATAATCCCGATGGACACCAAAGCGACCGGAAGCCACTTGGACAATAATGTTTTTTCCATAGGGATAAAAATCGGGGTGCAACCCTCCCTCACCGCTATTACAGTGGGTTCCAACTTCGCGGGCGGCTTCAACAATAGAGTGAAAGGCATTATAACTTATCGAACCATAAGACATAGCTGAAAACAATATGGGAAGATTCAATTCCAGTTGGGGCGCCAGCTGAGTTTTAATCACCGGAAAATCTTGATTCCAATCGATATCCAGCATCTCTTCCTTTGCTCCTAAAAAAGTTTTTAATTCAATAGGCTCCCGGAGGGGATCGATTGATGGATTAGTTATCTGACTGGCATTTAACAAGAGATGATCCCAATAGATACGATAAGGTTGATCACATCCCATGCCCGAGAGCAGTACGCCCCCGGTTTCCGATTGTTTATAGAGGTTGCGGATATGTTGAACGCTCCAATTGGCATTCGGATGAAAACCAACTTCTCTTTTTTTAACTTCCAAGGCGTTGGTTGGGCACAGAGTAACGCATCGCTGACAGCCAACACAGCGTTCGTCTTGGCAAGAAACTGTATCGTCATCCTGATCATAATGATGGACATCATTGGCACATTGACGAACACAGACCTGGCACGCTATGCAACGGTCGGTATCACGAATAACTTTAAACTCTGGAAACAAAACACTTTTTGCCATAGCTAATTTTTTCACCCACCTGTCCAGAGACGACTTCACCTGCTTGGAGAGGTCTTATTTCATCCAAATCAGGAGCAATTTCACGAATAGCCGATTCTTCGCTGGATAAATAAAAAGTTGAATCTTTCCACGCAGCGATCATGGGACGAAGTTTGATCCGATCCACTAATCCAAACATTCCCTTATCAAAACCAACAATGATACTGAAAGGACCATTTAATAGTGCACCGCCGTAAATCATCCGCAGTGAACGATAAAAAGTTTTTTCCGGTTCTGACATTAAATCGATCTCATGCCAGAAAGGACTGGCTAAAACCGAGCCGAGAAAGGAAATGCGTATTTGGTGTTTTCGTCCGAGCAAGTCAACTAAATAGGTAATAACCTCGGTATCGGTCTGCAAATTGCAGTGATAATCAAAATTTTGTAAATAACGTCGGTTGATCCCATAAGAAGAAATTTCACCATTATGAACAACCGACCAGGAAAGCAAACCGAAAGGATGAGCACCCCCCCACCATCCGACGCTGTTGGTGGGAAATCGACCATGAGATATCCAGCAATAAGCTTGATATTCTTCCAGCCGAAAAAAACGGCCGATGTCTTCTGGATAACCAACTCCTTTAAAAATTCCCATATTTTTTCCGCTGGAAATAACATAAGCTCCCGAAATCGAAGAATTTATTTTCATTACTAGCTTAACCACTTCATCGTCTTCAGAGAAAATTTTTCCCTTCGGAAAGAGAAAGTACCTTTTAAAATAAGGATAGTTTTGGACTTCTTTGATTTCCCGAAAGGGAATCACTTCAGAGTGTTCGACTTCACATAAATTTTGGATGA
>Ga0334889_1005060_pt1 | contig 11255 bp, 8 predicted proteins | sample GraSluR1_MG_2_FD_207222 | JGI IMG/M metagenome (GOLD analysis project Ga0334889, IMG submission 207222) | Sludge microbial communities from methane-producing bioreactor in Wageningen University, Netherlands - Granular Sludge_8_08-R1 | ecosystem: Engineered > Bioreactor > Anaerobic > Unclassified ... | reverse complement strand
AATGACCGAAACCTTTGAAAAAATGATGTCTAAAATGGAACAAACCACAAAGAAATCATCTGAAAATATCGGTAATAACCTCTCCACTGGTGTCAAAAAAGCACGTCCTAAGGTATCAAAAGAAGTTGATGCAATGGTTAATGAAATTAACGCCAAAATGGGTCAAGCTAAGGCTGCACAAGAAAAAGTGGCATATCTTAAGTCTCAACGTCAAAGCGCATCTTCCAAAGGTGATAAGGGCAGTACCGTTAAATATGATGACCAGATAGCACGTGCTCAAGCATCTATGGTTAAGTATCAAGACCAAGCTAAGTCATTAGCGCAATCACTTAAGCATGAGTTTGATGCAGTACCATCTTCGCTTAAGAACATCGCTAGAGTCATGGACTCAAACGAAGCCAAGTACAATACGATGCGCAAGCGTGTGAAGGATATGGAAGCACAGTATCAAACACAGATGCGCCCTGTTGGTAGTTTTGCAAAAGGGTTCAAAAGTGTTGATACACCTGAGTCAAACAAAACTGCTCAAAAAATTCAGATTCAATCTGATAAGATGCAACAACTTGCTAGTGCTAATGATAGGCTTCAAAAAGAATACGCACAAACACAGGCACGTGCTGAGGCTCTCAGTAAGGTGCTAGGACGTGTTAACGCAGTAATTGGTCAATCGTCAATGGCGACTGGTTCCGCTGGTGCAGGTGCTAAATCAGCTCTAGGACAGTCAGATAGAGCTACACCTAAACGTGGTGGTCTATTTAACCGTATGAGCAACTCTATTGCACATGGTGCAAAGGGTGTTGGTAATGGATTTAAGAATTCACTTGGTATTGTTAGTAAGTTTGGTGGCCTATTCACTAGAGAGTCAGATAAGGTTACAAGAGGTAATAGGAATATGGCTATGGGTGGGAATGCGTTTGCCCAATCCATGAAATATTTATTACCATCTTTAATTGTCTATCAATTACTCGGAAAAGTTATTACAGGGCTTGCTAAAGGTTTGTTTGGCGCACTGAATGCGAATGATCAGTTTAATAGTTCGCTTAATCAAGTGAAAGTTAATCTGTTAACTGCATTCTACCCAATCTATACTGCGATATTGCCGGCTATAAATGCGCTGATGTCTGCTTTAGCAATGCTAACAGGTCAGTTTGCATCACTGATTGCCGGTATATTTGGTACAACCTATCAAGCTGCAAAACAAGGTGCTAGTGGTTTGTATGAAAATGTGCAAGCTATGAATGATACAGGTTCAGCAGCAGGTGATGCTAAGAAGAAAGTTGATAAACTTCAGCGATCTCTCATGGGATTTGATGAGATAAATAAAATCGGATTACAAGATGATACGGATAGTAGTTCTGGCGGTTCTGGGAAAGCTCCAAGCGTAGATTTTGGAAAAGCAACGGGGAACTATGATACTCCAGCCTGGATGAAGAATATCCAAAATGTCATGAAAGACTTCTTTAAGCCCTTCCAAGATGCTTGGAAAAACCAAGGCCAAAATGTTATGGGTTCGTGGAAGTATGCACTCGGTGAAGTTATCGGTCTAGTTTCAGCAATTGGCAAGTCGTTCATGCAAGTGTGGACTAATGGCACTGGTCAGAAGTTTATTGAAAATTTACTGATTTTACTTGCGGATGTTCTTAATATCATTGGAGATATAGCCAAGGCTTTCAAAAATGCTTGGAACGATGATGGTCGAGGGACAGCGTTCATTCAGTCTATCTTTGACATGTTGAACAGAACACTTGAGTTGTTGCACTCTATTGCTGGTGCTTTCCGCGAAGCGTGGAATGATGGAGCTGGTCAAGCGATTGCAGCTAACCTGTTAGAAATATTTACTAATATTTTCAATACAGTTGGTAATCTGGCTAGTCAATTCCAAAAAGCTTGGGATACTGGTGGCACAGGTCAGGAAATATTCTCTATTATCTTAGGGATAATCAACGACATCCTTGATCATCTCAATGGGGTCACTAAGGCAACTGCAGACTGGGCTAAGACACTTGATTTTACACCATTGTTAAACAGTATAAAAGAACTACTTAAGAGTTTGCAGCCTTTTATGGACAACATTGGTGCAGGTTTAGAATGGTTTTATAAGAACGTTCTACTACCATACGCTGGTTTTGTGATACAAGATTACATACCTGCATTCATAGACATGTTATCAGGTGCCATCGATGTATTGAATTCAATCATAGATGCACTTAAACCTTTAGGTCAGTGGTTATGGGACAATTTCCTACAACCTTTAGCTAGCTGGACTGGTGGAATAATCATCGATGTGCTTAGAGGCATAGCCGACGCTTTGAAAGGCGTTAGCGATTGGATTAACGAACATCAAACAACTGTTCAAGTTCTAGCAACTATTCTAGGATCATTTGCGGCAGCTTGGGGTCTTGTCAATCTAGCAATAGAGGCATGGAATATTGTAGCAGGTGTCGCAGCTGGAGTCACAACCGCTTTGGGCGCTGCTGTTGCTTTTCTTACCAGTCCAATCGGATTGGTTATTCTTGCTATTGGTGCAATCATTGCGATAGGTGTACTTGTAGTTAAAAACTGGGATTCAATAAAAGAAGCTGCAGGAAAGTTGGGTTCTTGGATTGGTGATAAATGGGATGGGATTAAAAATGCAACTGGTGAGGCTTGGGGCAATGTAAAAGATTCTGTTTCAAACGCTGCAAGTACTGCTAAAGACAATGCTGTCAGTGCCTGGTCTACCATGAAAGATAAAATGGGTGGATTTGCCGATAATATCAAGACAACTGCAAAAGGTGCATTTGACAAGGTATCAGATTGGGCTTCCGACATGGGCAATAGAATCGGTAAAGGTTTTTCTGATGGCTGGAAAGCCGTAAAAAAAGGCGCTAGTGATATAGCAAAAGGTATAGTGAATACGCCTATTAACGCGCTAAACAGTGTATTAGGAGGAGTCCGTTGGGTACTTGGTAAGGTTGGAGCAAGTAATCTTGCTAGTAGCATCAGTAATTTTGCATTGCCAGCTTATGCTAACGGTACCAATGGTCACCCTGGTGGATTTGCTTTAGTCAATGATGGACCAGGAAGAAATTACCAAGAGATATACCGCACACCAGATGGCAAGTACGGTATGTTTCCTAAACAACGTAACATTCTGGCAAATATGCCAAGAGGCACACAGGTACTTGATGGTGCTAGAAGCGCAAGTCTGTTAGGAGCACCTGCGTACGCTGGTGGTATATTTGGAAGTGACTTCATGAAAGACTTCAAAATGCCAAGTATGAATTTTGACTTTAGTGGATTAAGTAATATTTGGGGTGGCGTGAAAGAGACGGCGGGCAATGTTTGGAATACAGTTTCCGATGTGGCCTCTGATGTGATTGATTCACTGTCTAATCCGGGAGCATTGTTCACATCCGTTATCAGTAAATTTGTTAATTATGGTGGAGCTCTTGAACCAGCTTTATCCATGGCCACAGGTGGCGTCAACACAGTGAAAGATGGCGTTGTTGGATATTTCAAGAAGCTTTGGGATGACTTCGGCGGCTCTGCAGCTCCTTCAGGTTCTGGTGTTGAAAGATGGCGTTCAACCGTAATCAAGGCATTGTCTATGAATGGCTTGCCAACAACAAGCAATTACGTTAATGCTTGGTTGAGTCAAATTCAAAGTGAATCAGGAGGCAATGAAAAAGCAGTACAAGGCGGGTATGTTGATGTCAATACACTTAGTGGCGATTTGGCCAAAGGTCTTGTTCAAACTATCTCAGCGACGTTCAATGCTAATAAATTCCCTGGTCACGGTAACATCTTCAATGGACTTGATAATCTGCTAGCTGGTATTAACTATGCTAAAAATCGTTATGGTGCAGCAGGTATGCTTGGTGTGATTGGTCATGGTCATGGATATGCACAAGGTACGCCTTATGTACCAGAAGACCAGCTTGCCATGATACACGAAGGAGAAATGGTAGTTCCGGCTAAATACAATCCATATAACTCTATGAGTGATTTTAAAGGATTTGAAACACTGCAGCTACCTGAATTGTTTAACGAAAAACCAGTGAATTACAGTAGTACTACTAATTCTACAGGTTCACAGGTTGATGTTTCTGGATATGGTTTGTCAAATATGGCAAGTTCACTTACAAGTGCAATCATGATATTAGTTCAATCCCTAGGTGCACAAGCTAATCAGGCACCAAACGGTGACATCATTATCAATATTGGCGGTCATGAATTTGGCCGTATCGCTGTGTCTGAAATCAACAAGTATCATCAACAACTTGGATATACAGAATTAAATATTTAGAAAAGAGGTTTAAATGTCGGCAATCTTACAAATTGACGGCGTTACCGTTAAATTCCCAAAAGAATTCAGCGTTAACGTCGAAACTATTGATGCAGATTCATCCGGTCGTAATGCCAATGGTGAAATGGTGCGTGATGTGATCGCTCAAAAAACTAAGTTAACACTTAAGTGGGGCCCTCTGAGTGATTCGGAAGTATCTGATATTCTACAAAGGATTAATAACCCTTTTTTTGTTGTCGTCTATCCTGACCCGCAACTTGGCCGGCAAAGAAGTAAAACTTTTTATGCTGGTGCATCTACAATGCCTTCGTATTCATGGAATGACAAGTTTGAGGCTATGAAGTGGCAAGAGCTGTCAGTTAATATGATAGAAAAATAGGAGGAAGAGAATGCTTCAAGTCTCGAATGATTTTAATCAAGCCCTGAAAGCTGATAATAGGCGATTTGAGACTAGAATTAAAATCAACGGCAAATTATACACTAAAAAGGACATTAACAGCTGGACTTATACAGGCGGTTCTATTTCGGGAGAAACTTTTCAGATTGGGTCCACGTTTTCAAATTCAATCAAAATTGAGTTTTGTTCAATAATTGAAGATATTAAAGAACTGGATGAAATAACTTTAGAAATTGGCGTTGCTACCTATGATGCAGATTATCATTATGAAAATATTCCGCCAGAAAAAGTAGGAGAGGCGCGTGTTGGATATGCGAAACTGATTCATTACAAACCGACAGTTTATGAATACGTGCCAATTGGAACATTCTACGTGACCAAAAGTGACCCTGATAGGAATGGCAAAAAGACAACCGTAGAGGCCCGAGATAGGTTTGTTTTCTTAGAGAGTCAATATATTTCGGAACTGAGTTATCCTGCAAAAATTCGTGATGTTGCTTTAGAAATTGCAAATAAAAGTGGATCTGTCATAAATGAGACTAATTTTTCTATGATTAGCAACTCTATGATTGCCAAACCTATTGGTTACACTTATCGTCAGGCAATGGGGTTAATCGCACAATTTCAAACTGGTTACGTTAGATTTAATAGACTTAATCAACTTGAAGTAATGCAGCTAGTTGATCCTAAATTTAGCATTTCACCAGCAGAATATTTTCAAAGAGGATTAGTCAAAAATGAACTAATGTATCAAATTGGCGGCATTTCGTGCACTATTTCTGTCCAAAGGGAAAGCGGTACAGAACAAATCACTTTAAGGTCAGGTAGCAACACTGGTCCGCAAATTGTTTTAGAAAACAAAGTGATGACGCAGGATCTACTTGATACGATTTACCAGAAAATAAAAAGTATCAATTTTTATCCCTTTTCTCTGAAATGGCGCGGTAACCCAGCTCTAGAAACTGGTGACTGGATAACCCTAACCGACAGAGATGGGACTGAGTTTAAAACACCAAATTTAAACTATACTTTATTTTTTAAAGGGGGACTGACGGCAAGTAGTTCAGCCAATACAAACTCTTCCGCTCAAACTATATCTGCTTACGCTAAACCTTTAGAACAAACTCTAAAAGAGTTCAGTTCAAGAATTGATGCTGCAGGGAATAACTCTGTTTATGATGGATTGATTCCACCGCCATATCCCAAAGTTGGTGATATCTGGTTTAAAAAAAATGGACCAGATGATGAGATTTGGATTTACTCTAAACTTACAGACGGTAATTATAGATGGTTGTTACAAACGTCTACAAAATTGCCTGAAGATATTTCAGACAAGATAGATAATGCTACACCATCTGATGAAATAGTCAAAACTATCAATTTGTCTCAAGAACTTGATGGAAAAGAATGGTTAAAAATTACTGGTTCCAAAATTTGGTTAACTGATAAAACTAGGATTGACGATGCGATTATAAAAGATGCAATGATCGGAAATTTGAGTGCATCCAAGATCAATGCTGGCACACTGAATGCTGCCAATATCAATGTGATTAATCTGAATGCTAAGGCTTTAACCGCAGGAACTATCAGTGGCAGTAATTTATCTATGAATCTTGACACTGGATCGGTGCAATTTCAAAAAGGTTCTTTAACAGGAAATAATAATTTAATTCGCCTTGACATGGATAATAGTTATCTTCATTCTCTCAACTCTACAGGTTCAGGGTTTAAAATTAGTGATGGACAGGTCAGTTTTTTTGATGGTTTTCTTGGCAGTGACCCAAAATATTTAGGTTCAATTTTACTTGATGCTTTTTCTTCAGATTCTTCTGGAATAAAAGTTTATGGAGCGAATGGTGCTAGTATTCAAGGTGGGGGTAATACCATAACCGTTGGATATAGTCTGTTAGGAAATAATAAAATCGGTATTAGTGGAAATACTGGAGTTACTGGCGCTTTAGGAGTTTTGGGTAATTTATCAGTTACAGGTTCTAAAAATGCAATCCACGTCACTCGTGATGGTGTCAGAGCTACCCCCGCTTATGAAACGGCGGAAAGTTATTTGGGCGATATTGGGCGTAATTACACGAGAGAAAATTGTGAGGTTTGGGTTGAAATTGATCTATTGTTTAGTGATACAGTTAACACAGATATTGCATATGAAGTTTTTTTACAAGCCTATGATAACGCTAGATTTTGGGTATCTGATTTTAAATCTGATAAATTCTTAATCAAGTCTGATAAACCTATGTCTCGTTTTTCTTGGGAAATTAAAGCTAAACGAAGGGGTTATGAAAACAAAAGACTTGTAGAACAACAAATGAACAACGAGTTTTTAATAAATGCCCATTCAGAAGGAGTATTTAAAGGAGATGGTGAAAATGAGTAAAGAAATTGATGCAGAGAAATTAATAAATATATTGGTTGGGAAAATTGCACAACTTGAATTAGAAAATGCAAAATTGAAAGTATTAATTGATACTGAATCTGAAGATCAAAAGGAGGTATCTAAGTGAGTTATGAAAAACAAGTATGGTCTAAATACGATGCTTTAAAATCAGAAGAAGAAAACATTGAAAATGGTGCTGTGGTAACAGATAATCGTATGAACCATATGGAGGATGGTATTAGTAATAGCGATGATAATCTTGCTTCACATGTTGCGGATACAAATAATCCTCATAAAGTTACTGCAGCTCAAGCGGGTCTTGGAAATGTTCAAAATTTTGGTTTGGCCACAGAAAATGAGGCTAAGCAGGGGGCTAGCAACGCTAAATATATGACACCTAGCCTTACTCAAGCGGTACTATCAGCTAATATTAACTCAATCGCCTACGCCAACAGCTCAGACGGTGTGGACGGTTTCACGACTGTTTATCCTAATTTGAATTTGTTGAAAAACACGAGAACTTTATCATCAGCTACAACTTCAGCAGCTTGGAACGTACTATTTAATTCTAGCCAAATATATGATTCTGGAATTAAATCCAAATCTGGAGTTTCAGCAATTAACTTTAGTTTTAATGTGTATGTACCACTGAATGCTATAGTTGGAAGTTCGGTTCCTATCCAGCTTAAAGGTCAAAATTCTCAGGCCAATAATGTCGGAACTGATGATTACAACACAATTATCTCTAATACTAATTATATTATTAAACAAAGCGATTTAGGTACAACAATTCGTGTAAGTATTCCGATACAAAAAAGCGTGTATTATCAATCTTTTGATGCTGCTCTATCCGATACTGCTAGCATTACCATTAGACAAGCAACAGACATATCAGGATTTGTGTATTCTACTATCAAACTTGAACCAGGCTCAACCGCCACTCCTTGGATGCCCTCATCCAGCGAAGCCACAACTGCTGACTATCCAAAATTTGTAGGTTTCAGCAACACAGTCAAAACGGATAAAACAGCTAGCGATTACAAATGGTTTCCTACAATTGATAGCCACACAAATGATAAAGCTAATCCGCATGCTGTAACAGCCGAGCAAGTAAACGCTTATACTAAAACTGTAACTTTCACGAAAACAGAAATTCAAGATTTGCTTTCAGACGCTATAGCCCAAACCAAACTTGATGCTAATCCGATCGGTACAATTTTAACAACGATTAACGACACGAATCCATCAACCTATTTGGGTGGGACATGGGAAAGATTTGCGAATGGCAGAACATTGGTAGGTGTGGACGAAACAGATGGTGTCACATTGATGCAGACTGCTAATAACATGGGCGGCTCGGTTAATCCATTGACAAAACACAGTCATAACATCAGACGAGCGAACGGAACCCAGCAAAGCGCAATTGGCGCAACAATCAGCTGGTCAGACCTCCCCAACAATGGCGGGGTTATCCAAGAAGCTGGTGATAACACTAACCACAATAACTGGCAACCATTTGTGACCGTATATTTCTGGCGCAGAACAGCATAGGAAGAGGAATAGTATAAATATGGAATATAAATTAATAGGAGTCTCAGGGCTGATTTTGATTATCTTGTTTCTAACATGGATTAAAGACGGTGAGCATATGAACCCGCCTTTAAAAAAGAGGGCGGTAATTGACATCGTCACAATAGGAATCTTTTGGGCAGTGTTTGAATTTCTTGATAAGTCAGGTTCTAATACTTATGTGAATGAGATAGCTTTGGTCGTGAATGGATCATTGCTTTTCTTTTTTGCTCGAATGGTCCAACTGATAGCACAACTTAACCCGATGATTCAAGATTTAGTGAAGTTTTTGAAGAAAAAGGGTATTAATTTGGAGGATGACAAATGAAAAAACTTAAAAAAGCAGTAGCAGTCTTAGCCATTGGGCTAGGTCTTTTTGCTTACGCTAATCCAGCTTTGGCTGCAGTCGGTGATCAAGGTGTTGACTGGGCGGTCTATCAAGGAGACCAAGGAAAATTTGGCTATTCCCACGACAAGTTTTCAATTTCTCAAATTGGTGGTTATAATGGTGTTGGGATTTACTGGCAATCAACCTATGCTTCACAGGTACAGTCATCAATCGCACAGGGTAAACGTGCCCACACCTATATTTGGTATCAAAGTGTGACCAATACAACTTTGGCCAAGAATATCTTAGATACAATGCTTGCCCAAGTTCAGACACCTAAAGGGTCTATTGTGGCGCTTGACGTTGAGGATGGTGTGGCGAACACTGATGTAATTTTATGGTCGCTGCAGTACATCAAAGATCGAGGCTACACGCCACTCCTCTATGGCTATAAGAGTTTTCTAGCCAATAACTTAGATCTCGTCCGTATTTCTAGTAAGTTTGGTCTCTGGATGGCGCAGTACCCAGATTATAATGTGACACCAGTTCCAAATTACAATTACTTCCCATCATGGGATAACATTCAGATTTTTCAATTTACCTCAACTTATATCGCAGGTGGCCTAGATGGTAATATTGACCTCTCTGGCGTTACTGATAATGGCTATAAAAATGGGAATCCTAACAACCCAACCACCGAAACACCAGCAATTGATGCAGGTAAAGAAGCCGATAAGATTAAAGGAAACGCTAAAGAAGTTGGTATGACTGTTAAAGTCAACTTTAGCTCACAATCTTATGCGACGGGTGAAGCTATTCCGCAGTGGGTCAAAGGAACATCTTACCAAATCATAGAGAAATCAGGCGATAAAGTCTTGCTTGATGGTATCATGAGTTGGTTGAGCGTGTATGATGTTGAGACATTAGATGCATCAACAGCTGCACCAGCTACTAATGTTAGCCAAACTCATATCGTTCAGTACGGTGAAAATCTAAGTACGATTGCAGTACAGTACGGCACGACATGGCAAGAATTAGCCCGTATTAACGCTTTAAGTAACCCTGACATTATTTACTCAGGTCAAACTTTAAACGTTGTAGGCGGTCATTCTGTGGTCACATCAGGCTATTGTGTTGTAGAATATGGTGACACGTTGAGTGGTATTGCAGCACAATTTGGTACCACAGTTGAACGTCTTGTCTCAGTTAATGGGATTAATAATCCTAACTTGATTTATGCTGGCCAAGTTTTGAAATTTTGAATATTATAATAAAAAAGCCTTGTAGATATTGCATTTACAAGGCTTTTTTTGTATTATTAGGATAATTAGTGTAATGAAATTAGGAGAAAATTATGCATTATATTGCCTTAAAGAGTGTTAATTTAAAAGACGTTAGATTGACGATTGGGTATTTATATTCTTTTTTAAATAGTGATAAATCCAATTATGAAATATGCAAAGATAAATTCACAATATATAAGTCGTTGGAATATCATAAGATCAAAAAAGATAGCTTCTTTGCAATTTTTAGAAATAAAAATACAAGCAAATTGATACTAATTTCAAATTATGGTCGTGATTTACACAATATAATTAGTGCAGAAAACATTGGAAATAAAGAAAAGTGTAATATAGTAGTGACTGGATGTTTAACAGAAGGGAGAACAGTTCAACAACTTGAACTACTGGATGAAAATTGTAGGTATGTAAGAAAGTCTACAAGTAATATTTTTGACGCTTTGACAATAAAAACACTCATATAGTTATAATAGATACAGGTGGCTATGGTCGTATCTGGTATAATGCAGATGCATTTTTGAAAATATGAAATTAAAATCCCTACAGTAGATTGGTTGTGGGGCTTTTTTTGTATGCAAAATCCTTAAAATATAGTATACTGTTAGTTAATAAAACTAACAGTATTTTTGCATAAGGAGAAACACATGCCAAGAGTAGACAGAAGCTACAGTCAGTTTGAAGAAATCCGCAACTATCGCGATCGTAGCATGATGAAATGGCAAGGCTTCTTCCTGTCAGAACACACCGCTTCGATGAAAGAAGATAAGATGCCAAAAGTATACTACAAGCATTATGTTAAAGGTGTACTTAAATAAGAAGGAGATATAAAAAATGAGCAATATCCACGCAGTTATATACACAAAGCCACATTGCATGCCTTGTAAAATGACTACTAAATTAATGGATAGTCTAGGTATGCCATACGAAAACACTTACTACGGCAATTCGGAGCAAACAAACTCTATTGAGTTAGAGCCATAATG
>Ga0334889_1005059_pt1 | contig 11258 bp, 9 predicted proteins | sample GraSluR1_MG_2_FD_207222 | JGI IMG/M metagenome (GOLD analysis project Ga0334889, IMG submission 207222) | Sludge microbial communities from methane-producing bioreactor in Wageningen University, Netherlands - Granular Sludge_8_08-R1 | ecosystem: Engineered > Bioreactor > Anaerobic > Unclassified ... | reverse complement strand
AGAGGATCGAAATCTGAGCCATCACCGTCACGATCTTCGGGATTCACCGGGTTGAACAACATTCTTTCATACCATTGCGGCCAAATTTTTGCAAAGGGCGGGTCATCGTGCAAGGCGATCCCATCAATGACGGTTTTGGCAGCGGTCAGGTCGTCACTCAGATCGACGTTGGAACCGTGCAGGTTGGGAATGGGGTGCACCACGGCAAGGCTGTCGAAAGTGACCACAGAAACCTGGTCGTAACCTTGATACAGTTTGTCAATCAGTGCTTTGGCGGCATCTTTGGCTTTGAAAAGCGGCTGGCAGGTATTGTTCAGGTTGCAACCGTTGACGGCTGAACCAGAGTAATTGGGAGGATTAACGCCGTCGGGATCATAGTTATCTACATAAGGACAGTCGATGCCGTTGTCGCGGAAATCTTTACACAACGTGTCCAGGGTATCGCTGGCCATGGACTCGGAAATGTCGATGACAATGACCACATCCACGGGGGCGGCTTCGGAAATGGAATTGGTGTGCAGTGTGACGGTCTGAAAACCCAACAAACCCAAAAAATAGAGCGGCGCGCGCAGGTCGGCTTCGACCCACACCAGCTTGCGCGGCGAGTCGCCGGCGGTGGTGTCGGGACAGCGGGCATAGAACATGGGGACGGTGGTTTGCAAGCCTGCATCGCGGCTGCCGTCTCCATCAGCATCGCAAACATAAAGTTCCAGGTTCACGGCTTCAATGTCAATGTTGTGAAGGCGCAGTACCTCGGCGGCAGATTCTTTCATGCCAGGCAGGGTGGCGCTGCGTTTAAAATCGGTGGCAGCGGCCACAGCGCTGGCATCGACGGCGCGTTTGAGCTGACCATAGGTTAAGTAAAGTGACCCGGCGTCAAGCGCCAGGCCGGCAAACAGCAACATGGCTGTCAGAGCCAGGGCAAAAATGACAATGACCTGGCCTTTGGAGCGCTTTTGTCCATTAGGACGATGTCCCAAAAGACTACGGCTCGGGGGTAGCTGTCGGAGCAGCTGCTGGAAGCGGCATAAGAGTGTATGCATGGATTCTTATCGGGTTGGGAACGAATTGACTGAGGAAGGGCAGGTTAAGCGCCTGCTCATAACAATAATAAAACTCAACGGCAACAAATCCTTTGTTCATGGTGGCGCTTTGAGACAGAGATTCTTCCACACGGCTGGCTGTGTAATAGGGGTGATCGATGATGATGTTGCCTTTGCAATCGGTGCGCCAGTTGCTGTTGTAGTTGGTGTCGGCATCGTTGTCTGACAGCGCCCAATAGCCGTTGGGTGAAGGCCAGGTATTGGTCACGCCGATGATTGGCGAGCCGGTTGGATTTTTATTACCGATGGTAAAGACGGAAATGAGAATGTCATCTCTTTGGGGATTTATTTGAACATAGGTGTTAAGACCGTTGCAAAATTTCTCATAGTAACTGTAGAGCGGATGACCGGCCTGGCACACATCCGTATCGCCTGGAGGCGAGAAGATGCAGGCAGTGTGATAGTAGAAATTGAAAGGTTCAGCTTCAGCGCAATCCACATCGGCAAGGTTGGCCATGGTAAAGGGATCGCGCACCGAAGCGAAACGCGCGGCTTCGCGGGTGAGGTCGAGAATATCTAGGTAACGTCCTATGTAGATGGCGACTTCAACGATTCCCAGCAGGATGACGATCAGGATGGGCAGCACCAGGGCCAGTTCGATGAGCGACTGCCCGCGCCGCGAACGCGAAGAAAACAGATGGGAGGCTTTTTCCCGCACCTGTTGGCTGAGTTGTTGAAGGGTTTGTTTCAATTGATTCATGCTTTCCCTGTGACGCTTTTTTTTACTTGACGCCTGTTCTCACAATACAACGCCGCTATTGAAATGTCAATAAAGGTGACGTATAAACCGTGAATCTGTAAACCGGATTCGACGGAATTGGGACTCTTTTTCAACATCGGGAGACTGAATGAAGTGCGCCGATTCTATGCTGTATGGGGAGATCGTCCCTGTTCAGACCACTGATACGTCTGTTTGAAGCATACAGCCGCGCCGGAAGGGTGTCAATATTTGGCAGGGCTTTGTAAACCACCTGTAAAGTGAACCAAATTGATGAGGCGGAGCAACCTGCACAAACATATCTGTCCAACCTGCACCTTTTGACAGGTTGAAAAAACACCGCTTTCCCCGCATACTGTTTGTGTAATAGAACATATATTCTACATGGAGAAATATGGACGAAGTGATGATCAATCTGAAACGCCCGCAGCGGCGCAGGTATCGCAAAGCGTTGCCGCCGGCTGAAGAGCTGTTGGGTGAAGCCGTGAATATGCTGCACGAAGTGATGCGCCAGGTGGTCTGCCTGGCCGATGACGAACGCAGCATGGAAGATTGGCTGGATGTGTTGGATGGGCTGGGCAAAGCCAGCACCCGGCTGGCTACCCTGTTGAAAACCTTGAAGACGTTGGGTGGCAGCAGCGAACTGACTTCGGCTTTCAACCAGGCGTTAAACGAGCTGCTGCAAGAAATGGGCGCGCCGCCGCATCCCTGAGCGAACCGCGCCCTCGCGGCTGGCGGCGGCAGACACCTGCCGATGATTGCACGAACCTGCGGAAGAATTCTGTCAACGCAGCCCATCCGGTTGGATGGCATGAACGCTGCGCTCCCCGGGTTGACGGCAAGCCGCCAGCCGCATCATTGCACAAAAAATGGTGACCCGATGAAGAAGAAACGCAATCAAGCCGGAATGGAAGATATGGAGACCTTTAAGAGGTTGATGCGCTCGGCCGATTCGTTCAGCGAGCTGGCAGGCGGGATGAAGCTGCGCGGATACCAGACGCCGGTGGCCAGGGCGGTGATCGAATCAGCCATGCTGAAACTGGGGCGCAGTATTGTGGTGATGTTCCCGCGCCAGTCGGGCAAGAACGAGTTGCAGGCGCAAATTGAAGCCTTTTTGCTGTGCCATTTGCTGCAAAGCGCCATTGAGATTGTGAAGATTTCACCAACCTGGAAGCCGCAATCACTCAACGCCATGCGCCGACTGGAGCGCGTGTTGAAGCGTAACCGCGTCTCGCAGGCCATCTGGCGCAAAGAAGCCGGTTACATCTACCGGGTGGGCGCGGGGCGCATCACGTTTCTTTCGGGCGGCCCCGAGGCGCACATTGTGGGCGCCACCGCTGCCACCCTGCTGGAAGTGGACGAAGCCCAGGATGTTTTGATCGACAAATATGACCGCGACATTGCCCCCATGGCGGCCAGCACCAACGCCACGCGCGTATTCTGGGGCACGGCCTGGACCAGCGACACGCTGCTGGCGCGCGAATTACGCGCTGCTTTGAAAGAGGAAAAGCAAGACGGGGTGCAGCGTGTGTTTCGCCTGAGCGCGGTGGAAGTGGGCGATGAACTGCCTGCCTACGCCCGTTTTGTGGCTGACCAGGCCGCCCGGCTGGGACGCCAGCATCCCATGATCAAGTCGCAGTATTTCAGTGAAGAGATCGACGCTCAGGGGGGCATGTTCCCGCCGGCGCGCCAGGCCTTGATGCAGGGCACACACCCGCGCCTGCATGCCCCGCGCGCTGAACGCACCTATGCCCTGCTGCTGGATGTGGCGGGAGAAGATGAGGGCGCAACCAGCGGACTGATTGACGCCCTGGCCAATCCGCAGCGTGACCTGACCGCCCTGACCGTGGTTGAGGTGGACGGTTCCACGCTGGATGACGCCCTGCTGCGCGCGCCCACCTACCTGGTGGTGCAGCGCAAGTGCTGGCGGGGGGTGAAGCACACCCGCCTGTACGGCGAGCTGCGCGCCCTGGGCGAAGTGTGGCAGCCGCGCTGGTGGGTTGTGGATGCCACCGGCGTGGGGGCGGGATTGGCTTCGTTTTTAGATGCGGCGTTCCCAGGGAAGGTGACGCCGTTCCTGTTCAACGCCGCCACCAAATCGAAGCTGGGCTGGGATTTTCTGGCGATGGTGGAAACCGGGCGCTTCAAAGACTGGCAGGAGCCGGAGGGCGGCGGCGAGGATGATTTGAAAGCGGTTTTCAATCGCCAATTGGATGCCTGTGAAATGCGCGCCGCGCCAGGGGTGGAGAAACGCCTGGCGTGGGGCGTGCCCGATGGGCGGCGCGACCCGTTGAATGGAGAACTGCTGCATGACGATTTGCTGATCTCGGCGGCGCTGTGCGCGGCGCTGGAAGGCTGCACGCTGCCCGGCGGTGGAACGGCGCTGGTGGTGCCGGGGGATGACCCCCTGGAGGAGATGGACTATGGCTTCTGAAGGTGTGTTTGCGGGCGTGTCACTGTTTGTGTGGATGGTTAAAAGCTGCTGCAAGGGACTGGAGGCAAACACGCCGCCCGCCTGGCAAAACCTGTGCGAAACGGCGCGTGGCTGGGGACTGGCCTATGCGCCGGTCAAAGTGGCTGACGGCGCCTGCAAGTTCAACCTGTCGGCAATGGACGGCGGCTGGCAGGACGACATTTTGCCCGGGTTGTTTGCGGCTTTTGGGCTGCAGGGGCTGCGCAAGGTGGGCTGGCAGTACCTGTACGGCGCCAACCCGCTGGCAGAAGCCGGCACGGCGGCGCAGCGCATTCAACAACTGGGTTTGCAGGGCTACATCCTCGACCCCGAGACTGAATACAAGTGCGCCGGGGCGGGCGCGGCGCGGGTTTTCATGCGTCGGCTGCGCCAACTAGTTCCCAACACACCCCTGGCGCTGTGCAGCTACCGCTTTCCCTCGCTGCACCGTGATTTTCCGTGGATGGCGTTTTTAGATGAAATGGATGCGGCGCGCGGTGATGTGCACCTGCCGCAGATGTACTGGGTGGGCGATGAACGCCCCAATGGACCGGAATTGCAACTGGAGCGCAGCCTGAACGAGTTGAACGCGCTCAAAGCCCTGCCGCTGATCCCGGTGGGCAGCGCCTACACCCAGCAGGTGGGCAATCGCAATTGGGCGCCCACCGCCGAACAGTTGGAAAACTTCTTTGCGGCGGCGCGCCGCCTGGGTTGCACGGGGGCTTCGCTGTGGTGTTGGGACTCGCTGGCGCAGAAAGACGACGGCAGCCGGGACTGGATGGCTGCTTTGCAGCGCGCGGCACAGGTTTGGGGTGGCGCTCCACCGGCGCAGGCGCTCTCGTTGGAGCAGCGTGTGGAACGGTTGGAAGATGCAGCACGCGAGCATGGGTGGGATTTGTAACCAGGATGCACACGGATAAAAAAATTCTCACGCTGAGGCGCAGAGGGCGCGGAGAAGAAACAACGAAAGACACGAAATACACGAAATGAATTTTAAAAAAATCTGTGTCTATCTATGTTCATCAGTGGTTTCGATTTTTCGCCTCACACAAAGGACGCGGAGAAACAACGAAAGGCGCGAAACACACGAAATGGATTTAAAAAATCTGTGTCTATCCGTGTTTATCTGTGGTTCCAAACCTTAAAAGGAGGTGGAATGAATCTATTCACTGAATTTACGCGGCGGGTATTCGGCGCGGAAATCAACCGCCAGGTGCGTGAGGCGCTGGCGGTGGAAACCGACGCCAGCTTCACGGTGGGGTCGCGGCTGGCGGGCGCGGCATCCTTCGAGCGCGCCGACGCCGACCGCGAAGAAGTTTTAGCGCAGGCGCTGGAAGCCTGGCGGGTGAACCCGCTGGCGCGGCGCATGGTGGAACTGACCACCCAGTATGTGCTGGGCGGCGGGGTGGCGGTGAGCTGTAAGCAGCGCGCCACGGCGGCTTTCCTCGACCAGTTTTGGCGGCACCGCCTGAACCAGATGGATGTGCGCCTGAATGAGTGGAGCGATGAACTGGCGCGCAGCGGCAACCTGTTTGTGCTCATCTCGACCGATGCGGGTGGTATGAGCTATGCCCGCGCCGTGCCTGCGGTGCAAGTGGCGCGCATCGAAGCCGCGCCCAACGACAGCCAGCAGGAGAAGGCTTATCTGCCCAAACCCACCCTGGAAGCGCCCGATCCGCGTCCCTGGGCGGCCTATGACGCGCTGCATGACGCGCCCACTGTCGATGGGGAATTTGCCCCGGTGATGCTGCACTATGCGGTCAACCGCCCGGTGGGAAGCTGCTGGGGAGAGTCAGACCTGGCGCCGCAACTGCGCTGGCTGGCGCGCTATGCCAACTGGCTGGAAGACCGCGCCCGGTTGAACCGTTTTCGCACGGCGTTTTTGTATGCGGTGAAGGCGCGCTTTGCCTCGGAGGCGCAGCGCGCGGCGCGCCAGCAGCAACTCAACGCCAGCAAGCCGGCGCCGGGTTCCATTTTGGTGATGGATGAGAGCGAAACCTGGGAAGTGCTGCACCCGCGCCTGGAGGCTGATGATGCCAACGAAGACGGCCTGGCGTTGAAGAAGATGATTGCAGCCGGGGCGGGCGTGCCGCTGCATTTTTTGGCCGAGCCGGAGTCGTCGACGCGCACCACGGCAGAAGCCGCCGGCGGACCGACCTTCCGGCGGTTTGAGCAGCGCCAGCAGTATTTTTTGTGGCTGGTGACCGACGTGCTGCGCGTGGCGGCGGCGCGCCGCGCCCAGGTGGACCGGCGGGTAAATGCCGATGCCGCCATCCGCGTGCAGGGCGCCGATATTTCAGTGCGCGACAACCTGGCGATGGCGCAGGCGGCTGCCAGCCTGGCGGGCTGTCTGACCAATTTGCGCGACCGGCGCCTGATCGATGATGCCGAACTGCTGCGGCTGGTCTATCGCTTCGCCGGCGAGGCGCTGGATGTGGAAGAAATGCTGGCGCGGGCGGCGCGCCAGGAAGAATGTGAGAGTGATGAGAAAGGAGGAATGCATGTCAATCCATCATGAAGGCGGCAACTTTCCCGAAGGCAGCCAGCGCACCCGCTTGCAAGGCAGCGGCGCGCCCAACCCGCAGGGCGAGTTTGAAATTCTGGCGATTACGGCAGGAACGGGCAACGGCTGGCAGTTTTCGGCGGGGGCGCTGCAGGCCTCACTGCCGCTTTGGGACGGCGCGCAGTGCTTTGTAGACCATGCCTGGAACGGCCATTCGGTGCGCGACCTGGCCGGGGTGTGCCGCAGCCCGCAGTGGGATGAAAGCGTGCAGGGCGTGCGCCTGGCGCTCAAACCGCTGGGGCCCTCGGCAGAGCTGCTGCGCGAACTGGGACGCCAGGTTCTGACGGAAGAGGGCGGCGCGGGGCGGGTGGGCTTCTCAGCCGACGTGCTGTTCACCGCCCAGGGCAGGCAGGTGGAGCAGATTCTGCGCGTGTTTTCGCTCGACCTGGTGATCGACCCGGCGCGCGGCGGGGCGTTCCTGCGCGCGCTCAACCAACTGCAATTCAACCAGACATTTTCTAAGGAGGAAATGACCATGACTGAAGCAACCATCCAACCTGCCGCACAGAAGAACGCCGCGCTGGAGCAGGAGAAAACCGAATTGTGCGCGCGCCTGCTGGAGAGCACCCTGGCGGCCAGCCGTTTGCCAGCCCCCGCCAGCGGGGCCATCCGCAGGCAGTTTGCCGGGCGCAGCTTTGACCCGGCCGAACTGGACAATGCCGTGGAGAATGCGCGCCAGATGGTGAGCGACCTGACCGGCAGCCTGGCTGTGCAGGGCGCCGGGCGCGTGCAGGCTGTGTTCAGCGCCGAAGACCAGCTCAATGCCGCCGTGCACGACCTGCTGGGCGCCGAACGCCCGGCTGAATTGAACGGCCTGAAGCCCCACCGCCTGTCTGGCATCCGTGAACTGTACACCCTGACCACCGGCGACATTTCTTTTGTGGGCGGTTACGACGCCGAACGCGTCCAGCTCTCCACCACTGCCGATTTGCCCGGCTTGCTGAAGAATGCGTTCAACAAGCTGGTGCTGATGCAATGGCAGGAACTGGGGCGGGCGGGTTACCGCTGGTGGGAGTCGGTGGTGAGCGTGGAACATTTCAACAGCCTGCACCCGCTGACCGGCGTGCTGGTGGGCGAGGTGAACCTGCTGCCGGCGGTCAATGAAGGCGCCGCCTACACCGAACTGGATGTGAGCGACTCGGCGGAGACCGGCGCCTGGGGCAAGTACGGCGGTTATGTGGGGTTGACGCTGGAGATGTTCGAGCGTGACGAGACTCACAAACTGCGCCAGTATCCGCTCAAACTGGCTTCGGCTGCCCTGCGGCGCATTTCAGCCCTGGTGGCGGCTGTGTTCACCGCCAATGCGGGCGCGGGTCCCACCCTGGCCGACGGCGGGGCGCTGTTTAATGCTGACGCGGTCAGCACCAGCGGCGGGCATGCCAACCTGCGCACGGGGGCGCTCAGCGGGGCCGAATGGGAGGCGGTCAGCAGCGCGGTGTATGCCCAGCCCATGCTGACGGCTGGCGGCGGCACAGCGCCTGCCCTGGCGCTCGATCCCAAATACCTGCTGGTGCCGCGCCCGCTGCGCCTGGCGGCCATGCGCATTTTGTATCCCTCGTGGGAGCGTGAAGCCAACATTGTGGCCGAGAACCTGCAGCGCGGCGAGATGGGGGATGTGATCACCGTGCCAGAGTGGACAGACGCCAACAACTGGGCGGCGGTGTGCGATCCGCGCCTGGCGCCGGGCATCATTGTGGGCGAACGCTTTGGCTTGATGCCGGAGATCTTTGTGGCCGACAGCAACCAGCACAGCAGCGCGCTGTTCACCAATGATGAGCTGCGCATCAAGGTGCGTCACTGGGTGAGCGTGTTTGTGGCCGATTACCGCCCGCTGCATAAGAGCAACGTGGCGTAAGGAGAGGATGAAACCACTGATAGACACAGAGAAACACGGATAGGCTGACGGTAAATTGCTTTATCTGTGTAGATCAGTGTTCATCTGGGGTTTCAGAAAATGTTTGTAGGGTGGGTGAAGGGGCGAAATGATCTGTTTATGCGTATGGATCATTCGCTCCGTAACCCACCGGTGATTGTTTCAAAACAACGAAAGGCACAAACCACACGAAAAAAATAAATCTGTGTAGATCGGTGTTTATCTGTGGTTGGAAATGGGCGTCTCGGATGGCGGGTTACGGGGTGGCGCATAAGGGTTCTTAGGGTTGGTACCACAGCCACCCCTGCACCCACCCTACCGTTGATTCAGATTTCTCCTTGCGCAAAAGACGCGCTTGTCGAAATGACACGTATCTGTGTGAATCGGTGTTCATCAGTGGTTGTTATCAAAAAAGGAGCAAGAAATGGAAAACAAGTGGTTGTCGTTATTGACCTCGCGCAAGCTGTGGGCGGCATTGATCGGGGTGGTGCTGCTGGCGCTGCCGCTGCTGGCGCCGGGGCTGGAACTGGACGAGGAGGCGCTGACCGGGTTGGCGGTCACCCTGGCGGCTTACATCGTGGGGGTGGCCGTGGAAGGCAGCGCGCCCTTCACCGATCAGCCGCTGGCCAAGCTGCGTGCGCTGCTGGGGTCGCGCAAGTTCTGGGCGGCAGCCGTCAGCCTGGCGGTGGTGACGCTGCAAGCCTTTGACCCGCAGTTTCCGCTGACCGCCGAACAGGTGACGCCGTTGGTGTCGCTGCTGGCGGCCTACATTGTGGGAACGGCGGTGGAAGATCGGGGAAAAAGCCTGTTTGCACGCGGAGCCGCGGAGGGTGCAGAAAAATAACCGTTAAGATTCGTAGGGGCGTACGGTGTACGCCTGATGATGCCCGTGTGTGGAAAGGCGGGCGAATGCCATTCGCCCCTACGGATTGACGGACAAGCAGACTTAACCCTAACCCTTCCCTGACCAACCGCGTGGGCTTTTCGCGTGGGAGGTTGAATTCCCTTCCCAGTAGGGAAGGGCCAGGGTTAGGTAATCGGAGGACTTATGACTGACCTGGAAGCTTTTATCCGCTGGCAGCGGCTGCTGCTGGGAGAAGACGACGGCAGCCGCTTCAGCGACGGCCTGTTGAGCGAGGCGCTGCGCCAGGCGCTGCAAGACTATGCCGCGGCGCTGCCGCGGGTGCGCAGTGTGGAACAGGCGGCGGTTGCGGGCGGCGTGCAGGTGATTGGCGGGGCGGCCGATTGGCTGTTCCCGCTGGAGATTGCCTTTGCCAACCTGTACGGCGCGGGCGATTGGTTGATCTATCACGGTGTGCTCGCTCACCGCATGGAAGCCGGCGGGGTGCGCCTGGAACTGCATGACCAGCCGCTGCCGCTGGGCGGTGAAACCATGCGCCTGACCTACGCCGCCGCCCACAGCCTGGAAGGGTTGGACGGCGCCCTGCAAACCACGCCCCCGGCGGTGCACTGGGCGGTGCTGGCACAGGGCGCCGCGGGGCAGGCTGCGCTGCTGCGCTGCGCCGGGTTGAGTGAAGCCCAGGGCGGCAGCCCGGCGGGCATTGACCGGCTGCGCCTGTGGGGCGAACGCACACTGGCTGAATTTCACACCCGCCTGGCGGGCCTGCGCGTGCAAACACAGCCCGGCTTGCCGCTGGCGCCCGCAACGCTGCGCTGGAGGTTGGACGCATGGGATGGTTAATTCCGTTTGGACCCGGGGCGCGCCCGGCGCCCTTCACGCCGCTGCCCCTGAACCCCGACCCGCACCCGCTGCGCCCGCAGGCGCAGCCGCGCCAGCGTATTAGACTGGTGCGCTATGTGTGGCGCACGCACGGCAAGCGCGACTGCCCGCGCTGCGCCGAATTGGAAGGCGCCATTGCCTCGCGTAGCGCCTGGGATTTGGGTTTGCGGCCGGGCTTTCATCGCGGCTGCGACTGCACGCTGGAGCCGGTGATCAGTGAAGTGGATGCGCCGCTGGTGCGGCGGCTGTCAGCCGTAAGCGGGGGACAGCCGCTGCGTGTGGCGTTGAACGGCCTGCTGACCGGCTCGCTGGCTGCCCTGCGGCCGGCCCCAGCCGACTGGCGCGAACGCATCAAGGAGTGAAGCATGGCCACACTGGGAAAAGATTGTCATGTCATTTTGACCCACCCGCTGGTGAACAGCGGCCAGCCGTGCGGCTTTGTGCTGGAAGAAGTCGACCATCAGCGCGGCGCGCCTTTCACCATGCAGCGCGAGGTGGACAGCGACGGTAAGGTGTATGTGCGCCTGTTCTTCGACGTGCTGCTGGCTGACAACCTGCTCAACCCCGACGGCTCGCGCCACGCCCGCTCACGGGCTGAGCTGTACACCCTGTTGACGGGCTACCTGGCGCAGCGCGAGGGCATCACCGTGCAAACCGGCATGGGCGTGCTGTCCAACATTGGCGCGCTGGGGCACTGCGCCACCGAGACGCACTACCCCGGGGTTTCGCTGGCGGCCTGCCAGTTCAACAACACCGGCGTCTATTACCCGCCGGCGGACCCGGGGCTGTATTTCAACTCAGCCTGGGA
>Ga0334889_1005049_pt1 | contig 11276 bp, 10 predicted proteins | sample GraSluR1_MG_2_FD_207222 | JGI IMG/M metagenome (GOLD analysis project Ga0334889, IMG submission 207222) | Sludge microbial communities from methane-producing bioreactor in Wageningen University, Netherlands - Granular Sludge_8_08-R1 | ecosystem: Engineered > Bioreactor > Anaerobic > Unclassified... | reverse complement strand
GGTCTCTTGCACCCCCGCTGTGTTGCAAAAAGTCTCATTTGCCTCAAGCAAACCACGACTTTTTGCGCCTTGCGAGGTGCACAAGATCCCTCGGCGATGCTCGGTCCGGATACTCACACAGGCTCCTAGGAACCCGGTCGGAAACCCCTCGGTCGACGTTCCCGACCGGGTTCGTAGCGCCATTTCTCCGGTCTGTCTGCAGTTCCTTTGCCCCCTGTCGGTCCGCGCGGATCCGGTCGGCAGCCGGTTTCAGCGAGGGGTCCAGCTCCACGGCGCGTTCCAGGGCTCTTTCGGCCTGCAGGTCGCGCTGCAGGAGAAGGAGGCTCTCGGCTGTCCCCAACAGGAGCCGCGGCAGGTCGGGCCGGATGGCCAGGGCGGTCTGCCAGCTCGCCAGGGCCTCCTGGGGACGTCCCAGGTCCAGGAGGATTCTCGCCTTCAGATCCAGGTAATCGGGGTTTCGGGGGTCCAGCGTCAGGGCCTGGTCCACCACCGGCAGCGCCTGGGCCCGGGAAGCGGGGGCCAGGGCCAGGATTCGTGCCAGGGAGGCCCACGCATTGGGAGAGCTCGGCTCCTCCTCCAGCGCTGCCAGGTAGGCTTGATGCGCCTGGGCCCGGAGGGGTTCGGCCTGCCGATCGGTCAGATCGTGGTAGATCTCCTCGTACAATCTTCCGACGCGAAGCTCCGATCGGCCCTTCTCCCAGGGCGGAGCGCTCCGGGAGGCCGCCAGGTAGTCGTCCAGGGCCCTCTGGTAGAAAGGAAGGATCTGTTGGCCGGTTGCCCGGTGGGACTCCAGCAGGGTCCGGGCCTGGAAGCGGGCGTGGTCACCCAGCCACACCTGGCGCTGGTGGAAGACGATGAGCCCCGAAAGCCAGACCAGGCCGGCCAGAAGCAGCAGGCCTGCCAGGCCGACCCCGACGCGGAGGGGAAGGGCGGCCGGGCGGGAGGGCCGGGACGGTGTCTCTCGGGATGCGGCCAGCGCCACCAGGAAGACCCAAAGGACTTCGGTGGTCAGGGTCGAGCTGATGAAGAGCTGGTTGGCCCAGTGGGCCGCGCCGGCACCCAGCAGCCCTGCGGCCTCCAGGCCTCCACCGGCCCGCCCGCGGTAGAAGAACAGGACCAGGAGCCCCCCCAGGAACAAGACTCCGGGAAGCCCGGCCTCGGCAGCGACGGTCAGATACTGGTTGTGAGGGTTCTCCGGGGTGCGTGGGGGGTAGCGGGTCTCGACGGGCTCCAGGTCGCGGTGCTGAAGCGCGGCGGTGGGAAATCCACCCGGCCCCGTCCCCGCCAGGGGGTTCTCCGCCAGCGTGATCAGGGCGGACTTCCAGAAGAAGAGCCGGGTCCGGAAACTGAGATCCTGGAAGTCCCGGAAGCTCTGCAGGCGGGCTGCCACCGTGAAGGGGCCGGCCTTTTCCGCCTGCAGGGTGACCACCGAACCCAGAAGAAGGACCAGCAGGGCTCCGGCGCCGATCAGGAGCCGCAGGATCCGGGTCCGTTCAGGGCGCGGCAGGGCCCCCAGCGCGCAGGCCAGCCAGACGGCGCCGCCCGCCGCAGCGCCCACCCAGGCGGCCCGGGTCAGGGTCAGGATCATCGCGACGGCCACCAGGATCCAGGCCGACAAGGCCACCCACCGCGCGGCCGGACGCCGGATCGTCAGAAGCCACGACAGGGCCAGGGGAAGAACCACCACCAGCCAGGCTGCCAGGTAGTCGGGGTTGCCGAAGGTGGCGATCGTGCGTTCCTGGGAGAGGTGCGGGTGGTTCCAGGCCACCGGGTCGGCGATCGGGACGCCCAGGACGCGCAGGCCCATGGGCGTCAGTCGCTGCAGATGCGAGTAGAATCCCACCACCAGGGCGCTGGCGCAGATCCAGCCGGTCCAGCGCCGGGCTCGGGTCCCCTCCAGGACGCTGGCCCAGGCCAGGACCAGTCCGGCCAGCAGCCCGGCGTCCAGGGTGCCCGGCACCGCCTGCGGTGGGAGTCCGGCCAGCAGCCCCGTGCCCGCCCACCAGGCGTAGAACAGGAAGGCGGCTCGGGCGACCGGGCTTCCGGGCCACCAGGCCCAGACACCGGCCGTGGCCCCCATGGCCCACCCTGCCAGGGTCAGGGCGCAGCCCGACAGGAAGAGCGCGTGCTTGGGAGCCAGCACGGCGTCCGCCAGGCTGGTGCTGAAGGCCAGAGGCAGAACCCCCAGCAGGAGGAGTGCTCCGAACCCGACGATAGCAGAAGCCCACGGCATGGCGGCAGGGTTCTTCCGCCGTCAGGCCGGGACCTCTTCTTGGGGTCAGGAGTGGAGGACGTCGGCGAGCGGGCGCCGGGGAGTGGGTCGGGCAGGACCCGTCGGGTAGCCGAGCCGGACCAGGACCTGCGGCCAGATCTCGATGTCCAGCAAGGTCTTCAGGCGATTGCGCAGCTCGGGGATCTGGACCGGCGGGTTCAGGAACGAGCCTTGAAGACCCTGGGCCACCGCGCCCAGCAGGACCCTTTGGGCCGCCTGGCCGCAGGCCACCCAGTCCTCGGGTTCATCGCCCTCGGTGGACAGAGCGAAGACCAGGGGGGCCGTGCAGGCCAGCGAGCGGTCCCGGTTGGCGCGGGTGTCGCCGTAGTTGAAGACCCGGTGGGTGACCGGGGCCAGCATGGCCTCCACGGGGCTCATCCCCATCGCCCGACCGGGGACGCCATCCTCGGCGTGGTCGGTGGCCCGAATCCAGCCCGCGGATTCGCGACGGACCGCCTCGTTGGAGCCGAGTCTCCAGTCCGCTTCGGCCACCAGTCCGGCCAGGGCGTTCTGCAGGCTGGGGCTGGTGACGGGGGTCAACCGGGCGCCCTCCAGACGGGCCGCTTCCTGCAAGGACTTGAGCAGGTCTGCGGGGACCGGCTTCTCGGCGAAGGGCTGTCTCCAGCTTCGCCGCTGCAGGATGGCCTGGAAGAGCTGGCGCTCCGGAGCCGGTTCGCAGGGGCCCTCCCGGTGCAATCGGGCCAGGACCTCCGAGTCCGCTTCCGGGGGGTGGATCCGGAAGCTGGCCTCGCGGCCGAAGTGGCGGCATGCCAGTCTCAGGTTGAACAGGGCCGATCCGCAGGAGATGGCGCGCTCGCGGCCGGCCGGGTCGCGGGCTTCCAGGATTCGGAAGGGATCGGGGACGATGTCGATGGTCTCGTCATCCAACCGGAAGATCCAGGGCTGGGAGTTCTGGGGGGAGGGGGCCAGGATGGCATAGCCCACCAGGAACCGGAGCTGGTCCTCGGAGTCGGAGTTCTCGGGGTAGTCGCGCTCAGAGAGCCTCCAGGCGCGGGGAAGTCTGGTATCCATCTGTTCCGCCTTTCGATACGGATCAAGCGCCTGTCTGCACGAGGTGGCGATGATCTCGGTCACCTGGGAGGGGGATCTCTCAGGCCAGGATCTGTTTGCGGGTCAGGACGGCTCCGCAGTTGGGGCAGGGTTGGTCGGCGTCCACCTCCTCGAAGGAGCCCCCGCAGTAGTCGCAGCAGGCAACCTCCCTTCGAGCCATGAAGGCCTCAAAGAGGTAGGCCTTGCCGCTCTCCTCTCCGGACGTGACCCGGCAGACGCCTCGCGAAGCCAGACCCTCCAAGGTCCGCTCGGCCCGGTCCTGAGGCAGGTCCAGCCCCGCCATCACGTCCGCCACCGTGATCCGACCCGACTTGCCCTGGGCCAGCCGGGAGATGTCGGCCTCCTGGCGACGCGGATCGTTCTTGCGCATCTCTTCCTGGACCGATCTGGCCAGGGTTCCCACCCCGGACACCAGGTGGCGTTCGCCGGCCTGAACCACCTGGTCCACGGTGCGATCCAGGACGCGGTGGGTGGTCTTCCAGATCAGCCGGCGGATCAACAGGTAGACCATCCAGGCCAGGAGCAGCCCTGCCCCCAGCACGGCCAGGATGCCCAGCAGCGCGATTGCCACGACTTCGAAGCCCATGAGGCGGTCCTCCGATGCGCGGGCATTCGCCTTTTGCCCGGCGGGCCCTGCGGTCGACGTGCAGGGCTGGGACTTGGGGTGGAGAACCCGCTGGCATGGTGGAGAACCCGCCCCCGAGCTCTTCCGAGACGTCTCGTGACGACCAGGTCCAGGGCCTGGTCGTGGGCCTGCGTTACCTCAACGGCCTGCTCTTGATGCTGGTGGTGGCCGTGGTCTCCTTCCATCCCTGGGTGGTGGTCCTGGTCGAGAAGGCCCTGGGGATCCTTCCTCTGCTCTTGCTGGTGTTGATCTTCGTCTACGTGGTGAATCCGCTGGTCGCCTTCGTCCTGCGACAGGTTCGGCGGATTCCCCAGATGGAGCGATTCTCCCATGCTCGGTCCCTGGTCGTCACCTACCTGATCCTGCTGGCCCTGGTGGCCACCTTGCTGGCCTTCCTGGTGCCCAAGCTGGCACGCGAACTGCAGACCCTGGCCGTCAACCTGCCCAGCTTCGCCCAGAAGCTTCAGGTCACCATGCTCGACTACCGCCATCGCTACTTCGAGGCCCTGCCGCTTCCCGTCAAGGAGCAGGTGACCCGGGCCGTCGGCGAGATCGGTTCGACCGTCAGCCAGTTGATCCAGGGAGGGCTGCACTATGTGGGGGCCGTCTCCCAGGCCGTGGTCTGGGTGGCCGGGGCGTTCGTGCTGGTCCCCTTGATCGGGTTCTACTTCCTGAAGGACGGGCCGGACCTCCTGGAATCTTTCGTCCGCTTTGCGCCGGTCGGCCGCAGGGCGCGGATGCGCCGGATCATGCTGGAAGTCCACGGGGCCATGCAGAGCTTCCTCAAAGGCCAGGTCCTGCTGTGTCTGATCATCGGACTGGTCACCACGGCGGCCATGGCCCTGGTTCTCCCGCAGTATTGCCTGGCTTTGGGCCTGGTGGCCGGGATCACCGAGGCCATTCCCGTCCTGGGTCCCATCCTGGGGGCCATCCCGGCAGTGATCATCGCTTTCGCCTTGCCCGAGAAGGGGGGGTTGGGCCTGGCGGCGCTGGTGATCGTCATCTATGTGGTGATCCAGCAACTGGAGAACACCGTCCTGGTGCCCCGGGTGATGGGACACACCCTGGGGCTTCATCCCCTGAGCCTGCTTCTGGGGATGATGGTCTTCGGCAACGTCTTCGGATTCTGGGGCGTCGTCCTGGCCGCTCCGCTGGTGGCCACCCTGAAGATTCTCGTCTGGCACTTGACTGCGGCCCGGGAGGTCGAGTCGACCGCCGAGCCATGGCCTGAAGCCTCCGCAGAGCCGGCACCTGGGACGATGCCCGAACGGTCGGCCTCCGAGCCTTCGCCTGGGACCTCTGGGAAGCCGACGTCTGCGGCACCACCGGCCATCGTCGAGACGAGGGCCTCCGAGACGTCGCCCGAGGTCTCCGGAGACGACTGAGACCGTCCTGGGCTCGGCGGCCCGGTTCTTCAGTGCAGGAGGGAGCTCCGCCCGATCTCCAGGAGGGCTTCATGCTGCCAGTCCTGGAGGCGCGGTTGCACCTGGTTCAACCCCCGCTCCAGGTCGGCCTTCAGCTCCAGCCGGTCTTGACGGGACAGGTCGTCCAGTCGGGCGCACTGAGCGGGGGTGAGGTTCAGCATCACCTGCGAGCGGCCTTCGGGGGGAGGAGGCGGTGCCGGGCCTCGCTCCGGGGGCGGGGCGGCGGAGCCGGGCCGCGGTTCGGCGGCGCTGGGGGGAAACCCGGGGCCTGGAGGGCTACTCGTGGCGAAGGGCCTGGATGGGGTCCAGGCGGGAGGCCGAGACGGCGGGATACAGTCCGAAGAAGATGCCGACCCCGGCAGAGAAGGCAAAGGCCAGCACCACCGAGCCGGGGGAGATCTGCAAGGGCATGGGCATGAAGCGGCTGCCCACTTCGGTCAGGACCCACGCCAGCGCGACACCCAGGACTCCACCCAACAGGCTCAGCATCATGGCTTCCACCAGGAACTGGCGCAGGATGTCGCTTCCCCGCGCGCCCAGGGCCATGCGGATGCCGATTTCGCGGATCCTCTCGGTCACCGAGACCAGCATGATGTTCATGATGCCGATCCCCCCGACCAGAAGGGAGACCGAGGCGATGCCGCCCAGCAGCATGGTGAAGACCTGGGTGGATTGGGCCGCCGTCTGGGCGAATTCGGCCTGGGTCCGGACCGTGAAGTCGTCTTCGTCCTTCTCGCCCAGGCGGTGGCGCTCGCGCAGCAACCGTGAGATCTCCTCCACCGCCGGGGTGACCGAGTCCTCTGATGCGGCCGAGGCGGTGATGTTGCGGAGATAGGTGGAGTTGAAGAGCCGTCTCATGGCGGTGGAGTAGGGGACCACCACCACGTCGTCCTGGCTGGGGCCGAAGGACGCTTCGCCCTTGGAGGTCAGGACGCCGACGACCCGGACGGGGACCCGGCCGATCCGGACCGTCTGGCCCAAGGGATCCTGGTTGGGAAACAACTGGTCGGCGACCACCGAGCCCAGGACGCAGACCTTGGCCGAGGCGCGGATGTCGTCCTCCTGCAGGAAGCGACCCGAGGCCACGCTCCAGTTTCGGATGATCTGGTAATCCTGGTTCACCCCCAGGATGTTGGTGGCCCAGTTCTGCTCCTGGAAGACCACCTGCGATCCGTTCTGGGTCAGGGGCGTCACGGCCGCCAGGTGGTGGACGTGCTGGGCGATGGCCCGGGCATCCTCGACCGTCAGCCGGGAGCTTCCGAAGGCGCCGGTCCGGACGCCACCCGACGTCACCGACCCGGCTGAGATGGTGATCGTGTTGGAGCCCAGGGCGGCGATGGAGTTCTGGATGGAGGTCTGGGCCCCCGTCCCCAGGGCGACCATCGTGATCACGGCGGCGACGCCGATGATGATCCCCAGCATGGTCAGGAAGGAGCGCATCTTGTTGCGCGTCAGGGCGCGCCCGGCAATCCGGACGATCATCCACCAGCCCATGGCTAGAACGGCCTCGGCGGGCCGCGGCGGCGGGAGGTCGAGGCGGAGGCCGAGGAGGAGGTGGAGGCCGAGGGGCGCGCCGTCCCGGTCAGGACCTGCTGGCCGGCCTGCAGATCCGATTCCACCAGTTCGGTGTTCACGCCATCGGTCAGTCCTGGGACGACCCGGTGCGGGAGAAGTCGGGTGGGGTCTGCCGGGTCCAGGGTGTAGATCGTGACCCTCCGAGGACCTCTGCGGGACGGCGAGGCTCCGGGCCCCGGCGAAGGGGCCTCGGCCGAAGGAGGGGGGCCTTCGGCCACGTTGGCGTCGTCGGCAGGGCGGAAGCGCAGCGCGGCGTTGGGCACCATCAGGACGTTTTCGCGGCGCTCGATGGCGATGCTGACGGTGGCCGTCATCCCGGGCTTGAGGCGCAGGCCGGGGTTGCTGGTGTGGACGACGACGGGGTAGGTCACCACGTTGTTGGTGGTCACGGCCGACTGACGGACCTCTGCCACCTTCCCCTCAAAGGTCGATTCGGGCCAGGCGTCCACGGTGAAGGTGGCCTGGCTTCCGGTCTGGATGCGGCCGATGTCGGCTTCATCCACCGTGGTCAGCACCTGCATCTCTTCCAGGTTGCGGGCCAGGACGAAGAGGTTGGGCGCCTGGAACTGGGCCGCCACGGTCTGGCCCTCCGAGACCAGTACATCCAACACGATCCCGTCGATCGGCGAGCGGATGCTGGTCTTGCCCAGGTTGACCCGGGCCGCCTCCAGGCTGGCCTGGGCCTGCCCGACATCGGCGCGGGCGCCCGCCACCTGGGCTTGGGCTGAGGCCAGTTGTTCGCGGGCTGCCTCCACCGCGATTCGAGCTGCCTCCAGGTCGGCCTGGGCCCCTTGAATGTCCAGGCCCGTCGAGCGATGGGTGGCCCGAGCGGCCTCCAGCGAGGCCTGGGAGGCGTCCAGGCTGGCCTGGGCAGAGAGGTACTGGGTGTGGGCCTGGTCGCGCTCGTCCTGCGAGACCAGATCCTGGTCTCGCAGCGCCTGAACCCGGTTGTAGCTGCGCCGGGCGTTGTCCAGGTCGGCCTGGGCCTTGCGCAGGTTGGCCTCGCTGCCCAGCAGGGCGGCCCGGGAGTTGGCCTCCTGAGCCCGGGCCTTCTCCAGCCTGGCCTGGACCGAGAGGGCCTGGGCCTGGGCTGACTGGATCCCGGCGCGGGCCCCCGCCTCCTGGGCCTGGGAGTTGGCCAGCGAGGACTGGGCGCGCTGGAAGCTGGCCTGGGCCCTGTCCACCTCGGCCTGGACCGTCTCGGGGTTGAGCTGGGCCAGCAGTTGCCCCTTCTTCACCAGCGAGTTGTGCTCGACGTACAGGGTCTCGATGACGCCGGAGACTTCACTTCCCACGTCGACGGCCGTGACGGCTTCCAGGGTTCCCGTGGCGGTGACGGTGGACTGGAGGTCGCCCTGCTCGACGGGGGCCAGGGTGTACTGGTCGGCGGCGGATGCGCCCCGGACCTTGACCCACCAGAAGATTCCCACAGCCAGAATCAGCAGGACCAGTAGAGGGATCGACCAGCGCTTCACGGATCGCTCCTTTCAGTCTCGTGTCCGGGGAGCGGGTCCAGACGGACGGGGTCACCGGGTTCCGGCAGGGCGGCGAGGTTCTCGACCCCCACCGCCCGGCTCAATTCGGCCCGAGCGGTTCTCAGGCCGTTGGCGGCGCTGGCCAGGTCGGTCTGGGCCTGGGCCAGGGCCAGCTCGGCATCTGAGAGTTCCAGGCTGCTGCCGACGCCCACCTGATAGCGCGCCGAAGCCAGCCGGTGACTCTCCCGGGCCGCCTCCAGGGAGGTCCGGGCGGCCTGGATCTGCTCGGCGGCCTGGCGGACCTGGACCAGTCGGGTGGCAACCTCCTGGTAGACGGCGATCCGCTGCTGCTCGAACTGCTCGGCCAGCGATCGGGCCGTGGCGCGGGCCTCGCCGTCGCGATACTGCCGCAGGAATCCGTCGAAGAGGCTCCAGTTGAGGCTTGCTCCCACCGTCCAGGTCCCGTCCAGCGGTGTCGGCGCGCCGCTTCCCTGGAGGGTCGCATTGGCGGACAGCGTCGGGAGGCTCTCGGCGTTCAGGGCTCGCAGGGCGGCCAACTGGCCTCGCAGCCGGGCCTGCAGGGCCCGCAGCTCGGGGCGTCGAGCCAGGGCGGTCTGGAGAATCCGCTCTCCGTCCAGTTCGGGCACGAGGTCCCATTCGGGTTCCAATTCCAGCCGATAGGGAGAAGGGCTGGTCCGTCCCATGGCCACGTTGAGGGCCACCCAGTCGACCTGCAACTGGGTCTCGGCCTGCAAAGCGGCCAGTCGGGCCTGGGCCAGGTCGGCTTCAGCAGTGGCCACTTCGATGCGAGCCTTGGTCCCTTGCTTGTAGAAGGCCTGGGCCTGAGTCAGCCGAGCCTCGCGGTTGGCCACCGTCTCGCGCCGGATGTCCAGGACGGTCTGGTCGATGAAGGCCGTCAACCAGGCCTTGCGGACCTCCAGCAGGACGTCCTGGCGGATTCCGTCCAGCTCGGCCAGGGCGACTTCTTCGTTCTGTCGGGCCTGCTCCAACTGGTGGGGGCGGCTGAAGTCCAGCAGCGTCTGACGGGCGGTCAGGCCGGCGTTGAGGCTCTTGCGGGCCCCCCCCCGCTGGCTGTTGCCGGTCACCACCACCGGGACGTTGCTCCCCGCGCCAGGCGTGGTCACTACGGTGGCGCTGTTGGCGTCCGGTCCGAAGACATCGGTGTGGCTGTAGCTGCTGGTGGCGGTCACCGTGGGATACAGCGCCGAGGCCGATTGCCCCACGCGCTGGGCGGCGGCCTCGGCGTTGTGGCGGCTGGCCGCCAGCCGGTGATGCCCCGCCAGGGCCCGGGCCTCGGCTTCCTGCATGGTGAGGACGGCAGGTTCGACGGCAGGGGCCGTCGGGGCAGGGGGCTGCTGGGAGTCTTCTGGAAGGGGCGGAGGTGTTTCCGACCAGGCCGGTGAGCCCAGGGCCAGAGCCAGGGCCAAGGCCAGGGCCCATCGCGGTGGAGGACATGAACCAGCAGGACGGCGACGTTGGAAGGGCAGGGTCATCGGCCTCATCATGCCAGATCGTTCTGAAGCGCGGGGGACGCAAAGATTAAGTTCTCGTGAGGAAAGGGTCTTGTGACCCTTTCGACTTGACACGCTCCCAGACACCCCTTCATGTGGAAGGGCGATGTCTCCGACCTTGCGTTTGACCTGCATGGCCATGTTCGTGGCCCTTTCCCTGGCCATCCAGATGATTCCGGTTCCGCCCGTGTCGGGTGGCCTGCTTCGTTTCGCCGCCTTGCCGATCATCCTGTCGGGCTTCGTGCTGGGCCCCCGCGCGGGTTTCCTGGTCGGGGTGACCAGCGACGTGTTGGAGTGCCTCCTGATTCCCAGGGGGATGTTCTTCCCGGGGTTCACGCTGACCCAGGGGCTGACGGGAGCGCTCCCGGCGCTGGTCGCGGGTCCGGGGCCGGCCAGCTTCCGGCGCTACCTGGTCGGGATCGCCGTCTCGCAGAGCCTCACCAAGTTCCTGCTGGTCCCGGTCTTCTTGTTGGTCCTGGCCCCGGTTCCAGACCCGGTGACGGCCTGGAAGGTCCTGGCGGTGCGGGCCCTCATCACCCAGTCGGCGCACATCCCGCTCTACGCCTGGATCTGTCTGGTCGTGGTTCGGGCCCTGGAGGCGGCGCGGACGGCCGTCCGGCCGTCCGCGGGCTTCCTGGGACCCTGAGAAGGGAATCCGTCAGGATTCCGGCGAGGACTCCTCGCCCGGCGTCTCGGGAGGCGGGGGAGGCGGCGGAGCCTGAGGCGCATCGGCCTGGGGACGTGGGATCTTCAGCCGTCGGGGAGGGCCCTCGGGACCCTCTTCTCGGCGGGGCCGATCGTCGAAGTCACGGCGCGGGGGGCCTCCTTCACGACGGGGCCGATCGCCGAAATCGCGACGTGGGCCTCCTGCGCGGTGGGGGGGGGCTCCTTCACGGCGCGGCCGATCGCCGAAATCGCGACGCGGGCCTGCCTCGCGGTGGGGCGGGCCTCCTTCTCGGCGGGGTCGATCGTCGAAGTCACGACGCGGCCGCTCGTCGCGCTCGAAGCGCCGCGGGCCGCCCTCGCGGGGGAACCGGTCCTCCGGCGCGTGGCGACGGAATCCGCCGGGTTCGGGGCGGTCCTCGCGATCCGAACGCCAGGGGCCTTCCTTGCGGAAGGGGGGACGGGCTCCTCCTGGAGGAGGACCCTGGCGGATCTCCCCCTCGACCGGGCCTGTGGAGCGCCGCCGAGCGCGCTCTTGGGGCTCGGGAGGGCGGGCGTCGAATTCTGGCCGTTCCAGGATGTCGCCCAGGCGACTCTGGCCTTCGGGCGGCCTCAGGCGCTTGAGGCTCTCGACCCCGG
>Ga0334889_1005034_pt1 | contig 11295 bp, 6 predicted proteins | sample GraSluR1_MG_2_FD_207222 | JGI IMG/M metagenome (GOLD analysis project Ga0334889, IMG submission 207222) | Sludge microbial communities from methane-producing bioreactor in Wageningen University, Netherlands - Granular Sludge_8_08-R1 | ecosystem: Engineered > Bioreactor > Anaerobic > Unclassified ... | reverse complement strand
TGAAGGGTAGAGGAAGCCGGCGGCCGAGTCCCACCGGGCAGGGTCACCGTCCTTCACAAGGAGGGAGAGAAGGGAGAGGGCGTTCGCCGCTCCTTTCTCGGGCTCCGTCCCGGGACGGAAAAGTGACCGCCAGAGTTCCCAGGGGGAAACCCTGTCGGCCCCCGCCTCGAGAGCGGCACGGTATTCCGCCGCTCCAGCCCTGGCTTCGGTCCGTGCGCTGTACCGGAGGACAAGATCCTCAAACCGCTTTTCCACAGTTTCCGCAGCCGCACCTCCCGCAAAGGCCAGGAAAACAGCCGTCATGGCAATCCACGGGAAGAAGCGAATTCTCTTTTTCTTTTCCATCGCTGCCGCCTCCTCATAATTCATCAGGTATGATCAGTCATTATACCCTCTTTTGTATCAGGATCCCATAGAGAGATTTCCCCTTTTCGCCCAAAGTCCGTACCGGCGACGCTCCCCGCCGCCTACCGATTTGGGTTTTTCCGATTCGTGCAGGAGAATGTATTTTCAGGTAGAATTTCAGTACTTCTCCTCTGGAAGGGTGGGACCATGATGGAAGAAAACCGTTCCCGGCAGCCGGACACAGTGCTTTCCGGCATCCTGGCCGTTCAGCCCCTGCTCGATTCCCTGGGCCAGGAACTCTCCCTTCTGGACACGAACATGAGGTACCTCTGGGTATCTTCGTCAATTGCCGGGCGCCTGGGAAAACGGAGGGAGAATCTCGTCGGCAGGACCTGCCATTCCCTTCACCACTCATCTGACTCCCCGTGCGCCGGCTGCCCCGTCCGGGAAGCCCTCGTCACCGGTGAAACCAGGGAAAGAGTCATCATTTCCAACGGAAAAGTTTTCCTCTCCCGCGGAATACCGGTAAAAGACGAGTCCGGAACAGTATGCGCTGTCTTCGAGTGTGAACGGGACATCACCCTGGAAAAAGAAAAGGAGAAGAGTTTCCTCGAGCTGGAAAACCGGTACATCGAACTGGTGGAGAACGCCCCCATCGGCATGTACCGGGTCACCTTCGACGGGAAATACCTCTCGGCCAACATCCACCACGCCCGGATTCTCGGTTTCCCTTCCCCTGCCGTTCTCATGGATGAAGTCAACAGGACATCGGCAGCGGTCCACTACGCCGAACCTGAAGCCCGGAAAGGGGTGGTGGACCATCTCCTCGCCAATCCGAACCGGTGGCTGGAGCGGGAGACGGTCTTCCTCCGGAGGGACCGATCCCCCATCCACGTGCACCTCTACCACAGGAGCGTCTTTTCTCCCGGCGGAGAGCCTTTGTACATCGACGGTTTCCTCGAGGACATCACCGAACGGAAGAAGCTGGAGGAAAAGATCCGGTCCGATCTGGAGCTGAGGCAGCAGATCTTCGACGCCGTTCCGGTCCATCTCTACCTCAAGGACAGGGAGGGAAAATATACCTTCGTGAACAGGGCCTTCACGCAATTCAGGAACCTGAGGCACGAGGATGTTATCGGCAGGACGGCTTCCGGCGTCCTGGAGGAGCCCACCGCCTCGGCCGCCCGAAAGGAGGACGAGGAAGTGCTCCGCACGGGCGGTACCCTTCAGGACAGGGAGCGGCTGATCCGCGGCAGTGGGGGAGAATTTTGGTACAGCATTACCAAGAGTGCAATTTTCGACGAAAAGGGAAACGCGGCGGGCATCGTGGGGTGCAGCTTCGACATCACCGCCCTCAAGGAGATTTCCCAGTCCCTCACCGAAAGCGAGAAGAGGTACCGTTCCCTTGCCGAAGATATGCCGATTCTCATTTCCACCTGTCTTCCCGATGGAACCATTCTCTACGCCAACGCCGCCTACTGCCGGTGGTTCGGGAGGGAGCAGCAGGAGATACTCGGCACCTCCTTCCTTGATCTCCTTCACCCCGACGACAGGGTGGAAACGGAAAAAACCCTTTCTTCCCTTACGCCGGAACTGCCGTCTTTTTCCAGTGAAGAGCGGGTGTTCTCCCCCGATGGCTCCCTGAGGTGGCAGCGGTGGATCAACAGGGCGTTCTTCGATCCCTCGGGGAAGATCCAGTTCCTCCAGGCGGTGGGAGAGGACATCACCGAGAGGAAAACCGCCGAAGAAACGATCCGTGCCGCCAGGGACGATGCGGAAAGGGCGAGCGCCGCCAAATCGGAATTCGTGGCCAGCATAAGCCACGAGATTCGGACCCCCATGAACGGCGTCCTCGGAATGTCGGAACTGCTTCTGGAAACACCTCTCGACTCATCCCAGCGGAATCTTGCCGGGATGATCCACGAGAGCGCCCGGCACCTCCTTGTCGTCCTTAACGATCTCCTGGACTTCTCCAAGATAGAGTCGGGAACCTTCTCCCTCTCCTTTCTCCCCTTCCCCGTCGGAAAGACCCTGGAAGACACCGTAGCCCCCTTCCTTTCCCAGGCCGCGGAAAAAGGACTGTTCCTCTCCCTTGAAGCGGACCCCGCCCTGCCTGCCGTCCTGCTGGGAGATCCCATCAGGATCCGGCAGATACTGACGAACCTCCTAAGCAACGCCCTGAAATTCACGGAAAGGGGATCCGTCATCCTCTCCGTCAGGTTCCTCGGCAGGGAGGACGGAGAGGCCAAAATTGCCTTTTCGGTCACCGATACGGGCATCGGCATCCCGGAGGAATTTATGGACGAAATTTTTACCCCCTTCAGGCAGGGAGAGGCATTCCGGACCAGAAAATACGGCGGCACGGGCCTCGGCCTGTCCATCTCCAGGAGGCTCGTGGAGATGATGGGCAGCGTTCTGTCGGTGGAAAGCACTCCGGGAAAGGGCTCCGCCTTCACCTTCATTCTTTCGCTGAAGACAGGGGATTCAGGGGGTGAAAGCCACCAGCCCGGAAAAAATTCCTCCGTGCCGGCATTCTGTCCGGAAGGGGGGGGAAAGACCCCCTCAGTTCTCGTGGTGGATGACAACAGGGTGAACAGGGAACTTGTGCGGCTGCTTCTGGAAAAGAGAGGATTTCTTCCGGAAACCGCCTCCAATGGCCGCGAAGCGGTGGAACACCTGTCCCGGAAACGGTTCGACCTCGTGCTCATGGACATTCAGATGCCCGAGATGGACGGCTACGAAGCCACTGCCTTCATCCGGGACCCCGGGTCTCCGGTGCTGGACCACCAGGTTCCCGTGGTAGCCCTCACAGCCCATGCCGTCAAAGGATTCGCCGATGAATGCCTGAAAAAGGGAATGAACGACTACCTTCCCAAGCCCTTTTCTTCGAACGAACTTCTTGGAGTGCTCTGCAAATGGATTCCTTCTTCGGGCACTCCGGTCACGGATTCAGGGTCATCATTTTTCTCCGGAAAGGAACTGAAGAAGGCAGAAGACCCCGCCTTCGACGGGGACAGTTTCTTCGCCAGGCTTCTGGGGGACCGGGACGAGGGGAAAATGCTCCTGGAGCTGTTTCTGGAGGCTGTGCCGGAGGACCTGGAGGCCCTTGGCGACGCCATTCAAAAGGGTGATGTGCGGGCCTGCGCGAAAATAGCCCATACCATCAAGGGAACGGCCTCCAACGGGTGTGCCCCGGAACTCAGCCGGCTGGCAAAAGCCATACAGGCGGAGGCGGAAAAAGGCCGTACGGAAGAACTTCCGGAGCTGTTTTCCAGGCTCCGGTTCCATTTCGCCCTTACGGAAGAAGCCATGAAAAAAGAGCTGGATACTTGAAAAAACCTCCCTATTTGTCGGGAAACCGCATGCGGTAGAGGGTCATGAGGGAGGCGAACCTCCGGGCGAGGTTTTCCCGCTCCGGGGAAAACTTCTCTTTCACTTCCTCGAAAGCCCTGTCCACATCCTCTTTTTTCGGCTTCACCAGCGTCGGTTTCCTGGGCTTCCCGGCCCTGGGAGAGGAAGAGGCTTTCCCCACCACCACCTTCAGGGCGGTCACCTTTACCCCGGTGATCTTCGAGGCCTCCCGGGCCACGGAGGCCCCCCTCATGGACAGGGCCTTCGCCGAAGAGGGGCTGTCGGCCTTCACAAGCAGAACCCCTTTTTCCATGTCGTCGGGCCAGGTTTTTTTCGCCAGCGTGGGGCCCACCGCGGCGGCCCATTTGTCCCTCAGCTCCGGAAGGGCGAGCTTTTCCTCCGCTCCCCTGGGCATGACCAGGTCCAGGAGAGCGGCCACAGGTCCCGGAACGCCTTTACTGCGCCTGATATTCCTCATCGTCCGCTTCCCTCCGCGACAGAGAATTGAGGTACACCGACAAAAGGTGAATGTCCGTGGGAGTCACGCCGGAAATGCGCCCCGCCTGCCCCAGGGTGAGGGGACGGAGGGCCTCCAGCTTCTGCCTGCTTTCGGCGAGGAGGCCGGAAATGGAGGAATAGTCGAGACCGGATGGAAGACGTACCTCTTCCATCCTCGAAAGCCGTGCCACCTGCCGGTGCTGTCGTTCGATATACCCCTCGTATTTGATTTCCACCTCGAGGGCCTGCACTTCCTCCCCCCGGGGAGATTCCGGCGACGGAGAAAACCTCTCCACCAGGGAATAGGGAACCCTCGGCCGGCGCAGCAGGTCAGCAGCCGACACCGTCTCCGAAAGGGGAGCCGATCCCAGGGCCGCCAGGGCCTCATTCAGTCCCTCCGAAGGCGGAATCTTTGCTTTTTCAAGCCTTTCCGCCTCGGTATCGATCCGCTTCCACCTGGCAAGGAGGACATTCCACCGTTCATCCCCGATGAGGCCGATCTTCCTCCCGATGGGAGAGAGCCTTCGGTCGGCGTTGTCATGGCGCAGAAGCAGCCTGTGTTCGCACCGGCTGGTGAGCATCCGGTAGGGTTCCTTCGTTCCCTTGGTTACCAGGTCGTCCACCAGCACCCCGAGATAGGCCTCGGAGCGGGAAAGAACTACCGGCTCCTCTCCCCTGGCTTTCAGGGCGGCGTTGATGCCCGCCAGGAGCCCCTGGGCAGCGGCCTCCTCGTACCCCGACGTGCCGTTGATCTGCCCGGCGCAGAAAAGCCCTTCCACCCTCTTTGTCTCCAAATAGGGGTGGAGCTGGGTAGGGATGACGTAATCGTACTCTATGGCGTACCCGGGACGGGTGATGTGGGCAGAGGCGCACCCGGGAAGGGAATGGACCATGGCAAGCTGTACGTCGTAGGGAAGGCTCGTGGAGAAATTCTGCACGTAGACCTCCCTGTTTCCCCGGGACACAGGCTCCAGGAAGATGAGATGGCTTTCCTTCTCCGGAAACTTGATGACCTTATCCTCGATGGAAGGGCAGTACCGCGGTCCCGATCCCTCCATCCAGCCCATGTAGAGGGGAGACCTGTGGAGGTTTTCCCTGATGATGCCGTGGGTCCGGGTATTGCTCCTCGTGAGGTGGCAGAAATACCCCTCGTGGATCTTTCCCTTCCCCCAGAGGGAAAAGGCCAGAGGTTCCGCTGCGCTGCCCTGGGCGGTAAGGGAAGAAAGGTCCAGGGAATCCATATGAAGCCGGGGAGTGGTATCGGTACGGGTCCTCGCCGTCTCAAGGCCCGCTCCCCGGATGGACCGGGAGAGTTCCTCCGAGGGAACCTGCCCGAGAGGACCGGAAGCAAAACTGTCCTCCCCGATGTAGACCTTGCCTCCAAGATAGGTTCCCGTGGCGAGCACTACCGTTTTTCCCTCGTAGACAAGACCGTACTTCGTCCGGACACCCCTGATCCTGCCCTTTTCCGTCCAGAGATCCGTCACCACGTCCTGGTGGACGTCCAGGTTTTTCTGGGTCTCCACGGCGAGGGTGTAATGGGCGGCATAGTCCCGGAGGTCGCACTGGGCACGGAGCGCCTGTACGGCAGGTCCCTTTGACGTGTTCAGCCAGCGGACCAGCATGGCGGAGCTGTCGGCGGCCTCTGCCTGCTCTCCTCCGAGGGCGCTTCCTTCCCTGACGAGGTGCCCCTTTGCCGGCCCCCCTATGGAGGGATTGCAGGGCATGAGGGCCGTGTTGTCCAGGTAAAGGTTGAGCTGGAGCACCGCCGCTCCCATCCGTGCCGCCGCGAGGGCCGCCTCGCACCCGGCGTGACCTCCTCCCACAACAATGACATCATATTTTTTATCGCACACTGCCGCCATTCCATTCTCTTCCTTTCAGGATCCCGTTCCTGTTCTCAAACGCAGGGAAGCACCGCTCCCTCCTCCACTTTCCACATGCTGCCCGGCCACTGGTCCTCAGGCATCTCCGCCGCAGCAGCAACAACCTGCCACCCCGTTCCCTCCAGGGAATCCACGGTTATCCTCCGTCCCTCCCCGTCGAGCTCAGAGGCAATTTCGTCAAGAAGGATCAGGGGCTTCCGTTTCAGCCGGGCCTCCACGGCCTTGCCCGCCGCGAGCATCAGGGCGACGGAGGCCCTCCGTATCTGGCCCCTGCTGAAAAAAACAGCCGCATCCCGTCCTCCCGTCCGCACCAGGAGATCGTCCCGGTGAGGCCCCACGAGGGAAAGACAGCTTCTTCTTTCCCTCTCGCCCCAGGCCTCGAGGGACTGCCACCAGTCATCAAGAGGATCTGCCGCTATCGAACCGCCTCCCCGGACATGGGCCAGCTCCAGGGGAGCGGGGGAGAGGTCCTGAAAACGGGCCAGCCCGAGGGAAAGGAGACCGACAGCCTCATCCCTGCACGACCATATCCACGCCGCCAGAGGAGCCATGGCACGGGACAGGGGCTCCGTCCTCTTGCCCGCCCTGAGAAGAACGGTCCTGTGGCGGACCGCCCTCCTGAAATCGCTGATTCTCCTGGCGTACAGAGGAAAGAGAAGGGCGCATAATCTATCCAGAAAATTTCGACGAATAGAAGGCGATCCATCCAGCAGGGCCATATCCCCCGGAAGAAACGCGAGAGCGGGCACCCTCGCCCGCACCTCGGGAAAGGAAACCCGCTTTCCGTCGCACTTCACCACGGTAGAACCGCCGACGGCCATGGCGAGAAACAGGTCCTCCTCGCCGCAGAAGGAACCGGTAATATACGCCCTGTCTCCTTCCCCCCGCCAGGAAGGGATATCTTTTCTTTCGCCGAAAGGACCCCATCCCGTCAGGAGATGAAGTCCTTCAAGACAGTTGGTTTTTCCCGCCCCGTTTTTTCCCGTGACGAGGTTCAGTCCCGGGTCCCAGGAAATCCGGACAGGCGACAGGTTTCGAAAGTTTCGTACGAGGTACTCGGAACACCACATGCCTTATTCGGTGGGAAAATCCTCCTCTTCCCCGTCATCTTCCTCGAAGGAGAGGTCGCTTTCCGTGAGCTTGATAGGCATGACCATGTACAGAAAGTCCTTCTGGTCAGGACGGAGCATGGTCATCTGTCCCTCCGGGCCGTTGAAGCTGATGAACGCCCGGTCACCGTAGAGGGCCTTCAGGCCGTCGAGGAGGAAGCCCACGTTGAAGGCCACCGTCAGGGGCTCACCTTCGATCTTTCCGTCGAGGATCTCCTCCACAGCTCCCGTTTCGGGAGCCTTTCCCATAAGGACAAGATCTCCCTGGGGAGAAAGGCGGAAAAGCACCATGCGGCTGAATTCCCGGACGATGACATCCACCCGTTCCAGGGCTGACGCGAGGGAATTCCTGTCCACGTCAAGGCTGGTGGTGCTCTGGGGGTTCAGGATCTTTTCGTAGTTCGGGAACGCGGCTTCCACTCTCCGGACGGAGAATTCAAGACTCCCCATCTGGAAGAACACCAGGGTGGTATCGGAAAGGACCTGGACAGGGGTTTCCCCGTCAACGGAGGAAAGCAGCCGCTGCAGCTCCTTCAGGCCGGTGATGGGAAGGAGGAAGTCGCTGTCCTCTCCTTTTTCCGCCGGGTAGCATTTGGACAGGGAAAGCCGCCGCCCGTCGGTGGAAATGACCCGGAGCTCTCCGTCCTTCATCTGGAAGAACGCCGTGCCGAGGTACTTGGGGAATTCCTCTCCCACGGTGCTTGCCACGGTTCCCTCGGAGATGGTCCGGAGCAGCTCGGAAGCGCTGATGGAGCAGAAAAAGGGAGCGCTTTCCGATACGGGAAGGGTTGGAAATTCCCGGGAAGGGTAGGTGGTGAACTTGTACCGGTTCCTTCCCGCGATAATCAGGCCTTTTCCGTCGGTGACGGAGACGGTGAAAACGCTGGTGGGAGCTTTTTTGAAGAGTTCTCCCACGACCTTGACCGGCAGGACCGCTTCTCCCTCTTCTTCCACGAGGATTCCCCGGGAGATGCACTTGACGGATGTTTTCAGGTCGGTGGCCTCGAGGCGGACGGTATTTTCATCGTCCTGGCCGGAGGCTTTCAGCAGTATGCCCGTAAGAGAGTTGATGGTGCTTTTCGAACTGGTGCTCCTTTCGGCGATCTGCCAGTTTTTCATGAACTCTCCCTTGTTGATCTGAAGTCTCACAATGTTTCCCTCCCCGAAGTACATCTTTTATTATTTTTTGGTTTTAGTGACAGTAATGATAATAGGCAGTGCGAATACTGTGGATAACCCGACGGCCGGGCCCTATGACGGAGTTTTCCACTGTGGACAGATTTTCCCCTGACCGGCAAAGTTATTCACAGTATCCACAGGAAAATAGAATAATCTCCGATTGAGGCCGGCTTATCCACAAAAGGGGAAATCCGTTCACAGTTTTCCCTCGATTGTATCCACAATCTGCCGGATTCTTGGCTGCTCCTTCACCATCTGGCTGATCTTCCTGTGTGCGTGAAGCACAGTAGTATGGTCCTTCTTCCGGAAGGAGAGACCGATCTGCTGCAGGCTGACCTCGGTAAGCTTGCGGCACAGGAACATGGCGATCTGCCGGGCGAGGGCCAAGTCGGACGTCCTTTTGGCGCTCAGAAGATCGTCCACGCTCATGCTGAAGAATTCTGCCACGGCGTGCTGGATGGCGTCCACGCTTACCGGCCCGCGGATATCCTTTCGGATCACGTCCTTGAGCCACTCACCGGTATTTTCCTCGGTGATGGGCTCGCTGGAAAGCTCGGCGCAGGCCACTACCCTGTTGAGGGCCCCCTCGAGCTCCCGGATGTTGCTCGGGATGTTGACGGCAAGAAAATTGATCACGTCGTCGGGGATGTCATAGCGGCGGAGCTGGGCCTTTTTCTGCAGGATGGCGATCCTGGTTTCGAGATCCGGTGACTGGATGTCCGTGACAAGGCCCCATTCGAAACGGCTCACGAGCCTGTCCTCGATGCTCTGGATATCCTTCGGCGGCCGGTCGGAACAGATGACGATCTGTTTTTTCGACGTGTGGAGCTGGTTGAAGGTGTGGAAAAACTCTTCCTGACTGCTCCCCTTGTTTCCAAGGAACTGGATATCGTCGATGAGGAGGATGTCCACGCTCCTGTACTTGGACTTGAACTCCTGGGTCTTGTTGTTCTTGATGGACTGGATGAACTCGTTGATGAACTTCTCCGAACTCACGTAGGTCACCTTGTGGTTCGGGTTCCTGTCGAGGACGTAATGGCCGATGGCGTGCATGAGATGGGTTTTCCCCAACCCGACGCCTCCCCAGATGAAGAGAGGATTGTAGGCCTCCCCCGGCGTCTCCGCCACGGCGAGACTTGCCGCGTGGGCCAGCCTGTTGGACTTTCCAACCACGAAGGAGTTGAAAAGATAGCCCGGGTTGAGTCCTCCGCGGGATTCAGCGGAGCCCCCGGATACAGCCTTCTGGGCCCGTTTCTGTTCGTCCTTTTTCGTTTCCGACCCCACCCGGAGTTCGATGTCATCGCTTTTTCCCGTCTCCCTGCAGATGCGGACAAGGTCCTTCAGAAACCTGGAGGAGATCTGCTCCTTCACGAACACGTTGGGAACGTCGAGAACGAGGGACCCCTCCACAAGGTCGGTGGGGATGCAGGTTTTAAGCCACAGGTCAGCGGTTCCGGCGGGAAGGGACCGGGTCGCTTCAGCCAGGATTTCTTCCCACAGCCGGTTGAGATCTTTTTCCACAATGCTTCACCTCATGCTGAGAATGGCACCATATTATCACAACGGGCGGAATGTGGATAACTCGAAAAGAAGGCAGCCGACGGAAAAGAGGCGTATTTTCCATTGCAGGCTTTGTGTATGAACAAAGAATGGAAAATATGTTGTCCACAATACTTGTCCACATATCCACAAAGGGGGTTTATTTTTGTGGATAGGTAAAAATACGGATACCGTCGGCCGGAACAAAGTTGTTACAAAATTCTCCGTCGGTCACACAAATTTTGAGCCGCTTACGGGAACGGGTCTTGCGGGTTATCCACAACTTGCCCACAGTTGTGCACAAGTTCATTTTTCATTTTCCCTCTCCGGAGGAAAAAACGGCATGTGGACAACTCCGGCCCGATGATGGAAAATGAACTCCGTCTTCGGATGAGAAACTCATTTTGTTTATTTCGGAGGAGAAAGAGACATGAGTTCTTCCCTTCTTCATGTTATAAGCCACACGGACCTCGACGGCATCGCCGCCGCGGCGGTTGCCTGGCACCGGTGGCGGGGAGAGCGTCCCCTGAAGGTTTCACTGGCCGGGTACGGGGCGGTGGACGGGCTGATCCTTGAAAGCATCGCCGCAGGACATGATTTCCTCGTGGTGGACCTCTTCTGCCAGGACAGCCGGACCGTGGATGCTCTCGACCGTCATTATTCCGAGGGGGGAGACCCCTTCGTCTTCGACCATCATGAAACCACGGCGGCCCGGTACGGAGGCCGGCCCTGGGCGGTGGTGGACACGGCCTTCTGCGCGGCGAAGGTCTATTTCCGCTGGCTCCTCGGCAGGGGTGCCCCCGGAATGGAGCGGCTCGCTCCCCTGGTGGAGCTTGCCAACGACCGGGATCTCTGGATCAACGAAAACCCCGACAGCCGCCTCTGGCAGGCCCTCATTACCCTCTGCGGCCCCTACAGCCTCCTGGCCAGGCTGGCGGAAAATCCTGATCCGTCCCTCGCTCCCTCCGAACGGGCCGCCGGGGAAGAATTCGTGGAGAAGCAGGAAAAACGGTTCGCCCTCGCGGTGGAGAAAATGGGGAAGGGTTCGGGAGACCTGGCCTTTGTCGAGCCGGGGGTCCTTGAGTTCGGCGACGTGTCCGATTTCGGCGGCCTCGTGCTGGACCGGATGGCGGAGCCTCCCCTCCTTGTGGCCGTGGCGGCGAAGCGGTTCTCCGGCGAATGGGCGGTCTCCCTCCGCAGCCGGAGCGAAATGGCGGGCAAGGTGGTCGGCATGCTCCGGGACGGAAAAAAAGTCCGGGGCGGAGGTCACGACGATTCGGCGGCCCTCTACTTTCCGCCCTCCTACAGCCCGGACCAGATCCGGACCACCCTCCAGGCGGCCATGCGGACCATCCGTGACCAGGAGCGTCCTACGGGCGTCACCCTCG